>Ga0209342_10000289_pt1 | contig 56624 bp, 49 predicted proteins | sample RifCSP16_2_FD_184023 | JGI IMG/M metagenome (GOLD analysis project Ga0209342, IMG submission 184023) | Soil microbial communities from Rifle, Colorado - Rifle CSP2_sed 16_2 (SPAdes) (version 2) | ecosystem: Environmental > Terrestrial > Deep subsurface > Rock core/Sediment | place: Rifle... | reverse complement strand
CGCGCTCGCGGAGTACGAGTCGCGGTGGCGCACCGCGGTGGGCGGCCCCCTCCACCAGGGCGCGCGCATCAAGCGCCTCTCCGACCGCTTCTTCGGGAACGACCGCCTGCTCGAGGCGGCCATGATCCTCCTGGGGACCGGGCGCATGGAACGCGCGATCCGCTGCCAGCCCTTGTTCCTCCCCCGCCGAGCTTCCTGAGACAAGTTCGATAGGGAACCCTGCGCGGGGTCTATGCCTCCGGAACGCCCTCGGGGCCCCTATGCCACGGGACGAAGTGACAGTCGGCGGAGCAGAAACGCACATATGGGGAGTCCCCGGTTCGCCTACCCCCCTGGGAGGCCTTGCCGTTAGGTTCACCGCCAAGGAGCGGATACTCCTCCACCTCCTCGACTACGTGACGCGGGCGGAGGCCCTGGACGTTCCTCCCGACATGACCCAGGAGGGCGTCTCGAAAGCCGCGGGAATCGACCTCCGTCACATCGCCCAGTACGTGCGTCCGCTCGTCAGTGCCGGCCAGGTCCGGGAGCGCCTGGCCCATGTCCACGGGATCCGGCAGCGACGGAAGGTGTACGACCTGACCGACGGGGGGCGCGTTACGGCGACTCGGCTCCGGGACCGTGTCCGGGAGGCTAGAGTGCAGGTGCGCGTCGGAACCACGATTCGCGAGATGGCCATGGGTGAGGCGGTCAAGCTGGCGGGTGGGAAGCCGCGCCTCACCGATCTTGTGCGTCTGGCCGTCCGTGAGAGCGTGGTGAACCTGGAACAGCTCGCCGCGCCGGAGTCGCGTCGCTGGGTGGAGATGCTCGACGAGGCGCCCTGCGTCGAACAGTTCGTCGGACGTGAGAAGCAGCTCCGCCTGCTCACCACCACCGAGGGTCCCCCGGTCCTCGTGGTTCGTGGTGTCGCGGGGATCGGCAAGACAATGCTCGCGGCGAAGGCGTGCGACCTCCTCCGCGGCACTCGGAACCTCTTCTGGCACCGGATCCGGCCCTGGGACACGCACCGCTCGCTGCTGGTGGACCTCGGCAGCTTCCTCGCTGGCCAGGGCCGCCCTGGGCTGCGCGCAGTCTTGGAGCGGCCGGGGGAGGTGGTGAGCCTGGAAATTATCAGGGCAGAGCTCGCCGGGACCGGGTCCTTCCTCGTGTTCGACGACGCCCACGAGGCAAGCGACGACGCCCGCGCATTCCTCCGACTACTCAAGGAGGCCCTCGCCGGAGCCAAGGAGGTTCGCGCCCTCGTCCTGACCCGGGAGACCCTAGCGTTCTACGACCGGCGGGACGTCGTCCTCCAGCCCTCCGTGGCGGAAATCGATCTGCCTGGCCTTAGCCCAGAGGAGGTTTCGACGCTTGGGGGGGAACCCGGAGTGGGTCGCCGGTTCGGCGGCCATCCCCTTCTCGTCCAACTCGCGCTCTCCACCGCGGGGGAAGTTCAGGGCACAGGCGATGTCCATCGTTTCCTCGAGGAGGAGGTCTACGCACGCCTGGACGTGGGGGAGCGCCGTGCTATGAAGCTTGCGTCCCTGTACCGCGTCCCGGTTCACCGCGAGGCCCTGCTCCCGGGTTCGACGTCCCCGGACGTGGTCGGTGCCTTGGTGCGCCGCGCGTTGATCCGCCCCGTCGGTGAGGACACTTTCGAGGTTCATGACTCCGTGCGGGAGTTCTTCGGGAGAATCCTCGCCGGGACGGAGCGTCAGGAACTCGTAAGCCTCGGCTTCCGCAACCTCCGCTCCTTGGCGGACGAAGCGGCGGTGGACAACGATTGGGTCGGTGCCGCAGGCGCCTTGTCCAACGCGGTCTTCCTCGCCGCATCAAACGCGGATCGGCTTCCCATCCTGGAATCCCTCGGCGACGCGAGGCGGCACCTTGGTGACCTCAAAGGGGCCGAGACCACGTACCGTGAGGCGATGCAGATTGGGGCGGAAGATGCGGAAGCCGTCGCCCGCCTCCACCGCAAGATTGCGGACGAGTACCTGAGCCGCACCGAGGTGCAAATCGCGGAATCGGAGGCCGAGGCGGGCCTTCAGTCGCTCGGGGACGTGGACAGCGTGGAGCGGGGCCGCCTCCACCTCATCCTCTCGGTCGTTCCCGCCTACCGCATGGAGTGGGGATTGGCCCTGGAACACGTTGAGGTCGCCTTGCCCATCCTCCGGGTGTTCCGTGATCAGGCCGGCGAGGCCCGCGCCCTTTTGGAACGAGCGTCCTTCGTCAACAGTAGCCTCCCCAGCCCGGACTGGGGGGCAATCAGGGAGGTCCTTGGAGAGGCCCAGCAGATGGCAGAGGCCGGCGGCGACCCTAAGGTTCTCGCCATGGTGTACAACGGTTGGGTTACTCACTTCAAAGAGTCCACGTCGCGTGACGAGGACGAGGTGTTGCGCTACCTAGCGAAATCCGAGGAGCTGGCCGAGGAGGCGGGCGACGTGGGAATGCGCGCCGACGTGCTGGAGCAGCGGGGTTGGTACCTGGTGAGCCGCGGCCGCTTCGACGAGGGGGAGGCCGATCTGTCGGAGATTATCGAACTCGCCCCCCGCATCCACGCGCCCCGCCTCGCGGGGGGAGCCCGGGCCGGTCTTGCGAATTCGAAACGGCTTCAGGGGCGGTGGGAAGAGGCGGCGGCGGATTTCACGGCCGTGGCCGAGGAGTTCCGCGCGTACCAGCTTCCCCAACCGGAGGCCAATCACCTCTGGATGGCGGCGGTGTGCGCCCTCGTCTCGGGTGAGATCGAGCGGTACCGACGACTGAGCCCCCTTCTCAACGAGCCGGAGAGGTCCAAGTTCGTCGACCCTGTCGCCTTGGCTCTCGTTCACGCCGCCGACCTACTTCTCCTAGGAGATCGGGAAGGTTCCTTGGCCGCGTTCAAGCGACCTCCCGACGACATCACGATGCGCTGGAGGTGGGAATTCGACTTCGGGGTCGTGCTCATGGCTCTGGGTGAAGAGGAATCGGCGAACGAGCACCTGGCGCGTGGAAGGGAGGTCGCGGAACGGTTCGCCCCCAGGGCGTGGCTTCGCGTCATGGACGAGGAGGAGCGGAGGCTGGTCGAGGTCCTGAAGAGAATGTATCGCGGGGCCCTTCCAGACAAGCAGAACCGAGGAGTCCCCCCGGCGGACACATGAACACCCAGTATCGACCATCGCCCGACAGCCTGACAGTGGTCCCCGAATCCGACCCTGGTGCATGCAGGGAACTGGTCACTGCCCCTCGGAACGCAGCAAGAATAAAAGGTGAGGGGGGAGGAAGCCCCCTCATGCCATCAGCTTCGAGATCGGGCCGGGCACGGCGATGAAGACGTGCGCCGCGGCGACCCCGACGGGGACGGCCAGGGCCAGCACCGTGCCTAGGAAGGTCTTCAGTTTCTCACCTCCGCGAAGGTTCGGGTTTGCGCCCCTTGTCGGCGGGCCCCCGCGGCCTCGAGGGACTTCCCGAGGGGGCCGAGGAATCCGGAGGGGGAAAGGGCGCGGGCGAGGGGGCGGACCGCGGCGCACCAGGCGACCCACTCTGCGGTGCTCACCGCCCTCCCCCCAGGAACCCCACGACCACGGCGGCGAGGAGCCGGGCGAGGCCCCCGACGCGGGGGTTGGGTGCTGGCATTCCCCGGCCCGCGCGGGCAATCTCCCTGAGGACGGCCCGGCCGTCCCCGTTGTACTCGGTGCGCGCGTAGGTCCGCAGGCCCTCGTCGAGGGCCAGGGGGTCGTCGCGCATCCGGCGCACGTCGTTGGGGTTCATCAGGAGCATTTGTGTGCCTCCGAACCCTTCTTAGGGTGGACCGGGGTCAATACGGTCGTCAAGGAGGCCCGTAGGGTTCCCTATCTGCGGCGCGAGATCGCGGCCGTTTTGGCGGCCTCGGGCTTCCGGGAAGGCTTATAGCCGGAGTCCCACTGCGCCGCCGTTGGACTTCCACTTCCTCGGCGGGGCCAGCGTCGTCGGGAAGCTGGGCATGCTGCTCCGCCGCGGCGGGACGACGTTCCTCTTCGACTACGGCATGCTCCCGAAGGACCCGCCGGAGTACCCCCTCCCGGCCCCCCCGGTCGACGCGCTGTTCGTCACGCACTCCCATCTCGACCACATCGGGATGATCCCGTGGGTCGCCTCGCGACAGGACATCGACGTGATCGCCGCGCCGCCGACCTTCGAGGTCGGGGACCTCCTTCTCGAGGACTCCATCAAGATCGCCGGGTACGAGGGGTACCCCGCGCCCTACACCGACCGGGAGCTCCGGCACACCCGGCGGCTCTACCGCCCGGTCCACCACCGCGAGACGGTGGAGATCGAGGACGTGGAGGTCACCCTCCACCCCGCGGGACACATCCCCGGGGCGACGATGATGGAGGTCAACGCGGAGAAGACCGTGGTCTTCACGGGCGACATCCACACGCTCACGACGGACCTCGTCTGGGGGGCGCAACCGGTCCGGTGCGACATCCTCGTGATCGAGTCGACCTATGCGGGCCGCTCCCATCCGGACCGGGAGAAGAGCACCTACGCCTTCCTGAAGAAGGTCGACGAGGTCGTCAGCCGCGGCGGCGTCGCCGTCGTCCCGGCGTTCGCGGTGGGACGCACCCAGGACGTGCTGCTCGCCCTGGCCCAGAAGCGGTTCGACGTCTGGGTCGACGGCATGGGCAAGGAGGTCAACTCCATCTACACCGGGCACCCCGAGTACCTACGGTCGGCGAAGCGGCTGCGTACGGCCATGCACCGCGCCCGCGTCGTGCGCGGGTCGCACCACCGCCGGCAGGCCCTCAAGGGGGAGGTCATCGTGACCACGAGCGGGATGCTGGACGGCGGTCCGGCGGTCTCGTACCTCCAGGCGATCCGCGACGACCCCCGGAGCGCGGTGCTCCTCACCGGGTTCCAGGTGCCCGGGACCCAGGGCCGTCGCCTCCTCGACGAGGGGGTGCTCTCCCTCGACGGGGAGGACGTGCGCCCGAAGTTCGAGCTGCAGAAGTTCGACTTCTCGGCGCACGCCGGCCACGACGAGCTCGTCGCCTTCGTCGAGAAGTGCGATCCGGAGACGGTCGTCCTGATGCACGGCGACAACCGCGAGGCGCTCGCCACCTCCCTCGCAGGGCGGAACGTCCTCCTGCCCAGGGAAGGCGAGTGGTTCACGCCCGGCTGAGGAACGGGAGCTCCTTCCGAATCATCGCGCCGAGCGCCCGCCCGGCGTACTTCAGGAGACGCGGTTCCTCGCGGAGCACGGCCCAGCCGACCTTGGATGGGAAGTCGATGTCCCCCCTGCGTGAGATTAGCTCGAGGATGACCGGGTTGTCGAGGAGCGTGAAGATCTCCTCGATCTGGACGTCCGTCAGCTTCGCGTACGTCTCGTGCAGCGCCAGGTCCTTGCGGAGCTCCTTGCCGATGCTGCCGGTCCATGCCTTGTGGTAGCGCCTCAGGTACCGGGCGGACAGCGTGTCCCTGCGGAGGGCCTCGATGGCGGTCTCGGCGGCGAAGGTGGCGCAGAGCAGCGCGGTGAAGATGCCGCCGCCGCTCGTCGCCTTGGCCTGGCACGCCGCGTCCCCCACGATGAGGACCCGGTCCGCGAAGGTGCGTCGGGGGAACCCGAGGGGGATGCCCCCGGCGATGTAGAGGATCGGCTGGGCGCGCCCGGTGAACTGCCGGACCGGGGCGTGCCGGAGCATCTCCTGGAGGTACGCCCAGGCGTTCCCCTCCCGGACGCAGAGGCCGACGCGCGCCGTTCCCCCGGCGGGGATGATCCACCCGAAGAACCCGGGCGAGAACGCGCTACCGAGGAAGAGCTTCACGAGGCCCGGGTCGCCGGTGACCCCGGCCATGTCCATCTCGAACCCCGGGAGGATGGTGCGCGGCTTGAGGATGCGGAACCACTTGGCGACCCCGGACCGCACCCCGTCCGCCCCGATGAGCAGGCGACAGGTGATCTCGCGGGGCACGTTGTCCTGGAGCACCTGGACGCGCACGCCCTTCTCTTCGAGGACGGCCCCCTGGGCTTGTGTTCCCAGGAAGCTCTGGGCCCCCGCCCGCAGCGCACGCTCGGCGAGGGCCCGGTCGAACATCGCGCGGTCGATCACCACCGCCTCGGTCTCCCCGCCGTCGATGACCAGGCGCCGTCCGGAAGGGGAGAAGACCTCGGCCCCGTGGATCGGATGGAGGATCGTGTGCTTCGCGTCGACGTAGTCGAACACCCTCGGCGTCACGAGGCCGCCGCACTGGATGGGCTCCCCGATCTCCCGGTGCTCCTCGAGGAGCGCCACGGAGCGCCCTGCCTCGGCTAGGAGGCGGGCCGTGTGCGACCCGGCCGGGCCGGCGCCTACGATGACGACGTCGAAGTCCACGGTGTTCCCAAGCGTCGCAGGGGGAAAAAGGCTCCGAGAAGCCCTTAGGGCTGGGCCATGACGATGTGGAGGAAGCTCTCCAGGTGCGCGGCGAGGTAGGGGTTGTCGGTGTAGCCGCAGGCCGAAAGGTCGGGGGACGCGATGAGCGCCTTCTCCCCGTCGGCGATGACGTCCGTGGCGATCAGCCCCTTCCGGAACACCGCGTTGGCGTTCGGGGTCACGCGCTGGAGGGGCTCGGTGATCACGGTGATCTGGAGGCCCCGGTCGATGGCGTTCTCGAGCTTCTTCGCGAGCGCTTCGCGGATCTCGGAGAACTGCGGGGTGGCCACCATGAAGGAGGTCGTCGCGCTGTCCAGGAGCTCCCCGATCTTCGCGAGGACGCGGGCCTTCGAGGTGATCGTGTAGACGAGTTGAGGCTCTCCCTTGTCGCTGAGGATCTCGTGCATTTCCTCCAGCTTCTGGAACGCCTCGGAGAGGTGGTCGAACACCTTGGCGCGGATCTTCGAGGGCGGCTCCGGCTTGAAGATGGAAGGGCGCCCGCGGGTGGAGAGGGCGTACCCCTTCTGGCACAGGGACTGGAGGACCTTGTACGCGGACGTGCGGGGGATCTTCGCGGTCTCGGCGATGGTCTCCGCGGTGCCGTGGCCGTGGAACACGAGGGCGAGGTAGCCGCGGGACTCGTAGCCCGAGAGCCCGATCGACTCCAGGGTCTTGCCGAGGGCGTCCTGCTCCCGTTCGAGGTCGAGTCCGGACGCAAGGAGCTTGGCGACCTCTCGCTCGCGCATGAGGCCCGGACATCGCCACCGCGGCCCTTAAGGGTTCGCGGTGCGCCCGCCCTCGGGGGACGGCGGCGAGAAACTATATGAACCCCGCGGGATACGCTTCACGATGCGCCGGAGTCGGGGTCTAGCCGCAGGGCTTGTCCTCTTGCTCCTTGTCCTCATCCTCGCGACCCCGCCCGTCTCGGCTCCAACCACCCCTCCCAACGGGCTCCTCCGGGTGGACAGCGACACGGAGCTGCTCGGTTTCGGCACGCTGAACGGCGGGGGGAAGATGACCTGGATTCTCACCGAGGGCCAGGCGATCCGGCTGCGGCAAAAGCTCATCGCCTTCCTGGACGACACCTTCGATGTCGAGGACGGCCAGGGGAACCCGAGGGGGGCCCTGCCCCGGCCCTTCTACAACGTGCCCGCCGGCTCCCTCATCCATCCTCCCCTCGACTCGAACTGGTACAACGGCGTTCTGGATGAGGACGAGGTGAACCACTACGCGGACTTCCTGGCCCGCCACCTCACCTCCCGGGGAAGGGGGTACGAGTACCGCTATGTCAAGCTGACCGCCGCGAACCGGCTGCAGCAGAACCTGGACATCAGCGCGAGCTCCGAGGGCCTGGTCGGCACGAACGCCCTCTCGGTGGACCCCATCGAGCTCCGGTTCTGGTTCAACGCCGTGACCCTCGGCAACGACCTCCCGGTGCCCCTCCCCGATGAGAAGTTCGCCAACGCCATCCACGAGATCTTCTCGTACGCCTACGTCGAGTCGTTCGACACGGGCTACGTGCGGTTCCCGAACGTCTATCCGTTCAACGTCGTCGACGGCGGGGACTTCTGGGTGGACACCGCCGGCGGCTTCCTCACGAACCGCATCCGCTCGTCGAACCCCCCGACGTACGCCCCCGGCTACACCTCCACGCTGGCGACCAACCGGTCCACGCCGCTGGACCTCCGTTTCGCCACGACCGGCACCCTTCGCATCAACTGGAGCGCGGACACCGGGCCCGGCGACGGGCTCCGCGTGGAGGCGTGCGAGTGGGCCGCTGGAGGCGCGTGCGCGGGGCCCTGGCAGCCTCTTCAGGACACGGGTGGCACCGTGGACTTCCGTGACACGAACATAGCGACCATCCATTCCAGCGCGTTCTCGCTGGACGGCCCCGCGAACGCGCTGCTGGGCAAGCGCTGGAACATGAGGTTCGCCTTCAGCGCCGACGCGAACGCCCTGGACGACGGCGAGGGGGTACGGATCCACGAGTACGTCATCGACGCGCCGTCGTACGCGCAGGGCACGATCGTGAACAACCACGTGGACATCCTCGTCGGGTCCTCGAACCTGAACTACTGGGATTTCCCGTCCGGGAGCGCGAACTACATCCGGACCCCCGCGGGGGTCATCGGCTTCTACTCCAGCACCTTCGAGGCGGGCGCGCCCCCCGCCGACACGGTGCGGTACCAGTCCTTCGACTTCCTCGAGAACGAGCAGATCCTCTTCGCCCTCGTCATCATCGTGGCCTACGTGCAGGCCTACTTCATGGACACCTTCTTCCTTGACGCCAAAGCGAAGATCGCGCTCCGTTCGCGTGCGACGTTCAAGCGCCTCTGGTGGCTGACCTGGGCGGGGCGCCTGGTCATCCTCTTCATGATCCTGTGGTACTTCTTCCCCGGGATGTTCTCGACGATGGGCATGAAGGTCATCGTCCCGGGCAGCTTCCTCTGGGTCTGGACCCTCGTGGGTTCGATCAGCATGATCATCTCCTCCTACTACATCTACAACCGCCGAGCGGCGACCCTCCCGTCCGCACCGCCACCGGCCCTCGCCGTCCCGGGCTCGGCGCCCGTGTGCAACAACTGCTTCAACCCGATGACCGACACGGCGGACCGGTACCGCTGCGAGTGCGGCGAGAACTACCACGCGCACTGCGCCGCCCAGCTGAGCGCCTGCCCCTCGTGCCGGCGCCCCATCGCCTCGCCGGGGGCCGCTGCCGCGGTCGCGGCCATCGTGACGGTCCAGGCCACCTGCCCGTCGTGCGGAGTCTCGAACCAGGTCCCCTCGGACGCGGACCTGGCCATGCAGCGGTGCGTCGCCTGCGCCTCCCCGCTGAAGCCGCTCCAGCGTGGCTACAACTACCTCGTCGTCGCCCCGAGCCCGGAACCCGCCTACCGGTGGTTCAACGGGCTCCTCGTGCAGGGCGTGCCCGGCATCGTGCTCTCCAAGACCTTCCCGGAGAAGCTGAAGAGGGAGTACGGCCTCGCCTCCGCGGAGATGTACTGGATCTCGGACACGTCCCCGGGCCCGAAGATCCTCGACCCGAGGCGCCTGGACTTCGAGATCACCCGGGCCTTCAGCAACTTCGCCAAGGCCAACCGCGGCGGCGTGGTGCTGCTGGACGGGATCGAGTACCTCGTCGTGGAGAACGGTTTCGACAAGGTGTTCAAGTTCCTCAAGAAGGTGAACGACCTCTCCGGCCCCAACGAGCTCACGTTGATCGTCCCCATGGCCCCGAACTCCCTCGAGCCGGAGTCGATGACCATGGTCCTGAAGGAGTTCGACCGGATCGAGCACGTGGGGGACAGCCAGCCCCCCCCGCCCCCGCCGCCGTAGGCGCTAGTCCATCCCCCGCCAGCGCCGGGACGCCTCGTTCGGGACGCGGAGGGCGTCCAGGATCCGGCCCGCGACGAAGTCGACGAGGTCCTGGAGCGTCTCCGCCTTCCCGTAGAACCCGGGCATGGCGGGCAGGATGGTGACCCCGAGCGCGGAGAGCCGGGCCATCTGCTCCAGGGCGATCGTGCCGACCGGGGTCTCCCGCGGCACGAGGACCAGGGTCCGCCGCTCCTTCAGGCACACCGCGGCGACGCGCGTGACGAGGTTGTCGGCGAGCCCGGTCGCGATCTTCGCCAGGGTGGTCCCGGAGCAGGGGACGACCACGGCGGCGTCGTAGGGGGCGCTCCCCGAGGCGATCTCGGCGGTGAGGTCGTCCGCCGCCCAGGTGCGTGCGGCGAGGCCCGAGAGCTCCTTGACCGTGAGCCCCGTCTCCAAGGCGATGACCTTCTCGGCGTCACGGGTCACTACGAGGTCCACGTCCACCGTGCTGAGGTGCCGCAGCACCGCCACGGCGTACGGCGCCCCCGACGCCCCGGTCACCGCCACGACGACGCGCTTCACTCGGTCACGATCTCGAAGGTCCCGCGCTCGATGATCAGCGGGAAGTAGGTGCGGTCATGCTTGGTCTGGCGCATCTTCACGACGCCCAGGTAGAGGTTGACGTTGCGCTCGTCGCGCTGCATCTCGAGGTGGATGATGCCGTCGGCGAGGAAGTCCTCGACCCCGTACTGGCCGAAGAGGAGCTTGTCCGGCTCCAGCATCTCCGAGACGACGACGGAGGTGACCCCGATGGCGCGCAGCTTGTCGAAGAAGTGGAAGATCTCGTTGCGCGGGTTGGTGAAGCTCGTGAGCGCGTACACCGCGGCGAGCGAGTCGAGGGCGAACAGGTTGCACCCGAACTTCACCTTGTAGTTCGTGATCGTCGTCAGCACGGCCTGCGGCCAGTCGATGGGGGCCGCCGCCGCCCCGTCGAGGTTCGACTCCTTGCGGAGCCGGGCCATGTCCACGATCACGATGCCCCCGCTCCCCTCGATCGCCTTCGGGTCCATCCCGAGCCGGGCCATGTGGTCCACGAGGCTCTCCCGGGACTGCTCCAGCGTGAGGTACACGCCCCGGCGCCCGTCCCGCTTGGCGGCGTTGTAGAGCATGCTGAACGCCAGCGAGGACTTCATCGTCCCCGCGCGGCCGCAGAGGAGGACGATCTGTCCGGCCAGGATCCCGCCCCCCATGCGCTCGTCGAGGTTGCGGACGCTGGTCGAGATGCGCTCCTCGGGCATCGGGCACGCCCATCCCCACGGCGCCTATGAACCTTTGGCGGCGCGTTTTCTCCATGGGAGCCGGCACAAGGTTTATGTGCCCTACGCTCTTTGGCGCGGTCCTCAGGACAGGGCACATCATGACGACGGTCTTCGACGTCCCCCCCGCCCCGCTCATCGAACGCGTGGCGGACCGGCTCAAGCAGGCCCCTCAGGTCGCCCCGCCGGAATGGGCGCCCTTCGTCCGCACGGGGGTCCACACCGAGAAGTCCCCGGACCAGACGGACTGGTGGCACCGCCGCGTGGCCGCCGTGTTCCGGAAGGTCTACATCCTCGGTCCCGTGGGCACGGAACGCCTGTCCGCCAAGTTCGGCGGGCGCCGCGACGACGGCAGCGCGCCGTACCATCCCCGGAAGGGCTCCCGCGCGATCATCCGCCTCGCCGTGCAGCAGCTGGAGGAGCTCGGGTATGTCTCCCAGGCGAACAACCGCGGGCGGGACGTCACCGGACCCGGCCGCAAGTTCCTCGACGGGGTGTCCCGCGAGGTGCTCCTGGAGCTCGCCGCACGGAACCCGGAGCTCACGAAGTATGCGAAGGCGAAGTGACCATGGAGGAAGAGGAGCAGCTGGAGGCGATCCGCCGGCGCCGGATGGAGGAGATCCAGCAGGCCCAGTTGAACCGCTCCGCCCAGGACCAGATGTCCCGCCAGGCGCAGGCCCAGAAGCAGCTGGTGCTGCGGCAGATCCTCACCCCGGAGGCCCGGGAGCGTCTCGCCCGGATCGAGCTCGCGTACCCCGAGCTCACCGAGAGCATCGAGGGCCAGCTGGTCCAGCTCGCCCAGTCCGGACGCGTCCAGCAGGTCATCGACGACGTCACGCTCCAGCAGATCCTCCGCCGCATCGTCCCGAAGCGGCGGGAGATCAAGATCGAGAGCCGGAGGCGGTGAGCGCATGGCGAAGAACAAGCCCGCGGCGAAGAAGCTGAGGCTCCTCAGGGCCATGACGTCCAACCGCCGCGTGCCGGCCTGGGTGATCCAGCGGACGAGCCGGCGGTTCACGAACCACCCGAAGCGCCGATCCTGGAGACGGCAGAAGCTCAAGATGTGATCCCATGGCCGAAGAACGCGAAGTGGAACGCCTGTTCACCGTGAACCTGAGGAGCTCCTTGAAGGCGCCGCGGACAAGGCGCGCCCCCATGGCCATGAAGGTGCTCCGCGCCCACATCGCGCGCCACATGAACGCGGAGCCCTCCAAGGTGCTCATCGACGACACGATCAACGCCCTCATCTGGAAGCGGGGGATCCAGCGCCCCCCGGCCCGCATCACCGTGCGCGCCGTCTGGTTCCCGGAGTCCGAGGAGGTCGCCGTCTCCCTCCCGAAGGTGTGAGGCTGCTCCGGAAGCTCGACTTCTCGGGAAACCCCTATCTCGGCGTCTACGGCATGGCGTGCGACGCGGGTGCGCTGCTCGCCCCCGACGTCCCGGCGAAGGCCTGCAAGGAGATCGCCCGCGCGCTTGAGGTCGAGGTGGTCCAGTCGACCCTCGGGGCCTCGACGGTCATCGGCGCCCTGATTGCCGCCAACTCCCACGGTGCGATCGTCTCCGACCTCGCCTCGGACCACGAGCTCGCGACCATCCGCCGGTTCCGTCCACGGCGACTGGACCACCGCCTGAACGCGATGGGGAACAACGTGCTGGCCAATGACCATGGCGCCGTGGTGAACCCGGAGTACGACGCCGCCGCGCTGCGCGCCATCGCCGCCGCGCTCGGCGTCTCCGCGGAGCGCGGGACCGTCGCGGGGGTGAACACGGTCGGCTCCGCGGCGGCCGCGAACAACCGCGGCGCGCTCTGCCACCCGCATGTCACCGACGAGGAGCGCGCCTTGGTCGAGAGGATCCTCCGCGTCCCGGTTTCGACCTCGACCGCAAACTTCGGGACCCCCCAGGTCGGCGCATGCCTGCTCTCGAACTCCCACGGAGCCGTCGTCGGCACCCGCACCACCGGCATCGAGCTCGGCCGGATCTCGGAAGGCCTCGACCTCCTGTAGGCCGGGGCCGCCCTCCCTGACAAACGTTTTAAATAACCGCCGACGGCTGGGAACCGCGGATGAAGACCCTGGTCATCTGCGTCGATCGCGACGACGACATCGGCGCGAAGGCCGGGGTCCAGGGCCCGGTGATCGGGCGCGAGGAGAACCTGCACGCGGCGAACCGCCTCGGCCTCGCGGACCCGGAGGACCCCGATGTCAACACCATGTTCACGGCGCTCTCCGTGTACGATGAGCTCGTCCGCAACGGCACGCCCGCCGAGGTCGCGACGATCAGCGGGGACGTGCGCGTCGGGCCGGTCTCGGACCGGCGTCTCACCCGCCAGCTCGACGAGGTCATCGAGTTCGTGAAGCCCGACCACGCGTTCCTCGTGAGCGACGGCGCGGAGGACGAGGCGATCTTCCCCATGATCGCATCTCGGCTCCGCGTGGACCACGTCCGCCGCGTGTACGTGCGCCAGGCCCCGGCCATGGAGTCCACGTTCTTCGCGGTCGCCCGCGCCATGAAGGACCGCAAGATCCGGTTCAAGCTCGTCGTCCCCGCGGCGCTCGCCCTGATCATCTTCGGCGCGCTCTACGGGGTGAACAGCGCGTGGGCGATCAGCGCGATCCTCGTCATGGTGGGCGCGTGGATCCTGCTCGGCTCGATGCCGATGACTTTCGCCGAGATGCTCGCGAAGCCCGGGGAGGCGTACGAACGGGTCCAGACGTCCGCGCTCAAGGGGGACGTCTCCCTCTTCTTCAACCTCGCTGCCCTGATCCTGTTCGTCGTGGCGGTGCTGCTCGGGCTCGACAACGCGAACCGGGGCGGCGACTACGTGGACCGGTTCTTCCGCTTCCTGGACCCGACCGTGCTGTTCACCATGATGATCGCGGTCGGGACGGTCGAGGCCGGCAAGGTCGCGAACGCCTGGCTCCAGAAGGGGCGGGTGCCCCGCCACGTGCTCGTCGTCGCGGCGGTCCTCGTCGCCCTGGCGCTCCTCACCGTCGGGCTGACCCAGATCCTGTCGCAGACCTTCACGCTCCAGCCCGCGAACTACCCCCTCGTCCTCGGGACCGCGGGCCTGGCGGTGCTGCTCATCGTCCTCTCCCTCCTGACCCATCGCCCGCGCGAAGAGGGCGACCTCGAGCACGGATGGCGGCACTGAGCGGGATGCGCTTCGAAGAGTGGGAGCCCTTCTACCGCGAGATCCTCCGCGACTTCGGGTACGACCGGTCCCGCGACGAGGAGGCCGCGGTCCTCCTCGATTCCCTGCTCGCCTCGGAGCCCGTCCCGGACAGGGAACTGGACACGATCCTCCGGGGTCGCCCCGTGGCCGTGGCGGGGAACGCGCCAGGCCTGAGGGACCAGCTCGCCAAGATGGAGGGCGTCGTCATCACCGCGGACGAGGCCACCAGCGTCATCCAGCCCCGTCGTAAGCCGGACCTCATCGTGACCGACCTCGATGGCACCGTCGAGGACCAGGTCCGGGCCAACCGCCTCGGGAGCGTCGCGGTGATCCACGCGCACGGCGACAACATGGACGCGCTCCGGCGCTGGGTCCCCGAGTTCACCGGCCCGGTCGTCGGGACGACCCAGTCCGCCCCGGTGGGGAGGATCCGGAACTACGGGGGGTTCACCGACGGGGACCGCGCGGTGTGCTTGGCGGCGCATTTTGGGGCGTCGCCCATCCGCCTCCATGGTTTCGACTTCGAGCGACCCAACCCCAAGGACGGGGACCTGGAGACCAAGCAGCGGAAGCTGGACTGGGCGTACATCATCGTGAGCGCCGTGGCGCCCCAGGAGTGAGGTCACCGCCGGAGTCGCGGGAGGAACTCCGGCGTCTCTTGCCGCCAGCGGTGGAACTCCGGTCCGAACCTGGAGTCCAAGGCGGGCTTCTCGCCTCGCCGTGCGTAGGCGGTCCCCACGAGCAGGAGGAGCAGGCCGAGGCCGGCGTAGGCCAGGTTCCCCGTGGACACGCCGAGGCCGCCCCACCCGAGGAACCAGCCCAGATAGATCGGGTTGCGGATGTGGCGGTAGGGGCCCTGCGTCACCAGGCGCTTCGGGGGCGCTTCGGGCAACGGCGTGCCGTGGCCGTAGTAGCCGAAGGCCACGGTGGCCCAGAGGACCAGGCCGAACCCCCCCGCGGCGACGATCCAGGCGGGGATCTGGAGGAAGGCGAGGCCGGCGACACGGAACCACGGGATCACGAGGGCCAGCCACCACCCGACCCCGAGTCCGATCCCGATGAAGGTGAAGATGAAGGCGAACCCGAGCAGCGTGTACTTCACCCCTTCGCGGTCCACGCGTCGCGAAGCGCCGGGAGGGGTCAAGAGGTTGTGGTCCTTGCCCGGTACATCCGCCAGGACAGGATGGGATCGCGGGCGGCGAGGACCTCGTCGACGCGCGCCACGGCCGCGTTGTGCGGCGCGTTCCTGAGGACGTGGGCCTCCTCCTGGAGGATGGCGGCGAGATCGGCGGAGAACTGGTCCAGGGTCTCCTTGGATTCCGTCTCCGTGGGCTCGATCATCAGGGACTCCTCGACGAGGTGCGGGAAGTACACCGTCGGCGGGTGGTGCCCGTAGTCCATGAGGCGCTTCGCCACGTCCATCGTGCGGAGGCCCCGGGCCGCCAGGGCGGCCCCGCTCGCGACGAACTCGTGCTTCCGAGGGCCGTCGAACGGGACGTCGAGGAGCCGCCCGACCTTGGACTTGAGGTAGTTCGCGTTGAGGACGGCGCGGTCCGTCACCGCCATGAGGCCGTCCGCCCCCTGGGCGAGGATGTAGCCGTAGGCGCGCAGGAGGAGGCCGTAGTTCCCGAACCACGCGCGCACCTTCCCGATGCTCTTCGGGCGATCGGAGTCGAGGCGGTACGCATCGCCCTCCTTCACCACAACGGGCACCGGGAGGTACGGCTCGAGGTGCCGGCGCACCGCCACCGGGCCCGCGCCCGGTCCCCCGCCGCCGTGCGGCGTGGTGAAGGTCTTGTGGAGGTTGAAGTGCACGATGTCGAACCCCATCGCCCCGGGGGATGTCCGGCCCAGGATGGCGTTGAAGTTCGCGCCATCGTAGTAGAGCTGGGCGCCCGCCTGGTGGACGATGGCGGCGACCTCGAGGATGTCCTGCTCGAAGAGCCCGAGCGTGTTGGGGTTCGTGATCATGAAGGCGAGGGTCTTCGGGCCGACCGCCCTCCGGAGCGCCGCCAGGTCGATGCGCCCCGCGCGGGAAGGCACCTCGACGACCTCGAAACCGAGCATCCCGGCGGTGGCGAAGTTCGTTCCATGGGCGGTGTCCGGCAGGACCACCTGCGTCCGCTCCTCGCCGCGGTCCTGGAGATAGGCGCGGGCCAGGAGCAGGCCCGTGAACTCGCCCTGGGCGCCCGCGGCCGGCTGGAGCGTCACCGCGTCCATGCCCGCGATGATGCGGAGGAGTTCCTGGAGCTCGTGGAGGACCTGGAGGTGGCCTTGGATTGTCGAGGCGTCCTGGTGCGGGTGGGCCCGGGCCACTTCGCTCAGCCGGGCAATCTCTTCCGTGAACTTCGGGTTGAACTTCATCGTGCACGACCCGAGGGGGTAGAACCCGGAGTCGATCCCGAAGTTCATCTGCGAAAGCCGCGTGAAGTGCCGCACGACCTCGGGCTCAGGAAGGTTCGGGAGGTCGAGGCGGTCCCGTCGCAGGGCTGGGGGGACCGGGCAGTCGGAGACCCCGCTCGTGGGCGCGCCGGGCTTCTCGAACAGGAGCGGCTCCTTGTAGTACGCCTGGCGGAACCTCACGGCACCACCTCCTCGAGGGCGGTGACAAGCCGGTCCTGGTCCTCGTCGGTGTGAACTTCCGTCGTCGCGACGAGGGCGGACTCGCCGAGCTCTGGGAAGAACTCCCTCAGGGATAGCCCGCCGTGCACGCCGCGGTCCAAGAGCGCCCGGGCAATGGTCTTGTAGTCCCCTCCCACGCGTATCGTGAACTCATTGAAGTGGTACCCGTCGAAAACCGGTGCCGTGATCCCGGGGACGCGGTTGATCCGGTCCATGAGGCGCCGCGCGCGGGCCACGTTCTCGGCGGCGACCCGCTGGAGCCCGTTCCCCCCGAGGACGGCGGCGTAGGTCACCGCCGCCACCGCCATGAGCGTCTGGTTCGTGCAGATGTTGCTCATCGCCTTCTCGCGGCGGATGTGCTGCTCGCGCGTCACGAGCGTCATGCAGAAGGCGCGGTGCCCCTTGGCGTCCTTCGTCATCCCGATGATGCGCCCCGGCGCCTTCCGGACGTGCTCCGCCCGGCACGCGAAGATTCCCAGGAGCGGGCCTCCGAAGTTCACGGCGTTTCCGAGGGGTTGGCCCTCCCCGACCACGATGTCCGCCCCGTAGTCTCCCGGGGCCTTGGTGATCGCGAGCGCGATTGGGTTCACGCCGACGACCATCATCGCGCCTTTCGCCGCCGCGCGGATCTCGTCGACGCGGTCCTCGAAGGTCCCGAAGAAGCCGGGATTCTCGAAGTACACCGCCGCCGTGTCCGGGGTCACCGCCGCCCGGAGCGCGGCGAGGTCGAGCCGTCCTGTCCGCCCCTCCCAGGGGATCTCGCGGACGCGGAGCCCGGCCCCGACCGCGTAGGTGCGGAGGACCTGCTTGCGCTCCCAGTGCATCCCGCGGGGGACGAGGATGTCCTTGCGGCCGGTGACCCGGTGGGCCATGAGCGCGGCCTCGCCGATCGCGGTCGAGCCGTCGTACATGGAGGTGTTCGCCACGTCGAGCCCGGTCAGCTCGGCGATCAGCGACTGGTACTCGAACAGGGCCTGGAGGATGCCTTGGGAGAGCTCGGCCTGGTACGGCGTGTAGGCGGTGTAGAACTCCGAGCGCGAGGCGATGGCGCGGACGCTGGCGGGGATGAAGTGGTCGTAGAGCCCGGCGCCGAGGAAGGTCGGGAGGGTGTCGCCCGCGCGGTTCTTCCTCAAGATGGCGGTGATGCGCCGGACCGCGTCCTGTTCGTTGAGGCCGCGGGGGATGTCGAGGCCCTTCAGCCGCACCTTCTCCGGGATGTCCTCGAAGAGGGCGTCGACAGAGGGGAGCCCGAGCTCCTTCAGCATGGCGTCCTCTTCCCAGCCCATGGAGACCGTTCGGCGGGAAGGCGGAGGCCTCTAAAGGGTTTCGTCTGCGCGTTCTGCGCTAGAAGAACTCGCGCTGGATGTGGAACTCCGCGTCCGAGTGTTCGAGCACGGCGATCCCGCCGTTCGGGATTCGTTGCTTGTACTCGATCGTCGGCCTCTCTCCCTTGATGGACGCGATCAACATCGTGAACACCATTCCGTGCGCGACAACCGCGGCCGTGCCTTGCGGCACCTCTCCGACAATCCGCAGCACCCCCCGCCGGATGCGCTTCGTCGCCTCGTTGATGCTCTCGCCCGTGTCGAACTCGAGGTCGTGGTCGCTCCAGCACGCCTCCTCGCGGCGGTGGTACTCCTCCTGGGTGATCTCCTCTACCGTCGGCGACCATTCCTTGAGGTCATCGAGCACCCGGATCGTGGTCCCGAGCGCCTCGGCGAGGATGACCGCCGACTCGGCGGACCGCCGGAGGGTGGAGCAGTAGATCCGGTCCGGCTTCCCGAACGACCAGCCCGCCGCCAGGTCCCGCATCTGCTGCGCGCCCAGCGGAGAGAGGTGCGCCTTGTCGAAGTTCGAGGTGCTCGGGCGCACGACCTCGCCATGTCGGATGAGGACCAGGGTGAGCACGCTCAGCCCCCGGAGGCCACCGCGATCACGAGCAGCCGCTCCCCGTCCGTGAGGGGGCTGTCCACGGGGATTGGGGTCTCGGAACGGACCAGGATGTGGGCGTCCACCGCCAGGCCGAGACGGCGGAAAAGGGCCTCCCCAGTCGCCCCGTCGCCGAGCTCGGCGGTCCGCCGCTCTCGGGCAGGGAGGAGCTCTACTTCGACGCGCATGAGGGAAGCGTTAAGACCCTCCCGTTATTAAGCCTCGCCGCGCCCAGGTAGCCAAGCCCGGTTCAAGGCGATAGATTCGAGATCTATTGGGCCTCACGGTCCGCGCAGGTTCGAATCCTGCCCTGGGCGTCCCAACCTTTAGAATGTGCTTGAAACGCCCTCAAGACGTTTTGGGCACAAGCCGGACCTGGGGGGTCTCGAAGACCCGCCGGAGCTCGGCGAAGGCGTCCGCGGGGCGGATGCGCGCGTAGTAGGTCTCCGTGGTCTTCGTCGAGCCGTGCCGGAGCGCCCGAGACACCGCCTCAATCGGCGCGCCGTGGTCCTTCGCGAGCTGCGCGAAGGTCGCGCGGAGGGTCTTCAAGCTGAACCGGACGCCTGACGCCCGGACGATCTCGCCCTTCAGCTTCCGCAGGGAGGCCTCGGGCCAGTAGTCGAGCGGGCCATCCCACCGCCGGAAGGGGAGGAGCGCTTCATGGTCCGTCCCCGCCAAGAACGCCTTCCGCTCTTCCAGGTAGTCCAACGTCGCTTGCTGCGCGGAGGGGAGGATCGGCGCCACGTTGCCGGCCGGTGCCCACGCGCCTTCGCCCTTCGGGTGCGCCACGGAGATCGTCCAAGTCGCAAGGTCGAGGTCCTTCAACCGCGCGAGCCGAATCTCCTTGGGCCGAAGCCCTGAGGCGGGTAGGAACGCCACAAGAAAGCGCGCCGTCGAGCCCCGCCAGCCCTCCAGGCTGTCGGCGGCTCGGCGCAGGCGGTCGAGGTCTTCCGGACCGAGAACCCTGATCGGCTTGCCCTGTTGCTTCGGGAAGCGAACGTGGCGCTTCCGGCGCATCAGGTCGAGGACCGGGTTCTCGCACCATGCCAGGAGGTTGCCCAGGGTGTTGAGGTAGTGGGCCGTGGTCGAACCGTCCAGGGGTGTTCCCGTCCGGCTCGGCCGTGCCTGCCAGTACACGAGGAGCTCGCGTATGGCTTGCTCCCCAATCTCCTTGGGCTCCAGGCTCCGGACGCGCCCCTGTTGCTTCAGGGAGCGAAGGTCTCTCTCCAGGGTCTTCAGGTCACGCGCGGTCCGTTCGAGCGTCGAGGCCCGGTAGTACGGCTTCACGTCTTCCAGGTAGGCCTTGCTCGCGGTCAGGAACGGCCGGCGGTCGCTCAGGGTTCGGAGCCCCGTGCGACGAGCCGTACCGTGCCGTGCCGCGTCCCTCGTCCCGAGTGGGGTCTTACACGGGCGGAGCCCGCGTCCTCGGGGTTCATGCTGCCTCATCCCTGGCGGGGATCGTTCCCCTTGGTCCCCGCCGTCCCCCTGGAGGGCGTGCCGTATCTTAAGCGTGCCGGAATCACCTGATTCGGGGACGGTCAAGGCGGCTCGGCCCCCTTCCCTTGGCCCCCGCCAGTTTCCAGGATGGGGTTTTGGCACGCCGCCAGGAGGCGCCGGAGGTTCGTCACGGGTACGCGGTGCTTCGCCGCGAGGCCCCGCCAGGACGCGCCAGCGGTGCGTTCCGCACGGACCGCCTCCAGGTTGAGCCGGTAGTCCTTCGGCGGGCGCCCGAGGCGCCGTCCGTTCTCCCGCGCCGTGCGGAGCCCCGCGAGGATCCGCTCGCGCGTCCGGTCCGACTCGAAGCGGGCTATCGTCGCGAGGAGGTCCACCACGATCCGCTTCCACGGGCCCAGGGTGTTGAGGGCGGGGTCCTTGTAGGAAACGAACTCGCAGCCCGTCGCTTCCATGCGGGCGAGCACGTCCGCGGCCGCGTCCGGTCCGGCGCGCGTCAGGCGGTCAAGGGCCCAGAACGCCACCACGTCGAACCGCCGTTCGTGCGCGTCCCGGAGGAGCCGCTCCAGCTCGGGCTTCCGGTCCGCCTTGCCGCGAACGTCCTCATCGACGTACTCGGCGGCGATCTCCCATCCCCGCCGCGCGCAGAACTCCCGGAGCTCCCGGAGCTGGTTCATGGTCTCTTGGCGGTCCGTCGAGACCCGCGCGTACACGGCGGCCTTCACGCCGTCACCTCCAGGATCGCGGGCGAGGAGTCCTCGAGGATTGCCAAGAACGGGCTGCCGCAGCGCCCGCACCGCAGGGGCGGTAGGCGGGGCCGGTACCGCACCGTGGCGCCGCAGGGCCTCCGGGCGCGGCGGCTCACGCCAAGGCACCGGGCTAGCGGCGGCGGGGATGGGGGGCTCAGCACGGCGGGACCTCCAGGGGTTCCGCGGGCTTCCGGAGGAGCTCGCGCAGCATCCCACCGCCAAGGGTCTTCTCGGTACACCGGGGGCAGCAGAAGGTAGTCTTCCCGGGGTCGGCCTGGAGGAGGTACAGCTCGACCGGGGAGCCGGAGGCCCACCCGCACCGGGGGCACGGTCCCCAGGAAGACAGGAACCGCCATTCGACGTACCACAGCTTGCCGGGGACGATGTCCTCAAGGATGCGGACGTGGCGCTCGCCGGCGGTGGGTCCGAGTGGCCCGGAGCCTCGGCTCATCCTGTCCGCCTCCGTCGCTTTTGGCGCGCGAGGCGCCGCCGTCGGCGCTCGGCGCGGGCGATTCTTCGCAGGGCCCGGCGCTCCGCACGGGCCCGGCGGGCCTCGACCACAGGGTTCGGGCTCACCGGTGCCGCCTCCGGATGAAGACCCACCAAATCGCGAGGAAACCTAGGAGCACCGCGCCGCCGCAACAGCAGGCGATAAAGACGGGCCCCAGCTCAAGGATAGACATCTACCCCACCTCCGTTTGGCAGAAGGGGCACGGCCCCGGCGGCGCCCGCCGACCGTGCGGGGCGATCCGCTCGCCGCACGTGGGGCACCGGCCGTCCGCCCGCTCGAACTCCAGGACCGCCGCGAGGGCCTGGAGGGCTTTCAGGCTCAACCCGTGCCTCCAGGCCTCGGAGGCCTCCGAGGGGGAGGCCGGCTCGCCCGCGGGGGGTGCGGGGTCATGGCCGGTGAGCTCCCCCGGAGTCGGGGTCCGAGGGGAAGAGGGAGTACGCTCGGCGGTCAAGGGTCACCTACCGGCGGGGAAGTCGGCGGGGAGGGCGCGAGCGGGCGGACCTGACGCGCCCCGGGGTCCATGGTGCCGAGGAAAGACTCCCGGATCCGGCGCACGGTGTCCTTCAGGTCAGGGTCCTGCGGGGCCAGGGGGCGGCCCTCGACCGAGTGGCGGTCGAGGATCGTGACCACGCCCACGCCGGGAATCGTCCGGGTTCGGGGCTGCGGGAGGGGGGGGAGGCTAACCTCCCTAACCTCCCTAACCTCCTCCATATGGAGAGGGTTAGGTGGGTTAGGTGGGTTAGGGTGGAGGGGCTCCCTACCCATACGGGCTTCAAGGGCCCGGCGCATGGCATCGTACCCGCAGCCCTCCGGCGGCCTCGCGTCCTCCCCCTCTTCGCCCTTGAGCTTCTCCAAGAGGGCCTTGGGAACGCACCACATTACCCGATTCTGGGGCCGGACTATATCAACCCCGAGCCGCCGCCGCAGGGCGGTAAACTCGGATCCCGTGAGCCGGCGGCGGTCCACGCGGTCCCGCCGCAGCAAGTCGAAAGCCTCCCGGATGAGCGTTTGGGGGACGCGGTGCTCTTCGCCCGCCACAGTCCGCACCCCTTTGCCCTCCTTGACCACGCCGTAAAGCGCCCTTCCGAGATCCTCCAGGTAGTCGCCCTCGTTCGCGGCGAGTGCGGTTTCCCGGGCCTGGAACGCAGCAAGGAGGGCCTCAGCGATGAGGTCAGCAACGCCCGCAATCCTGGCGATGAGAAGCGCCGTGGCGCCGAGCTCCGTTTCGCGATTCGCCCCCACCTTGACGATCCCGCGCAGCTCCGCGAGGAACGTGGGGGAGCGCTGGAGCGCTTCTAGGTCGGACCGGGGGTACGTCCTCCGAATCTGATTGCCCCAGTCCTTCAACCGCTCCGGAAGGTCCGATACTTGCGGGTACTTGTTTGCGAGCACCAAGGCGTACCCCTCTTCCTCGGTCCCCCGGAACCCCACGGTCGGAACCTCGAAGGTCCGGGATTGGAGCGCGGTCTCCAGGTCACCACGAAACCCGAACATCTTAGGGCCGTAAACGGGAAGCTCCTCTCGCTCTCCTTTCTTCATGTCCCATCGAACGTAGGGCGGCGCGTCCCGCTGGTAGCCGGTGCGGATGAGCGCGTCGATAACCACCGCCGTGTCCTTGTCGGCGGCCGAGTCCTTCTCGTCGAGGAACACCGCGCGCCCATGCTCCATGGAGCGCGCGAGCGCCGCTAGGCTCACGTTCTCGAATCGGAGGCCGCCTGTGATTCGCGAACTCAGCGCGAGGAGCCGGGTCTTCCCTGTCCCCATGTCCCCGCCGAGTCCAACATAGAAGACATCCGACAGGATCGGCGCGATGGCGCTCTCCATGTAGAAGAGGCTCACGATCCGAGGGACCCAAGCGTGAGGACTCCAGAAGTGTCGCCGAACGCACGCCGCAAGGTCCTCGAAGAGCTTCCGCCCGTCCCCGTCGGTCTCGACAGTCGGCGTTCCGGCATCAATCTGGGCCAGGGCTCCCCCTTCACCACCGGAGGGTGGAGATGGAGGCCCGACCTCGTCGGTGCCGCCCTGATCCGTCACGACACCGTCCCCTCTTGTCTTGCTGGGGATTTCGGCCGGACCCTGATCTCCCCGTCGTACCAGATTTCGACCTTGGTACGCGCCCCTGTAGAGCTGGGCACCCGGCTGCCTAGGAACCGGAACGCTGAAAGGCGCACGAGAAATGCAGGTCGGGGGCGGTCCCGATGACCGTGCGACGGTTCAGCGCCGAGGAGAAGCGGACGATCGTGATGGCCTACCTGTCCGGCGCCCGGATGGCGGAGGTCTGCCGCGAGCACCAGGTCTCCGGCCCCACGGTGTACGCGTGGCGGGACCGGTTCCTGGAGGGCGGCCTGAAGGGCCTCGCGGGGGACACCCCGTCGAAGCGGGAGGCCCTCCTGGAGCGGGAGAACGCGCGCCTGAAGGAGCTCGTGGGCGATCTCTCCCTGGTGAACCACGCCCTAAAAAGGGGTCTAGCCGGGAACGGAGGCGGGCGGCCGTGACGGACGTCGTGGGGAAGGGGATGGCGACGGCCCGCGCCTGCGCCCTGGCGGGCCTCCCGCGGAGCACGCGGTACTACGCGCCGCGGCCGCGGACGCCCCGCCCCTTCGACCCGGAGATCCGCGCCCTCGTGCTCGAGACCGCGGAGGAGCGCCCCTCCTTCGGCTACCGCCGGATCACCGCCATGGTGCGGCGGCGCCTCCGCCACCCCGTGAACGAGAAGGCGGTGCGGCGGATCCTGAGGGCGGAGGCCCTGCAGCTCCCGCCGTGCGTGGTCCCGCGGCACCGGGTGCGGAAGCACCCCGGCCGCCAGATCACGGACCGGCCCGACGCCGCCTGGCAGATGGACATGAAGTACGTGTGGTGCGGGCGGGACGGGTGGGCGTACCTCCAGAACGTCGCGGACACGTGCACGGCGGAGTGGCTCGGGTACGTGTTCGACAAGCGCTGCGGATCGAGGGAGGCGAAGGCCCTCCTGGACCGCGTCGTCCAGGAGCGGTTCCCGGAGACGGCCCTCGCGCCGGGCACGCGCCTCCGCGCGGACAACGGGCCCGCGTACCGGGCGGACGCGTTCCTCGACCACGCGCGGGCGCTCGGCTTGGACCTCGAGCACATCCAAGTGCGGACGCCGGAGGACAACGGCGTGATCGAGTCGTTCCACGCCGGCCTGGACCGGGACTACCTGGGCGCCCTTGTCTTCGACACGTTCGCGGAGGCCGAGGCGTTCCTGGCGTGGGCCTTCGAGGACTACAACGGGGTCAAGCCGATGCGGCGCCTCCGGTGGAGGACGCCGCGGGAGTATCACGAGGAGGTGGTGAAGAGTGTTAACTGAGCGGGCTCAAGGGGTGCCCAGTCCGGGGGGTCGCATACCATCACCGATGCCGAGGGGAGCACCACGGAGTACGCCTACGACGAGCTGCACCGCCGCACCCAGGTCGAAGACGCGAACGGGGACACCACCAACTTCACGTACGACGCCGTCGGCAACCTCCTTAACACGATGGACGACAACGGCCACGTCGTGGAGAACGAGTATGATGACCTAAACCGGGTCACGAAGGAAACGTCCCCATTGAGCAAGGTAACTCTCTTCACCTGGGACGAAGAGGGGAACATGGCCACACGGAAGGATCCCCTCCTGCGGACCACGACCTACACGCACGACGTGCTCAACCGTCTCACCCAGATCGCCTACCCGAACGGCCAGAACCTCACGGCCACCTACGATGCCGAGGGGAATACCCTGACTGCCGTGGGCTTCGGGTACACGCGGACCCATGCCTGGGACGAGCTTGGACGCGTCACCTCCATCGAGTTCGACTACGGCTCCTACTCCAAGACGGTGAACTACACCTACGACGAGGTTGGCAACCGGAAGACCCTGCAGTACCCGGAGGGACAGACCCTCACCTCTACCTACGACGCCCTGAACCGCCTGACAAAGATCCAGGACTCCTCCCTGGGCAACTGGACCTTCGCCTACGACGCGGCCTCCCGCCGGACGAGCCTCGTCCACCCCACGGGAGTGAAGACGCAGTACACCTACAATGACGCGGACTGGCTCCTCGGCGTCTACACGAACAAGTCGGGTGGCCAGCAGTTGGAGTCCTTCGTCTACACCTACGACGACGTGGGCAACCGCCTCACGATCACCGAGCTCGGCGGCAGCGCGACCACGTTCGCCTACGACGGCACCTACCGCCTCAAGGACTCGTCCTACCCGGGAAGCCTCACCCTCAACTACACCTACGACGGCGTCGGCAACCGCCTCACGGAGAAGCGGAACGGGGTGTGGACGAACTACTCCTATGACGCGGACGATCGGATGACAGCGCGCGGGAGCACGACCTACGGGTGGGATGACAACGGGAACATGGCCAACGAGACTACCGGCGGGGCGACCACAACCTACGAATACGACTACGAGAATAGGCTGTCGAAGGTGACCGTCGCGGGAAACAATGCCGTCGAGTACACCTACGGGGTCCAGAACAATCGTATGACGAGGAAGGTGGGTGGGACGACAACGTTCTTCGCGTATGACTTCTACGACCAGCAGCACCTCGACGATCTAATCGCCGAGTACAATGCGACGGGAGGCCTTCAGGTGCGCTATGTCCATGGACCTGGTGCGGACGAGACGCTGGCTCGGGTGAGCGCCGCGACGCGTTACTATAACGCCGAGGCTCAGAGCTCAACAACTTCTCTGACGGACAATACTCAGTCCATCACCTCGACGAGCCGCTACGAGGCTTTCGGGACCATCCGCTCGCAGACGGGATCCGACACGAACGACCAGCTCTTCACAGGCCGCATTCGCGATTCTGCGACATCCCTGTTCTCCTATCGGGCAAGATGGTACTCTGTGACGACCGGGAGATTCACAACCGATGAACCATGGCGTCAGACCCCGGAACCGAACCCGTATGTGTACGTCCTCAACAATCCTGGAGTGCTCGTTGACCCGCTGGGTCTCAGCGCGAAAGGGGGAACTCCCCGCCCTGGTGGCGACGTGATTCCCCGCCCCTGTTGGCCAGTGCCTTGCATCAACGGCGTCCCTGACCAGCCTAATGAGATGGAGGAACTATCAGATGAGTATTGGGAAGGGTCGGGCTGTGGCATCCCCCTCCCCATCCCACCACTCATTCCCTACTGTGCTGGCTGTACCTTCACGTTTGCATCGAATTGGAACAACAAGTGGCGAACGGAACCGTGGATGGCCGTCAATGACAAGTTCCTCCACTGCTGGGTAAGCTGCTCGCTGGTTCAGGACTGCTGGGTACCGCCGAGTCATGATGCAATGGTCGGTGTAGCTTGGGAAGTGATGAATACTCTTGAAATGGGCGGGGCAGCTCTTAGCACCGCCTTCGTGATGTCCACTATCAGCGACATAGCTGCGGACATGGACGGAATCGAGTGTGCGATCTCTGGTTCCTCCTGCGTCGGCTGTTGCATCAATCGGTGGGGGTCACCATGGAGCTTCACACAGGGCAGAGGTGGGAGAGATACCCCAGGGCCCCCTGGTCGGGGGTGGGAGCCTTAGATATGAATTGGTGGAAGAGGCCACCTCAGAACGCAAGTCCTGTGACATCCAAGAAGATCACCGTCGTGCTAGCCGCGGGTGTGGCCATTCTCTCGGCCACTGTTCCTCTGGAGTTCCTCTACGGTTTTGAGCAGCCGCAGCTGGTGGTGCCCTCCGGTGGTTTCGCATCTCTTGAGATTTCCAAGGCAGATGCGACTTCAGCACTCTATGTCCGCGTAATTGTCGACCCGGGTCCGCCGGTTGATATCTTCCTCTTCGACATCGCCGGTTACGAACTATACCTAGAAGGCAGATGGACTTGGGCTCAAGATTACGTGGGTGTCAAGGGTCTCTACGATGAACTATACCTGGTCGCTGGCACCTACTTCTTCGTCGTGGACAATTCCAACTATGGCCGGACCCGACCGACCGGCGATGTCGCCCTCGCCACTTACGCTATTGGAGGCGGCAACGTGGTGAGTGTAACAGGGGAGATCATCGAAGGATCCTCGCCGGTCATGACCTTCGGGCTTCTGGCCGCAGTCATCGCTTCTGTTGTCATGATCGTCCTGAGCCTGGTTGGATTCTCAGATACGAAGCGGCAAGGGTGACACACGTGGGGGACATTGGGAACTTCTTCGGGTGAGCTAGCAGGACACATGCATCACATCCTCAGGACGCATGCCTTCGGGCCCTTGTCCCTTCGCCTACGACGCGGCCTCCGCCGCACCCAGATCAGCCACCGCTCCGGTTTGAAGCCCAGGACACGTACAATCGGGCGAACTGGGTCCTCGGCGTGTACACGAACACCTCGGGTGCCCAGGTGATCGAGTCCTGGACCTACAGCTACGACGACGTCGGCAACCGCCTCACCATGACGGAGAACACGGCGGAGAACACGGGGAACGTGGCCACCTATACGTACGACAGCATATATAGGTTGAAGAGCGAATCCTACTCCTCGGTGGGGCCCACGGTGAACTACACGTACGACGGGGTCGGCAACCGCTTCACGGAGAAGCGGAACGGGGTGCGGATCAACTATACCTATGACGCGGACGACCGGATGACCGCCCGCGGTAGCACGACCTACGGGTGGGACGACAACGGGAACATGGCCAACGAGACCACTGGAGGCACGACCACAACCTACGAATACGACTACGAGAATCGCTTGACCGAGGTGAGCGTCGCGGGGAACAGTGCAGTCGAATACACTTACGGCGTGCAGAACAACCGCATGTCGAGGGAGGCGGGCGGCGTCACGACTTACTACATGTACGACTTCTACGACCGCCAGCGCCTCGACGACATGGTCGTGGAGTACAACGCCACCGGCACCCTGCAGGTTCGGTACGTCCACGGCCCCGACGCGGACGAGACGCTCGCCCGCGTGGGCACCTCGACGCGATACTACAACGCGGAGGCCCAGGGCAGCACGACCTCCCTGACGAACAGCACGCAGACGATCACCACGAGCTACCGTTACGAGGCCTTCGGGGCACTCCGCTCGCAGGCGGGATCTGACACGAACGACCAGCTCTTCACCGGCCACGTTCGCGATTCTGCAACATCCTTATATTACTCTCGTACGAGGTGGTATCAGGCAACCATCGGGAGGTTCACGAACGATGAGCCATGGCGTCGAACGCCAGAGCCGAGCCCGTACGTATACGTCCTCAACAATCCTGCGACCCTTGTTGACCCCGACGGACTCAGTGCGAAGGGTCACATCCCACGTCCGAGTGGCAACGTGATTCCCTCCCCCTGCTGGCCCGTCCCTTGCATAGACGGAAACGGTGCAGGCACGGGCATAGACTCCTTTGAACTTTCTAATGCCTATTGGGAAGGAACGGGATGCGGCATTCCCTTCCCTTTCCCAGCGTTGATGGTCCAGTGTGCCGGATGCACGTTCCAGCACGCCTTTGACTGGCGTTCCAAGTGGAACCTGGATACCTAGCGTCGAAACCAACGACAAGTTCCTCCACTGTTGGACAAGCTGTGCTGTTGTCAATGACTGCCATGTGCCGGCGACTTATGACGCGGTCCTCGGGATCTACTGGGAGTTGTATTTCGTCCCCGGGACAGTACTCGATCGCAAGTTCACACTCGAATATGTGATGTCAACCATCAACGATGTGGCCGCCAACAAGGATGGGATCGAATGTGCTCTCAGTGGCATGTCTTGTGTGGATTGCTGCATTGGCCGATGGGGTCCCCCATGGAGCTTTTCAGCTAGTGGGCGAGGGCGAGATCTTCCCGGGCCACCCGGTCGAGGGCAGGAACCCTAAATGACCCAAGCGGAGCGCGGGCGAGTGCAGGGGCCACGGCCTGCCGTGTCCGGAAGGGTGATTGGACTTCTAGTCGGGGGAGTAGTGCTGTTGTCTGCCAGTCTCCCCCTGGGACTCACCTACGGGTTTACACAACCGCAACTCATTGTCCTTCCTGACAGCTTCGGTTCGCTGGAAGTCTCCAAGACGGATGACGATTCACCGTTATACATCCGCGTGGTTGTCAAGCCGGGGCCGCCGGTTGACGTTTATATCTTCGATGCGGGTGGTTATGATCTGTACGTGCAAGGCAGGTGGACCTTTGGTCACGACTATGTGGGCATCACAGGTCTTTATGATGAGCTGTATCTCGTTGCTGGTACATACTTTCTTGTCGTGGACAATTCCGACTACGGTCGGACCCGACCGACCGGGGATGTCGCTTACGCCACTTACGCCGTGACGGGAGGTCACGTCGTCAACGTGACGGGGGAGTCAACCGAAGGGGCCTCTCCAATACTATCCTTCGGTCTTGGGGCGGGGATCGCCCTTTCGATTGGGATGATAGCCTTCGGTTTCGTCGGCATCTTCGCATGCGGGCGACGAAGAGATCGTATGCGACCCCCCGGACTGGGCACCCCTTGACTCCGTTCAGTTGACACTCTTCACCACCTCCTCGTGATACTCCCGCGGCGTCCTCCACCGGAGGCGCCGCATCGGCTTGACCCCGTTGTAGTCCTCGAAGGCCCACGCCAGGAACGCCTCGGCCTCCGCGAACGTGCCGAAGACCAGCGCATCCAGGTAGTCCCGGTCCAGGCCGGCGTGGAACGACCCGAACACGCCCTTGTCCTCGTGCGCCCCTGGTGCGATGTGACGCGCGCTCGTCTCGAAGGTTCAACAGATCCGAGGCAGCTGGTCCTCGATGAGCGGGTCGAGGATGCGGAGCCCGCCCACGCTCGTCCTCAGGAGCACGATGGGCTTCCCGGACGGCGCGGCCCCCCGGACCTCGCCCACGATGGCGGCGTTCCTGCCGAGGTCCCGAGCCCGCAGGAACTCCAGGACCTTCTCCGCCGCGGCGGCAGACACCACCACGAGGGCCTTCCCCTCGTTGGCCAGGTAGAGCGGGTCGAAGCCGAGCATCTCGCAGGCGCCGCGGACGGCGGGGGCCACCGGGACGGCCTCCTCGTCGACGAGCACCTCGTTCCCTCCCTGGGCCGCGAGCTCGTTCAGGATGGTCGCGGCGCCGCCGCGCGTGAGGTCGCGCATGAACCGGATCTCCCCTGGGAACTCCCGGAGCATCGGAAGGAGGATCTGGTTGAGGGGCGCGCAGTCGCTCTGCACCGGGACCTCGATCCCCAGGTCCTGGCGGGCGAGGTAGACGGAGAGGCCGTGGTCGCCGAGGGTCCCGGTGAGAAGTAGCCGGTCCCCCGCGACGGCGGCCTTCGGGGAGAGCGCCTGACCGTCCAGGAGGCGTCCGACGCCGGCGGTGTTGATGAACACGCCGTCCCCCTTCCCCCGCTCCACGACCTTCGTGTCGGCGGCGACGATCTCCACGCCCGCCGTCCTTGCCGCGGCGGCCATGGAGTCCGCGATGCGGTGGAGGACGTCGATCTCGAGACCCTCCTCGAGGATGAACCCGGCCGAGAGGTAGAGGGGCTCGGCCCCGGACACGGCCAGGTCGTTCACCGTGCCGTTCACCGCGAGCTTCCCGATGTCCCCGCCGGGGAAGAAGAGGGGACGCACGACGAAGGAGTCCGTGGTGAAGGCGAAGCGCCCCGCGAGCGGCCGCGCGAGGACGGCCGCGTCGCCGAGCTCCCCCAGCGTCGCGCTGTCGAGCCGTGACAGGAAGACCTCCTCCACGAGGTCGTGCGTGAGCTTCCCGCCGGCCCCGTGGCCGAGCGTCACCCGCCGGACATCGCCCGCAGCTCCACCTCCTTGCTCACCGCGTCCAGCAGGGCGAGGATCTCCTGGGCCTCCTCGTACTCCAGGTGCTCCAGCGCGTACCCGACGTGGACCATGACCCAGTCCCCCGCCTTCGGCGGCTCGGTGAGCAGGATCACGGAGATCCGGCGCCGCACCCCGAGCGTCTCCGCCAGGGCCATCGTCCCGTCCGCGTCCACCTCCAGGAGCCGCATCGGCACGCCGAGGCACATCAGGCCCCACGCCCCTGGTACGCCTGGAGCATCCGCGGGTCCCCGAAGCGCTGCCAGATGTAGCAGGTGCCCTCCACGGAGACCATGCACGGACCGTACGGGTCCTGCGGCGTGCACTTCGTCCCGAAGAGGGGGCACTGCGGCGGGTAGATGTCCCCGACCACGACCTTGTGGCACTGGCAGCCCTTGGGGAGGTCCTTGTCCCCCTGCGGCTCGTGGTTCACGCCGAAGCGCGCGCGCGCGTCGTGATCCCGCCACACCTCGCGGAGGAAGAGCCCGGACCGCGGCACGACCCCGACGCCCCGCCAGAACGAGTCGCGCACCTCGAAGGCCTCGCGGAGCATCCGCAGCGCCGCCGGGTTCCCCTCGAAGCGCACGAGCCGCGTGTACTCGTTCTCCAACTCCGCCCTCCCGGACCGCACCTGGCGCACCAGGGCCCGAGTGGCGAGGAGGAGGTCCGTGGGCTCGAAGCCGGAGACGACGGCCGGGACGCCGTACTTCTCCGGGAAGACCTTCCAGTCGACCGCCCCGACGATGGTCGAGACGTGGCCCGGGCAGACGAGGCCCTGGAGGCTCCGGCCCCCGGCGTCGAGGAGCGCCGCCACCGCCGGCGAGGTGAGCTTGAACGACGCGAGGAGGGAGAAGTTCGCGGGCGGTGTCTCCTGGAAGAGCGAGGCGACCGGCGCCGCGGTCGTCTCGAACCCGACGCCGAAGAAGACGACCTCCCGCGTGGGGTTGTCCCGGGCGAGGCGAAGGGCATCGAGGGGGCTATAGACGACGCGGACGTCCAACCCCTCCTGGCGCGCCGACTCCAGGGACCCCCAGGGGGTGCGGTCGCGCATCATGTCGCCGAAGGTCGTGAGGACGGCACCCTTCCGCGCGATGTCGATGGCCTCGCGGATGTCCGCGGTGCCGCACACGCACACCGGGCATCCCGGCCCGGAGATCAGCTCCAGGGTCGGCGGGAGCAGGGCCCGGAGGCCGAATCGGGTCACGGTGTGCTCGTGCGAGCCGCAGACATGCATGAGCCGGATCGAACGGCCGTCGACCTCCTTGTGGATGTCCTCGATGAGGTGGCGGACCGCGCGCCGGTCCCTCAGCACGGCGTCGAGGGCGGAGATCTCATCCATGGCGCATCGCCTCCGCGGCGGCCACGATCTGCCCGAGGGAGATCCCCCCGTCGTTCGGGGGGACGCGGCGGTGAAGGAAGGGGCGGAACCCCTCGGCCGCCAGGTGCTCGCTCGCGAGCGTTGACAGGAGCGCGTTCTGGAAGCAACCCCCCGAGAGGACCACCTCCTTCTGCCCGACCTCGTGCGCCACCTGCACGATGATCTCCGCGAGCGTGGCGATGAAGCGCCCGGCGATGCCGCCGACCGGCGCCCCGGTGGAGAGGTCCTCGACGATCCCCTCCACGATCGGCGCCCAGTCGATGAGGAGGCGCGGGGCGGAGTGCCGGGAGAGGGCGACCTCGTACGGTGCCCCCGGGGGCCCGTCCGCGGCGAACTCGACCGCCATCGCGGCCTGCCCCTCGAAGCTCATCTTCTGGGACAGCCCCAGGAGCGAGGCGACCCCGTCGAAGAGGCGCCCCACGCTCCGGCACCGCGTCGAGGCCCCCACCGCCAGAAGGCGGCCCAGCCAGTCCCGCTCCTGCGCCGAGAACGCCCGGAGGGGGGGCAGGCCCTCCATCTCGAGCGCCGCCTTCCCGTACACCGCATGGAGGAGGCCGAGGGCGACGCGCCTCGGCTCGCGGACCGCCTTCTCCCCGCCGAGGAGCGGGAAGTCGCGGAAGCCCGCGACCCACTCGAAGCGCCCCTCCTTCCACAGGAGGAACTCCCCGCCCCACACCGTGCCGTCGAGCCCGTACCCCGTCCCGTCCCAGGCCACCCCGAGGAGCGGCGGGTCGATCCCGTTGTCGGCCGCCCCCGAGGCGACGTGGGCCGCGTGGTGCTGGACGCGGTGGAGCGGGAGCCCGAGGGCCTCCCCGGCGGTCGTCGAGGCGTACCCGGGGTGGAGGTCGACGGCCACGGCCTCCGGGACGAACTGGTAGAGGCCGGGGAGGTCGCGGAGCGCCTGGTGGAAGGCCTCCTGCGCCAGGGCGTTGTCGAGGTCGCCGAGGTGCTGGGAGAGGAAGACCCGGTCCCCCTTCGCGAAGGCGATCGTGTTCTTCAGGTGACCGCCGAGGGCCAGCAGCGCGGGGAGCGGGCGTCCCACCGGGACAGGGAGCGGGGCGTAGCCGCGGGCGCGCCTCAGGATCTGCTCCTGCCCGAGGAGGACGCGGGCGACGGAGTCGTCCACGCGGCGGACGATGCCGCGGTCGTGCAGGAGGAGCAGGTCGGCGATGGGACCGAGCCGGGAGCGCGCCTCGTCGTTCTCCTTCGCGATGGGCTCGTCCGTGAGGTTCCCGCTCGTCGCCACCGCCGGGACGCCGATCCGGTCCAGGAGCAGGTGGTGCAGCGGGGTGCCGGGAAGCATGCACCCCAGGTACGGGTTCCCCGGGGCCACGAGGGAGGACACCGACGCCCCCTGCCGCCGGCGCAGGAGCACGATCGGGCGCTCGGGAGAGACGAGGAGCCGCTCCTCCTGGGGGCCGACGAGGCAGTCCTCCCGGATGGCCCCGAGGTCCGGGTAGATCAGGGCCAGGGGCTTCTCCTCGCGGTGCTTCCGCGCGCGGAGGCGGGCCACCGCGGAGGTGCTCCGCGCATCCGCAAGGAGATGGAAGCCGCCGAGCCCCTTCGCCGCCACGATCCGACCCGACCGCACCGCCTTCGCGGCGGCCTCGAGGGCCTCGGTGCCTCGAGCAAGGAGCCCGCCCGCCGGATCCTCCGCCCACACCGCCGGGCCGCACCGCGGACACGCCGTGGGCTGTGCGTGGAACCGCCGGTCCAGGGGGTCCCCGTACTCCCCGGCGCAATCCTCGCAGAGCGGGAAGGCCTTCATGGTGGTCCGGGCGCGGTCGTAGGGAAGGTCCTCGATGATCGTGAACCGCGGCCCGCAGTGCGTGCAGTTCGTGAACGCGTACCCATGGCGCCGGTCCCGGGGGTCGCGGATCTCCCGAAGACACGCGGGGCATGTCGCCGCGTCGGGCAGCACGAGGACCGTTCGCTCCTCGGTCCCGACGCTCTCCCGGATCTCGAAGCCGTCGAACCCCACCGGCTCGAGGAAGGCGTGCTCCATGGAGTGGACCACCGCCAGCGGAGGCTGCCTCGCCTCCAGCGCGAGGAGGAACTCTCGGAGCCGCGGCTCCGGCCCCTCCACCTCGATCGAGACCCCCCGCGACGAGTTCAGGACCCAGCCGCGCAGCCCCAGCTCCCGTGCCAGGCGGTACACGAAGGGCCGGAAGCCGACGCCTTGCACGGCCCCCCGGATGGCGACTCGGAGGCGCCGTGTTCTCGAGGGCTCCGGCTGGTCCCCTCGAAGCTCAAGTCCGTGCGCGAGGCGTCCCGACATGGTTCCCCAGGGACATTCGGCGGAGGTGCCTTACCCGGTGTTGGTAATGAGTGTACGTAGCCTTGGGCCGCCCCGCTCTCTGGACGGGTATATGGGGTCCTTTCCGCTACAATCCCACGCCCCATGCCCCTCCTCCCGTAACCTCTCCGCATGCGCCGCTGGCCCCTCCTCGCCGCCGGGTTCGGCATCAACCTCTCCCTCGGCACCGTCTACTCGTGGAGCGTCTTCGTGAGGCCGCTGCAGGAGCGTTTCGGCGTGTCCTCCTTCGAGGCGGCTCTCCCCAGCACCCTGTGCCTCGCTCTGTTCGCCGTCGGGATGCTCTTCGCCGGGCGCCTCGTGGAGCGCTGGGGCCCGCGTCGCGTCGCCTCCCTGGGCGTCGGGCTCGTCGGCGCCGGATACCTCGTTTCCGCCCTCGCCCTCGGCCTCCCGAACCCCGTGCTCATGCTCTCCGTCGTCTACGGAGTGATGGTGGGGCTCGGGATCGGGTTCGCCTACGGCCCGCCCATCCCCACCGCGGCCCGTTGGTTCCCGGAGAAGAAGGGGCTGGCGACGGGGATCGTCGTCATGGGTTTCGGTCTCTCGCCGCTCGTCACCGCGCCCCTCGTATACTACCTCCTGCAGTCGGCCGGGGTGGAGACCACGTTCCTGGTCCTGGGCGGCCTCTTCCTCCTGGCGGGGCTCCCCCTCGCCGCGCTGCTCCGGTTCCCGCCCTCGGACTTCGTGGCCCCGGCGCCTAAGAGAGCACTCGTGGCCACCCCCGCCCTCGACCGGACGCCCGCGGAGGTCGTGCGGCGGGGGGAGTTCTACCTCCTTCTCACCGTGTACGCCCTCGGGACGGCGGTGGGGTTCATGGCCATCTCCCAGGCGAAGCCGATCGCCGAGACGGGAGGGCTGGGGACGGTGCTCGCCGTCGCCGCGGTGCAGTGGCTGGCGGTGTGGAACTGCGTCGGCCGTCCGGCCTTCGGCCGCCTCTCCGATGTCTGGGGCGCGCGGGCCGTCCTCGGCGGGATGTTCCTGCTGGAGATGGCGGGGCTGGCCGTGCTCCTGGTCTCCGCGCACCCGGTCGCCCTGTTCCTCGGGCTCGCGTTCGTCGCGTCGGTCTTCGGCGGGTTCCTCGCGGTCATGCCCGCGTTGACCGCGCGGCTCTTCGGGAACCGGAACCTCGCCTCCAACTACGGGCTCGTCTTCCTCGGCTACGGCGCGGGAGGGCTCGTCGGACCCGTGCTCATCGGCGCGCTGCGGGACGCGACCGGGGCCTTCGGCATGGCCTTCGCGCTCGGCATCGCGATCTGTGCGGCCGGGTTGGTCCTCGTCCCGTGGGTGCGGCCCCCCAAGAGGCTCCCCGCGGCCGAGGCGCCGAGGTCCCCCGCGCGCGCCCGCAGCCGGGCCTGACCTACGCCGGGATGGGGGCCGCCGGCTCCTTCGGTGGCGCGGGGATGAACCCGCGGTCCATGAGGAACTCCGTCTCGTCCCGCGCCCTGAGGATGACCGCCTCCGCGTGCGCGTAGATCTCCTCCCGCGACTTCCGGAGGCCGGCGACGCCGCCGCGCATGGCCTCCAGGGCCACGGCGGTGGCCTCCCGGGGGAACACCTCCCACTCGTCCATCCTCGGGAGGACGCGGTCCTCGGTCAGCCCCTTGTCCCGGGCGGTGGCGGCGAGCTCCTCTGCGGCGGCGACGCACATGGCGTCCGTGATGCTCCTGGCCCGCACGTCGAGGACCCCGCGGAAGATCCCGGGGAAGCCCAGGGAGTTGTTCACCTGGTTCGGGAAGTCGGAGCGCCCGGTGGCGACGACGCAGGCCCCGGCCTGCTTCGCGACCCAGGGCCAGATCTCCGGGACCGGGTTCGCGATGGCGAACACGATGGGGTCCGTGGCCATCGCCCGGATCCACCCGGGCTTGAGGACGTCCGGCCCCGGCCGGGACGCGGCGACGACGGCGTCCATCCCCGCCATCGCCTCCGGGATCCCGCCCGTGCGACCCTCGCCGTTCGTCGACAGGCAGGCGTCCCATTTCTCGGGGAACTCCGCGCGCAGCTCCTCGCGGCCGGGGTGCAGGATCCCCGTGCGGTCGGTGAGGACGATCTTCCTCGGGTCGAACCCGGCGGCCCCGAGGACCCGCAGCGTGGCGATGCACGACGCCCCCGCCCCGATGAGCGCAAGGGTCAGCTCGTGCCGGCGCTTCCCGACGACCTCGGCCGCATTGATCAGGGCCGCGACGACGACGGTCGCGGTCCCCTGCTGGTCGTCGTGCCAGACGGGGATGGTGCACTCCTCGCGGAGGCGGCGGAGGATCCGGAAGCACTTCGGCTGGGAGATGTCCTCCAGGTTGATGCCGCCGAAGCTCGGCTGGAGCCACTTCACGGCCTGGATGATCTCCTCGGGGTCCTTCGTCCCCAGGCAGATCGGGAAGGCGTCGACGCCGCCGAGGTACTTGAACAGGAGGGACTTCCCCTCCATCACGGGGAGCCCCGCCTCGGGCCCGATGTCGCCGAGGCCGAGTACTCGCGTGCCGTCCGTCACGATGGCGACGGTGTTCGCGCGGTTCGTGTGCTCGTACACGGCCTCCGGCCTGGCCTTGATGTCCTTGCACGGTTCCGCGACGCCGGGCGTGTACCACAGCGCGAAGTCCGCCATCCCGCGCACGGGAACGCGGGGGACGACCTCGATCTTCCCGTGGTAGAACGGGTGGAGGCGCATGGCCTCGATCCCCGGGAGCCTCGCCTTCGCGAGGAGCTCGCTCTCGTTCGCAGTCGTCACCGTCGGCGCCTCCGAGGGGTTCGCCTTGTGTCCGCGGGCCTTCCGCTGTCCCGATTCGGCCATGGTACCCACTTCCTGGCTGAGATGGGAGGCGGGGGGAAATCTCCCTTCCCTACGGGGAGTCATTACCTGAAGGGTCCTCGCCCTACCCTACCGCGGGGCCAGGGCGGCCATCACCGCCGGGAACGCCTTCGCGAAGCGCTTCGCGTCCTTCTCCTGCACGGAGAACGAGACGCGCACGAACCGCGAACCGACGGACTTGCTCAGATAGGTCCCGGAGCGGATATGCACCTTGTGCTGGAGGAGCATGCGTTCCTCGACCGCGTCTGGGTTCACCCCCGTCTCGGCGATGTCGATCACGAAGAGGTTCGCCTTCGAGGGATAGACGGGGAGGAAGCAGCCGTCCACCTTCGCCACCGCCTTGCGAACGATCTCCTGGTTCCTCGCGCAGGTGTCGCGGACGACCTTGATCCACTCTTTCTTGGATCGAAGCGCCGCCAGCGCCGCGCGCTGCCCGAGCACGTTCGCCCCGAGCACGTTCGTGTCGAAGCGCTTCACCTCCTTCATCCTCGCGGGAGGGCACAACAGGGCGCCAACGCGCATCCCCGCGAGCCCGGGTCCCTTCGAGAAGCTCCAGGAGACGATGGTGCGTTCCGGGTAGAACTCGGACGCGAGGATGTGCCCGGGGTTGAAGTCCCGGTAGGTGATGTCATCGAGGATCGTCAGGTCGTGCTCCGCGGCCACGTCGCACAGCGCCTTCTTCTCGGATCGCGTGTAGGAGAACCCCAGGGGGTTGTGCGGATCGACGAGGAACAGCATCCTCGTGGCGGGCGTGATGGAGGCCTCCAGCCCCTCCGGGGTCAGTCTCCAGGGCTTCCGGTAGATCCCGACCTCGCGGATCGTCGCCTCGCAGAGGAGGATCTGGTCGTGGATGGGGAGGAAGCTCGGATCGGTCGCGACGACCTCGTCCCCGCGGCGGAGGAGGGCGCGCGTCGCCATGTACGTCCCCTCGAGCCCGCCATTCGTGACGACGACCTCGTGGTCCGGAAGGCCGAGGTCGTCCTTGATCGCCTCCGGGAGCCCCGCGATGCCGCGGCGGTGGGGGTAGAGGTGGTACTCCCCGTCCTCGATGGCGTCGATCATCGCCTGCTTGATCTTCGGCGTGAGCGGGATCGTGTTCGTGTTCTGCGACATCCACGCGATCTGCTCGCGGTGCTCGTGGGCGAAGGCGAAGTTGTCGGCCATCGTCGCTCGCACCGGTACCCGGACCGCCCCATTAGCCTTGCGCGGCCCCGGCGAGAACCGGCGTTCCCCCGCCCCCGTCAGGCAAGGTCTCGACGGAGGCCCCGTCGCCTACTTCGTGATCCCGTGCGCGGAGAACCCCGCCTCGGCGAAGTTGGGGTCGAAGGCGAAGGCGTCACGGATGCCAAGATCCCCCATGGCCACGAAGCTCGTGCAGTCCGTGAGGCTCCACCGCTTGTCGCGGCGTTCCCGCATCAGGACGAGAGCGCGGCGGAACTGGGCCTCGCCGATCCAGACGAGTCGCACGTGCGGGGTAGCCTCGAGGCGGCCCGCCAGCGAGTCCACCGCCCCAAACCCCTCCTTCATGCGGAGGAGCGTGTACGTCTCGTCGAGCACATAGTCGGACGTCACCATCTTCCCGAACGAGCCGGCGGCCACGCGGTGGAACACCTGGAGGGCGGCCTTGTGGAGGCTGTCCCGCTCGTTCGTGAGGGCCGCCCAGGCGCCGGTGTCCACGAAGATCACGCGCGCCCCTCGTAGAGGATCTCATCGTGCCGGCCGGCGATCTTCTCCCGCCGCTTCCCGCGAGTCCTCACCAGGGGGAAAGCCGAGAAGAACGGGTCGTCACCGTCGACATGGTCGTCCAGGAGCCAAGCGCGCAGGGACTCTCGGACGACCGCCTGGATGGTCATCCCCTTCCGGCGTGCCTCGCTCCGGATGAGCTCATACTCCGTCTCAGGGATGCGGGCCTGGAGCAGCTTCATTGTCGTAGATGTATGCTTCATACTATATGAAGTCTCCTCCAAGCCCAGCGGCCGTGCGCCGTGATAGCAAGGTTCATGAACGGGGCGGTGCCTGCGCCGGCGTGTGGACCTTCCGCGGGGCCCGCGCTGGACGGACGTGGATCGGGACCTGACGTGCGACAGCTGCCTGTACCCGCTGGACGACTGCCGCTGCGTCTGCCCCTTCTGCAGGGAGAGCGCGGGATGCCTGTGCACGATCGGCATCGGTGTGGCCACCGGCGGCTGAGGGCTGAGAACTGAGGCTGGGGGAAGGCTTTATCCTGAGGCGCCGTTAGGCCGCGCGCCGGGCTCGTGGTCTAGCGGCTATGACGTCTCCCTGACACGGAGAAGGTCACCGGTTCGAATCCGGTCGAGCCCACTAACTTTCCGGTTCGAAATCCTTACGTAGCCGGCCCTCCATGTCCTCTCCGTGGTCCGAGTCGCCAGGCCTCGGGGCCGTGGAACGCGCTACAGGCTCCTTCTGCAAGACGCTTCCCTGCGGCGCTGGCACGAGAACGTGGCCCGCGGCTCCCAGATCACCGCGGATGTCTACCTGCGGAGGCTGGGGAACGTTTGCAACGCCCGGTCGACGACGCCTGCGGCGCTTGCGGAGATGCCGGAGAGCGGGCGCCAGGACTTCGCGCTAGACCTCGTCGCAGACATGGAGAAGGAGGGGCACGCGGGAAGCTACATCGGCTCGACCCTTCGGGCGATCAACTCGTGGCTCGTGTTCAGCGGCGCCCCGTCGCTGAAACGCATCAAGATCCGGGGGCTCCAGACCACGCCCAGCCTGAGCGAAGAGCGCGTCCCCACCCCGGAGGAGCTGCGGCGGGTTTTCCTGTCGGCGACGCCGCGGGAGCGCTGCGCCGCCGCGCTGATGGCCCACGCGGGCCTCCGGCCCCAGGTCCTGGGGAACTACAGCGGGACGGACGGGCTGCGCCTGCGGGACCTGCCCGACCTCGACGTGAAGGGGACGACGGTGTCCTTTGGGAAGCTCCCCGCCCGCCTTGTGGTCCGGCCGGAGCTCAGCAAGTCGAGGCGGGCCTTCTTCTCCTTCATCGGGCAGGAGACGGCGGACTACGTGAAGGGCTACCTCGAGGAGCGGCTGCGGGAGGGCGAGGCCCTGACGGGTGAAAGCGACGTTATCTCCCCGGCGTGGAGCCACAAGGCCTTCCTCACGTCGGTCAACATCGGCGACGCGGTCCGGAAGGCCATCCGGGCGGCCGGCTTCCCCTGGCGCCCGTACGTGCTCCGCGCCTACTTCGACACGCAGCTCCTCCTCGCGGAGAGCAAGGGGAAGATCACCCATTCCTACCGCCAGTTCTTCATGGGGCACGTCGGGGACATCGAGGCGCGCTACACGACCGGCAAGGCGCGTCTGCCCTCGGACCTCATCGAGGACATGCGGGACGCCTATCGCCGGAGCCTGTCCTTCCTCGAAACGGCGAAGGGACGCGGCGCGCAGGAGGCCGACCTCAAGGTGCTGTTCCGCAGGCAGGTGCTGCTCGTCGCCGGCTATGGAGAGTCGGAGATCGCCAAGCTGGACTTGGAGGCGATGAGCGACGCGGACCTGAACAAGGTCCTGCGGGATGCGCTGGTGGGGGCGAAGTCCTCATCGGCGGCGCCGGGCAGGAAGAACGGGGGGCGACAGAGGGTGATCGGCATGGCCGACGTGGAGAAGTTCGTCGTCAAGGGATGGGAGTGGGTGACAAGCCTACCCGATGGCCGGGCCGTCGTGAAGTTGCCCAGCGGAGAATAGTGGAACCGAAGCGACAAAGGGATTCTCCGTGGGCCCGGGAAGGGTCGGGGGACGGCAAGGTCGGTTCACCTGACCCTCGTCCCCCATCGGCGTTCGTGGCGTCTTCAGGCAAGAAAGTCGTACTCATCGTCCCCGGCATCTGCTTCCGACGGGGACTTTGGGGGCGCCACCCCTTCCGTGGGCCGCAGCCGGGCGAGGACGTCTGGCGTCAGCATCCGCGATCCCTCGCGCGTGCGGCCCGGCCACAGGCTCACAGCAAAGGTCGTGCACGTGAAGAACGGATCGCCGTTCTTGTCCGGCTTGATCCGATGCTTCGCGTCGCATCCATGGATCGGACAGGGGATGTCCATACCGAGGAGAATCTCTCGTCCCGTCGGGGACTTGATGATATCCTGAAGCTCCGTCTCCATGGTCACTCCTCCTTCCAGCTCAGCAGCACCGTCCATACCTCCGACTTCGCGAGGAATTCCTCAGGAGTCAGGGTGTCTCGCTCCCCGAGCAAGACCGCCCGGAGGGGACTCCGTTCGGGTAAGGTCAGTGCGAACTCCTTGAGCCCGGCGAGCGACAGCCGGGGGTGTGAGGACACGTTGTCCGGGGAATTCCCAGAGGCGGCGTCTCGCCTCGTCAGCTCTCCGCCCCCTTGTCCTCTCCGGGATCGTGTTCGTCTTTGACCCGTTCATCGGGTCCGGCAAGATCCTCTCGTGCCCAGCAGGGGGAGCCATGAAAGATGCACTCGGAAGAGTGGGCTCGGCCCTCGTCGGAATGGGGTGGCTGAGTGCCTTGCCGCCGGTAGATCCAGGCAGGTGCTCTCCAGGAGGGAAGCCCTCGCTTGACCATCTCGAGCCAATAGTACCTTAGGACGCTTGAGCGGCCTGCCCCGAGGAGTCGGGCGGTCTCAGACACACTCCTGCCTTCCACGATCTGATGGTGGTACACTTTCGGACCAGTATCCGGCGGGAGCGGAGGGCGGCCGCCCTTCCTCCGAGGCTTCTCGCTGGTCCTCAGACCCATCGCCTCATTCGGGTCATCGCTGGCGGCGGGCATCAAGAGACCACTCTTGTAGCCGAGGGCTTTTAATGCCCGGCGCGCTTTCAAGATCTGAAAATGGCGGTTCCAGATTCCGGCTCTTCGCCCTTGGAGCACCCCCTCGACCGGAAGTGGTCCGGTCGCCCCCTCGTGAAAGGTCAGGGGGCGTGGCGGCACCTGGAGGTCCTTGTGGATGTTCTTCGGACGTTTGGGATCACGACGGGGGACGCCGCCCAGCGGCAGCAGACGACGCACCAGGTCCTCGCAGCCCTCCTGGGCACGAGTGCACCCACCATTTCGCGGATCGTACAGGTCGGTCTCGCGCAGAGGGTCCTCGAAGAGGCGGGAGTTCCGGACAGGAAGGGTGGCGGCCTCTGCAAGGTGGTATGGCTCTCCCAGAACGGTGTACGCATCGCCCCGGCGGTCGTCGAAGGGAACATCTGGGACGCCGCGGTGAACTTCGCCTCGATCAGCGGATACGCGCACGTGACCATGAAGGCGTCCCCGGAGGGGTCGCTAACCATCGGACCTTGGTCTTCAGAGAAATGGCAGCCTGAGAAGAGAACGGCAGTCGCGACGTGCCCAGACTGCACACGAGAAGGCAAGAAGACGCCGGGGGCGTGCAAGAAGCACTGGTGGGCCAACAGCCTCCTTTGGGGATTTGACGCCAAGCCGGTAGGGCCGGTGAAGTAGCACTATGGTGATCGTGTTCCAAATGCCCTCACATCAACCGGAACCCGGGTGCCATCCCCTCCATTGCGGGGATAAGGACGACCCCAAACGCTAGCGAGTCACGATCATCCCGGTAGTCTTGAAACTAGTAGTTCTTGCCGTGGCGCTTACACCATTCCCGCCAAAGCCTCTCGAGCATCTCCGCTTCGCGCACCGTTCTGGTTTGAAATGCCATGAAGAACTTGGTTCGGTGATCATCGAAATCATCTTGCCACCTCTTGTGCCTCTTGAATCGATCGCGTAGGTTGGTCGCCTTTCCTACGTGGACAAACTCTCGACGCTCAACTGGCTTGCCAGCATCTTCGAAGAGGATATAGACGCCTGGTGTTTCAGGTGCCGCGAACCGACTCTTGTCTGTCCACGGCCTTGTGTTGTAGCGGTGGACGACGCATATGCCTCGGGGAATCGCGAAACGGGTCGTCTGATCACCTACCCGGCGTGCCATGCGGTCTTCTGGAAAGGGTCCCCCATCGCGTGCGTCGGTTGCTGGACTCGTGTGGTCCATGCTTCCCTTCCTCGGCACTTGCCCCTTTGAACCCGCCAACCACCTGTGTGGCACTCAAGTCATTTGTGGCGGGCGGGGGGCGTCCGCTCGATCGGCCCAGTCTCAGCGCATCTTTAGCCGCTCGTCGACCTCCTTTAGAAGGCGGTTCAGCTTATCGATGACCTCGGGCGATGGTGTGGCCGAACCCTCCGCGATGATGACTCGCAGGAGAAACCTCAGGTCGATGCCCGCCGCCGCCTTCCGGATCTCGGGAATCTGGTCGGCCAAGTCCTGAATCTGGTTGGGCTTGAGATCCGCTTCCGTCGATCGGCCCGGGGGTGGGGGTGGTGGCGGGGGCGGCGCTCCCTCAGGCACGCGAAGCCGGACCGCCTGGGCCCCAGCAAGCTCGCAGGGCCAGGGTCCAGAGTCGGCCGCCCGCTCGATGAAGCGGCCTCGAATCGCGCCGTCGACGGCGTCGCGGACGGTGACCCAAGGCAGGGGCTTTCCGGCTTTCCGTGACAACACGGCCGCTAGCCCGATGGCCGTCGTCATTCCATCGGACCACGCGTCCGGCACCGCGGCGGGCAAGACGTCGGTGGCCAGGATGGGGGGCGGTGGCGGGTGGAGATGCGCATCCCCGGTCAGGAGTCCAGCGGGGATCTCCTCGGCCAGGATGCTCGCGGGCCCTGAGCTGAGCCACAGGGAGCCTTCCCTCACGGCGGCGCGGATGGCCTCCTCCAGGACTTCCTTGGGTGCCTTGGGGATCGTGACCGGCTCCTGGTAGCCATTGCGTGGGACCTGAACCACTCTTCCCCCGCCAAAGTAGTCGAAGAGATCCTTGACCGTGACCTCGTCGCCGGTCCATAGCCCGGGGAGCTGGCCGGGCGTGAGGAGCCGCGGCGCGACGCGCGCCAGGGCGGCGGCTTCGGGCAGCACCACTTCGAGGCTCGGGTCCTTCAGGTCAGCTTCCTCGGGCGCTTCGCGCCACACGGTGCGCAGGCTTCGATCGGGCCGCGTGGCGCGGAGCACGAAGAAGCCCTCGTTGGCGCCGAGCACGAGCGTATCGAGGATCTCCTTGCGGCGCAGCATCTTGGGCAGGTGGGGGAACTGGGCGAAGGCCCCCACGAGGTCTTTCACGCGGCGCCCCGTGTCGCCTTCCTTCCACAGCTTGTCTGCGTAGGGGCCCCCCGGCAGGAGGGCATCGGCGCTCACCGCTGCGTCCTGGATGCGGGACCGCGCGTCGTTCTTGATGAGGGTGAACAGGGGCTCCGAGCCAACGGCGATGCGGAACGCGTGGACCTCGTTCTGCTCGTTGACGCCGACCACGATGCAGTAGGCCTGCTGGATGGCCTCGGGGACCCGCTTGCGGGCCTGGTCGATGTAGGCTCGCAGCGTTTCCGTTCGGATGGGGTCGATGTCCTGTTCCTTGAGCTGGTCTTGGACCTCCAGCCAGCCGAGCCAATCCCTCAGGCGTGTCCGTGCGACCTCGAGCCCGTCGCGCAAGGGCGCAGCGAGGACGACCGCGTTGCGGTACACACGCGGCCGGTCCGCCCCCGTCGTCTCGTCGAGGAATCGCCGGGCGTCAGGGCTCGGCTTGCCCGACTCGCTGGCGCACCTGGGGCCAAGGATGACGTAGTGGAACTCGCCGTCGTCCTCCACGTCCCGCGGTTTCTCCGGCAGCTTGTGGACGCGCGCCCCCGCAGCCTGGGCGCCTTCGGCGAGGCTCTTGAGCCTGCCTATCTCGTCGAGGAGCTTGGCCTCCACGAGGTCGGGACCGACGCGCGGGATGGCATCGTGGTGCATCTGGCGCAGGTTGGGCTTGGAGCCGAGGCGCCACGCCTTAGGGAGCTCCTTGACCCCCGCGGTCTGCGCCTCCGCGTCGCTGAGGAAGGCCTCGTCGAGGAACCACGACACCTCGGTCCAGCGGCGCAGGGCCTTCTCCAGCTCGATCTTGTCGGGCCGCGTGGGGCCCAGGAGGAGCAGGAGGTCGCGGGTGAGGGCCTTCTGCCCGGCGGGCTGCGAGTGGAGGAACGTGGCGAATACGGCTTGCTCCACCTCGCGGTGCTTGAGCGCTGGCGCCTCCTCCTGAACGGCCCTGGCCTTCGCGAGTTCCCCCTCAAGAATCCGGCTCCAGTCCTGCTGCTTTCCCTCGTACTCCTCGGCGTAGGCCACGCCGGTGAGCTCGCGCGCCGCCTCGCTGATGCCGTCCTTGTCGGGCGGAGTCAGGAACACGTTCGCGGCGATGAGGGGGCTCTGGTCCCACTTTTCCGCGTCGCGCAGGGCAAGCGCGAAGGTGCGCAGCACGCCGCGCGTGCGCTGGAAGCCCTCCAGGCTCGTCCACTTGCCGTAGAGCACCTCGGTGAGGTCAGGGTGGAACGGGTAGCTCTTGAGGAAGCGCTCCTCGGCGGCCTTGCCCTCCTTGCGGGTCTGGTCGTCCAGGTCCGCGACGCCCTTGAGGGCCGCGACGACGTGGGGCCGGAACGCTTCCCGGTCCTTGATGCTCTCGGGAGCGAAGAAGCGGCGGCGGAGGATCTCGGCCACGTCCTCCTTCACCACGGGCTGCACGCCCTCCTCGCGCTCGCGGCGGAAGATGGCGTACAGTTCCTGCGTGAGCTCCTTCCCAAGCTGGTCGCTCTTCCGGGGGTCCGTGGCGAGCAGCGACGCGACGACGGCGCACGTGCGCACCTTGGTCGCGGCTTGCGTGAGGTACTGGAAGAAGTTGACGAGCTTCGCGCGCCACGCGGGGTCGTGAGCGACCTTCCCGCGCGCGTACATGAGCACCTCGTCGATGAGGACGAGCGTCGCTAGGCCGTCGCGGGCGGGCCGCTCGAGCAGGTCCTTGAGGAGGTTCTCTGCGGGCGCGCTGTCGCGCTCGGCGTCCTTGTTCTCGGCGTGGAGCAGCTTCAGGCCCTCGCTGCCCGCAATCTGGAACGCGAGGACGCTCCACGGGTTCTTGAGCCAGCGCTTCTCGGCCTGGGGGCCGCGCACCTCCATGCCCTTCTCGACGTCGAGTTTGTCGAACGAAATGACCGCGACGCGGGCCTTGGGCGGCGCTTGCCCGACGTGCTGGATGAACTCTTGGACGGAGGGGATGTCGGGTAGCTTCTCGGGTTCGCGCGTGAGGTGATACAGGGTGATCAGCGTGTGCGTCTTGCCGCCGCCGTAGGTGAGCTCCAGTTGGCGGATCGCCCTGTCGTTCTTGCCCGCGAGGCGCAGGCACACGTCCTTGGCGAGCTCGCGCAGGTTGAACGTGGGGTACGTGAGGGCGAAGAACTCGCGCGGGTCCCGGTACACCTTGGGCGACCGGGGGTTGTCCATGGCGACCTCGTACAGGTCGGCGGCGAACATGGCGAGGCTGAGCTCGCCCGACTTGAGATCCTGGCGAAGGTGCACGACCTCGTGCCAGGGTTTCCACGGAAGCTTGCTTGTCATTTCTGACGCCCTCCGATAGAGCTCGCTGCAACCGTCCCAATGATTCGCGTCAACTCCTGCTCGAATTCATCGCTGATGTCGGGGGCGCCGCTCTTGGCGTGCCCAACTTCGTGAAGCATGGTCCCCGCGTAGGATTCCACGTTCTTGAGCACGGATCGCTTGATGATGATCCGCCCGGTCGTCGGCTCCCACAGTCCTTCCGCTTCCCGGAAGGACGTTGGGTCCATGCGCATCGTCTCGGAGATACGGATGTCCTTCACACGCTTGGGCCGGCCACCGGCCAAAGCAAGGACCGCGTCAGTTGCTCGGAGAACCTCCCGCTCCCTTGCGTTCAAGTCCTTCTCGGCGACGAAACGGAACTCAAAGCTTTCATTCCACTCGTGCTGGAACTGCCCAAGATCCCTGATGGGCTCTCCGGTGACGTCCACCATGCCGCGAATCTTGTCGCGGATCGTGTCTGGGACTGTCACGATCCGGTATCCATCCCCCCGCGCCTTGTCCACGACGCCGGCCGCGGTGGCAATCTCTGCCGGCGTGAAGAACACGACCTTCTCCGCGGAGTTCAAGATCTTGCAGGCGTGGACGCTGACGTCGGTCCACTTCAACTCATCATGGAGCGTGCCCGCTTCGAAGCCTTTCAAGTCGCTAACGAGCGCGTCGGCCACAGCTCGGCTCTGGGAGGCGAGTAGGATGGATTTCACGCGGTCCGTGTAGGCCGTTCGGCCCACGTTGGTCCGTTCGCGATTGAGGGCACGCTTGATGGCCTTGGTGATGGATGTGATGTTGTAGGAGAAGAGGAAGTTCTCCTCTTCGGCCACCTTGACACCGTTGACGTAGATTCTGGCCGCGGAATCGCGCTTGGCGAGGACTTGGCCGTCCTTGGTTGTCTCGACGACGTTCTCCCCAGAGAAGCGGAGGAAGAGGTCCTTGGCCTTCTCGATGTCCGTGTCCCAGCAACCGGTCAGAACGACATCGGTTCCCACGAGCTTGGGGTCGGAAGGCGGGTCTACGTATGCGTGCAGGGTGATGAGGTCCTTGAAGCCGTGCTTCTCGGACTTACCCATCGTAATGTCACCGTGTTTTGACCGGATGATGACCGTCACTTTTCGTCGGTCGAAAGTCGCTAGGGCGTCCTTCAGGCCGATGCCGAACTTGCCGATGACGCGTGGGTCTTTGAGCTTCTCGTCGTTCTCCTTCTGGGTGAGATGCTCGTATCGGAGGCCGCGTCCGAAGTCTCGGATGTGCCACGTGCTGTCCTCCGCGAAGATGCGGATTGGCTTTGTTCCAGATAGCACCTCCTCGTCTATGGCGTTGGCGATGACCTCACGGACCGCATGGTAGGTCTCCCAGTTCTCGAGGATCTTCTCGATGTTCAGGTCAAAGGCACGGCCTTGCAAGCCTTCGCTCCCGCGTTGGCGTGCCTTCATCCTGGCTTCCCTCCTGCCCCCGCTCCGGTGTTCGTACCGTACTCCTCCACGGCCTTCGGCCTCTTAACCGTGCCGCCTTTGGCGGCGACGTGATTGCTGAGATTTTCCAAGAGCCTGCGCTCCTCGCCACCCTCCTTCGCGAGCTCGATCAGGGCCTGGAGGACTTGGTGGAAGGTGGCGTTCCGGGTGAGGGCGTGGTCTTCGAGGTACTCGTCCACCTTGGCAACGTCTCCGGCTCGCCACAGGTGCATGAGCCGGTGGACGCGGTCGATGAGCGGCGCGGGCTTGCCGTTCGCGTCGTAGCCCATGGCCTTGCGCGTGCGCTGGCTCCACGCTTTGAGGCGGACCGTGCTGCCCGTGCCTTCCTCCACCTCGGCGTCGCCATCGTCGTCCCCCGGCGCTTCTTCGTCTTCCTCTTCGTCGCGCTCCGTGCCGCCCGTGCGCACCAGGAGGTCATGCTCGTCGGCAAGCGCCGAGTCGGAGAGGCCGCACGAGACCGCGTAAAGGATGCACGCTCCCGCCGGTGCGTCGTCGAAGCCGAAGTCGTGGCGATGGAGCAGGTAGTAGGTCGTGACCTCGTCCAGGCCGGCGGCGCTGGCGCCGTCGCCGTTGTGGGAGAGCACGCGGCCCACGACGAAGTTCACGACGATGCGGCGGACATGCGTGAGGAAGTCCGTCACCGTCATGATCTGCCCGGGCTCGTTCGCCTTCTTCACGATGGGGTGCTTGCTGTACGCTTCGAGCGCGGGTCCCGTCGCGGCCCACACGAAGTCGGGGCCCCGGATGCCCGCGTCCCAGAACTCGCGCAAGCGCTTGTCGATGTTCACGCGCATCTCCTCGAGGACCTGGTTGTCCCAGCCGGGGCGGGCGGAGTCGGGGCGCTTGCGGCAGACAAGCCAGACAGAGGAGGAGAGGGCGGCCGAAGAAAGCGCAACAATCCGGGCAGTTCGCTCAGTCTGAATGGGCCAGCTCGCGTCCACGGTGAATCCCGCAGCGATCATCGCAGCGGCAAGGGTTTCCCATGCCCGCGGGTCTTTGTGAGCGAAGACGACCACGAGGCGTCCATCGGGCCGCAACCCGTGGTGAATTCGCCTGAAAGAGGCTGCCATGTTTTCTTGATAAACGACCTTGGCCCTGTTGTTGTCCCCTCCGAGCCGACCAGCATGTTGGATGAACTCTTTTTCGCGAGGCGCCAGCAGGGTGGCGAAAGAGGTCGGAAACAGATCTCCAACTGTACGTCTGGCCCAGACGTAAAAGAAATCCATGACGTCCGCGTAGGGGACGGAATCGTAGTAGGGTGGGTCCGTAATGACAATGTCCCACGGACCGACAAGGTCGCCGTCCGCTGAACCATGAACCGCCGTGGGAGGTGGCGAATCCGCGCCTCCAGAACACAGATGGTCGACGACTCGCGCCACCCATTCAACCGCTTGCCCATAGGAGCCGCTACTGTCCGCGAACGGCGAAGATTCAACGAAGTCAGTCGTCATCGTTAGGGCATAGCGCGAGAAGGTATGCCCGATCTTCTCAGCATTGGTCTGCCACGTGCACAAGCTGGAATTGCGGTCGGCGAGCCGCGAGATGACGCAGTACAGATAGCCAAGGATAGCCTCCGTCTCTTCCCTAGGGTACGTGGACGTATTCGTCTCACGGAGAACGGCCCGCGTTGCGACCGTGAAGGACGCAAGCGCGAGGAGCTGGCGCTCACCGTATATCTTCGAGTGGTTGTCGATGCCAAACCGAGTCAAACCGGACATCCCTCTAGCGTTGGGTGATGGCCGGTCCCCAGAGATGGGCTCCTGCAAGAGCCCGTGGGGCAGGACCTGCGCTATTTCCTGTAGAGCTTTAGGTACCTCAGCGACGGCTTGTAGGTCGGCTTTGTTAGGAAGGCGATATCCCTTGCGCTCTTCTCCCTCAAACACTACTGCAACAAGTTCTTGCCCAAGAGCTCCGGCGCGCCCTTGGTACTGGTAGTCCTCAAGTGGAGTAATCATGAAGCAACAGGGGCATACGGCGCCACTCCGCGAAACCGTCCCCTTACCGATGCTCTTATCGTGCTCCCTCCGCTGGGCTGCGTTGCCGCCTCCGACGGGCGCGTCGTTCTCGATGCTGAAGATAACGCCAGTTCGTTCCTTATTGGGCTCAATCGTGAGGAGGACTCTCTTCTTGTCCTTCTTACACAGCCACCGCGTCCTAAGGAGGGGCATTGTGGCACGACAATTCTTACAAGTGAGTGTGCGCGCCCACAGGTACGCGACGGTCGGCTTGTCGTCCACGGTTGGATAGTACTTCTCGAGGTTCTTGCGTGCGCGCTCCAGGACCCAGTGGCCCCATGCGCGCACATGCCACGCAAGGTCCGCTTCGGGAGTCTTTATCTTTGTGTGGTCGTCGATTCCGGTCTGCTTCGCCTTTCCGCGATCCAACGCCAACGTCTTGAGCTTGGCCTGTAACTCCTTCCTGGAGAGCTTGGCGCCCTTCTTCCAATACTCCTCCATAAAATCAGGTGAATCCAGAACAAAATCAGGCAGCGGCCGCTTCTGACCTGCTAGCTTCTGCGGGTACTCCAGCGTGCACTTGAGGATGAACCACGCCACAGGGTTGATGTCGATGGCTGTGACCTCGCAGCCGAGCCGCATCGCTTCTAGCGGGATGGCGCCGCCGCCCGCGAACGGGTCCAGCACGCGCGGCGCGCGGCCGCCGTACGCCTTGCGGATCTCCGCGCGGAACCAGTCCATGTCGAGACTGGTTTCCTGGCCCCAGTGCAAGACGCCGCCGGCCGTCTGGTCCTTGTACTCGACCTTCACCTTGCCGCTGGGGAGTTTCTTCTTGATCTCCTTGGTCACGATCTTGCCGCCGATGCGCTCCACGAGCGCCCTGCGCGCTTCGGGCGTTCCCGGGTCCGGCAGCAGCGTGGCGATGAGGGCCGCGCGGCACGCCGCGAGGGGACGGCGTGCGGGCCAGATGTGAAGCGTCGAGATGTGGCCGTGGCGGACGTTCTTCTCGTGGAGAGAGTCAAGCGATGCCTGCTTGAGAGGGAAGGCGCGCTCGATCAGGCGGGTAGGGTCGGGGCTCGTCATAGCAACACCTGCTTGATCTCCGTTTCCATCCACGCTACGAAGCGGTTCGTTTCCGCTGGGCTGGTCGGTGCAATCCGAAAATTCGCCGTACCTTGGTGCCTGGAGACCAAGCGATGGACGTCATCACTTTCGGCATTCGATACCAGCGTCTTGATCCGCATGTTGAACTCCTTGCCGAGGCCGAGGAACTCGCGGCCCAACTCAAGCGGCAGGGTTGCACCGTAGAACTTGCACTCTATGAGAAGGCGCGTTCTCGCCTGCCGGGGGTTGATGGAATTCTTGCGACACCTGTTCGCCTCGTCACGGTCGATGATGCAGATGTCCAACTCGTGGAGCACCGAGGATCTGCCTTGAACCCTGACGCCGTGATGGATTTCGTATGCGCGCCCGTTGTACGTAAGGAACACGAAACTCGATGCCGTCGTCGGGCTGTAGATGAGGCCAGGTGCAAGCCTGAAGAGGAGATTCGGCGCCGCGTTGTCCCCGCTGTCCCGGACTTGCATTGTGGCGCCCAAACGGCCCAATGCCCGAACCACGCATGTGAAGACCCATGCCTCGTAGAGTTTCTCTGGTCGGGTGGGTTGGGTCAGAACGGGTGAGCTCGCGGCCAATCTCACCAGCGTCTGTTGGATAGCCGCGCGCAGCTGCGCCTCCACTAGGCACTCCCCCCAGGTTGGGTGGTGCGCACCCTGCGAAGCAGCAAGGAAAGTTCATCGATGGCTTGTTCGGATCCAGGGCCGTAGAACTGGACCGGTTGGGTCTCCCCCGGCGCTACGAAGTCAATCCCCGACCAAGGCCGTGAGTGCGAATCTCCTGCGTCGTGTTCTTGAAGGAGTTGTACGCTCTTCCAAGTCTTGTGAAGGCCCTCAGTATATGTCTGAATCGTGCCAAGCGCGATGTCGAGCTGCTCCTCGGGACCGAATGGTACCGTCGCTAGACCCACTATCCGCTTTCGGGATCGTTCACCTTCGACAAACTCCCGGTCGATGCTCTTGCCTTGCCCAATGACCGCCTCGACCTGGTCCGCAATCCAGCCAAGTCCCGCTTCGCGAAGGGCGACAAGCAGTTCCTTGGCGTCGCCGACGGTTTCGAACGCCATGGCCTACGAACCTCCCCTTGGACACGAGCTATCGCCGTGTCCATTTCTCACATGCTTCTGGACACGTTCTCGGGACATGGGTACGGCATGGACACGTCGCGCCCTTCCGGGTTGGAGGCCAACGATCACTTGGACAGCACCTCCAGCAGCCGGGGGAGCTTGTAGATGGTCTCACGCCCCCGCATCTCGCCAACCGGAATGCTCACTCGCAGCTCGGTCGGCGTCAGTTCGGTGCTCACCTTTCCACCTCCGCCGCCCCGAAGATCGCCTTCTCGTCGATGATGACTCCACCGCGCGGAGTCGCGAGGAGCCTGCCGAAGGGGTCCGGGACGCGCAAGAGCCTGGGATGCGCACTCCCGCACTCATACACGACGTAGAGCCAGTACCGGTTGCGGTGGTTGCACGCCTTGGCCCACTCGTTCTCGCTGAGCTCGACGTCCCCCATCGTGGCGCGTCCCTTGACCTCGATAGCTCGCTCCTCGTCTTTCCGCTTGGACAAGAGGTCGAAGCCGGGGTACTCGGGGAGCCCTGCGTTCCGGGCGAGACTCGGTGTGTGCACGTCCCGGACGGTTGCCCCACGGGCCTCCTCGTGGCTCCACGAGACTCGCATGGCAATCTCCTCCACTTCCTTGTCGTGGCGCTTGCGGTCCTCGGGGTCTGTCGTGGGGACCACCAAGGCGTGCGCGAGGAAGGTTACCTCGCCGGGCGCGATGAGGTCGGGCTCGCCGCGCAGGACCGCGAGGGCCTCCCGGCGGCGTCCGTCCAGCCCCCGCTGCCGGTCCTTGATCTTGGTCAGGTCGCCCCTGGCCTTGGGGTCGCCGGCGGCCGCCTTGTCCGTGAGGCGGGCGCGCGCCGCGGCCAGCTCCGCCTCCAGGAAGTCGTACCCGCGCTGGAGGAAGTCGAGACGTTCCTCGAGGTCGGCGCGGAGGCTGCCCCCGACCGCCCCCGCCATCGAGGCCGCCACCGTCTCCATGGCGTACGAGCGGGCTGCTTCGCGTGACGCCTGGGCGGCAGAGGCTAGTGGGAGGGCCATGGCGGGAATCCCGTCGCCTGGGTTGAGGAGAAGGAGGTGCTCCACGGGACACTCCTGGACGGCTCCACCCTCCTCCTGGCGCAGGCCCACGAGACGCTGCTCGAGGATCTCCTCCTCGGCGAGCGGCCGCAGGTCTGGGTCGGCGCGGCGCACGGTGGTGGCGAGCGCCATGTGGAAGAGATAGGGCCGCACGGCGTCCGGGTCCACGAAGACGCCGCCGCGCAGCGCCTGGTCGCCGAACCGCACCATGACGAGGCCACGGATCGTGTCGAACACCGGATCCCCGGGCCGCAGGAAGACGGCGTCTTCGGCGTCCCTGGGCCGGTGGACCGTGAACCGCCCGCGCGCCTGCGCCGGGTACGCCTCGAGGACGGGCCAAAGCGCGTCGAGGGCGCGCGGCATGCGGGGCTTGAGCGTGAAGATGCCATCGAGGTCTCCCTCCAGGCCGATGTCGAGGAGCGGGCACGCCGCCTCCAGGAACCGCCGCACGTAGCCGGGGAGGAGCCGCCGGTACGCCTCGTGCTCCAGGCGCTGGCGCTCCATCGGGAGGCGCGACGCGACGTCGCCCCCGTCGCCGTAGAGGCGGCGCTCGCGCTCCTGGATCGCCTCGATCTGCTCCTTCGTCAGCCGGCCCTCGACGCGCCGCGCGGCCTCGGCGGCCCCCTCCTCGGTGAGGGCCTGCTCCATGTACTCCCGCAGGCTCACGCCCTCGAAGAGGCGGCCCACCACGTCAAACACCTTGTCCGTGCCGAGCTCCCTGCGCATCGCCTCCATCTTCGTTAGCAGCACTTCGAGCACGCGCCCCTCCCGCGTCTTGCCCGCGACGATGTTCGCGATGACGACGGGGTCGTGCGTCTGCTTGTAGCGGTGGATGCGGCCCATGCGCTGTTCGAGCCGAGCGGGGTTCCACGGGACGTCGTAGTTGACCATGAGCCAGCAGAACTGGAGGTTGATCCCCTCGCCGGCGGCGTCTGTGGCCACGAGGTAGCGGGCACCGGCCTGGTCGGCGGGCCGGCGGAAAAACTCGACCTGCTCCTCGCGTTCCCGCCAATCCATGCCGCCGTGGACCTGGGCGACCTGGTCGGTGAACCCTATTCCCTCGAGCTTGCGCGCGAGGAAGACGAGCGTGTCGCGGTGCTCGGTGAAGATGATGACCTTCTCGTCCCGGTACCGGGGGTCCTGGAGGAACTCGCCTAGCTTCTCGAACTTGGACTCCTCGCCGAGCGCGTACACGCGCCGCGCGAGGTCGAGAAGCCCATCGACCCGGTCGCGCTCGACTTGGAGCTCGGCCAGGTTGAGGGCCACCGTTCCGCCCAGCAACTTCTCCTCGGCCTCCTCGCTCTCTTCTCGTCCCTCGGCGCCCTCCTCCTCGTCGCCCGTCTTCTCCTCGAACACGTCCCGCGCTGTGTCGAGGCGCCGCTGCGCCGCGAGGAGCTGGTCCTCCGTCATGCGGCCGGACGAGATCGCGTCGATCAGGTCCCCGAGCTTGGCAAGGCGCCTCTCGAAGGACCGGAGCAAGGCGTAGGTCGAGCTAGCCAGCCGGCGCTGGAACACGCTCATGGCGAGGCGGGCGGCTGACCGGTTCAGGAGCTGCGCCCGGTTGTAGAACGTCTGGATGTACTCGGTGGTGGCGTCATAGAGGGCCTGCTCGCTGGTCGCGCCTTGGGTGAGGTCGTAGCTGAGTGTGTCCGAGACCCGGGTGGGGTAGATGCGCGAGCCGTCGTACCGCACCATCTCCTCCTTGGTCCGTCGCAGGAAGTGGCGGCGGCGGGCCTCGGGAGGGTAGGCGTGGAACGCGTCGACGGTAGCGAGCGTCTCGGGTTCGAGGAGGCGCCACAGGGCGTAGTAGGGGAAATCCTTCCCCATGTGCGGGGTCGCCGTGAGGAAGAGGAGGTGGTTCGGGTGCCAGGGCAGAGACCACATGTCGTCGTCAGAGGGGACCCCGGCGAGGGCCTCGGCCACGCGGTATCGCTCGGTGCGGCGGATCCGGAAGTCCGCTTCGCGGTCGGCGGAGAGCTTGTGCGCCTCGTCGAAGATGACGAGGTCGTACGGTTCCGTCGTCGCCTCCTGGAGTCTGCGGAACATGCGTTCGCCCGCTAGCGTGTCCACGCTCACGATGACGAGGTTCCCACCGGGGCCGGCGAAGGGGTTGCCCGCGCGGGCGTCCGCGCCGTCGACGATGCCGAAGCGGAGGTTGAACAGCGTGCGCAACTCCTTCTCCCAGTTCCCCACGAGGCCCGCGGGCGGGACGATGAGGACGCGGCGGATCAGGCGGCGGGCGAGCATCTCGCGTACGTAAAGCCCGGCCATGATTGTCTTGCCAGCGCCGGCGTCGTCGGCCAGCAGGAAGCGGAGTCGGGGTTGTGGAAGGAGGTGGTCGTAGACGGCGATGCGCTGGTGGGGCAGCGGGTCGATGAGCGCAATCTCGGTGGCGAACGCCGGGTTGAACAGGTGCCCGTAGGTGAGCCGCTCCCCTTCCGCCACGACGCGTACGGCGACGCCGCGAGCCGTGAAGTCCAGGGGGGGCACCTGGCGGATCTCCGCTGCGCCTGCCCTCGCCGGCACGAGACCCTGCGGTCCGTCATCACTAGGGGGCGCCCCGAGATGCTCGGTGACCAGAATCTGCTGCCAGGCCAAAGCGGAGGGGCGGGTTGTCCCGTTCTCCCAGCGGTTTACTGAGGCAAAGGAGACGCCCATGCGCGAGGCGAAGCCCTCCTGCGTCAAACCCAATCTGCCGCGCAGCCGCTTGATGCGCTCAGCGTAGTCCTCAGGCGGTTCTGGTGCTGGAGACTTCACGGCACCACCCCTGGATTGTCCCTAGCCCAAACCCTCGGCAGCCCCCTTGGCAGCCAGTCGGGTTGTGGTACGCGTGGTCCTTGGTACACGATATCGCAGATGCGATAATCCAAGGTCTGTATAAGTAGATACCGCCCCCCCCCGTGGAGCACGGTGCTGACCTCCTCCAATTCCACTCT
>Ga0209342_10000288_pt1 | contig 56696 bp, 86 predicted proteins | sample RifCSP16_2_FD_184023 | JGI IMG/M metagenome (GOLD analysis project Ga0209342, IMG submission 184023) | Soil microbial communities from Rifle, Colorado - Rifle CSP2_sed 16_2 (SPAdes) (version 2) | ecosystem: Environmental > Terrestrial > Deep subsurface > Rock core/Sediment | place: Rifle... | reverse complement strand
GAGGTGCTGGCGCTCGGTGTGATAGCCGCAGCGGGTGCCGCGACCGATACACCCATCATCTCACCGAGCGCCAGCACCTCGGCAACCGGTCTGTTCCACGCCTCCCTGCCGTATCCCGACTCGACCGAGTAACCGGGTATGCTGCCGCCCGACTGGATGGTGCCGATCATGCGTGCCTCATGCCCTGACAGCCGAGCCTTGACCAATGCGGCCACACGCTCCAGCGTCCGGTACTCCAGAGCCATCGCGGCATACGACAGGTCGTCGGGTTGTGCCTGGCACACGTAGTCCACGGCGATCATTGCCGCTTGACCGAGTGCGGGACAGGCATGTCGAGCGCGGCAGTATTTGCAATGCTCGCCCGAGCAAGCCACCGGATCGGGACCGAGCGCCATGGTAGCGGCATGGTTCAGCGCGTTGATGTGGGCGCGTAGGTCGCTACCTGACACCCGCCATTCCCGATGAGTGCCGAGCGGGTGGTGCGGTCGCGGTTGGACGATATGCAGGACTACTGTTACCGACTGGTCCTTGATGCCGTCAATCCCCATGCGATCCATCGCGCCGGCAGCGTAGCAGATGAGCTGGTGGTTCTGGCGGGCTTCCACGGGGGTCCAGCCGAACTTGTAATCAAAGATATGCAGTTCCTGGCTGTACGGTAACCAGAACCAGCAGTCTACGGTGCCGAAGCACTCGGCGTGGATACGCGGCACGGCAAGCTTGTCCTCGACATGGAGTTGCACGGCGGTGGTATGGGTGGACACCTGACGGACAACCTGAGCGTACTCATGGGCGCCGTCGATCATCTCCATGCTGAGGACCACGCCGTTCTCAGGGCAACGGGTACCGGGTGTGGGGGTCGGCTTGCCCAGGAGCAGTTGCTCACCGACCCAATGACTGGCCGTTCCCTCGGCTGCCGATTCGCTGCTGGACCCAGGTGGCTCGGGGTAACGCTCACTGAGGGTAACGGACCCCGGGCAAGCGACCCATCGGCTGGCTGCCGAGGGGCTGAGGCGGGAGTGAGCGGCCATCACAGCACCTCCGGTAGCAGGGCGTCCTGAGCAATCTGCACCATACCGGCCATCGTGAGCGGTGAGTGTGACTTGGCGATCTGTTTCAGTGCCTCGCGGTAATTAATTTCTCTACGGACTGCGTTGATCACATCACCGTAGGAAGCCGTGTAATACATATTGTCATCGGGGATGATTTGTTCCGCCATCGACTCGCGGGTGTTGCATAGCGCAGCCACACCGCAGCCGGCGAGTTGGATGCGTAGGGTCTCCAACTCTTCTTCGTATTGCTCCACTGTCTTGGGCACACCCACTACGCACCTCCCACGCTGCTGGCCGGTATGCAGATGCTCGCCAGGAATTTATGGATAGCCGGTATCAGGTCGGGACGGTTCTGGAGCATGGGCATACTGCTGATCCCCTCGCTCTTGCAGGCTTCCTCAAGCTGCGTCCGGCTGATTTCCTTGGCGACCATCTTACCGGTGGCCCAGGTCACGAAGTCGGTGAAGGACATGGCGCCGGGTGCGGGAGACAGGGTGACCACTGAGCCGGGAACATCGGGGTACCTGTCAAGAGTAGGCGTCATGGTGGTGGGTGCTTCCTGCTCCATGATGATGGTCACAGGGGGTGCTGGCACGGGTGGCGGTTGCGGGGTGTAGCCACCGGACTGAGCGCCGGAATAGTTACGCGGCTCATCGGCAGGCGGGGCAGGCGGTACAGGGATACCGATCACATGGGCGGTCTCGGGTGTCCAGCTACCGGACAGAGCGGCGACAACGGGCGGCTGCGGCACGGGTGGTGTGACCACCGGGGCCACCGGAGCAGGCACAGCCATGCAGGTACGCAGTTCGGCTTTGACCGTCTCGACCAGCGCGGGATCGGCGCCCTTGCGGAGCTTCCAGGTGTTGTCGGACTGCCGGAACGTGCGAGTGGATGCGTGGATACGCTGGTCCCAAGGCAGACCTTCACCGTCCACCTTGACGCCGGTCGGCGGGGCGGGGGGTGGGGGTGCCTGAGTGACCTGTGATACTGGACCGGGGGTCAGGTTGACCGGAAGCGTGGGGAAAGAACCTACAACGCCACCAGTACCAGGTATGGTGCCAGCGGTCACAGAGGGCGTTGGCACAGGAGGCAGACCGCTGCTCGGCTCCTGACATGCAGCAAGCAGCGCCTCGTCGGCGGCCACACTCGGCAGAGTCGGTGTCAGATTGGCGAAGTAATCAGCCGCAGCCACGAACGGGTTGCCCTGCCCCACGATGCCGCTGGTCAGTGGCTCGACAAACGGTGCGTTGGCGTATACCGTCTCGGCATCAGCCATACGCTGGTCCATGGTCGGCTCGGCATACTTGGCGATAGCGGCATCCAGTCCGCCGGCATCCCGACACTGGCTACCCGCACAGCACTCGCTGGCTGCAGCCGTATCCTCCATGTCACTCAGCATGGCCCGCAGTATTGCGGCAGTCAGTGGGATTTCCATTGTAATGTGCATTTGATACCCTCCCTTGTTGGTGTGTTGCTACTTGGCGTTCTGGTATGCGCGACGTTTGCCGGTGCAGATGCATGTCGGGTTGCGCCAGAATCCACCGCGATTATTCGGTACCATCGCAGCAGGCTCATGGCCCTTGAAATACTCACGTTGCCTGTGACTGCCACCATCCCCGTAGATTGATTTCCTGAGTGCCTTAGCTACTGTTCCTCGCATCCGTGTACCCTCCCTTGTTGGTGGTGTTACAGTGCGGCAAGCCGCTTGATGTACTCAGCAAGGTGTTCCCTCATTTCCGAAACAGCCAGCATTCTGACGACATTCTCTACAGCCGGTGACAACTGGACATATTCGCCAGCCGACATCGAGACGTTGATCTTGGCCCCGCGCTCGATACGCTCAAGTCTCGCTTCGAGCATTTCTATCTTACCCACGAGTTCCTGACCCTGTGCAATATGTTCTCTACGCATCCCGTAACCCTCCCTTGTTGGTGTGTGCGACACCCCTTAATGATAGTGTGACGCTGTGTGCCGAGCAACAATACGCTAATTGCCATCAATGTCAATTAAAATAAATAGCCCCATGCAAAATAAATCCACGCTAATAATTACTACCTGTTACCGACCCATAATTTATTTGCACATGAACTGTTGACATCGAAGGCAATTAGGTATACCGTCTCTCGGCACACAGACACACGGAGGTCACACACCTTGCAACCGCGCCCCTACCAGGCAGAAGACGACCAGAGCATACTAGACGCATGGGCTGCCGGCCACCAGAACGTCCTGTATGTGCTTCCCTGCGGCGGGGGTAAGTCCTACGTCAGCGCCAACCGGATTCATCACCATATAGGATACAGCGCGGTCATAGCTCACAGGGAGAAGCTGGTCAGTCAGCTATCATGCCATCTGGCTCAGACCGGCGTCAAGCATAGAATATTCGCCCCCAAGAGTGTGGTGAACGCGATCATCCAGTTGCATATCCGGCTCTACGGTAAGGATTTCTACGATCCTTCATCCCCGTGTGCCGTAGGCGGTGTGGACACAATGATTTCATGGGCGAAACCTGAGAGTAAAAATCACCACGCTTTCATGCGATGGTGCCAACAGGTCTCGTTGTGGATAGTTGATGAGAGTCATCACATTACAGGAAACCAACGCGGAAAAGGTAACAAGTGGGGAAAGGTGATCGACCTGTTCACCAATGCCAAAGGACTCGGTGTGACAGCCACACCCGTCAGAGCTGATGGCAAGGGTCTCGGTAGGCACGCTGACGGGGTGTTTGACACCATCGTGGAAGGTCCGAGGATGCGCCAGTTGATCAATGGTCTACCCGACGAAACCGGCAAGATCAGATCATACCTGAGTGACTACCGGATCATCTGCCCACCGAACGACCTGGACGTATCTGACGTGCCAATCGGCGCCGATGGCGACTATGTGAGGGGGAAACTCGCCAAGAAAACCCGCTCCAGTACGATCATGGGCAACGTGGTCAGCACGTACATGCAGTTCGCCGCAGGCAAACGAGGTGTGATATTCGCACCGGACATAGAAACGGCCATAGAGTTCAGCAGACTGTTCAACGTGGGCGGTGTGCCGGCTGAAATAATGACGGCTGAGACACCTACCCATATCCGATTTGAGTTTGCTCGACGGCTGGAAGCTGGCGAAATACTGATGCTTGTAACGGTTGATCTGATTTCTGAAGGGTACGATTTACCAGCCATCGAGGTTGCAATCATGGCCCGCAAAACTGAGTCGTATGGCCTGTATGTCCAGATGTTTGGGCGCCCCTGCCGATGGATGGAGGGCAAAACGGCGATAATCATTGACCATGTGAGCAATGTGGCACGGCACCTGCTACCCGACCGTGAGGGTATTGAGTGGACCCTTGACCGCCGCGAGAAATCAGCCAAGAAGGACAAAGACCCCAACGCCATACCGATGAAAATCTGCTGCAATCCGCTGTGCATGTCGCCTTACGAAGCATTCCGCGACAAATGCCCGTTCTGTCACACCGCCCCGAAGGTCTTAGGACGCAGCAGCCCCGAGCAAGTCGAAGGCGACCTGTTTGAATTAGACGCCGCCGTGTTGGCCGCGATGCGCGGTGAAGTTGCCAAGACCGATGAACATCCTGACGCCGTGCGTGCCTGGATGCAACGCGCCGGCCACCCTGACATGGTGGCATACGCTGCAGCCAAGCGGCAACGCGAGAAGCAGGAGGCGCAGGCTGTGCTGAGGGATGCTATGGCGTGGTATGGGGGCCTGGCCGCTCATATCGGCCTCAGCGACCGGGAGGCACAGCGCAAGTTCTACCATCAGTTCGGTGTCGATGTACTCGGTGCCCAGGCGCTGGGTCGGGCCGACGCTGAGGTGCTTACTGAGAAGGTCAACCGCGTCATCGGGCGCGTACAGGAGGTGTGACCAATGCAACAGCTACTTGACGACATGACCCGCTACCGAGCAGCCGCACGCCGAGCCGACCGCCGCTCCACCGTCACACGGTTCATTTTTCTTGTGGTCCTCTGTCTGACGGCGTACAGTTGCGCTCTTGACGATGGGCGGGTAGTCACACAGCGCGGGGAGGTGGCACATGCAGGTAGATAACCCTCAATACGGGCAGATAGGAGGCCGAGTCTGGTGTGAACACTGCCCTTTTACCGATGCGGATGGCAATCAACCGGTGCAATGGATGGTTGACGCATGTAACCGGTTCGGCGTCGGGCGATTGAAAGGATGCCCCACTGATTCAATTTCCTATGCTGAAGCCTGCAAACTGGCTGAGAAGGAGGTGACACATGGCTAGCGCGTGCCACGTATGCCGATACACAGGTGAGAGAGAGTGTGACCCCCAAGCGGCGGATATCAAATGTCTCCTGTGCGGTCGCTGCAGCGCAGAGAGTCTGACCTCCACGGGTGAGCCGCTGCCATCCGACCCGGTGCAGCCATGCTGACCACATGGGCCAACAGGTGGGGTATCTCGCCGGCAGCGGTCGCGGAGCTACGTGCCATGATGGGTGTGGCGGCCACGCCGCAGCTAGGACCGACAGCCGAGGGATCGGAGGCATCGGTGCAAAATGCCATACGCCTGGAGGCCGCTCGGCGTGGTGCTCGACTGTTTCGCAACAATTCCGGCGCATACCAGGATGAACGGGGAAACTTCATTAGATATGGTTTAATGAACGAGAGTAAGTCCGTCAATTCAGTATGTAAGAGCAGCGACTTGATCGGCATCAGCAATATCGGTCAATTCCTCGCCTACGAGGTCAAGCGACCTGGTTGGCATTTCACCGCCACACCTCGCGAGGTAGCGCAGCAGAACTTTTTAAATTTGATCGTGTCGCTCGGCGGTCGGGCAAAATTCATTACGTCCGTACAGGAACTGGATATATGAAATGCTTGAGTTGCAGTGCTGACGCTATCGAGGGCATGTCTCGTTGCCAAAAATGTAGAGAAAAGGGTAACGCCAATACTAAACGGTATAACGAGAAGCATAGAAAAGAGCAGTGTGCAAAAGCTAAAGAATACAATAAAATACACAGGGGCGAAATACTCATAAAGAACAAGATTCGGTATGACAAAAACAGAGCCGCTATTTTAGCAAAAGCTAAATCCAATTACCCGAATAAGAAAGAGTATTACAAAGACAGATATATCAATAACAAAGAACATCATAACACACTATGTAAAATATACCGTGAGACTCATAAAACTGAGACAGCAGAGCGCATGAAGAAGTGGGGTGTTGTCTACCGTATTTCAAATAAACCAATGATAGCTGAACGGATGAAGAAGTGGCTAAGTGAAAATGTGGAATACGATAAGCACCGTCATAGAATATACAGACAGACTAACCCTGATAAAGTAAACAAATGGCACCAGACACGTCGTGCTAGACGCAAGAACGCGTTTGTTGAGCATGTGGATCGCGGGGTCGTATTTGAACGGGATAATTGGGTTTGTCAATTATGTGGTCTGCCTGTCGATAGAACAGCAACACATCCACATCCGTTATTCCCGACTCTCGACCACATAATACCCTTGTCAAAAGGTGGTACACATGAGATGTCAAATACACAGTGTACTCATTTTCGATGCAACAATATTAAAAACAACCGATCAATAGGTAGAACCATCGAGGAAGAAAAGATGATCCAGTCACTTTTCAGGCCGACCGAATTTATAGGAGACGCGCGATGACCACCACCCAAGCACTCAAGCAAATACGCGCCCATAACCGATACCTACCCATGAGCAACAGCCCACTGTGCAGTTGCTCCAAATGTCTGATAGCAAGGGAGACCCTGAGATGACCACCACCCCCGCCACACCCCGCCGCCTGGCGCCCGACACCCGCAAAGCCGACCTGTTGACGGTCGCCCTGCACATCGCCCGCACCGAGGGGCTGCTTGCCGTGACCCGTAACCGCGTGGCCGAGGTGGCCGAGGTGTCGCCCGGGCTGGTCACATTCCGCTTCCTGAGCGTGGGGCTGATGCGCGAGGCCGTCATGACCGAGGCCGTGCGGATCGGTGACGCGGTGATCGTGGCCGGTGGTATCGCGCTCCGTGACCCCCAGGCGCTGGCTGCCCCGCTGTCACTCAGACAGGCTGCCGCTGATGCTATGATACCCACCGAGGCTACCGAGGGAGTGTGACTATATGCACAGGTATAACCAGTTCATCCTGTGGGTAAGTCAGCCATCGCCCACCAGAGTTGGCCGCACGGAAAAGTACCCCGTTCATCCGGTCACCGGTCGCAAACATGACGCGCATGACAGCAGTATTTGGCTCAGTCAACAAGCCGCACAGGAGGCAGCCGCCCGTATCCCCGGTGCAGCAATCGGGTTTACCTTCACCGAGGGGCAGGGGCTGTTCTTCCTGGACGTAGACGACGCGATGACTCCTACCGGCTGGTCACCGCTCGCCACCCAACTATGCGCCCAATTTGCCGGGTGCATGGTCGAGGTAAGCCAATCCGGCACGGGCCTCCACATCATCGGCAGCGGCACCTTGCCAGCCGGCCACCCAACCCGCAACACTGAGCTTCACTTGGAATGCTACAGCCGGCGCCGTTTTGTAGCCTTGACCGGCACAGGCGCCACCGGCTCCAGCACCCACAATGCTCAAGCGGCACTCGACAACCTGTTCACCCTGCCCGGTTGGTCCAGCACCACCGCGACAGTCACACCGTCAGATTGGTCGTCCACGGCAGCACCCGAATATACCGGACCCGAGGACGATACCGAACTGATCGAGCGCATGAGGCGTACCACCTCAGTGCAAGGTGCCTTCCTTGGTAAAGCCACCCTCAGCCAGCTCCTTGACGGCGAGACGGGCTGCTACGGTGATGATGCCTCAGCCGCTGACTCGGCGCTCTGCTGCCATCTGGCGTTCTGGACCGGTCGCAACTGTGAACGCATGGACCGCCTGTTCCGTGACAGCGGCCTCATGCGGGAGAAATGGGATCGCTCGGCGGGAGGTGGCAGGACATACGGTCAACTGACCATCGCCAAGGCTTGCTCTCTCACCCGGTCGGTCTACAGCCAACCGGCCCCCGCCGCCCCCGACCAGCCAGCCCCGCTCGACACCAGCCCGCAGCTACGCACCGGCACTCAGCTAATCACTTCCACCGGTCTCCTTGACTTCTTCAAGGGCATGACCTACGTCATGGCACCCAACCAGATCCTGTGCCCTGACGGCAACCTCATGGACCAGAGCCGGTTCGACAACATGCACGGTGGACATGAATTTATGATGGACCCGCAGAATACCAAACCGAGCAAGTCAGCATGGGAAGCGTTCACCAAGAACCGAGGGGCAACATTTCCCAAGGTCCACGATATCTGCTTCCGGCCCGAGTGTGAGCCAGGCGTGACTATCCAAGAGGAAGGTCGGCAACTGGTCAATACCTACGTGCCGATCACCACACCGTCCCGTCAGGGCGATGCCAGCAGGTTCATTGACCATGTGACCAGGATGCTGCCTGACCCGGGTGACCAAGCCATTTTGCTGGCGTACATGGCAGCACTGGTCCAGCACCCGGGCGTCAAGTTCCAGTGGGCACCGCTGCTGGTGGGCATGGAGGGCAACGGCAAGTCGCTGCTCGGCACGGTCATAGAACACGCTGTCGGCAGCCGCTACAGCCATAAGCCCAACGCGCAGGACATCGACAACAAATTCAACGGCTGGCTACAGGGTAAACTGTTCATCTGCCTGGAGGAAGTCTATACCGCCGACCGCGCCAATCTGATCGAGGTGCTTAAACCGCTCATCACCAATGACCGTGTGGAGATACAGTCCAAGGGTCAAGACCAGAGGACCGGCGACAACCGGGCCAATTTCATCCTATTCTCAAACCATAAGGACGCCATCAGGAAGACCGGCACCGACCGCCGGTATGCCGTATTCTTCACCGCCCAACAGGAACCGGGTGACATGGAACGCGACGGCATGACGGGTGGGTATTTCCCCGACCTGTACAACTGGCTCCGTGCCGAGGGTTACGAGATAGTCAACCACTGGCTGCGTGAATACCAGATACCGGTCGAGTTGAACCCTGCCGTGATGGCGGGTGGGCAGTCACACCGGGCACCGGAGACCAGCAGCACAGCCGAGGCGCTGGCTAATAGCCTGGGTGGCATCGAGCAGGAGGTAATGGAAGCGGTTGCCGAGGGGCGGCCCGGGTTCGCTGGCGGCTGGATCAGCTCGCTGGCTCTCGGTCGGATGCTGGATGAGAAGCGGGTAGCCGGCAAGCTGCCGCGTAACAAGCGCCAGGAGATGCTATATAAGATGGGCTACATCACCCATCCCGCCATGGTCGGTGGCCGATGTGCCGGCGTGATACCGTTCGACAATGGCAAGCCGGTCCTGTACGTGTTGCGGGGCAGCTTGCTGTCACAGTTGCGGGATCAGGCGACCGTGGTCAAGCGGTACTGTGACGATCAGACGGGTGGTGGGACGCAGGGGGCAAGCAACCCGTTCGCTCAGGTTGCCGCACAGGGCAATTAAATTACTTGACATCTATTTACAAGCAATATATTATTACGACAACCAAATAAGGAGGGGGTAACGATGAAACTTTATCTGCTGAAACCGATTGACAACATCACACCAAACCCGTGGGAGCCGTGGTACGACAAGGCGTTTGGATTTGTCGTGCGAGCGAAGAATGAAAACCAAGCACGCCAGATGGCCCAAGAGCAGGCTGGCGATGAGGACCGTAACGGATCACCATGGTTGTCTGACCAGCAATCTATATGTGTCTTGCTAACCGCAACAGGTAAACCCGAAGTAATCATCAGAGACTTTCACGCTGCATAGGAGGTACACATGAGCATCAGACAACCAGGCAGACCACCCGGCACGGCGTCACCTGCCAGCAAGACCCGCCAGAAAGCCGTCCGATTCGATGACGAGACAACCGCCTGGCTGGAGCAGCGTGCCCTGGCTATTGGCGAGAACGTCAGCACGGTGGTACGAGCCGCCGTGGCTGCTTACCGACGGGAGGTGTGACCGCCATGCCCAAATTAAATGTACAGATCGACCACTCCATAGAAGTCACACCCCAACGGTTGGCGGAATTGTTCTGCGATTGCGACGAACACCAACAGGCCGAGTTCTTTAGCAGGGTCGCATACCTGACTGGAAAATGGAAGACACCATTCTGTTTTCAGTTACACGCCATCTGTGATAGTGCATTCCTCACACCCGAGGGTCGGGCGGTCATGGTTGAGATGGGGGAGTACGCCACGGAGGTGGTGCCGTGACCAACCGACCCACAGCACGCGAGCGTTACCGCAACGATCCAATGTTTCACCAGTTGGTTGACACGATGACCGCTTGCATCCACCGATGCGACTTCACCCCCTCCGAGATGCGCGAGGCGGCTCTGCTGGCGAGTATCAATTACGAAGAGACCAACTGCCATAATCGACCGCTGATCATCACACCTGAGTTGGAACAGGCACTGGCAACCATTCACCGATACAGCAACGAGTTCTGCGAATGGGATTACAGAGGGTCGTGTACTCACCGGACATCCTGTAATCAGGAGTACGTGGACGAATCGGCTGATACGCTGGTTGACATTTGTCCATTCTGTAAGCGGCCCATCCGGCACCACCGCGCAGGCAGCCACACACCGTAATTATTTTACACCCCATGTATTGACACTCTAAATTAGCGCGGCATAATATGGAGGCAACTACCGTGAACACTGCCACTGACCTACTGCACACCATACACTCTGCCACCGGCTCCGACAATATCCACCCGGCAGACACGGTAATACAGGCAATCTACCTGCAGACCAGCCGGTATCTGCGGCACACCAGCGTAGGAGGGGATCATGAGAACGACAGGAACTTGCAAGACGTGTGGCCGCAAGAACGTAACCTTGATTTCAGCGGTCGAAAAAGAATGCTCGGTATGCCATCGCGTGGCCGGCGTAGCAGATAAGATACTGAACGGCAAACCTACCTCAGCCAGCGACATGGCTACCATGCGCCGGGTACTGGCCGCCCACCAGGCGGGTGTGACTACCAGCATCGAGACCAAGGTAGCCGAGAAGAAGGGATATATCGAACTGTTTGCCGGCGCCCGGGGCAAGGTAGCCACGCCCCCGCAGCGGCCGGCCAGCACCGACTGGCCTAGACCGGTGAGCGGCTGGCAGTGCAGCGACGGGACGCTGGTAGCCGACGAGGTGACCGCTCTCAAACACGAACTCGACCTGATGCGTAGCCACACCGGCACGGCGCAGAGGCGAGCGGCATAGGGCACGCGAGGTACAGCGCCCGGGTGGATCATTGACAGTTCACCCGGTCCCGGCAGAAGGAAAACACCTCGCTGTCGTCCTCACGGCTCCACACGGCAGCGGTCATCTGCAATCGTGCAGCTCTGACCGCTGACCCATACCACCCAAGAGGCATAGGATGACAGCAGCAGTCAGGATCGCCCACATGATGACCCACGGTACGACGATGGAAGACGCGACCGAGTGGGTATTGCGTCGGTTGCCGCCGAGCCTCAGACAGCACTATAGGATGGCTATTGCGGCTGACCTGATACGGGCCGGATGGGTGTGACTGCCGCACCGTCAGGCTAGAAGTAAAAGTGCCACGGAGCGTTCTTATTTTTATCCAGTTTGAACCATTCCCAAACCGTTCCGCTAGAAGTAAAAGTGCCACCGGCTGATTCTAAACTTTTGGCCTTTGACTCGTTCCCAAACCGTCCCACCAGAAGTAAAACCGCCACCGAGCAAACATAGAAATATCCAGTTTGACCCATTCCGAAAACCTACCTGGCCCCACCAACCCTTCTCATTAACAAATTCTCATTAAGACTAGCACCCCCGGCGACGGCCTGGACCCTTCCGGGAGACCGGCGACGGCCTGGACCCTACCGGGAGACCGGCGACGGCCTGGACCCTACCGGGAGACCGGCGACGGCCTGGACCCCTACCGGGAGACCGGCGACGGCCTGGACCCTACCGGGAGACCGGCGACGGCCTGGACCTCCACGGCGCACTATACTATATAGCCACACCATTCCCGCGCCAGCTCGCCGCGATCCGCACCCCCGCAGCACCCCCTAAAAATAAATTGTAAATAAATGATTGACAGGTAATTGGAAGCCTGATATAAATTATGACAGTTATCCATTACAGACATAGGGGGCCAACCAATGAAAGCAATCTTTGAGAAAATCGTGGTTCGTGAAATGCAGTTCAGCGATAAACCCGGCTTTATGGTATTGGGGCACGAACTCAACAAAATGGGAACGGTTCACCACTTTGGAACCCGCGCAACCCGCAAGGGAGCCGACACCCTTGCCGCCCAGGTGAAAAAATCCAACGTCGTATACTTCTAAGGAATCAGGCCATGCAAAAATACATCACCACCCCCGCACCGCTTACAGGTATCGGATGGTACGCCGTCAAACGCTGGAGCAACCGGCACCAGGCATACGAGCATGTAAGCACGTTTCGAGGGGAGCAGCAAGCCGCTGATTTTATCCAACTGGTAATAGCAAGGGAGGCACGCCACACATGCTAGTCTACATTTACAGCCGGATCAATGGCCGCACCACCATCCGCGCCACATTATGGCAACCGCAACTTACAGCCGAACAAGCAGCCGCCGAGCTGATCGACTACCAACCCACAGCACAGGAGCCGACCCCATGACCTACACAGCCGCAACACTCAGCCAGGCAATAGGACAGACCGTCTCAGTACGGTTCGACAGCTTCCAGGTAGCCATGCGCGTACTTGACGCCAAGACCGCATACGGAGTACCCCGTGTGCAGGTAACCCCCTGCCAGGGTACCGGTACCGCATGGATTGACGTTACCCGCTGCAGCCGCACGGACGACCAGGAGGTGTGACCATGCAACGCGACCAGCGATATTACACCCGCGATGGAGACCAGGTAACCATTTACAACCACCGCAACCCGGCCAACGCGACAGCTTGCAGCATGATACGCCGGATAGACTTAGCATGGTACCGAGTCAATTTTACACTTAGGAGGTGTGACTATGCCACGAATTGAGACAACCCAAACAACCGTTTACAAGTTTTCCGAACTGTCGGACCAGGCCAAGCAACACGCCATCGAGAAGCAATCGCAGTATGAATCAAGTGAGGGATTTGACGCGGAATGTGTTATTGACGACGCCGTAAATATGGCCGCGCTTATCGGGATCGAGATTGACACGCACGCCGTGAAACTGATGAACAACACGACCCGCCAGGACCCCGCCGTTTATTACTCAGGTTTTTGCAGCCAAGGAGACGGCGCAAGTTTTGAAGGCCGCTATGCATACCGCAAAGGCGCACCGGCAGCAATCAAGGCCGAGACAGCCAGCAAGGGAGACCGGGAATTGTTGAGGATAGCCACAACCCTGCAGGAAGTGCAGCGCCGGAACTTTTACCAGCTCACCTCCAGAATGGGACGCGGACACAATTCTAATCTTTACTCCCACTCAGGCACGATGTCTGTTGACGTGGAACGCTACGACGAAAAACCCATGACCGACGACGCAGAAGACACGGTTAAAGAATGTATGCGCGACTTTGCCGACTGGATTTACAGCCAGCTTGAAAACGAATACGACTACCGCACCGGCGAGGAAGCTTGTCAGGAAGCCATTGAAATAAACGATTATGACTTTACGGAAGACGGCGAGATGTATTAGCCAGCCGTGAGGCAGCCGCACCCATAGCCACACCCCCGACACGTAACCAACGCGCCACGGCGCCCAAGCAGCCAGGAGGCAATAGACATGCAGATCAATCCCAAGGACAAATATATCATAGTCAACAAGGTGACCGGCGTCACGCTGGAAAGCCACCCGACATATCAGCAAGCCGCCCACTTTGTTGACATCGCCAATAATCAGGAACTGAACAACAACCGCCCCGCGATCTACACCATTAAGGAGGCATGACCCATGAACGACTACAGACTTATAACCGCAGCCAACAACCTATTGGCACTCACACTGGCAACCCCCGCAACCCGTGACGGCTTACAACTTGCCGACGCACTCGCAGCACTTAGGGGAGCCGTCACCGAGGCAACCGCACCGCAGCCCGACAAGAACGAAGCAGCACGCAACCATGCCAAAGCGCAACTTGCCAGCATCATCGAAATGGTAGCCGCCCTCGAGTGTGACTATGATCGAATTGAGGAACTGAGGGACGAGTTGACCGAACTCACCGAGGCAGTAACCGACGCCACCACCAAGAAAGAACGCAAAGAAGCAGCCGCCGCCGCCCTTGAAGCATGGAAAGAAGAAAACCAGGAGGAACTTGACGACCTGATAGCCGAGGCAGGAGATTGCACCGACGCCGACGACGCCCGCCGCCGCATCGAGGAGGACGCCCTCAGCGTGCAGGTCCGCAGCGACTGGCACAGCCCCGGCGAGACGGCAGAAGACACCGAATTTGAGATATTGCTTTGCACCGGAGGCCCCGCTTGCAAGATTGTAGGCGAATTGGGCCAGTACAACGAGCCGGATAGAGCATGGATCGAATTTCAGGACTGGTTTACTTCGTGGGGGGAACTGGTAACTACCGGAGAAGACAACCGCGCTTTGCTGGCATACTGCAGGGTATTCTATTTCGGGGAGTAGCCGCATCGCCCCACGGGAGCCGCCATGAGAGACCGCAGATACACCATAACCCGCGACCCGACGCAGCAGCGCCCATACACCCTGACCTATCACGGCGAATTCATATCGTCACACCACACCCGCCCCCAGGCCGCAGCCGCCCAGGAGCGACACGCCGAGGAACGCAGCGCCCGACTTGCCGGATGGATGCAACCCACATTACCAGGAGGCACCAGCCAATGAACATACCAACCGTTAAGACAATCGCCGCACGCCTCAATTGGCTCGATAAGGTAGGAGACCCCGCGACCCTTGCTAAGCAGATCCGCGCTGAGCTGTTACCGCTCGCAGATCGACCCGTCACAGAGAACCGCTTGCAATACCGTTTCAGCGCCCTGAACACCTTGCTCCAGACCCACGGCATCGAGTACATAACGCACCGCGACGACGACCAATACGGGCATTACGGTATCACCTACCTGAACACCGGAGACACCTACATACCAACCATTTGTTACAACCACAAGACCGGCACGCTTACCATCTCATCATGGGGCGATATTGTAGAGCGCCACATGAACGACTACCCGTAACGGAGGCACCCACATGGAAGCCCTATTTAACCGCTTCACCATAACCATGACGCTTGACCAGGCACGCAGCGCCAGCCACGCCGGGCAATGTGACCGCGACGTGGAAGCCCTCACCCTCATCCCACGCATACGCCGCCAGCTTGCCGCCATACCGGACGCCGACCTGATAGCCGAGCTAGCAGAATATGGCGATTGGGACGACGAGGAGCTACAGGACCGCGAGCAGAACGAACAGCGGATTACATGGATTGCAGCCGGCCACATATCGGAAGACCACCCGCAACGCAGGTAATCACACCGCCAGGAGGCACCAGTCATGCAACCCACACCACCACCGGCCAACCAGGCCACCGCAGCAACCGCCCGACTGTTAGCCGTCACACGGCCAGGCAGCGCCGGGCCTACTCGAAGCATTAAAGGAGGCAAGCCGTGATCAAACTGAAAATTACTCAGACATACGCATTTGAAAAAGGTATGTTGGAAGGGGCACCCCGATTTTACCGAGTAGACGAAGCCGAATTATTAGCCGTCAAACTCGGCATGAGAACCCCGGCAGATATCAAGGCATTTATCGCCGGTTTTCAACTTGCACAGTCCGAATGCTATTTTTACGCATGGAAGGACAACAAAAACCTTCTGTATCTTGCAACACGCAATGCGGATGTTAAACCGATCCGATGGAAATATCACACCGGCATAAACGGAATGTATATTGACGAGGTGCAGCCATGAGCACACAGCGCCAAGACATACCATACCCAACAACCACCCATTTCATAGGCCGTAACGGTTATTTCAAGTCATCCGGCCTTGAGATATACCACACCGGCACCAGCCACATAGTCATCCTGCAGCCAACCACGACCCGCGACACAACGGGCAGATGCAGCATCGAGATACCATCGGACCCCGTGACACTTCGCCAGGTAGCCGCCGCATTGCTGGATATAGCGGACCGGTGCACACCGCAACCACGGTGCAGCCATGACTGAACTATTAGCCGCCGTCAGTATAGGCATTTACTTGTTGATAATTTGGTATCGGGGATAGCGCCGAGAGGCAAGGGAGAGTAGAGCATGAGCAACCCAATGAACGATGATGATTACACAAGCAACGACGATCAGATTAACGACCTGAAAGAACTCGTTAACGAACTTACTTCCTTCATCGAGACCGTAGACGCTGGGAACACTGAGATTGACGAACTGCAGGAGCAAGCCGCAGCGATGGTTTACCTTGTTAAATATGGACACCGAATACCCACACCGGCAAAGCAGCCGAGCACAACGGACCCCGACGCAACGGCAGATATCGAAGCATGGTTAGAAGGAGAAGACGAGGGGAGGGAGCACACGCGGCAGGTATTCTATGAGCACGGACAACACTTCGCATCTTGCCCGGATTGTGGCGCTAGTTGGAGCATACAGGATGCCGAACCCGGCCCGTATTGCCTCGAACAGCTTGACGAGGGAGACGAGACCTGTTGCTGATGCAATAGGCCCGGTGACCGCTCAACACGGCACCGGGCCTATCTGCTACCCTGCACAACCAGTGCTACAGACCCGCAGACACCCAGGAGTTGCATAGCACCCCAACAGCAATCTCACCCGTGTGAGCGTGAGCATCCGACATTCTGACGTACCTCCTAACGGCAGGTTTATCTCTTTCCGCGACAAGACACCCCGTCGCATGGGATACGAACGGTTCAATCAGTTCAACCACGATGTTGTAATCCCTGCTATCACCTACCCTTGTCAGGATGTCTTTTAGCCGGTAATCATACCAGTATTCCGCACGTTCCCGCCCCACAATTACAACGGTACGATCATCAATATCCGTCGAATCGTACCGGCCAACCATCGAGCTTAATACATAGATCTCCATTGTCTTAATCCCCTTGTTATACATTCACACCGGCTCACGTACCGGCACCGCTTATCGCTCCATACCCGCAACCGCAGCAACCAGACCGCACGCCCGGCACTTATCATTGCTCACGAATTGCCAACTTGCATGGCCACACGGCAACCTCTCACCGGTACGATACCACCGCACCCCGCCAGCGATAGCCGCCGCCTTACTCAGTAACCCGTCAGGCTTTGCGTCAGGCAGCATCACTACAGCCGGGTAATGCTTGACGTGCCAATCGTACCATTTTTCGCTAGATAGCCGCTTTGTTTCCAATCGTTCCGCTTTCGTCGCTTTTCGCTTTGTCATTACCATTTCTCCCCAGGGTTTTCCATCTCCCATTGCGTTATACGCCGCTCACGTTCAGCTTCCGTTATCGGTGTAGGGTTATTGTTGCCGACTTGCACACCGGTAAGATTATTCCAACCGCAGATATTACATAGGCCGGTTATATTCACATGCCATTGGTGTGTCCCTGTTACCGGGTCACCTTGCAACTCTTTCGCGCCACGTGGACCCGTTGACGCATAGAACCATTTAATAGCGCAATCGGCCAACTCAGGGTTTTTCCGCTCATGTACCCAAGCATCAACAGCAGCCTTACTCCAATTCGTTGCCCGGCACGATGGGCAAGCCTTAGGCAATCCAGCAACCTTGCTTATCCAATCATTACCGCACTTGTCACACTTGCACCGGCCAGGCTCTAGCAACCCCTCAGGGTCGAATGGATCGACACCACCCCACTTCACCCGCTTGCACTTGGGGCATTGCACCGGGACCGTCTCAGCAGACCGCGACACCCAAGAACCGCCGCACCATGCACAGGTACACGGCACGCCAACCGTCACACTCGGCACCGCCGCTGCAGCAACCCGCACCACCGGGGCAGACAGCAGCCGCCCCGTGCTATTATGTAGCCCGTCCCAATCTTTCCGCTTGCACCTTTTGCACTGGACAGGATGTCCCGGTTTATTACTATTCCACTCCATCCCGCACTTTAAACACTTGTATGACTGAGTTGCCATGTGGTACCCCTTTACCGTAGTTATTATGAAACTCTGATACGACGTAGTAACACAGATTTCTACTGACTACAACAGCAACAAGCATTTATTTTCACACGCCTCACAGCGGCCAGCAGCCGACGCTGTAACTACCTGTAATTACGTCACCGGCCACCCCGTTACTCCATATGCTATTCCAACCATGATAGAGTAGCGGGAAATCAATAATTTCAGTCACTTAACCCTTCTCTATTTTAATCCCTTTACTTTCTATTAGTTAATGTATAGTGGTGATGATAAAAGATAAATATGTGATGTTATTACTGTATTATATAATAGAATAATAGATTCAATATTTATCTTTTATCACTAATTACATAGGCGATATGGAGCGCGCCACTGGGATTCAGATTTATTCAATGAAATCAACAACCCCAGAACGATTACAGGAAAATACAGCCATTGGGAGTTCTGGCCACCGCTCACCTCGTCACACGGCCAGGCAGCGCCGCATGTGATCATGCCTCTTGACACACGGCACACCCATGCGTTATTATCCCGCGAGGCAAATAGTCAGTGAGTACATTTTCAACACACCAGTGAGTAAAAGGAATACTCAGTTATGGAAGACTTTGATCCAGAAGGGATTTTTGCAGCAGCGGCAGCGCCGAGTGTGACAGCCACACCCACAGCAAGGACGTATATCACGAAGCGCGGGAACACCGCCACGGTACCAGGCAAACCCAAGGGAACATTGACGCATAGGACTAGAAAGGCGATCAAACTTGTGGTAGATCATGGAGTTGAGCCGAAAGACGCCTATAATCTGGTACATAACAAAGAGCCATCCGCAGCAGCGGTATCTATTCTAAAGGCTCATTGTTCAGAATACTCCTTGCACACGGTCGAAATGCAGCGTCTGGCCGGGTCCGTGGTCAAAAATGCACTCAAGGGAAAACCCCTCAAAACGAGCCGCCTGATCATCGACAAAGCGACCGGACGGCCAGTCATGAGGGAAGACGACCCGACGCAACCCCTTGAATACATTGAGAAGGTCTACCCCAGTCACACGAACATGCTAGCCGCCGCCTCAATGGTCCAGGATCGAGTTGACCCAATAGTCAGGCAGAACATTAATTTGAACGGAAATTTGGCCGATTACCTTCCGTTTGAGCTGGATCGGTATAAATGACGGGCATCTGGCCAGGTGATCGAGGGGGCGATTGGTAAGTAGATCAATAACTTAGGGGCATTTTACAAGGCATTGTATCAATGAACCATCGCCCATTGATCTACCGTATGTTGTGTTTGGTATCGTGAACCCGCATGGATAGGCGATCTAGCTCCAGCAACCGGGGAGCCAGGCTGGAAATTCTGTGCATTCCGCCAGGGAGGGGGAGCCATGACCCCTTTTGCGGCTCGTTGAGTAAAGGCCGCCACCCACCTGACAGGGTGCGTACAAAAATTTACAAATCGGTTAAATGAGTCATTGACAGGCGTATCAATGATATAGTATTCTCCTGGTATCAAATCACAGGAGGACACACCGATGACAGTCTACGGGTATGGAAGGGTCTCAACCGCAGCACAGCACCTTGACGCACAGATCGAACAGCTCACAGCGGCAGGATGTCAACACATCTACAAGGAGAAGGTCAGCGGGGCCAAGGATGACCGACCCGAACTGACCACACTCATGGGCAGGCTCACCAAGGGCGATGTACTGGTCATCTGCAAGATTGACCGCATAGCTCGCAGCACACAGCACCTACTGACCATCGTAGAGGACTTGACCAAGCGAGGTGTGACCTTCCGCATTCTCAATGTGAATATCGACACCAGCACCCCCACAGGTAAGGTGATGCTGACGGTACTCGGTGCCATCGCCCAATTTGAGCGGGAGATGATGCTGGAGCGGCAGCGTGACGGTATCATTCGGGCACAATCCGAGAAGCGGTACAAAGGCCGCCACCCGAGCGCCAGGAACCAAACCGAACAGGTGATGGCTCTACTCGACATGGGATTTACACGGCTGGCCGCAGCACGCCAGTTGGGTATCGGATCGGCGTCGGTGTACCGGATACTGCGCCAGCAGAAGGCTGGTGTGAAATGAGAGAGATACCACTAGGTAGAGGGTACACCGCTCTGGTTGACGATGAGGATTATGAGCGGTTGTCACAGTTCAGATGGTACGTCTACGACCATCGGGAGAGTAGATCAGCATACGCCCGCCGGGTGTCGCTTGGAAAAATGGCTGATAAGAAGCATGTGGCTATGCACAGAGAGATAATGGGTTTTCCTGATGGTCCGGTTGACCACATTAACGGAAACGGACTGGACAACAGACGTTGTAACCTGCGGTTGAGTACTTATTCAGGTAATAGCCAGAACAGACGACCCAATCAGAAGCCAACATCGTCAGGTTACAAAGGTGTATGGTGGCGTAAAAGAGACAAAAAATGGGAGGCACGTATATATGCTGGTGGGGTAGAGCATAGATTGGGTTATTTTACTGATGTAGTTGAAGCAGCCAAAGTGTACAACGACGCTGCTATCCGACTACATGGTGAATTTGCTAAATTGAACGATTTGTTTGATCCAGCCGGGTTGATTGCACTCGATGAATGCATTGCTACACCGAAGATGGGTAAACCCACAGGATCAAAAGTCATGGGTCGCCCAAAAATCGTTCGACCAGATGGTTGGATGCGACCGAATAAGCCACGTAAACCTAGAAGGGTGCAACTCGACGCGATCAGAGCGATGTTGGATGCTGGTGTGTCGAGGAAAGATACCGCCATTTTGCTTGGTATCAGCCTAACGTCCGTATACACTGCGTTGAAGGGAGCCACCAATGCCCCCACGTAAACCCACCTACACGACCGCCAAGGCCACTGGCGGCATGACCCACGTCATGGGCGTCTCTCACACCCGCATCCAGCAGATCGAGCGGGAGGCTATTGGCAAGATACGGCGGGGGTTGGCCGGTATGGACCTGATCCCCGATGAGTCGCGCCTGGACCCGGTGATTTACGCTTGACCAGGCAGGGTGCAATAACCCCTTGACATAGCCCTCACACACGGGCATAGTATTGCCGCGCAGGGCAACAGCACACGGAGGTGTGACCATGACACAGCGACAGCAGCGAATGATAACACTCAGCAGGTTGTTCACGATCCCGTGCTGGTATCTAGCACCCCATCGCGCTATACCAGTGGATTTCGACAAACCGTTCACCGCCGTATGGCGGCCAGCGGAGGTGTGACCATGAAGCAACAGGTGAAGTCACCAGCCAAGCGGGGCACGATCCCCATCACCACAGTGTGTAGGGCTGTAGCTCAGGTGCTGCACGACCGTCAGTCCAGCAAAGCCGCCAAGGTGGCCGATGGGTTGGACCTCACTCAGCGCCGTGGCTAAGCGACCACCCGCTCCCATCACTCAACTCCGCTTCCACGGCATCCAGATCAAGTCGCTTGAGTGCTTCAAAGCATTCGCGGCCAGTGTGTCGGACATCGAGGAACGCTGCGGGGTGCATGAGGTCGAGATAACCCTCAGCCAGATATTTTTCTGCCCCTGGATCGACGTGGAGCAGTGCCGCAGCACCCACATGGAACGCCTGCTGATCGGGCTGATTGAACGACTGGACACGGGGAGGTAGCATGGGATACTGGTGCGTCTGGTGTAACCGCGAGATACAGTGTGTCGATGGGTTAGTTGTCCACGATGACGTTTACCATCCCGCCGATTTCGTGTACGACAGCGACGAGGTTGCTGTACAGTGACATACCGCGATGCCATAGAGTCGATCATCACACTAGCCATCACGACGGTATGCCCATTCGTCCGGCGCATCATTGTCGAGGAAGTGTTGAACATACTGGATGAGACCCCGTGTGACAATACCGCTTGACATACGCACCACACAGCGTTAATGTGTTTGCGCTCCTACCTTTAGCGGGGGAAAATCTGGCACCACACCAGACCGGAGCGCGAAGTTTATAAAACTGCTATTAGCTCAATTTGGTAGAGCACTCCGTTTGGGACGGAGAGGTTAAATGTTCAAGTCATTTATAGCAGACCAATTTGAACTTGTTGACAGTTGTTCAAAACATATGTTACAAACGCATCATCTTATGTTTAGGAGACTATCAATGAGTCAATGGACACCTGAGTATAGAATTGAGTACGATCAAAAACGATACCAATCTAAACGAGCAGAGATTGTGGAGCAACGTAAACAACGAAGACAAAACCAACAACAATGGCTTCGTGAGTATAAACAGACCTTAAGTTGTGTTCGTTGTGGTGAGTCACATCCTGCTTGCTTAGACTTTCACCACAGAGATGCAGCACAAAAAGATTTTGTTATTGCAAATAACCTAACTCTAGGTAGAAAACGTATCTTAGCAGAAATTAGCAAATGTGATGTGTTATGTGCAAATTGCCACAGAAAAGAGCATAATCTAGTTTAACCGTTGGTTCAAATCCAACCGCTCCGACCACAAAAATAACTCTTCAAAAGGATACTACCTATGAAAGAGACTCACATTTTCGCAGAAATCCTCGAACAATCCGCAATCGACCAATTCAACAGCGCAATGGAGCAGGATTTCGCCGTCAAAGGCGCTCTCATGCCGGATGCCCACACAGGCTACACCCTGCCCATCGGCGCGGTAATAGCCACAGACGGTGTGATCATCCCGTCATGGGTCGGCTACGACATCGGCTGCGGCATGTGCGCTGTTCCGACCACGTTTAACAAGGCACCTGTGGCTAAATATGCGGTGGGAATTTTCAACAGCGTTTACAGTGCTGTGCCGGTCGGGTTCAACCACAACCAGAAGGATACGGCATGGCAAGGACCGGAGTGTACACCTGCCACCGCTGCAATTTTCAGTAAAAACGGTCTGCGCCAACTCGGGTCGCTCGGCAGCGGCAACCATTTCATCGAAATTGGGTATGACGAGACCGACAGGGTGTGGATCATCGTTCACTCGGGGTCCAGAGGGATCGGGCACGCCGTCGCCACCCACTACATGAAAATGGCATCCTGCGACGGTAGGGCAAGGGAGGGTCATTTCGGATTCCATACAAGATCGTCCGAGGGTCGGGCGTACATCACCGATCTTGCTTTTTGCCTTGCATTCGCCCTGGAAAACCGGCACCAGATCATTCAACGAGTCGTGCGGGAAATGACCCACTACTGTGACGGCTCCGCCGATTGGCAGCAACTGATCAACCGCAATCACAACCACGCCGAGTGGAAAGACGGGCTGTGGGTTCATCGTAAGGGGGCTACCCACGCCGAGGTGGGCATGATGGGTGTTATCCCAGGCAACATGCGGGACGGCTCTTTCATCGTTGAGGGCAAAGGCAACCCCGATGCGCTGTGGTCCAGTTCACATGGGGCAGGCAGGGTGATGGGTCGTAAAGAGGCTCAACGCAAACTGAACGTGGATGATTTCAGGGCGACCATGTGTGGTGTGACAGCCAAGGTGGGCAATGATACGCTGGACGAATCGCCGTTGGCTTACAAGGACATCTTCGACGTAATGCGTCAGCAGTCTGAGATGGTCCGAGTGGTTCACCACATCAAACCGCTGATCAACATCAAAGGGTAACCGATGGCTGTCAAGTTCACACCGCACCCTCAGATCGCATCCTGCAAAAGCGTCTACGACGCCGCATTGCTGGAGTTGCGTAAGACCCTCGGCCTCAGTCACAAGCTGCAGGGTGACGACATCCACACCCTCGCCAAGCACCCTGATTTCCCTTACAGGACGTGGTATCGCTACCGCTACGAGGACATCTTCCGTGACATAGCCGGCGGGGAGGACCACGACCGTGAGGCCCGGGCCAAGGGCGCCCAACGGATGCTCATCACCAACGACATCTTCTACATCCTGATTTGGGTCATGGGGATCGAGAAGGCCAACCATCCGTTTGTGGTCACACAGTGCCGGATGCTGCAGGACGGTCCTCAATCCGACACACTGGACGTATGGGCACGTTTTCATTACAAATCATTAACAATTACCATAGCCGAAACGCTCCAGTACCACCTCAAGTACCCCGAGGAATGTACCTGCATCCTCGGTTACGCCCGTCCGGTCGCCAAGAAGTTCCTACGCGCCATCAAAACCCTGTGCGAACAATCCGTGCTGCTCAAATGGGCGTTTGAGGACGTTCTGTGGCCGAATCCGGCGCAGGATGCCCCGAAATGGAGTGAGGACGACGGAATTGTGTTCCGACGTAAGGCCGCCAGCCGTGGTGAGAGCACCGTGGAGGCATACGGTCTGACGGAAGGAAGCCCGACAGGAAGGCACTACGAACGCATCATTTTTGACGATATTGAGACCGAGGACATCGCCGGCAGCCCGAAAATGCTGGAGGAAGTGTTCAGCAAGTTCCAGATGTGCGTCTACAACCTCGGCACAGGGTCCGACAACGACAAACGCAGGGTCATAGGCACCTACTACTCATGGGTAGGACCTGTAAAACGCATCGGTGACATGAAATTTGAGGAAACCAAGGACGCCGAGGGTAACGTAGTCCCGGGGCGCCCGATGTGGCAATTGCGCGTGGTGCCGGCGACCGATGACGGTACGATCAACGGCAAGCCTGTACTGCTCGATCCCGACACCTGGGAGCGCATCAAGCGTACCAAGCACGTAAACAGCCAGCAGCTCTGCGACCCGTCGCCCCGCGAGGACATCACGCTCGACAAAGGGATGCTGCAACCCATCGCACCTGAGTTCCTGCGGGTCGGCAAGTGGGCTGATCGGTTTAAGATGATGGTCATCGACCAGGCGGGTGGCACGGACACGAACATCACCGGCCCGGGTGACCTGTGGTCCATTGGCGTGGTCAGCATCGTGCCGAGCGACAGCCTCGCCAGGCGTTTAGGCGACGAAGCAACCGACGATGACCTGGGTATCAGCGACGTGTGCCTGGAGGACGTGGTGGCCGACCAGATGACCCACAGCCAGGCAGTGGATACCATCGTCAGGATGTACCTGAAGCACGGTATGATCATGCAGATGGGCGTGGAAAAGGTCGGTCTGAGCACCACGGAGGTCCACGTAGCCGATGCACTGGCCGCCAAGGGCCGCAAGCTGAGTGTGATCAACGGCAGCCTGTTCCTGCTGCGGCCCGCTGGCCGCAAACTGGAGAACCGCATATCGAGCGCGTTGGAATGGCCGTTGAATAATTCGAAGCTGTACTATTCGACTGGCATAGCAAAGGAATATATCGACAAGATGAAGGCTGAAATGGACCAATTCGGCTTCGCTCATAGCGATATTCTCAACATGTGGAGTTATGCCTACGACATGTTCCGAGTGTTCCCGTTTCACCGCTACGCGAAGCGCAAGGTACAGAGCGTCACATCACTGATGGCACAGGGGAGCGGCATCGGGCAGCGACCCAGAGGCGAATGGGGGTAGGTACACAGGCCCGGAGGGGTCAAGGGGGTTATATGCAATTCGTAGGATTTCCAAAGATGGCAAGGCTTTCACGCGAAGTAATCATTACCGAAAAGATCGACGGTACCAACGCTCAGGTGTTTATCTCGGACCTTTCCGAGTGGGATTACGACCCTGAACAACTGATTTTCAAAAGCAACAACATCGGTCTATTCGCCGGCAGCCGTACACGGTGGGTCACCCCCGAGGATGACAACTACGGGTTTGCCAAATGGTGCCAGACCAACGCAGAAGACCTGATGAATCTCGGAATCGGTCAACATTTCGGCGAGTGGTGGGGCCAGGGTATCCAACGCAAATATGGATTGCTGGACAAGCGATTCAGCCTGTTCAACGTAAGCCGGTGGGGTGAAGACCGACCAGCTTGCTGCGGGGTAGTACCGACGCTTTACAAGGGTATCTTCACCACCGAGATGGTGGACGAGTGTGTAAACGATCTAAGGTCCAAAGGCAGTGTGGCCGCCCCGGGTTTTATGAAACCGGAAGGAGTGATCGTGTATCACACGGCGGCTGGTATCGGGTTCAAGAAGACCCTGGACAAAGACGAATCACCCAAATCACTCGTAGGTCTGTCGTGACCGCCGCCAGGGTACGAGTAACCAACCGAGCAGGCAAGTGGACCTGCAAAGGCCCACAAGGGCATGTTGGCAAGGGGCGCACCCGGTGGGCGGCGATGGTCGCATACGCTACACGCGGCAGACGGTGGACGGGCGGGTGTGACCATGCGATGTCAGACCAAGCATTGCATCAGTGGAAAAACCCGATGGGCCACACGCAAAGCCGCTCTGACATCAGCCAGTTTCACAATGCAGTGCCGCTGTACGCGTACAAGTGCCCAGTGTGTCGGGATTTCCACATAACTAGTCAACAGAGGGGGTAGGGGCGATGGGCGACGAGACATGCAAATGCTGCAATTGCGGGTATGAATGGAAACGCGGGCAGGATGGTCAGCACAGTTGTTCATCGGTTTTACGTGCCGAGGTAGAGAGGTTGCGTGCCGAGGTGGCTGAAAAACAGGCAAACTATGAAGACTGTCGAGGTGAGTGCAATCGAGCAGAGGAACGCGTGGGATTACTGGAATCCTATGCCGGTTGTGCGATCAATATCATCCTCAACCAGGTTGATATGGCAAAGCCTGAGTGGTGTTTTGTAGAAATTGAGAACGACTACGGTAAGAGTGTCAAAGTTGGTGAGTGGAGTCCGAGAGACGGCGGCTACGACGGTGTGAGAATAACCGTTGAGGACATAATAAAAACCCTTGACAACCGTCACACACAAGCATAGGCTACCCGCGACAGTACCATACACACCACACGACCGCATATTGGGGGTTGTGTGCCAGCCGGTAAACCAAAAGGGACGGATACCGCACGATGGCAAAACCCCGATCCACCACTGCATCCAATACGCCGCGCACAGCCGTGCAAAAGTTCCTATCAGCCCGTGTGAAGGAACTCGACGCCGACCTGTTAGCCGATCAGCATAATCGCCTAGCAGCCGTCGAGGACCTGAAGTTCGCTACGGTCCCGGGTGCCATGTGGGACTCCACGGTGCTTGACGAGCGCAAGGAAGACGGTCGGCCATCCCTTGAAGTAAACCTGTTCCCCCAATTTATCAACCAGGTGACCGGCGACATACGCCATAACCGCCCCCGTGCCCGTATCACCCCCGGTGACTCCACAGCAGACGTTCAGATCGCCCGCATCCGTGAAGGTATCATCGCTGACTCCGAGTACCAGTCGAACAGCGACTACATCTACGTCGAGGCGGCGACCAGCAACGTGACGTGTGGCTATGGCGCATGGCGCATACGCACCCGCTACACCGAAGAAAACCCCTTCATTCAGGAGTTCTACGACGAACTGATCCCCAACCCGTTCACGGTGGTCATGGACCGGCACGCCGTCTGCCCCATCTATTCCGACGCCGAGCGCGGCTGGATAATCAGCAAGATACCCGTTGACGACTTCAAGGCCAAGTACCCGGGCAAGAATGTGCCGGGTGACTCCATGCCCGTTGGCGAGGGTCTGAGCTACCAGAACTGGTTCGACACTGAGACCGTCACAGTTGCCGAGTATTTCGTCCGTAAGAAACACAAGCGAACCATGTGCCTGATGTCTGACGGCAGTGTGATCGCTAAGGCCGATGTGCCGGCGCTGCCCCCTGCCACCGCATCACTGACCGCACCAGCGGCCACCGCATCGGTGCCGCCTGAGTTGAGTTCGGAACAGCCCCTTGCCCCTCCCAATGAGCTACCCGCAATTCCTCAGACGGCACCGGTACTACCCCCACAGCCGCAGGCACCCACCATCATCCGTGAGGCCGACGCCGAGTACACCACCGTCAAGCAGTACATCATCACCGCGTCCGACATCCTGTCCAAGAATGGTCTGGAAGGCGAGGACGTGCCCGGGTCGTACATCCCGATCATCCTGCTGACCGGCCACCGGACCAATATCGAGGGCAAGACGTACATCTCCGGTCTGGTACGGAACGCCAAGGACTCAGCCAAGTACGTCAATTACTCAGCCAGTGCGCTTGCCGAGCGGATCGCCCTGGAGCCGAAAGCCCCTTGGGTCGGTACGGCTCGCCAGTTTGAAGGCTACGAGGATGACTACCAGAACGCCAACAGGAAGAACTTGCCGTTCCTGAAGTACAACGCCGACCAGACCGAGCAGGGTAACCCACTCCCCCCGCCCATGCGCCAAGGCCCGGGGCCGCTGCCAGCCGCTCTGTTCAGCCAACTCCAGACCGCCATGGGCATGTTTGAGAGCACCATAGGGATGCACGGCGCCGACCTCGGCCAAGCCGGCCCTGAGCGCACCGGAGCCGCTGTGACCGCCCGCCAGAAGCCCGGTGACGTTCGGACGTTCAGCTACATCGACAACCTGGCCCGGGGCATCGCGCACGGTGCCAAGATCAAGAACGAGATGATCCCCGAACTATACGATACGCCCCGCGACGTGCGACTACGTGGCCTGGATGACACCGAGACCTACCTGCCTGTCAACATGACGGTCAGGGACGCCTATAACGCCATACAGGCGCACCCCGAACGCTACAAGGGGATGAACACGACCCGTCTGGTCGCAGCCGGCCAGCGTGGCGGGTGGGACGCCAAATTCAACGACATCACAGCCGGTCGGTACGCGGTCAAGGTGACAGTCGGCCCATCGTACGCTACACAGCGCCAGGAGAGCAGCGAGTACATGCTGCGTCTAGTCTCGGCGCTGCCCAAGCAGATGGGTCTCGGTGCCGACCTGATCGTGGGCAACTCGGGTGTGGTGGGCGCCGATGTGCTGGCCGAGCGGATCAAGAAGACCCTGCCGCCGGGCATCGCCAAACCGACCCCGGGTGAAGAGCCGATGCCTCCGCAGCCACCCAACCCCATGGCACAGATGCAAATGGAGAAGGTCAAACTGGAGCAGGAGAAGGTTAAGTTGCAAGCCGCCAAGGTCGAGGTTGAGAAACTGAGGGTTGGCAAAGAGGCACAGGGCGAGATGTCGAGCCTGAGACAAGAGATACTGAGCGTGCTGGCCGAGTTACATGGTCACACACCACAGGCAGCAGCACAGCAGCAGGCGGTGCCGGCCAACGGGCAAGTATCACCATTCTAAAGGGATGCCGCCTATCGGGCAAGCAAGGAGAGGAAAATGGAAGTTACTGACGGGAGTGTGACCACCACCACGGAGCCTGTAGCACCTGTCGAGCCGGTAACCCCGGCACCAGCCGAGCCACCGACCGACCCTGCGCTCACCGACCCCCCGGCACCGGTCGAGCCACCCGCTGAGCCTGATAGCACAACGGGACTCAAGGCAGCGGCGGCAGCGGAACGGCGAAAACGACAGGAGCGCGACGAGCAGCTACGACAGGCACGCGAGGAAGCGGCATTTCTCCGTGGGCAACTTGCCGCAGCCACACCGGCACCGCCCGCCGAGCCGGTCGCACCGTCAGGTCCACCGGTCGCACCCAAGTCCGATGACTACGAGTCATGGGATGATTTTCAGGCAGCCGACCGTCAGTACATCGTCAAACTGGCCGAACACAACGTCCTACAGCGCATCGAGCAGCGCGACCAGCACCTGGTGCAACAGCGCACTCAACAGGAGACGGACACCAAGTGGGAGAAGCAGCGGGTCACAGCGGTCACACGCTACCCCGACTTCCAAGAGGTGATCAGCAATCCGGCATTCGGTCAGTCAGCCACCGTTGCCGAGGTCATCAAGTCCAGCGAGAACGGCGCCGACGTGGCGTACTACCTCGGGACCAACCTGGCTGAATGCAACCGCATCAACGCCCTGCCGCCGATCCAGGCTGCAATGGCACTCGGGCAGATCGCCGCCACCCTCGCCAACAAACCGGCACCGGCACCGCCCCGCGCAGTATCCCAGGCACCCGAGCCGATTGCCACGGTGCCATTGGGTGTAAGCCCACAACCGTTTGACCCTGAGACGGCTAGCTACAAGGAGTATGTCGCACACCGCCAAGCATCAATGAGACCTCTACGCAGGTAAAATAAAAGGAGAAATACCATGGGTAGTAACGTAATTTTAACGGACGCGGTGATCGCGAAAGAGGCCATGATGGAGTTTCAGAACACCATCGGCTTCCTGAAAGGCGTTCGCAAGCAGTATTCCAGCGAGTTCGCTCGTTCCGGCGCTCAGATCGGCAACACGATCAACGTCAAGAAACCGAAACGCTGGACCGTCCAGCAGGGACCGGCCATCGTACCGCAGGGTCAGACCGACGAGACGGTACCCCTGACCCTCAACCGCTTCTGGACCATCCCGATGTCTTTCAGCGATGTCGAGCGCACACTGCACATCGAAGAGTTCCGTAAGCAGTACATCGTGCCGGCGATCAGCAAGATGGCATCGCAGATGGACCTGGAGTGCCATGTGGCTGCCTGCACCGGTCTCTACCCGACCGCCAACAGCCTCGGCTCCTACGCCTGCCCGGGCGCCGGCCCGATCAACACCGTCATCGGCACCCCCGGTACCACCATCGGCACGGCGGGCGGATCGGCTGCGGGTCTCTTGCAGTACAATGCGCCGACCGCATTCCTGAACGCCGGCCTGCTGCTGGACAACCAGTGTGCCCCGAACGACGGCAACCGTCACATGGTCCTCAACTCGGCTGCACACGCCAGCTCGGTCGCCAGCCTGTCGGGCCTGTTCAACCCGCAGGGTCTGATGGCCGAGCAGTACCGCAAAGGATACCTGGGTGATGCTCTCGGCTTCCAGTTCGCCAAGGATCAGAACGTCTACTCCTTCACCAGCGGTACCCGCGCCATCTCCGGTGCCGAGACCACCACCACGGTCGCATGGACAGCCGGTGCAACACCCTCGGCAACCATGGTCTTCACGGCGGCTTCCGGCGACAACACCAAAACCCTGGTCCCGGGCGACGCGTTCACTGTCGCCAACGTCTACGCGGTCAACCCCGACAACCAGCAGAACACCGGCATCCTGTACCAGTTCGTCGTGGCCGAAGCGGTCACCCTGGCAACCGGCGCCAACAACGTGGTCGTCAGCAACCCGCCCAAGGTAGTCGGCCCGACTACCGCATACGGCACCGTAGCCGTTGTGGCAACCAGCGCCACCGCAGCCGTGGTGTTCACGACCGGCGCGGCATCCACGGTCAGCCCGCAGAACATGGCTTTCCACGAATCGGCATTCACACTCGGTACCGCCGACCTCCCCATCGACATGCCGAACTGCCGCGCAACCCGCGTCAGCGAGGAAGGAATCTCGATGCGAATCGTTACGGGTTATGACATCATGAGTTCGGCTACGATAACGAGATTGGATGTTTTGGGCGGATTTGCTGTACATCGGCCAGAATGGGCCGTTAGACTTGCCTCATGAGTAAGTAGTTGATTTACTTAGGTTTTCTCCGAGCAGCACACGCCAGTTTCATGGTTTCAGCATTGGTCATGGGTGGGGTAGTCAGACTTTTAGTAACATCCCATTTTCGGACCTTAATACGGTCCCATAGGGTGCCAACGGTAAGTCCGACTATCTCCGCCCATTCCGTGAGACACTTTGTCTCCCCGTTGTAAGTAAGAAGAGTGTTAGTGGATTTATTTCGGGAGTTTTCAGAATGGGTCACCCATCGACAGTTAAAAGGCCCATAATCCCCATCGTTGTCGATTCGGTCGATCTGGAGACCAACAGCGTGGCCGTAATGCATATCCTCAAGAAATTTATCCATATCGTGCCAGTCTGGGCACACAGATATGCCCCTACCGCCGTACCGGGTGTATCTCTTGTTTGTAGGATCGTAGCATCGGTTCATCATGTTTCGCCACACTATAAACAGGGGTTCGCCCCACCGACCGTGTTTTTTACGGGAGCAGCCACAACTGATAGCGGGTCGGTTTTTGGTCCTCAACTGATTGACACGGGTGATAAAACCAGTCACACCACATTTGCAATCGCACCGGGCGATGTAGTTGTACGTCCCCTCAATAACGTAAGTCTCTCGGACAGTGAGACCGCCGTACACTTCACCGGGTTTGATGCAGTCAAAATCCTTCTGGACAAGTCTCTGGTCTGGTTTAAGTTTCATTTTCAATCCTCCTTTGGGGTGTGTGGTGCGAATGTTTTGTACCACACAGTAAGTTAACTTGCAACACCTTTTCGTCACTCTAACCGATTGACCACACAATAAGGAGAAATAACCATGTCTCTCGATTCTACCACATTCGTACAATACGGCCCGCTGTCGGGCACCCTGCCCATCGGTATGCGTGCTGGTGCTGATCAGGCAGCCGTCACCACGACCGCAGCCACCTCGACCACGCCGTTCGGGTTCGGTGCAGCGGCCCAAGCCGACGCAATCGTCGCACTGTGCAATGAGATGAGAGCAACCCTGGTTGCGGCGGGTCTGATGAAAGGCGAGGCGTAGTATGCCGCCTAAACTTCCGACGATCCAGAACCGCAAACCCAAGGTCAAGGCCAAGCCATCAGGCGGCATGACCATCACGGTCGGCAAGCCGATGGCCGGCATGAAGATGAAGAACTGCTGATAACCAGAGGGCCGGTGTGACTATCTACCACCGGCCCTCGCTACATGTGAGCCACCATGCACATCCTATTCGCCACCCCATCATACCGAGGTATCACCTACGCGCCGTTTCTCGACTCGCTGGAGCAGACCATTGCCCTGTGTACTGAGCGCGGCCACACAACCGAGTTTTACATGGTGACGGGTTGCTGCTACGTGCAGACGGCCCGTAACCAGATTGTCAAGCATTTCCTCGACTCAGGCGCCGACGTGCTGTTCTTCTTGGATGACGACATATCCTGGCCGGCGACCGCCGCGCTCAAGGTGATCGAGACCCCGGGCGAAGTGGTCGCCGGCATCTACCCGCTCAAGACCGAGCCGCTACGCTTCCCGGTCGTCATCCACACCACGCCCAACGACTGCCCTGTGCAGCGTGCTGACGGCTGTGTGGCTGCCGCAGCGGTGCCCACCGGCTTCCTGTGCATCCACCGGAGCGCCCTGGAGCGTATGGTGGCAGCGTACCCGGGTCAGCGGTACGTGTGCGATGAGAACGGTGAGATGTACGACCTGTTCCCCCAAGGGGTGAGCGGTGGCCGATGGGTCGGTGAGGATTACGCATTCTGCCGCCTGTGGAGGGAAATAGGTGGGGAGATGTGGGTAGTGTGCAATATTTCATTTACACACGGCTCACAGAGTGGTAACTTCCATGACTATCTGATGGGGGGGGGTGACGGTATGGACAGTGTACCGGTACAACAGACCTGTTTCTGGTTACAAGATAAACGATGCCCTCGCTGTGGCTCGTCACTGATCAGTGACGGCAAACACATATGGTGCTCGTTTGTGGGTAATCGTGAGCAGAAGGGCTGTAGTTATGGTATCGATGGTACGAAAGTGCCGTTGAATGCGGAGGGGTAGATGGCGAGGGTAAACGTAGGCAAGAGAATTTTCACCGATCCCAACGGGATATTCAAGACCATATCGGTATTCAGCGAGGTGGAGCCTGCACCCGAGGTCAACCAGATACGCGAGTTCCGACCCAATCTGGCTGAGATACTGGCACAGGCCGCCGCCGAGCAGCAGGCCGCCGAGCAGCAAGCCGCCGAGCCGGTCACACCGCTGACAGAGCATCGTGACGTGTCTATGGCGCCTGTGATCGGTCTGATTGAGCAGTTGGCACCCGAGCCGCCCGTAGCCGCACCTGCCAAACCCAAGCGGCCATACAAGCCGAGACCGTACAAGCCGCGACCCAAGAAGAAGCTGTGACGTGAGGTGTGACCATGCAGGTACGAGAACTATTCATAGCGATCCTTGAGGTCGTAGGCGTCGTGACCCTTGACGAGCAACCGGAAGCCAGTGATATGCAGAAAGTCCGTCGCCACGTCAACCTGCTACTTGGCAGCCTATCAGCTCGGCACCTGGTCCAACTCACCCCCACCACCGAGTCGTTCACCCTGACAGCCGGTGTGGCCGCCTACACCATCGGCCCATCAGCCGACCTGAACACCGCCAAGCCGATTAGCATCCTCGCTGCCCATATCAACGGTCTACCACTCGACCTAGCGACCCAGGGCGAGTACAGCGTATGGCCGTCACCCACACGCGAACTCTATTACGATGCCGGCGCCACTCAGTCAGCCGCCCCGGGTATCATCCACATCAACCCCACGCCCGATGCCGCCGACACCCTGACCATCGACAGTCTCAAATACCTGACCTCGTTCAGCGCCCTGACCGACACGGTGACTTTCCCCGACGCCTATCTTGCCATGTTGACCTACAACGGCGCAATGGCTTGCTGGAGACCGCTCGGACGCACCGGCCCCCCGCCACCCGACATACGGATGATGGCTGAGAGGACCATGAAGGTCATCGAGAACATGAACGCCCGACCCATGATCATGAGGACCGATGTGCCGAGCGTCACGGGCGGTAGGTATAACATACTGACAGGAGAATACCAATGACACGTATCCTACTCACCCTGACCGTGCTGCTCACCCTGACCGTCACCGCTGCCATAGCCGAGAACCAGGGCGACGGGTCGTTACTCTACCGAGGTACCTACGTACAGGGCTGGTCACCCAATGGGTTGTACTCAGCGACGGCGACCGCCAGCGCGACCTATGATCTGACCAATTTTCTGGCGTATGGCATCTACTGCGCGTCGGATTGCTCGGCCAGGCTCATGTCAACCAGCGCCAAGGGTACCTACCCACAATTCACCATACCCGGGGGATCGTGGTATGTGGGGGTCAAGAACATAGCCACACCGTTCATGAACGTCTCTGGCGCCCACCAGTGGCAGCAGCAATGAAACGGGCAGCGTGTGTGGTCATACTGCTGACGCTGTGCGGCTCGGCTGCAGCGATCAGTTGGCCGCTCGGGGGTATAGGCGGTCGGTCAGTGGGGTCGCAATGGGTCGATTTGGTGCCGTCGCTATCGTGGTCACCATCGTCCCTCGCATTCAGTAATCACTCCACCGGCACGCTGACCAGTGCCACGTTCACCCTGTCGAACTCAGGCAACGACACCGCCGAGGATGTGACAACCAGCGTCACTGGTGCCGGGTTCAGGCTCTACAGCTCAACCACATTCGGCAACATCTCATCGGGCCGCAGCCGCACGGCAAAGGTGGCATTTGAGCCGGTGGCAGGGGTGGCATACAGCGGGTTCTTGAGCTACTCTGCGCCGAACATAGCTAGGGTGGGAGCTGCGTTGAGTGGGACGGGGGTAGCCCCTGAAGGGGTCGATTCAACGCCGGATGCCTTCATCTTTACGGATCAGACAGACGTAGCCCTTTCATCCACCATCACCTCTGCCACTATTACCGTTACCGGTATCGACACGGCATCGGTAATCAGCGTGACGGGCGGCACGTATGACGTTAACGCCAGTGGGAGCTTCACTGCCAGCAGCGGCACAGTCAGCAACGGCGACACTGTGAGGGCGCAACATACCAGTTCGGCCAGCAACTCCGCGGCTACCGACACCGTTGTGACCATCGGGGGCGTAAGCGGTACGTTCAGCAGTACGACGCTGGCAGTCGATCCCTACACTATCTATTGGGCTAACTCTGTGACCTGTGCAGACGGCGTAAGTTCTACCGTAGTTGGTGCCTGCACCACAACCAATGCCTTTAGTTCGATGACTGATTCGCTAGCCCAAATGAGCGTCAACGGTAACGCTCTAGTAGTCACCATGAGTGCGTCGTCCACAACTGCGACAGCCAACAAAACCGCGATGACGGCACATCAGGATGTCCGGTGGCAAGCAGATGTAAAATTCGGAAGCGTCACTGCAACCGGCAATTTCAGCCAACTTGGCAGAGTGTCCGGTCCCATCAACAGCATGACCGCCATGCCGGAAGTTTACACCTCTGGAGGGGTGATAGCCGGTATACGGATCAAGTATCAAGATGGCGACCTGACACAGCACACATCGGCCAACTACCCCTATGCGTTCCAGGCCGGAATTACCTATACAATCGCAATGATGATAAAAGGGAGTACCGACACAGCAACCACTGATGGTTACTACAGTCTGACAATAAATGGTGCCGATATTATTCCTGAAACAGCGATCAAAACAGCAGGGGTTACGCTCAACGCTGCAACATTCGGTGTACAGCTACAGTCAGGGGCGACGACCAACATTATTACTTTTGACAACCTTTCAGTGGGGTATAAATGATGGGATATATAGTGCTGACGGCGGTATCTATCTTGTGGGCGTCTTTTGCTCACGCCGATCCTGCTCAGTTCACAGGGCTGCTCACGGACTCGGTGGACTACACCTGCGTGAGTACAGGGGTGACCCCCTGTACAACATGGCCATTGCCGGCGCAACCTGCGTTTGGATCGACCTATGTTGACCCGCTGTTCGGGACGACCATAAAACGCATCAATGCCCCAACTGTTTGCGACCCAGGAGTAGGGGGGTGGTTACCCTGCGAAGAACGCCAGTTTATGCCGAACTATCCAAAACAGCAGGCATGGAACGCTGATGGAACTAAGTATGTCCTGACTGACCAGTATAGTAACCCTATACTGTACAGTTCTGCTACTGATGCAGCCGTACAAGCTATACCAAAATTGCAGTCACACGCGCAAAAAGATTTAAAATGGTCAAATAGTGATCCTGATTTATTATATGTGGCGAAACTTCTCACTATATCTTCATACGTACCAAGCACTGATACCCTGACTGCGCTGCACAACTTTACATGCACAGATGGAACAGACAATGGGGATAGAGTTGATAACGGTGATGAAGGAAATTCGTCCTACAGCGACAGGTATTGGGCATTAAGATGTTATAAAGCTGCTGCACCCGCAAGCGGGAAACAGCTTAAATATTTCACGTATGATGCACAAACAGATACGATTTTGGCAGACAAAACGCCTGACGATCTATGCGGCGGAACATGCCCTTCGGCGGCAAATAACAAATTTGTGGACTGGATGGGTTTTAGCCCTTCAGGTGATTACGTGATTGTTAACTATACTGTTATTGGTAATGGTAACGATTCACTTGGACATGTCAGAGGGACAGGCACAGAACTTTTTGACAAAGAGTTAAATTATATCGGGTACATTACTAACAACCACGAACATCAGGATATTGGATATGATGTTAACGGTGTTGAGGTTCTTGTCGGAATGTGGGAGAGCACAAGTGAGGTCACAAAGGAACGGCTTGGCTATATCCATAAACTAAGCGATATCGCTCCAACTTACGTTGCGCCAAAGCTTGTCACGTTCCCATGTACATACTCCTATCTTACTTCGACGTGTGGCGGCGGATCAGGACAGTACAACCAAGGCCATATTTCCATGCGAGCATCGCAGGACGTAAATAGCACAACAAAAGGGTGGGCGCTTTGGTCATCGTACAGACCAGTTGACTCTACCGGCAGAGGTTGGGGAGCGAATGAATTATTTGCAGTAAAAATAGATTCGACTGTAGCAAACAGCACCACATGGCATCGCATCGGTAGAACCATGTCAATCAGGAATACCACTTACAACGCCGAACCACATGCTACGGTCAACCGTGACTGGACTAAAGTACTGTGGGGATCGAACTGGAACACCGCAGAAGGTCCAATCAATGCTTATATGATAACACTGGACGGTTCGGCTAACCCCGCAGACCTTGTAGTACCCACAACCACCGCCAACAAACCCGCAGGCCGCTACGCCGCAACGCAGACGGTCACCCTGTCAGCCAGCGAGACGGCAACCACGCGCTACTGCTTCGGCGCAGGCTGCACCCCCTCGGTCACATACTCGGCACCGTTCAAAGTATTGCAAAACCTGGCGCGGCAGACCTACTGCTATGCCAGCACCGATGCCGCGCTGAACGCTGAGGCGACCAGGTGTGTGATTCTGACGAAACAACGGAGGCGATAACATGGCCCGTACCATAGGAGAATACCAATGAGTCCTTTACCATTCCTGTTCCATGCCGACCGATTGGATAGATCGGTAGCCAAGTGGCCGGATGCCTTTGAAGTGGTCAGGATGGACATGCAGAGCGAGCCGAAGTACTACGGCGGTCTGCACTCTGACGGCATGTTCATCATTCGCAAACACAGCACCACGGACGGTGACGAGCACATTGTATTCTACCTCGGCGCCCCGGGCGAAACGCTGGCGACCAAGTGGGCGGATAGAGCGTCGGTCACCTACGTCGAGTATGACGACGTTATCTTAGAGTAGGAGGCGACATGTTATATCTTTTATGCGGTGTGATCATCGGGCTGGTTATCGGTCGGCTGCTGTGGTATACGGTGCCCGATGCAGTCACACCGGCACCCGATGCAGTCACACCGGCACCCGCCGCGCATCAGTATGACCCGATATCCAGGATGCCAGTCAGGAAATTGTTGCTGTTGGTGTTCCTGCTCATATCCTCCACGACATACGCAGCCAGCATAGCCGTCATGGACCCGTTTACCAAGGGACCAAAAGCACTGGTGGCTGGTGATGGTATTGCTTTTACAGGCAGTACGATATCAGCGACGGGCATACCTGCTGGCGGAGTAACGCAGGCGGCGTTCGACTCGTACTCGGCGGCACAGGCTGTGGCTCTCGCCGGCAAGCTCTCCACCACCGGCACAGCAGCCAACAGTCTCCAACTCGGCGGCGAGGATGCGGCTACGGTACTGGATGGTGCGGCTAAGGGGGCTACGGCGCTGCAGCCGGACAACGAGGTTTACGCAGCCAGTTACAACGGCGGGGCGCTCAACTCAGCAACTATCATTGCAGCAATAACGGGTATCGGTAGCGCGACCAAAACCCTCGTCTTGTCCCCTGGTGACTGGGCCATGTCTACAAGCGTCACCATACCAGCCAACATTACTCTTAGGGTCATGCATGGGGCCGCAATCGTGAGGACATCAGGCGACTTGACAATAAACGGGCCACTGGAAGTGAGACAGGAAACATGGCTGAAAGGGTTTACGGCAAACAGACTCAAGCTTGGCAGCAAAGTTACTCAAATCTATGCTGATTGGTCTGATGCTGTAGGAGACGGTACAGTAAATGACTCAGCGCCTATCTGCTCAATCATCAATGCAGGGTCTCCAGGGGCCAATGTATATCTTAATGGGAGCAAGAAATATAATGTTTCCGACACTTGCTACTCTGTCAGCTCCATAAAATTGTGGGGTAATGGAGCCACCATCGTAAATAACGCAGAATCTGTGTCTTTAAGTTTTGGAGGGGGCAAGACCACTCTTACAGGCCAAGCTGTCGAGTGGACAGCAGGAGTCAACACCTTCACCCTTCCCGCTGGTCACGGCGCAGTGGTCGGAGACTTAGTTGTATCCGCCAATAGCACGCCGTACAGTACTAGCGGTAGCTCGTACCAACGTGGGGTTTTTACCGAAATAACAAAGATTGTAGGAAACTTGGCAAGTATAAGTGTGCCAGCAAAGACCACTTTTACCGCTGATACGTTCCAAGTTCTTTATAGAGTCGATGGGCTAGAGGTCCACGATTTAATCTTCGACAACAGTGCAACCACGCTAGCATCCTCGGGCATGTGGGTACAGGGTAAAGACATAGAAATAGACAATATTGAAGCTCAAGGTTCCTATTACGCTAATGCGGGGATGAGAGTAACCGCCATGCGTGGCCTAATCAGCAACGTGCAGTCAACTGGTTACATCGGACAGGCGCCGTACTGTATAACTAATGGCGGCGACGGCGGCAGGCCATGCGGCTACGGAATGACTGTGTACGGCCATGCCGTCACCATAGACCACTCCACATTTGCTGACTCCAAACACTCACTGTCTTTATCCCTTGGAGAGTTTACTTCCAGTGGGATTGAAATTTCAAACAGTTTCATAACTCAAGACCCAGCACTGTACGGCGTGCCAGGAGCAGGTACCGCTGGCCCTCTTTACATGATGGCTCTTGACATGCACAACAATATTTCTGAAGTCTACGTTCACGGAACTACCATCATCGGGGCCAGCGATTACGGGGCTGTCAGTATCCGTGGTGGTGGAGATGGCGTGAAGTTCTACGGTAATACAATTCACTTTTGGAATAATACAGGGAATAAAAGTTCCATATTCAAGGTTCAAGATGCAGACTTGGTGGATCTGGATATAACCAACAACACGATCACAGCCGTAGCCGCAGATACTCCATTAGTCGTGGACGGGAATGGTTTTACCGCCGACCCTGCCCTAGTTAAAACGCTTCACAATAGGATGATAAACATAACCCATGCAGGGAATAACCCGCCACTGGACAATGTGAGTGGAACAGCGTCGGGGCTTTCAGCGGCTTACATTGATTGGGCTGCGTCATCAGGTGGGTCCAGTATTGCGAATAAGCCGGTCCTACCATCCGATGTTTCTTGCGCATCAGGCAATCATGTCAGCGCATTCGTAGCTTCAACAGGGGCGTACACCTGCACGGCAGATACGGGAACAACCGAAGGTGGCACTGGCACTGTTAATAGTGGCGCAGCGGGGCAGTTCGCCACGTACCCATCAGAAGGTACAGCCGTCAGCGGGCATACTCTGACATCGTCCGACGTAACAACAGCTCTGGGATTCACTCCAGGGACAGGATCGGTGACAGGAGTGTCTTCGGCCAACGGAGACATTACGGTTTCACAGTCAACCCCCACTCCTTCTCTCACGCTAAACAGCGGAACAGGAAATAATCAGATTGTTAAGCGCGACGCCTCGGGTAAGTTTCCTGCAATATCCGCATCTGGTAAGTATGACTTTACTGGTGCACTGAACAGTAACGAGGGAATTTATGTAAATAACACCGGGACTGCGGGAACAGGTGTATGGGCCGCCGGGACCGCTAATGGGGTGTATGCATATAGCCCGGCAGGTTTAGGGTTTAGCGGAGCGTCTACGACAGGGAAGGGGGGTTTGGCTACCTCAGAGCTAGGGGTAGGCATGGAAGTTTCTCAGACGGGGGTACTCGTTGCCTCGATATGGCACCCCACACTGTATGTCCGACGCGCTCAGACCCTCGGTGCATACAACTCCAATTACCCGATCATCAAGGGCGAGGACATTACGGCGAGTGCTGGAGATTTGCTAGAGCTGATAAAGCAGGGTGCGACAAAGTTCAAAGTGACAAATACGGGGGCAGTTACTGCGGGGGCGATTACAGGGACGACGATTTCAGCCACAGCCAACACCGACTACTCCACAGGCACCGCCGCACCCTCCACCACCGGCAACCTCGCAGTAGACGCCAGTGCCAAGGGGAAATACGAGTTTGCCCCGACAGGCACGACGACGCAGTCAGTCGTTTTCTCTGGCAACCCTTCATCCGGCAAGGTGCGCTACGTCACCATCCAGATCGACACAGCGGCTTCAGGAGTGACTACGCTGGCATGGCCGACAGTAGGCAGCACATTCGGCTGGATGGGAACTACCGGCTTCTCTGGGGCGCTCACGGCATCGAAGCGCTACAAGTACGTTTGCGAAGTAGGACCAACAAAAACAGAGTGCGGCATCGCGGGAGAGGGGTACACGCCATGATCACTGTTTGCGGCTAGTTTGCCGCAAATAACTTAGGGATGTCCGAAGGGAGGATTTATGAATTATCTGATTATTTTTGCATGGTATGCGTCCATAGCGGCGGCATTTATGCTTGGGTACCAAAAAGGCTGTGATGTGAAACAATCCAACCCTGAAACTCGGGAGCCAGCATGAAACTCAGAACACTCCTAACCGCCCTTGCCCTCCTGCTAACCGCCTCGCTATCGTGGGCGGGAGGTCCGGAGATGCTGCTGATGGTGACAGGCAGGCAGTGCAGCATCCCCGCAATAACTGAAGGTGACGCGATTAACGGCTACACCAGCGTGTCGTGCAGGGGCATCTCAGACACCGGCACCAACATCATCATTCCCAACGGAACCGGCAACTTTACCGCTGACGCAAGGTGCAGCGGGGGGACAGGGACAGTCACAATCGAGCTGATATGGGGTGTGACTGTTCGTGACAGCGTGACGTGCGGCCCTGGCGAGGATAAGACCGAGGCGCTGACATTCCCGGTCACCGCCAGTTCAAGTAACAAATTCCAAGTGCGAGCGACGAACATCGGGGCAGCATGGTATCTCGCTGATAATTTCCAGATACCTGACCCGTAACAGCGCAGACACCAGCATAGGAGCCGACCACATGCGTCTACCATCCATCCCGAGCGCCTATCAGGGCCGCTCGATCAACCAGGAGTCAGCCAGGCTGATCAACTGGTACCCCGAGCTGACCAACGCCCCGGGGTCCACCAGCATAGCCATGCTCATCGGCACCCCCGGCCTACGTCTGTTCAGCGGTGGCATAGCCAGCCCCGTGCGAGGTGTGATCACCGGGCCGGATGGCTTGCTGTACGCTGTCCAGAGCAACGCATTGATACGTGTCAGCGCCACGGGCGAGGTATCAGCGGCACTCGGCAGCCTGACCACCTCCACCGGCAGGGTTAGCATGGCTCAGAACGGTCTGCTGGCTGACGGGATCGGCGGCAACCAGATAGCCATCGCAGACGGCGCGGCTACCTACATCTATAACACGGTCACAGAGGCGTTCAGTACCGTCGCCATGCCATTCACCCACCTGACGTTCATCGACAGCTATTTCATCGGGGTAGACGGCACCATGTCAGCCTACGCCAGCAATATCTATGACGGGCTGACATGGAACCCCTTGGCGACATCCCCCATCCAGGCACAACCCGACTCGGTGCAAACGGTCCTGAGCCTGTACCAGCAGCTATTTTTCATCAAGGAGTTCAGCACCGAGATTTACTACAATAACGGTACGGCCACCAGTGTCGGATTCCCCTACAGCCGCATGGCCGGCGCGGTGATCAACTACGGCACCCCCGCCCCCTGGTCGGTCGCTCTCGGCGGGTCGTCGGTCCTGTTTCTAGCGCATGAACGGGATTGCTTCATCGGCGTCGTCATGCTGAACGGCTACATGCCGACCGTGGTCAGCCCGCCCGCTGTCATCTGGCACATGAGCCAGTCAACGGACCTCAGCCAATGCTTCGGTTACTGCTATAGCGACGAGGGGCATACGTTCTACGTCATCACCAACCCGGTTGACAATTGGACATGGGTCTACGACCTGACCACGCAGATGTGGCATGAGAGGGTCAGCGGTGGCACGGTCGGCAGGCACAGGGGTAACTGCTACGTCCGAGCCTACGGGATGCACCTGATTGGTGACTACCAGAGCGGTCGGCTGTACGATATGGGCAGCCAGTACCATACGGATGCTGGTCAGCCGATCACCTCGCTGCAGCGTACTCAGCATCTCGCTGATGCCGACTTGGGTGACATATTCATTGGCGAATTGCAGGTAGCCATCGAGTCGGGTGTAGGTCTGGACGGGCCAGCCACCCCGGCAACCGCTCAGGCCGTGCTGGACCCGGCAGGCGCCGTGGCCGGTGTGACCATCCTGCAGGGTGGCGCAGACTATATCGCGGGTATGTCGGTCACAGTGCTGATGCAATCGGTGGACGGCAACGGATCGGGCGCAACGGCATCGGCTACACTGACCCACGGCAGCGTGACAGGTATCACGGTGACCGACCCGGGTAGCGGGTACACCCTACCACCATCGGTCACTATCCTCGGTCAACCGGTTGCCCCCGTGATGGCACTGAGCATCAGCCGTGACAGCGGGCACACCTGGAGCAGCGAGTATCCGCGCAGCATGGGTGGCCCGGGCGACTACCGGCAACGGCTGGTATGGCGGTCCCTTGGTCGAGCGCGAGACAGGGTGTTCCAATTACGCTGCTCCAGCCCATGCAAGCGGGTGGTCCTCGGGTACGTGGTACAACCAGTATGAGCCGCGCACCGGTAGAGGCACCCCTGAGACACATGGACCCCGCCAGCACGGTGACCAGCCCCCGATGGCTGCAATGGTTTCAGCAGACGTTCGACCGGGCTGTCACGGGGTTCAACGGTCGGTTTGGCGCCGTGATGCCGCAGGCCGGCGACTACTCTGCCGACCAGGTGACCGGCGCCGTACCGGATACACGCACGGTCAACGGCCATGCTCTCACAGCCGATGTGACCGTCACACTCGCTGACGTGGGCGGTGAGGCTGCCGGCGCGGTGGCAGCTCACCTCGGGGCATACCAGCACGATGACATCGCCCATACAAACCGAGCGGTACTGGACGCCGCACCGGATTTTACCGCGCTGCCGGTCCATGCCGACAACGCTGCTGCTCTGGCCGGTGGGCTGATTGCCAGTGTGCCATACCGGACGGCAACCGGCGTGCTGATGGTGGTGTATTAATAGCTTGCCACACGCTGTCACACGGTGTACAATGCCGTGCGACAAGGAGCCATGCCCCGTATGACCGATGAGCGAGTGAAACAGTTACAGGATGAGATACTTAAGATGCCGCAGGCCGAGGGGTCCGTGCGACATATTTTCATGCCTGGTATCTACATGCGGGAACTCACCATACCGGCAGGCGTAGTGAGTGTTGGTCATAATCACCGCTACAATCACATCAGTATGCTGACCAAGGGTCGTATCACCGTACTGAACAATGACGGTAGCCTGACCGAACTCGTAGCACCGTTTACCATGATCAGTTCCCCCGGCAAGAAATGTGCTTATTCTCACGATGAGGTAGTATGGGTTAACATCCACGCTGCACCATGCACGGATGTTGAGACAATGGAGCAACTACTTTACGACTGGTCGGACGCACCGGATCGTATCAAGGAGTTGCCCGACAATACGTCAAGTGATGATTACCAGCAGATGCTTATCGAATGGGGTCTTACCGAGGATGATGTACAAGCCGAAACCCAAGTTGATAACGTCGCACCGATGCCATACGGTATCCATAAATGCAAGGTGTCCGATTCCAAATTGCACGGTAAGGGTGTTTTTGCGACAGCGAACATATCGGACGGTGAGTTGATCGCCCCTGTGTTCATGGACGGTTTACGTACTCCAATTGGTCGTTACATGAACCATTCCGGTAACCCTAACGCTGTAGTGATCAAGGCACCCAATGGTGATAATTACCTCATGGCGACTCGCAACATACAGGGGTGCATGGGTGGAAATGACGGTGAAGAAATTACCACGAACTATAGAGAGACGCTTAGGCTCCTAGGGAGGACACCATGTCAGGTTGGGTAGCGGCAGCAGTAGCGGGTGCGGCAGTCGTGGGTGCTGGTGCTGCGGTATATTCGTCCAATCAGTCCAGTGCCGCAGCAGCCAATGCGACAGCCGGCAATAAAGCGGCAGCCGGTGACGCCACCGCCCTCCAGAAATACCAGTTCGACGTTCAGCAGGACAACATGCGCCCCTGGCTCACAGCCGGCACAGGGGCGGTCAACCAGCTAGCCAACCGCATGGGTGTAGATACCCAATCACTCAATACAGCGTACCAGAGACTTACGACCGCTGAGATAGACACCCTCAACAACCGTGGGTCGTATTCCACGGAGTCGTACTACGACCCGGGTACCCTACTCAAGTACGATCTGAGCAAGGAATGGTATCGTGGACCGGATGGCTCCATTGTTGATAAACCGGCAACCATGGTCACAACCCCCGGTATGAGTGTATCGGACCCGGGCAACCTGCTCAACACACCCACCTTCCAATTCGACCAGAGCAAGGTGCAGACGGACCCCGGGTACGCATTCCGAATGAAGCAGGGTGTGAACGCGATCACCGCAGCAGGAGCGGCGGGCGGCAACCTCGGCTCGGGCAACCTTGGCGTAGCCCTCCAGAACTACGGTCAGGAACTCGGTAGCCAGGAGTACGGCGCAGCTTACCAGCGGGCCTACGGGAGCCAGATGGACCAGTACAACTCCGGTCTGAACGCTCAGAATACCCTGTTCAACCGCCTGAGCGGGGTAGCCGGCACGGGGCAGACCGCAGCCGGTCAGATCGGTGCAGCCGGCATGGGGATGGCAAACAACGTGGGGCAGATTGCCACTCAGACAGCCGGCATGAACGGACAGATCGAGATGCAGAACGCGCAGCAGCAGGGCAACATGGTGGGTAACGTGCTCCAGACCGGCGTCAACGCCTACGGTGCCTACAACCAGAACCAGTTGTACCAGAACTACTTGAACGGTGGGGCAAACGGTCAGACCTACGGTCAGGCTGGTGGAAATATCAATAACGTAGACTTCGGCAGCTTCGGGGATACGTCCTCGATGAGCTGGTAGGAGGCCGCACAGTATGCAACCACTTGACTTCACCCCCATATCGAACGCCCCGCTGCAAGCCATGCAGGCAGCCGCCTACGGTGACGCGATGCAGGCCAACCGGCTGCAGAACCGACTGGCCGGTATGGCCGCCGCCGAGGACCAGCGCAAGAAGACGGTTGCCGGTCTGGTTGCCGGTGCGTTGTATGGTCCACAGCAGCAAGGCGGTGTGACCACCCCACAGCAGCCGGTCAACCAGTTGGCAGCCACACCGCAGCAGGCACCGAGCGGCATGGACCCGCTGGTAGCGTTCCAGCGTCAAGGCGATCCGCAGGCCGCTGCGCTGATGGGTGAGATGGCTCAGGTGCCGGGTGGTACGGCGCCAGTCAACCAGCTTGCGCCAGCGGCCCCGGCTCAGGCAGTCACACCGGGGGGTATGAACCCTGTCCAATTCCCCGGTAGTCCCGCAGCAGCCAAGGGTGGCAAGGTTGGACCCACCGCAGCGGCGACCGACTACACGGAACAGCGTGTCAGGCTGCGCGACCTGTACAACTCCGGTCAGATCACCGCTCAGGATGCTCACACCTACGACCAGCAGATCACCGCTGCCGAGACAGCACAGCGTGCCACCCGCACCGAACCCAAGATGGCGATGTACAAGGAACTGGCTGGCAAACTGGTAGCCGAGGGGAACAACGAGGGTTTCCAGGCGCTGTTCAAGCAGGCCCAGGACGATCCCGATGTCAAGGGCATGATACCGAATATCGGTGACATCACGATCACCGGCAAGGGTCAGACCGAGGTCACACGCCCGTTCACCACCCAGGAGCTTGCCAACGTCGCCGCAGCCAACCCGACACTCGGCATCAACCCCGAGGTACCCGGCCTGTTCAAGATGACAATGAAAGGCGGTAAGGTGGTCGGATGGGAACCCAAGGAGCCGCGTGACCCGATCAGCACGGAGGGCGCGTACCTCGATGGTCTCAAGGCTCAGTTAGCCGCCAAGAACCCCAAATGGTCACCTAAGCAGGTCGAGTTTGAAGCGGCCAAGCAGGTACGCGCCGAGAACGCCGCTGCACTCAAGGACAACAAGAAGTTCACATTCGATCTCAAGAACAGCGGCACTCAGCCGCCCGACTCATTCACCGCCTGGAGCAAGGAAGACAAGCAGTGGTGGTTTGAGAACAAGAAGGCTACCGGTGAGAAGCCCGACTTCGGATGGGGCAAGGAAGCCGGCAGGAGCCGTACTCAATTCGCCAAGGAGTATTCGCAATGGGCGCAGGGTAAAGGTATATCCGGTGCGGAGGCCGGCGCCGACACCCAATCGTTCAAGGCTGACGCCGGGTCGCTCAAATTCAACACCAAGCAGCTCGACGCATCCAGCAGTTTCGTTAGGACCATTGACAATAACATCGACCAGCTTGAGAAGCACATCACCACGATGTCCAAGACGCTCAATCTGGACCGCAACCGCATACTGAACATGGGCACCCGGGATTTCAACAAGAAGCTGGTCGGCGTAGCCAACATCAACATCTACGACATGTTGGTATCGGCTATCAGCACGGAGAACGCCAAGCTGCAGGCCGGTGGCGCTGGCTCGGTCGCACAGGTGTCGGAAGGTGCCCGTGTGGATATGGACAAGATACACGACAAGAACCTGCCCCTGAGCGAGATGATGAAGCTGATGGCAGCCACAAGGCAGGAGGGTGGCAACCGCATCAAGGCACTCAAGGATACCGGCGCCGAGATTAAGCAGCGCATGGCAGGCGGCAAGGAGCCAGCCGCACCCCCGCATATCGGTCAAGCGGCCAAGTGGATCACCAGCGACATGCACGGACGGTGGAGTGATGCTGGTCGCCAGGAGGCTGTCTACAAGAACCTCAAACGTCGCGGGTACGACGATGCCGAGATAGGCCAGGCATTCCAGAGGGCCAAGGGACTATGACGCACGCTGCCGATGCAGTCAAAGAGAACCATCGCCGGCTGGCTGAGTGTGAATATCACAGCTTCCATGACATCACGCCCGACAAGCCGCTGAACAAGAAATACCGCTGTAACCACTGCCAAGGTGAGATCGACAGTCAGGCATACTACTGGTTTATGAGAGGTCTAGCACAACACTAACCTGGAGGGGTGAAATGGATCAAACAGTAGGTTATTTTAGCGCGGGTGGGTCATCTGCAGTTGCGATTAAGCTAGCCATAGACCAGATACAGCGTGTCATGTACACACATATTGACGACCAACATCCTGATTCCATGCGATTCGTCAAAGACTGTGAACAATGGTTTGGGAAAGAGGTTGAGATATGGCAGTCGCCATTTAAGAGTGTTGATTCAGTATGCCGGTATAACTCATTCATTAGGTCGCGTCAAACTGGTGCAGTATGCACTAAACATTTGAAACGAACAGTACGTAAACAGTTTGAATACGAGAATGAAGGCAATCTGCGTATAGTGTGGGGTCTAGATTTCGATGAGAAAGATAGAGCATCCGACATAGTGTCGAATATGCCGAATCATGAACATCTATTCCCCCTCATTGATAGAGAAATGACAAAGGAACACGCTCACGCTGTTCTCGCTGCAAGCGGAATCAGACGACCAGCAATGTATGATCTAGGCTACCACAACAACAACTGTATCGGTTGCGTGAAGGGTGGTATGGGTTATTGGAATAAAATCAGGGTTGATTTTCCAGAAGTATTTGCATCCCGCGCAAAAATGGAAAGAGACATCGGTTTCCCGATAATCAAAAAAAATATATGGCTTGATGAACTTGACCCCGAACGCGGGCGACACGAACCAATGATTATGGGCGATTGCGGGATACTCTGCGAGTTAATAAGCATTTGAGGTGGTGACACATGGGAATCCTTGACGACCTGGCAGCCAAGCACGCCGCAGCGCCTCCAGCAGCCAGCAGCGGTGGGATACTCGATCAGCTTGCCGCGCAGCACGGTGGCACGGCGCCCGCAGGCCCACGCAAGACAGCCAGCGACTTCCTGGCCGACGAGGGTACGGCTGGCACCCGGGTACGCAATTGGGGTAAAGCTAAGGGTCAGTCACTCGGCACCCCGACACGCAAGGGTGTAGCTGACGCCGTGCGACCCATCCTTGAGGGTGGTGGAGCGGTTGCAGGCGGCATCGGCGGTGCGGCGGTCGGCGGCCTGACAGGAGGTGTGACCATCCCGCTGGTCGGCGCGATACCGGGTGCAACGGCTGGCACGGTAGCCGGCTCGGCTCTCGGCTATGCGACAGGCAACCAGCTTGCCGACATGATCGAGGGAGTACCGAACCGTACAGCCACACAACAGGTAGGCAAGACCGTCAACCAGCTTGCGACAGGCGCCGGTCTGGAGATGGGCGGTGCGCTACTTGCCAAGGGTGCCGGCGCACTGGTACAGGGCGGCAAGAACCTCATCCAGCGGGGCGCCCCGCTCAGTCCCGTCCGTAACCGTATCAACGCGGCCCAAGAGTTCGGTGACGCAGCCACAGGTGTCAATGGCAACTGGAAGACGACCGACCCGGGATTTGCTGAGCGCACCACCGTCACCGACAGTAACCGGCTGGCTCAGGTCAAGCAGGCCACCCGCAACCGCGACGACGCGCTGTTCAACCGTCTGAACGCCGACCGCCCGGGTCAGCGACCCCTCCAGTCGAGCGCCGGCCAGCGTGAGGGTGGTAAACTACTCGCCCTGGAGCAGAAGCAGCGGCTCAAGTACAAGACCCGGGGTACCAGCGACGGTGCCATGCCGTTCGATGAGCGGGTGAACCTCAACTCAGCCGTCAACGCCGATGCCGCTCTGACCCGCGTAGGCCGCCAGGTAGGTCGCGGTGAGGCTATGCCAGCCAGCGAGTACGCCAGCACGACCGGTGAGCGGATCGTCAAGTCGGTGCAGGAGTCGGAAGCTCAGGTGGCACCGGAGGTCAAGCGGCTATTCAACCAGCCCGAGTTCAAGTATGAGATGCCCCGAGCCGAGTTTGACGACGCCTTACAGACCACGCTCGATAGCAACCTGGACGAGACCGCACGCAAGGCCGTAGAGGGTGTGGCTACGTTCGCCAAGAATGCTGACAAGACGGCAGGGGGTCTCAAGTCGATCAAGGAGACCATTGACGGCAGGATCAGTCAGGCGATACAGTCAGGCGACCGGGCCGCTGCATCGGCATTGCAACGCGTCAAACAGGGTGTGTGGGATTCGTTTGAGGCAATGGGCAAGTCTGCCGAGGCGGGGGATGTGGCTATCCATGAGGGGCGTATCATATACCCGAGCAAGGTGCGCAGCCAGATGGCCACACTCGATGAGCGCATTGCAGCAGAGCAAGCAGCCGGCGCCAAGCCCGACTTGGTCGCTATGCGTGCTGACATGGGCACTCAACCGGGCATGATGAAGATGACCGGCGAGTCGGACGCCATGTACCAGGCTCGGTTGACAGCGGCGTATGAGAAGGCTGGTAAACCTGTGCCGACAGTCGGTGGCGCGGGGGCTGATGAGGGGATAGAGGTATGGCACGGGAGCCGACATCTTCATGAGGGTGGTTTATCTTTGGACCGTGCGGGGGAACAAGCAGGAGACTTAACCAATAACGGCTTTGTGTTCAGCACCAAGGACGTGGCAGAAAAATATAGATATTCAGGACTTTCAAGAGAAGAACTTGTAAAAATGTTTGGTGAACCTGACGTAAAAAAAATTGAGGGCAGAACCACGTTGTTACACGGGCGTCTTAATTTGAAAAACCCGCTTAAAGTAGATACTACCGGCTATGACTACGGGGCAAAACATTACACTGATGATAAGGGAAAGATACGCTCTAAAGCCCTTGTAGAGTACATTGAACAAATGAAAGCGGGGGGTCATGACGGGATAATCTTTACAAACGTAAAAGACACCCCCGGTGGAAAGGCAGACAGCACAGTATATTATATCAGTGACCCTAGTAAGTTCAAAAATGCAACGGACAAACCACCACAGTCACCCGCACTCACCGAACTGACCGCCCGTCGCCAGACACTCACCGACACCCTGACAGCCGCCCAACCAGCCGAGGATGTGGCAGCCAGCTATGCCAGCGCACGCCGGTACACCCGCGAGGAACAAAAAGACCGCTTCGCCCGGGACACCATCGCTGGCATACTCAAGAAGGGCGATCAGTACGGCGGTCTGAATACCCCGCTGGAGCAGATACCCGACAAGGTGTTCACACCCCGTGGCGCGTTTGAACTGGTCAGGGCCAAGATGCCGTATGTGCCGGCCACCGGACCCGTTGACCAGGCTGCCCGCATGACAGCCGGTCGGCAGGCAGCCGGCGAGCTAGTCTACCCGCACGTAGTCACACGGTTCACCAAGGCCGCTATCGAGCCGTCAACCGGCGTGATGAGCGTACCGGCAGCCGAGCGGTTCCTGGGAGACAATGCCGAGGTGCTGAATACTCTCGGTCTGACACGCGACGTGGAGCAGATCATCAAGGGTCAACTACCCAAGGCGATACGCGCCCACCTTGACGGCTTGGGTGTGGACTCCCTGCGTAATCCCACCATGTCGGCTCGCATGGCTATCAAATTCGCCAAGAAGCAGTTTGGTCCGAGCATCGGTAAGTATTTCGGCAGCACCCGGGCGGTGATGGATTGGGCGCATACTCTGGAAATATCGGAGCGCAGTAACGTGGTAGCCACACTCAGGGGTAGTAACACCGCTGAGAAGCTGGACCTGTTGGCGCTCGGCGACAAGGTATCCATGTTCGGCGCCGTACTAGCCAAGGCCGGCTGGCTGATGAACTCGGTCAAGGGGGCGGTCGGCGCGGTGGTCAAGAACCCCATGAAAGCAGCCGAGGGGCGAGTTGACCAGATCATCCAGGACGGTTTGCTGGACGGCAACGTAGCCGCCTCGCTGATGGAAATCTACCGCGCCAAACGCTACTCGGACATCAGCCAGCGTGCAGCCACCACACTCAAGCCGTATTTCATCCAGATGCTGGCCGATCCCGAGGGCACAGCGGCGGCAGGCGGTGCAGTGGTTGAGGGTGCCGCTGGAGCGTTGAGCGCGGTCACAGGCGGTAAATAGCTTGACATACGCCACGTAATATGCTCATATCCACACAGCCGCTCGGCAACGGGCCAGCGGCTCTCAACCCATACAGGCGGGTACCCCATGTCTCTGACAGTCCTCTGTCCCATGCCGCGCTTTGCCGAGTTCCTGTCGTCAGGTATGCCGGCTGCCGGCGCTCTACTCTACACCGCCCAACCGACCACTGTCGCTGGCCCCGGGCAAAGCTTCCCCAAATCAACATACACCGACGCCACCGGTCAGACGCCCAACAGCAACCCCGTCATACTTGATGCCGGTGGCCGAGCCGATGTGTGGCTATCCGGCAGCTATGCAATGGCGCTCTACGATGAGGACGGTCTGATGATCTACACGGCAGACACGGTAGCCGGCATCGACACCGGCAGCATCGGGGCAACCCTCCAGATATTCGGTGATGCCGCAGCCGCCACGTTCAACGCCAACATCCTATCCGCAGACGATCCCCTGGCACCCGCCTACTACGAAATATTCAAAACCGACTCATCGGCCAATCCGGTCAGGATCACACCGGCAACCGGCACCGTGCAGGGTCAGGAGTACGTGGACCTCGATGTGCAGGGTGTGGGCACCAGGCTGGTTCGCTCCGTTACGGATAACAACTGGTATAGGGCATAGGATGCAAGGAGGGGTGTGATGGGTATCAAGACGTGTAGAAAATGCGGGTCAACGACAAACACAGCGGTGTGTGACCACGTAGACTCGCCTGACCATTTGGCTGACCAGTGCTATCTCGCATGGGATGGTCGTTGGGTGAAAGGGTGTTCCTACGATAGTGCTGACGAATTTTCAAAGCATTTCTGCGATAAGTTACTCACGGAGGGGGCATGACCAAGCGCACAGTGAAGCCCGTCAAGCGCCCTAAGCCAAAACCCAAACCCCCACCCGCTCCACGTCCAGGGAGAACCTACTATGCCTGACAACCAATCCTGCCTCACGCCCAATTGCCTCACCGACCGGATGGTCAAGGAGTCCGTGTTATCGGCTAAATTGAGCGGTGTCTTGATACTGTGCGGTATAGCGGTGGGGTTACTCAGTTACTCGGTGTTCTGGCAAGCGCCCACGATCAGGGCTGAGATGGCAAAAGAAATCAACCGGTTGGACAACAGCGACCGCTCAATACAATCTGACATAGAACGCATGGGTCTCAGGATCAGTGCGCTGGAGGGTAAATGAGACACCTGACCGTATTACTACTCGCCGTCACCCTGCTGTGTGGCTGCGGCTCACCATCCCCCGCTGCCATCTTGGTCCAAGGGGCCAACGGCACCTACGCCGTCAAGACCACCCTCGCTGCTGCTGCCGTGGCGCCGGATGCTGCTGGCAAGACGGTGGTGGTCACATCAGCCCTCAGCGCCGTGCAGTCGAACATCTCCAGCGCCACCCTGCACGCCTGGCCGGCTGACCGGACGTTGCGCGTTGCGCCTGGCGGGTCGATAGGTAACACGACCACCTTCAGGTACACGGGCGACACGTCACAGTGGCCGTTGCAGCAAGTATTCGCTGGCACGGGGGCGGTCACACTCGGCGCTACGTCCGATGGCTATCCTGACTATTTCCAGACCAATACTACCCCCGGTACGACAGATATGACAGCGGGTGTCACCAAGGCGATTGCCGCGCTACCCTCTGGCTCTGTTCTCAGGTTCAGACCAACTACTTACAAAGTGTCGAGTACCGGGACCGACATATTCACGATCACAAAAAATATATCATTGGCCGGCACCCGGAATGCCACAACCATTGTCGGGTATGTGACCGATACAGCCAACAATATATTCAATTTCTCAGTCACATCGAACAACGGCAACGGGGATGTGCGAGGACAGAGTGTGACAGGTATCGGTGCGTATTTTGCCGGTTCCACTCTCGGGGCGAGTTCCGTATATGTAGAGGGCGTCGGTACTGGTGTACTCCCTCAATTTGAATTTACCGTCTCCGATTGTAGTCTACAGGGGGTTTGGGCGCACGCTGTTGTATTCCACAGCACTGCGGCATTCTCAAATATAGTAGGTAATACGCTAGAAAACGGTGTCGGATTCCTGCACAAGTGTGCAGATGGACAAAGGGTTCTTTACAATAATATTTTCGGTTCTATGCAGACTGGAATTGTCTTTGATATCGAGTTTGGTTCATACTCACACTTAGTGCAAGGGAACGTCATTACCACAAAAAAGGGTCAAATCAGGATATTAAACGGATCGCAAATAAAGATAGTCTACAACCAGTTTGAGCAATACCCTGGATATGGTGTCAATGACAGCCCATACGCGGCACAAATAACAGTCGGTGAAGCTGGTGGAACTAACGGAGCGGATTATCAAAGCGTCGGAGTCACTATTGAAGACAACAACATAGGTGGTGGGTCCAATGTAGCGCATGGAATAATGGTGCTCAACTGCTCACTTGCCAGCATAGACAAGAACATATTTCCAGGTGTTACTACTTCCACGTTTGTGAATTTCGCTACAGGTGCATACAGCAGCAATAATTATCTAGGCGATAAAAATTTATTCGGTGGGGTTCCTGCAGACGGAGAAGTCTTTAGCTCGGCCAGTTCTTTGAATTACGGGGTTGCCTACAGTGCTACGGGCATAACATTCGTCAACGGATGGAGTGCAACGGCAACAATGACTTATGTTTTGAAAGAAGACGGTACCGTTTCATTTAGAGGGGCATTTGTAAGTGGTACAGCAACTACTGGTACCGTGATTGCGACCCTGCCGGTTGGGTTGCGTCCAACCGCCGCACGGTATCTCACCGTTGGAACAGGTGGAGTACCGGGTTCGATCAGGGTAGACACCAACGGTGAGGTAGTCGTTCTGACGCTAGCGTCAGCGGCTGCATATCTTGACGGGATAACAATGAGATTATAGTGAGGTGTGACCGTGAGTCGTATAGATACGTTGGAACCTGATTTCAGACCGCTGGTCGAAGAACTGATCAAGCGCACCGAGGCAGCCACCAACCGTCAGTGGGCAATCAGCGATGCCCGCCGCACGATGGCACAGCAGCGCACGATATACGCTCAGGGGCGCACCGCTCCAGGCAAGGTGGTCAGCAACGCCAAGCCCGGGCAGTCAGCCCACAACTTCGGCTACGCCGTGGACGTGTGGCCGCTCAAGGCAGACAACGATTTCGATTGGGGGGCCGCACGATCCCTTTTTGAAAAGATGGGTGCTATTGCCGAAGAACTAGGTTTAACGTGGGGTGGGCACTTTAAGAGCATATTGGATTTACCCCACGTCGAGATGGCAAAGTGGAAGAAGCAACAGGCCAGATGGCAGGCGGGGGAGATTGAAATAGTCTGAGGGGGTGAGCCATGGAAGACGCAGCCCGTATCAAGATGCTGGAGTCATACGGCACCCGGGGTGGAGCGTATTGTTCCTACGCCATGGGTCACTGCATCCATGGCAATAACGTCCAAGCCTGTGCCAAGAGAAACCCGGTCGAGTGCCGTAACTGCCGTCAGCGGAATGAAGCCGCACAGCAGGCCGCCCAGTGAGAGCCATCGTGGAAGCACTCGTTGCCGCCACGAACCTCGCCGCTCTGGTGAGCCAGGAGACATTATGCAAGGAACTCAGGACCAGCGCCGACCGGACGCTTGCCAAACTGTACGCCGCTACGGATCGGCTGTGCTTGCTGCGGCGGTCCTCCTGCTCACTGGATGTGGTCACACCCTCACCGGAGTTACCTACCGTGCCCAGGTAGGCAGGGCCACCAGCGAGATGTTCCATGATGGCACGACCAATTGGCAAGCCGGCGCCGAGTTCCGGTACGAGGTGAAGCGATGAAATATTGCGCCGGCTACAAGTACCGGTTGGCCGAGGATTACGCGGTGCAGACCGCCATCCGACCCCCCGCCGACATCATCACCCCGTTCATCACCCTGACTGCATCCGGTCTGCTGACCCTACGTGCAGGCTACGCCAGCGACGGACCGAGTGGACCCACGATAGATACAAAGAACTTCATACGCGGAGCGTTCGGGCATGACGCTCTCTACCAACTCATGCGTATGCGGCTACTCGATTGCGGCTGGCGACCGACCGCCGACCAGGAGCTTGACCGCTGGTGCAAGGAAGACGGAATGTGGGGGATACGCCGATGGTGGGTACTCAGAGGCGTCCGACTCGGCGGGGAAGGATCGGCAGCGTGGCAGGAAGACAAGGTATTGGAGGCACCATGAAAAAGCGACTAGCAAGCTGTCTCGGTGGAGCCGTGGCAACCGGCTCGTTGCCTCCCTCGGTGGGGTGTATGGACTGGCGTGTGATCGCTGGAGCTGCTGCGGTCGGGGCGGTCGGCGGTCTGTTCGGG
>Ga0209342_10000287_pt1 | contig 56707 bp, 49 predicted proteins | sample RifCSP16_2_FD_184023 | JGI IMG/M metagenome (GOLD analysis project Ga0209342, IMG submission 184023) | Soil microbial communities from Rifle, Colorado - Rifle CSP2_sed 16_2 (SPAdes) (version 2) | ecosystem: Environmental > Terrestrial > Deep subsurface > Rock core/Sediment | place: Rifle... | reverse complement strand
CGGCGGCGGCCGTCATCGCCTATTTCTACATCGGCACCTTTTTCGAGGAGCGCCGGATACTCCGGAAGTTCGGGGAGGCGTACCGGGAGTACCAACAGCGCGTGCCGCGGTTCCTGCCGATCCGGATTCCGCGTCGCGAAATCTTCCCGTGATATCTTCCCGGCGCGCCCGTTCAGCGGGTCCGGCCGTCGTTTTCCTGACGGAATATCAGTAGTCGATACCCCTGGTGTATGCAATGTTGGCGCCGGAGCCGGTCGGGATGAAGGGCTGCTCCATTCAAATAGTCATCCCCGTGACAAAACCTTCACGAATCGCATCAATAATTAATCTTGGTTCTTTGGCATCTCCGATAATATAGGTTTCTTTAACTATTCTTGATATTTCATTCTCCAGTTGGTTCGATGATTCTCGATTGCTTGCGAATACAACACAATCAGTATGTAATTTGGTTTCATTCTCTTCCATCTTATTAAAAATAATAATTTCTGTCTTCCCGATAATCTTAAGAGTAGAGTTTGTATGTATCTTTACATTATTCCTTTTTGCGAATTGTGTCAAAAAGTAATATGCCAATATTGGTTCCACATCATTCGGGAAACCATTTGTTCCAGCAACAACATTTACATCGAATCCCTTTCTGCTAAGATAATCTACGATATCCAATGCTATGACATCTTCTCCAATAACACAAAACACTTTTTTCCCTTCAATTGCTTCATTGTCGCAATTCTCAAAAAACTTTCCACAGTCATAGACATCAACGCAACTATCGGCATCCTTGACATGTGCTGGAATGACCGAACGCGCCCCTGTCGCGATAACCGCAACGTCCGGAAGGTCCTTCGCCAAGATGTCCTTGTTTACTTCGGTATTCAATAATATCCTTACGTTTTTCAATACATTGAATTGCTCCTTGTAAAAAGAGAGCGTCGTTGAAAACTCCCTGTTAACTTTCGCTTTCAATAGATTTCTGTATTGTGGACTCAACAATTCGCCTTCTTTTTCGTAAAGAGTTACATCATGTCCTCGAATAGCCGCAGCCCTCGCCGCCTCCAGGCCAGCAGGTCCTGCCCCAATGACGGCAACCTTCTTTTTCTTTGCAGAAGCCCCAATATTTGCAAAGGATCTTTCTCTCCCCGCTAACGGGTTTATTTGGCATTTCAAGCTGCGTCCGGAAAACATTTCCCGAAGACATTGATTGCACGCCACACATCTCCTTATTTGCTCCGATCTTTCTTCGATTACTTTTTTTGGAAACTCAGGATCGGCTATCAGACCCCTGCTCAATAATATGTAATCCGCGTAATTGTTTTCCAAAATCTGTTCGGCTAATTTCGGATCATTGATTCTGCCGGCGATACCGACCGGGATATTAAGAGCATTTTTAAACTCTTTAGCGTTTTTAGCGTTATAACCTCTTGGTATTGGATAAGGCGAAATAAAATAATAATAGACTTCGTGGACTCCTGCACTCAAATTAATGGCGGCAATTCCCTCTTCTTCAAATTTTTTACATATCTTTACCGAATCGTCAATCGTGATGCCTCCATCAAACATTTCCGAAGTAACGATTCTGCACGTCAGTGGATAATCATCGCCAACGAGTTTTCGCGTTTTCCTTATCACATTTAATGCGAACGTCATCCTTTTCTCTAACGAACCACCATATTTATCCGTCCTCCTGTTCGTATGTGGAGAAAGAGAACTCCCACCAAAATATCCGTGTGAAAAATGCAAGTCGACCATGTCAAAGCCGGCAACTTTTCCTCGGAGTGCCGCTTTTGCCATGTAGTTTTCGTATTCTTCTATTTCTGTTTCCGATAAAACCCTGACGGGAATATTCGTCAATGGAGACTTTACATCGCTGAAGCACACCACGTCGTCCATTCCCTGACGACCAAGATGCATTACCTGGACCCCTGCAAGGGCTCCGTTTTTGTGAATTACTTCCGCCAGATCCGCCAAACCATTAATATATTTGTCCTCATGGAGGCATAACATGTTCAGGAATTGGTTCAACACCCGCGGCCCCATATTTACGGCGCCGACGTAAATTAATGACGCTCCGCCTTTCGACAGGTTGTCGTAATATTCTATGGTTTTTTGAGTGATGTTTCCTGCAGAATCCGCCGTTCCAGAGGCAGTAGGCGCATAGACCATTCGGTTCTTTAAGGTATGCTTTCCGATTTTAATTTTATCCTGTATTTTTGTATACATCGACATTGGCCCCTTTATTATTTTTATGTTCTATGATTCGATTTCGATGTCTCTGTTATATATTTGACGAACTCCGTGGCGACACATTCCGCCTCCCCTTCAAACATATTGGTTGCTTTTTTGGGCATATTCCCAGCCATGATATTCTTCAAGCGATCCATTGCATTCAAAGAACTATCCGGGACAGGTATCTTTTTCGGTCGCGGTCTGGGCTCATGGTATCCATCGAAAATAATATCCTTTTTCTTTCTGCTTCCTTTACCATCATTTGAATTCAATATGCCTTCTATTTTTACAACCTCGATGTTCTTTTTACTATTTCTTATAATATCCACAAGATAAGTCTCATTAATTCCCTTACCGCTTCCCGCTACGCTAATAATTACCGGTGTCTTACTTTCGCAAATCAGCCTGTCACCTTTTTCCATTTTCTTGTGGAATGTGATTGTCCGATTTTCCATGTATTTATGTACATTGACGTTTTCAATAAAAGATACGTTGTCGAAAATATCTGATCCAAACTTATGTGCCAATGTAGATCCGACCAGGCCAAAACCGAAATCCTGTGAACTATTCCCCAGCAACAATATGTCAAATCCATGACAATACTGCTCTATAATCCTCGACAAGACGTATCCAATATCGTAACTGTTCCCCAGGATTACATTTCCACAATCCCCCCAAATCCCGCGATCTACTCCAATTAACAATGATTTCCTGATGAGATTCGCAGCTCTTTCGTTACCGATGGAAATTGCGGTTATGTTCACATTTTCAAGTTCTTTTTTAATTTTCATTGCCAGATCGATTGCATGTAAATCATTTGGATTGCATACATAATACAAGTTCTTCTCATATAGCTTAAATTTGTGATCGATATATACGGGCTTCTGCCCGAATATACCGTCGCATATTAAAACAATGATATTCATAATTATTCTATAAATCCGTCTTCCCCCTTTATTCTATGACACGCAATAACATACGCCATATCCACCCCGTGGATACTTCCAGGAGATGGCATCTTGGGCACACGCAATACGGCAGGAACCGCATTCGAGACAACTCGCATAGGAAAAATTCAACTCGTTCCTGTCCGACATTTTGAAACATCCTGCCGGGCAAATCAAAACACAAGATCGCGCCGTACATTTTTGGCACACATCCTTATCTAATATTATATGTGCCCTCTCGTCCACGTTGAATCTATTCCCTAATAATACATCGTCGATATTTAACATATGTACGCTCGGATTATTTTGTAGAATTCCCGGAGGCGCGCCATTCTATTACCATTATCCAGATTCGCTAACGCATTATATATAAGCTTCGTCTTTGGTCGATTTATGGGTGTTCTAAGCATATCGTTAAATGAGTTACAAATAATGCCGGGAACCCTTTGATGGAATTCCGGGCTCTTTATTAATGTTGTCGCCCTGCGGTAGCGTTTCAAATCCGACAATACATTGCTTTGCCGTAAATATCGCATATATCGGGATGTTGTCCTGCAGGTGTAATCCTGCCTATTTACGCAATCCGCGACGGTATTGGCTGCCGCGACTCCCGAAGCGACCGCATAATTTACACCTTCAAAATGTAGTCCCGTGCTCAGTACCAAACCAGCCGCATCTCCGGCAACAATCAGCCCATGCGAAAATAGCGTCGTGGATTTTTTATAGGCGGTCGGGATCAAATGCGCCGAGTATTCAAGCGATTTTCCACTCGAAATCAGATGCCGGATATGGCGATTATTCTTGAATTTATCCAATACCTCATAGATATTGCTCCCGTTATCAATCAAGGACCGCAGCTTTGCAACTACGCCAACGCTGATGGTATCGCTATTTGTATATAAGAAACCGCCCCCTATCAGGCAGCCGTCCAATCCGATAAACTCATGCGACAACCCTTCCCTGTCGGTGCTTATCCCCAGATGTCGAAAGACCTCCTCATCGACTTTGATAATTTCTTTTACGCCCAAGGAATATTCGCTGCAGTCCGTCCCATGCCTGTTCGTTTCATTTCTATGGATGATGGAATTGACGCCATCCGCCAAAACGACAATATCGGAGTATACTTCTCCATCATCCCTATCCGTTTTCACTCCAACTACCCGGCCGTTATCTACCAACAGTTTTTCAACCGACATTTCCGTCAACAGCTTCACGCCGGCTTTTTGAGCAATACTTGCGTACCAACGATCGAATTTGGGCCTATAGGTCGTAAACCCGAACGGATTATTTGAATCCGTGTTTTCGCATTCCGCCGATACGCTCAGGTCGTTATTCAACACCGAAAACTTTTTTCGCGTAATCGGCCGTTCGATTATTCCTTCCTCCCAGATGTTATCGACCAGATTCCGAAACCAATCTCCTACTACCACACCCCCAAACATATTCTTGACGCCTACATGTTCGCCTCTCTCCATCAGCAAGACTTCAACACCTTTTTTCGCCAATTCATATGCGGTAGTAATTCCGGCTGGCCCGGCACCGACTACGATTACATCAAAATTTTTCATCGATATTCCGATGCATCGTATCGAGGGTACGTTTGACAAATGGCATTAATCGCTTGATATCGCCCACAAATCCGACATCAGCCACCTTAAATATAGGTGCGTCTCTGTCCATATTCACGGCAACTATGTTCCTGGAATCCACAATTCCCTTGATATGATGTTCAGTGCCGGATATACCAAGCGCGATATACGTATTAGGCGATATTGCCTTCCCAGTAATACCTATTTGCCTGCTCATTGGAAATAAACCTGAATCGACTAATGGCCTTGTACAACCATAGGTGGCCTTGATATTGTCTGCAAACGTCAACACATCGTCAAGACATCCACTGTCGATAACACCTGTTCCAATACCAACCACGATATCGGCTTCCGTCAGGTCAATATTCCTGTGATCTCCTTTTATTAATCCTTTTTCGGTCGCCTTCCTCCGGTGATCGTTCGACAGGTTAAATTCCCTTATATTACTATAGACGTTTTTTTTATCGGTCCTTAGATATCCTATTACTCCGGATTTAATCGACAATATCAGGGAATTATCGGACTTAATCTTATACTTACAATACACTTGTCCGTTAATTATCGGCCTTGAAACTTCAAAATAGCCATTCCTATAATTAACTTCTACACTATTGGAAAGATGAATGATATCCAACCGGGAAGCGATATCGTTGGCAATACTCCGTCCAATATTTGTAGCTCCTACCAGTGCCATGAAAGGATTACCGACATCCATGTGGGGCTTCACGACCAGGCCATGTATATCCATCAGGCAAATATCATCACCGTATTTATAATGGTGAACGCTGTCTAAAGAAAAAGAGTTTAGTTGCCGTAGCGAGCTTTGACTAATTATTTTATCCGTTATTATTATGCCGATCAGGAAACCATTCATTTGCTTCTTCAGCTTGTCGGCTTCCGTAAGCATCTCGTAGGAGATATCTTTCAAATCGGCAACGCCAATTTCGCTATAACTATCCGGCTCCAGGAAGCAATATATAGGAAATTTTGGCGTCATACCCTGCCTTCATAATAACTGTTGATAGCGAGACAAATTTATCGCCTATATTTCCCTCGCGAGCTTATACGCGTCATAGATTGCATCCATCGCAGTTCTTGGGGCAAGACAATCTCCAACGCGGTAAAGCTCCTTCACTTTCCCTTTCAGCGCTGTATACAATTCATCATTTGCTTTGTTCCACGATGCGATAATCACAGCGTCAATTCCCTGGATTGTATCTTCCCTTCCCGAGTACGCATTTTTTACTGTCACATTCCTGCCATCATACGCTGTCATGATTGTATTCGGAGTGAATTTCACTCCAGCGGTATAGAGTTTTTGATACACGTCCGTGAGATTGATGAAGTCAATCTCCAAGCCCACGAACGGATACTTTGTGACTATTTCGACGTATTCCGCCCCGTTTGAACACAAGTATTCCGCAACGTCTGTGGCCTTTCTAAAGGTATCATCCCCGACTATGACAACCCGCTTCCCGACATTCGGTAAACGTTTCAGAACGTCCATACAGTCAATGACATTCTTGTTATTATTTCCGTCAAAAGGCGGGATATGTGCCCTGGATCCTGTCGCAAGAACGACGGCATCCGGATTTTCAGCCAGGACAAATGCTTCGTCAATTTCCTTTCCCAGCGTGATAACTACGCCTTGCTTCTTCAACATCACTTCTCGGTACCTTTTCACTTCCCCGAATTCTTCCCTGCTTTTTACGTTCGTGATCAGGTTTATCTGGCCGCCTAAATGACTCTCCTTCTCGTACAACTTGACTTGATGTCCCCTCAGGTTTGCGACACGGGCGAATTCCATTCCGGCGGGACCGCCCCCCACAACGATGATCGTCTTCTTCTTCTTCGCTTGGGAAATCTCGTCCAACTCCTGTTCAAACCCTACCACGGGATTCTGGACGCACGACATTTCGAACTGCTGGAAGATTCTGCTCGTACAACCTTGCAAGCACCCCATGCACTTCCTTATTTCATCTTCCCTTCCTTCCCTTGCCTTATTGACAAAGTCGGGATCGGCTATATTTCCCCTGCATATTCCAACCAAGTCTGCGTGCCCGTCAGCAAGCACCTTCTCGGCGAATTGCGGATCATTTATCCGCTGAACGGCAATTACGGGCAGATCGGTTACGCTCTTTATCGCGGAGGAGTAGGGAACAAGCCAACCGATCGGGTAGCTCGCGTTGCCGACAATAATGGGAGTGGTCGCATAATTGCCCGCACTGACACTGATATAATCCACATTGCCGGCGCCTTCGATCTTTTTTACGATCTCCTTCGCCTCGTCGAGGTTGATACCGCCCTCGACGAATTCATCGGCACTGATCCTGAAACCAACGATAAAATCCTTCCCACATTCCGCCCGGATACCTTCGATGATCTCCCTGGCAAAGCGCATCCTGTTATCGAGATCACCCCCGTACTCATCCTTCCTCTTGTTGCTGAATCCGGAGAGAAACTGACATATCAGGTACCCGTGTGCGCCGTGGACCTCGACCCCGTCCATTCCGGCCTTCTGGACATTTATTGCGCTCTTCACATACGCATCGATCATCTCCCGGATATCCTCACTCTCCATCTCCTTGGGAACCTGCCGGTTCAAAGGACACGGAATGGCGGACGGGGAGATAACGTGCATCCTGTTGAAGCCCGAATGGGATTGGCGCCCGCCATGCCACAGCTGAACCATCCCCTTGCAATCGTACTTATGCAAGGATCTGGCTAATTTCTCGTACCTCGGGATGCATTTCTCGTCGTAGACGAATGTATTGCCACTGAGGGGATGCGTACTCGGATGCACTCCGGTTACCTCGGTTATTATCAGCCCGACCCCCCCCTTTGCTCTTCTCTCCAGGTAAGAAATATATTTGTCGTTAATTATGTTTTCCGGCTGTTTCCCGAAATTCGTCAAGTGTGCGGTAACAACCACACGGTTTTTTATCATTGTCGACCCAATTTTAATCGGACTGAACAACATGTACGTTCCCTCCTTTTTATTAGCGCCTATATCATTAGAGCGTCATCGTTACCGTATATGCATCATGAATGGCTTTTAATGTATCTCTTGGCGCAAGACAATCTCCTATTCGAATTATTCGCTTTGTCTGGTCTTTATACATTTCCTTGACTTTAAAATAGAGCGAATCGTTGGCTTTCCTGTCCAGACTTACGATAACCATATCTGTGTCTTCCAGTACATTCTCCCTATTGCTGAATAAATGTCTCACCACGACAGAATTATCGTTTATACGATCCAAAATATGGTTCGTCATAACGGATACATTGCTGTGATTGTACAATTTCAACAGAAGGGGTGGAATCGATAGCGGGGGAAGTCTATGGCCGACAAATGGCCCCGGAGTCACATATGTTATCTTCCTTGAATAATCCGCCAAGTGAACGACGGAACCTATGCTTCTCCAGTGATTTTCTCCTCCATCGACTACCACTACATTTCCTCTGAACCTTGATTTAAAATCATCTTTGTGCATGTCTCTTATGAACTCCACTTCAGTCACAACATTCTTTTGATTACTGCCGTCAATATTTCCATCCAGCCCGTATTGTCTATAGCCAATTTTTGTCGAATCCGCCCCCGTCGCAAAAATGATCACGTCGGGATTGGATTCCGCGATCATATTTTGATCGACATCAACACCGGTATTTATATTTACGTCCAGTTTCCGAAGCCTGTTGTCCAAGAATCTCCTGATTCCGCCGAACTCGTCCCTGAATGGTAACTTCGTGATAAGACGTAAATTTCCTCCCAACTCCCTTTCTTTTTCATAGAGGGTTACCGCCTGGCCCCGCTTGGCACATATTTCCGCCGCCTTCATCCCCGCGGGGCCACCGCCGATAACCATTACGCGTTTCTTAATGGCGGTGCGAGGAACGTTTTCTTCATCGTATTCCAACTCCCGGCCCACTTCCGGGTTGTGAGTGCAACTGATGCCTCTGACCTTGAACAGATATTGTTCGCATCCCTGATTACAGCCTATGCAATACCTTATGTCATCCAGATTGCCGCCTCTTGCCTTTTTTACCCAATCGGGATCGCTGATAAGAGGTCTGCACACTCCGATAAAATCCGCGTGCCCTTCTTTTAATACCTGTTCGGCATATGCCGGATCGTTGATTCTTCCGACCGTGCCGATACGGGTATTGCTTATTTCTGCTTTAATTGCTGAAGCAAATGGAACCAACATTCCAACAGGATGTTGAAAATCCGGGACAATTGTGTTCATGGAAAAGTACGTCCCGGCCTTGATTATCAAATAATCCAATTTATTCGTATCCGTAACAATCTTCGCTATTTTAATTGCGTCCTCAATTGTGATCCCCCGGGGCGTAAACTCATCCCCGCTTAATTGCATTCCGACAAGATAATCGTTCCCGACTTTTTTTCGAACGTTATTAATCACATCCACCGCAAACCTGACCCTGTTTTCCAAAACACCACCATACTCATCGTTTCTTCTATTGCTATAATTTGACAGAAATTGAGCGATCAGGTAGCCACCATAGCCGGAATGGATTTCAACTCCGTCGAACCCACCTTCCCTTACCCTTCTCGCGGCGTTTCCATATGAATCGACAATTTCCTGAATGTCTTCCGGCTCCATCTGTTTGGGAACTTCTTGATACACAATGTCCGGAATTGGCGAAGGTGCCAGCAAATGCAAACCTGAATAATCGGATCCGCCCTGTCGTCCGACGTGGGAAATCTGGCTGACTATTTTCGTGTCATATTCGTGAATCGCGCGGGTTAACTTCTTATATCCGGGTATTACCGAATCATCCCAGCAAATCAACTCATTGGGGAGCAATCTGCACGTGGGGTGTATACTTGTGTATCCTACAACGATCATTCCGACGCCGGCTCTTGCCCTTCTTACGTTGTATGCGATTATGCTGTCGTTCATGACATTGCCAAAACCTGTCCCGTGGCCGGTCCATACGATACGATTGCCGAGCTCGACACCCCCTATCTTTATAGGAGAAAACAACTTGTTAAATCTCATTGTCGATCTCTGAGGGTAGTATCTTTCCCAATGCGAAGGAGGAGCCTGCCGGCCGTGCTCCAGGATGGAAGACGAGGTAACCATCACACATTTCAGTATTTAAGCCCCCTGCGCCACTCCTTCATTCCGTGGTAAACGGAGCAATTTCAGTGCCGTCATAGCAGGATCCGGTTTTCGCGTCGGAATGAAACCGGAAACGAAGAGAAAACCATATTTAGACACTTTCGGATGCGTTGGTTATCGCCGGATACCTCGAGAAACAGCCCTTTCGTTGACGTGACATTGCCTGACGACCAGACAGATGCATCAGATCAGGACAGGTAATGTCTTTAGAGCGCGTCCCGGGTTTTTAGCAACACGACCAGATTTAAGGTTTGCACCTCCTCATCGTTTTGATTATGGATATGCCTTTCAAACACCACGATGCCTCTGCCGGCTGTTTTTGTTACCCTTTTGCTATGGACAACTTCCGTCGCCTTGACCGTATCACCGATGAATACCGGCTTGGTAAATTTACATCCGATTTCCAATAGAGCAATTAACGAATCTTCATATAAATTAAGCATGCCCACCAAGCCGTTCGATATCGCCAGAATGAGCGGTCCATGGGCAATTCGTCTTTTGAAAATTGTATTCTTGCAATATTCTTCATCTAGGTGTAGTGGGCTGTAGACTCCGCTTACTCCTGAAAACAGTATCAAATCCGTCTCTGTTATCGTTCTCCCTTTCGTGATATATTTCTGTCCAACTTCAAAGTCCTCAAAATACATGTTGTTCTCCATATGTTTTTATCGTCACATTTTTCTTTTTTTACCGATTTCTTCCAACCCGAATTGCTTGATCGCCCTTTCCTTCAATTCAACTTTTTGAACTTTTCCGGACGACGTCAAAGGGAATTCGCTCACAAACTCGACGTATTTCGGTACTTTATATGAAGCGATATTGTTCATGCAATAGGCGATAATCTCATCGGAGCCGATCTTCGAATTCTCCTTTAAGATAACGTATGCCATGGGGATTCCGCCTTTGACCTCATCGGGTATTCCTACCACTGCGACCTGCTTCACAAGAGGATGCGTATGCAGATAATTTTCGATCTCCGCCGGGTATACATTATTCCCCCCGGACGTAAACATGTCTTTGAGCCGACCGGTAACTATCAAGTAGCCATCCTCATCAAGTAATCCCAGATCGCCTGTATGCAGCCACCCGTCCTTGTCGATCGCTTCCCGTGTCTCCTTTTCTTTCTTGTAGTATCCTGCCATCACGCTGCTGTTCGGCAAGATATCCCGAGTGCAAATCTCTCCATTTTCATTTTGCCCCAATATATTTCTCGTTCCGTCGTCCATGATTCCGATCCTGGTGTAGGGCATTGGCCTTCCCGAAGTCCGCAATCTCTTATCTATCGGATCATCATAGAGAACCATGCTTCCAAGCCCTGAATTCTCAGTCAAGCCATACACCATGGTAATTTCCGGGACAATTGCCATGACTTCCTTGATCACCTCTACCGGATTATGTCCTCCGGCCATGATTCCTCCTCGTAAAGACGAGAGATCATGTTTTGAAAAACTTTCATTATTCATTATGTTAATATACATATTATCTGAACCTATCCCGATCGTTACTTTTTCTTTTTCAATGATTTTTATACATTCTTCGGGATCATACTGTTCCAACACTACCATCGTGACCCCAAATAATATAGAAGTGGCCGAGCATCCCAAGGCTCCCGCATTTGTAAAAAACGGGAGGGCGACAATCATCCGGTCCTTCCCATTCCTGTAACCAACGCCAACCCCAGCACAGAAGAAGGATGCCATGTTACTTCTATGCGTACACATAACTCCCTTAGGAAATCCCGTCGTTCCGGATGTATATTGAATGCTCATAATGTCTGTTGGAGATACATGGGCTTCCGTTTTTATCAACGCACTTTCTGATCCATGATGATCCCCGGTCTCAAGAACTTCATTAAAATCGAATGTCCCGGCGTATTTTTTCCCGATTCTACTGAGGATAACGACATGTTTAGGTTCTATGACGTCTTCCGTATCTTTAGATAACTTTCTGTTTTGTTCGATGCCTGGAACAATTTGCATGATCATGTCGACGGCGTTTGTTTTCTCCAGGAATACATCATTCATAATCAGAGCTGTACAATCGGATTGCTTCAGGACGTATTCCAGTTCACTCAGACGATATCTGGTATTGATCGCCACCATCCTGGCGCCAATTTTGTATATTGCAAATTGTGATACGACCCATTCAGGACAATTTGTCATCCACAACCCTACGTTATCTCCAGCCTTTATCCCCAGTGCCATCAGGCCATTGGCAAAGCTGTCAACGTATCTTCTCAACTGCCCAAATGTAATCCTGCGATTCTTGTATACTATTGCCTCGACGTTGCTATGATCAGCGGCCGCGCGGTTAAGGGCATTTCCCCACGTATTACGTGTCTTTTCGTACCAATCGTCAATTCCGGTTCTCATGCTCCACGCATTCGGTATCATACTTTCCTCCGCAAGGGCTCAATTTCATTGGACGATACGTTTCTCATACAACATGCGTATCCTGTTGTCGTCGTATCCCAAATCTTTTAAAATTTCCATCGTATGCTCTCCGAGAACCGGCGCCCCGACCTTTTTCACGGTCCGACATCGCCCCATTTTTATCGGGCATTTCAATACAGATATCCTGCCACATTTTTTATGATGAGCCTTGGCAACGAACGTAGGCATTTTGATGTTCTTGTCGTTAAATAACTCTTTATAGTTGTATACCCGGCCCGACAATAGTCCATTTTGGTCGAATATCTTCTCCCACTGCCTGTTTGTCTTTTCCGCCAGCACTTTATTCAATAAATCATAAATATTATGTTTATTTTCTATTCTATTTTTATTATTCTTAAATCGTTTGTCATTAATTAGTGATGGTTCTTTGATGGAATCACATAATAAGCGCCAATATTTATCGTTAATTATCGATAAGCTAATGTATCCTGTCTTTGTCTTGAAATAACCTCCTATAGCACCAAATGACGAATACAGCCCGGTTCGTTCCGGGACCCTATTCATCATGAAATATTCCTGCATTTTCGGGAGTTGCAACATCAGTGCAACATTCAATAAAGACAGCTCTACATATTGCCCCATTCCCTTTTTGTCTCTCATCTTGGCGGCGCCTACGATCGCTAACGCCGCATAGATTCCAGTCGCAATATCTATTATCGGTGTACCTATGCGAATTGGCGGGCCTCCTTCATCTCCGCTAATCATGGACAACCCACTCATTGCCTGCATGATACTGTCTACGCCCGGCTTGTTCTTATACGGCCCAGTCTTTCCCCAAGCCGTTATGGAACAATAGATTATTTCCGGGTTGATTGATTTTAGCTTTTTATAATCGAATCCGAATTTACTCATTACGCCCGGCCTGTAATTCTCAACAACTATGTCAACATTCTTTACAAGATCGTATATTATGTTTGCACCTTGCTTGCCATCGATATTTACCACAATACCTTTCTTATTCTGATTCGAACATAGAAACAAAGCGCTTTCGCCTTTCAGAAAAGGTGGGCCCAAATATCGGGCATCATCGCCATCACCTGTTTCAACTTTAATTACCTCGGCTCCCATTTCAGCCAATAATTGTGTACAATAAGGACCCGCAAGAGCCCTTGTAAAATCAAGTACTCGCAAACCTTCCAGCGGGTTCATCTCGTTATATTCCTTTAGTTATGGAATAGTATATTGCGTCTTGGATCTTGTTTCTTCTAATTGTGGACTTACTTTCTAAAAAATCCAATATGCAAAAAAGGATCTGAATTCTTCCAAAAAATTGATTCACGGATTTTACTCTACTGTGGTTATATACAAGCATATACATATCAAACGGCGTCAATTCGACATATATTTCGAGATGACCCAATATGGATGCCATATATTTTTCAATATACCCGATATAGTTCGTCTTGTATTTACCTAAGTCAGTTATGATACCCCCATGCCCTGGCAGCGCGAACGAGAACGAATTGTACTGCTCTAATTTTGCAAATGATTTAATACTATTATTTATTGATGAATATCTTGAGTTGCAATTACCGACATAATCTATGGTGGGTAATGTATTATACCCGCCTACGACATGGTCTCCGCAGAATAATAATTTATATTCGTAATCATAATAACATGCTGAGCCCACAGAGTGCCCAGGCGTGTAGATAACCTGCATCTTACGTCCAGACAAATCCAATATATCATTATCATTAACATAATGGTTTGAATCAAAACTTTCCGCGTAGATCTTAATCTTGTGGAATTCATCAAAATAGTTTACGTATTTCGAGGGAAATCCGCTACTAATCAAAAGGTCATGCACAAGCGTGCATCTTTGATCCCACTTTGCCTCGAAGTTTGTCGTCCATGTTTTTGATTTATTGTGAATGAACACCGTGGAACCATATTGTGTTTGAAGTACCCTGGCCAACCCAATGTGATCCGTATGTTCATGGGTCAGCAACAGGTACACGGGTTTCTTCCTGCTTTCTATGTATCGAGATATCGTCTTAATATTTGACGGTGTTTTGGGGCCGGTGTCGATCATAATTACGGCATTTTTATCATTAATTACATATACATTGCCGCATATGCCCATGATTGGTATTTCAAGAAAAAGCGTGTCGATATTGAAAGTGCGCTTCAAATGCCTAAAGCTGCTCGTCGTATCAGGCGGCATGGGGGACCCGCTTCAGCCATTGCAAAGGCTGCGTCGTTACGCCACCCGTTCGCATCGCCCTGATGGGAAGGAAAGGCAACGGACGAGAAACCGTTCACATCTTTCTTTTCCTGCTGATCTCCTCCAATCCCAACTTCTTGATCGCCCGTTCCTTCAATTCGAACTTTTGAACTTTTCCCGAAGACGTTAATGGCAACTCGTCAACGAACTCGACATACCTGGGAACTTTATAGGATGTTATATTATTTCTGCAATAATCTACGATGTCTTTGGAATCAGCCTTCGACCCCTCTTTCAGCACGACGTAAGCCATGGGAACCGCACCCTTGACCTCATCGGGTATTCCAACAACCGCTACTTGCTTTATCTGCGGATGGGTATACAAATAATTCTCAATTTCGGCCGGGTATACATTGTTTCCTCCTGCAGTGAACATATCCTTTAATCTGCCGGTAACGATCAAGTATCCATCTTCGTCGAAGAGTCCAAGATCGCCGGTATGTAACCAGCCATCCTTATCAATGGCCTCTTTGGTTTCCTTTTCTTTTTTATAATACCCAATCATTAGGCTACTGTTAGGCAATACATCGTGAGTACAAATTTCCCCGTTATTGCCGTTTTTCAATATATTGTTCGTACTAATGTCTTTAATGCACATCCTTGTATAAGGTATCGGTCGTCCTGATGTATGTAACCTTTTCTCAATAGGATCGTCGAACAGTGCCATGCTACCAAAACCTGAATTTTCGGTTAATCCATACCCCAATGATATCTCCGGTACAATTTTCATCACTTCCTTGATAACGTCAGTGGGATTGTGGCCTCCGCCCATCAGCCCGCCTCTTAAGGAAGAAACATCATATTTTTCAAACTTTTCATGCTTCAGAATATTAATATACATGTTGTCCGAACCATGCGATATCGTAATTTTTTCTTTTTCAATCAACCGCAGACATTCTTCAGGGTCATACTGCTCCAGTACGACCATCGTTACTCCAAACAATATTGAAGTCGCTGAACACCCGAGGGCTCCATAGTTTGTAAAAAAAGGTAAAGAAACAATCATCCTGTCTTTCCCATTTCTATAACCAAACCCAACGCCGGTGCATAGAAATGATGCCATGTTGCTGCGATGAGTACACATGACGCCCTTTGGGAAACCGGTCGTTCCGGATGTATATTGAATACTCATGACATCTGACGGAGATACCTGGCGCACGAGTTTTTCCAATGTTCCGTCAGACCGGAGGTTATCCCCTAACTCGAGAACTTCTTGATAGTCCAACGTGTCCGGGTATCTTTTCCCGCTCCTGCTTAAACAAATAATATATCTCAACTTGAAATCATTTTTCCTTTTTATGTCTTTATATTTATTATTTCCTCTATCCGGAATTACTTTTTCGATCATGTCCATCGCGTTCGTTTTTGACAAAAATATATCATTCATGATAAGAGCCTTGCAATCCGATTGGCTCAGCACATACTCCAGTTCATTCAGACAGTATCGCGTGTTAATGGGAACCATACGTGCGCCAATCTTGTAGATGGCGAATTGGGATATAACCCATTCCGGGCAATTCGTCATCCATAAACCAACGCTGTCGCCGGATCGGATCCCGATCTCCAGCAAACCCCTCGCAAAACTGTCCACATGATGTCTTAGTTGCCCGAAATTAAGTCTTACATCTTTATAAATAATCGCCTCGACGTCTTTATAAACATCAGCGGTATTATTTAATATATTCCCCCATGTGTTATTTGCCCTATTATACCAATCTTCAATTTCCTTTCTGGTCTTCCATATATCTGGAATCATTTGTTTCTCCGCTAGATGTGAATTGTCTCCAGCAATGCTCGTCTTAGAAGATCAGTTTTATACCACTCTCTTTTGCAATTATATACCTTTGGATCTCCGACGTACCTGCCCCTATTGTTCCAATAAGCGAATCCCTATGATACCGAGCCACTGGAAAGTCCTCCGTTACGCCGTATCCTCCATGGATCTGAATAGCCTCGAGCGTAACTTTTTGAGCCATCTCGGTGGCAAATAATTTCGCCATCGATGCTTCCATCACGTACCGCTTTTTGTTATCGTATAGCCACGCCGCCTTATAAACCAGGTTTCGCGCAGCCTCAATACCCAGAAGCATGTCGCTCAGCTTATAGGCGATCACTTGGAATTCCGATATACGCCTTTTGAACTGAATGCGTTCATTGGCGTATTTTAATGCGGCCTCATATGCAGCCCTGGCTAACCCAACGGATCTGGCTGCCGACAATATCCTTTCTCCATTGAATGTCTCCATGATGTTTTGAAAACCGCCTTCTTCTTCTCCCAATAATTTACTCTTATGGATCTTGCAGTCTTCGATACATACTTCGTTGGTGGATGCAGGTACCGTTACAAATTTCTTAATCCTGTTTATTGTTATATTATTATTATTATTATTATCCAGCAAGAACACCCCAATGCCCTTGAAACCGATGCTCTTGTTAGTATAGGCCGCAACAACCATGAAATCACATATATCAGCCATACTCGTAAACATTTTTGTGCCGTTCATCACATAATGATCACCGTTTTTTTCAACCCTTGTTCTGATCGACTTAACATCGGACCCGGCACCCGGCTCAGTCACAGATAATGCGGCTAATTTTTTGCCTTCCAATATGGGAATGGCATATTCTTCTATTTGAGCCTTTGTACCCAGCCTGAACAATATCGGCAACACGATTTTCTGAAGAACGATGATCGTTGCAATTCCAACATTTATCCTTGCCAGTTCTTCCGTTACCAGGCACTCTTCGAGCCTCCCGCCATAACCTCCGTATTGTTCCGGTTGACCGACCTTGAGTATGCCGATATCCGCAATTTTCTTCACCAAATCCTTTGAAATCGTACCCTTATTTTCGGCCTCCTCAACAACCGGACCGATCTCATTTTCCGCAAACTTCCTGATTGTATCTTGCAACATGGTTTGTTCATTGGTTAACTCGAAATCCATTGCCGTCTCCTTTTGATCGAATGTGTTTACCGTGGTTCGAAAACGGGCAAAAATATATCCGGGCTGATACATTCGAAACACGCAACGACCGACAGCCCGATGTGAATATCGTCCATATTGCCAAAATTCCTAAGATATCCGATCATATTGAACCCTTCACCTAATCTAACAAAGACAATTACATAAGGTACTTCATTCAAAAAGTCGGCAGACGGAGGGCGGTGGACTATCGTATAGCTGATAATTTCACCATGTCCTTCGGATTGATACCATGTCAATTCTTTTGACCAGCAACTGGAACAAATCGTCCGCGGATAAAATTGGACGCTGGAACAGGCGGAGCATTTTTGAAATAACAACTTGTTTTCCGAACAACCTTCCCAATATCTTTTTGAATAATACGTCGGCAAAGGGATAAGATCTTTATTCATAATGACACTCCCCACAATGACGTAGAAGCCATTGAAAGCGGTCCACCAAAATGTATCGACGCAGCCACTTTGGCTTCGTGGACCTGACCTGGTCCACACTCCCCACGAAGTTGCCTTATGGCCTCCACCACGTGCAATAAACCTCCGGGAATTCCTGGGTGCCCTTGGGACAACAGCCCTCCGTTCGTATTTACCGGAATGGCGCCGTTTATTTCGATATTTCCGTCTTTGACGAAATTTCCAGCCGCGCCTCTCTCGCATAGCCCGAAATCTTCCAGAGCGAATATGACAACGGGGGTAAAGGCGTCGTGAATAAACAGGATGTCGACATCGGATTTCTTGATATCCACTCGGTTAAATGCCCGATCAACGGAACACTTTATTGGGGTTGAGAGAAGATCGGGATCCTGGATGAAGTTGTCATGGGAATAATTCTCTCCACCGCCGAGGTATAGGACCGGCTTTTTTTTCAAGTTTCTCGCCTTCTCCTCGGATGTCATGATCAGCACGGCACCGCCATCGACTATCGGTGCGCAATCGAGCAGATGTAAAGGTTCTGCGATCTTTTTTGATTTCAAGACATCTTCCACCGTTATGGGGTCCCGATACATTACATTGTCTTTTTTCAGGGACGCGTGTTTCCTCATTGTCACGGCAACATGAGGATAGATGTCCGGGGATGCGTTGTAAAAATGAAGATATTTCCTGGCTTTCAATGCCATTATTGCCGGCATGAAGAGCCCATACGGCCTTTCAAACTCCGGATGTCTTATGTCCGCCATCCCCTTCACGGCAAGATCCCTCGTTAATCCCGTCAACTGAAAATCTACCGAGGCAATGACGATCGTGTCCGCCAGACCCTCCTTGATTGCACTCGCTGCCCGCGAAATCATCGTTCCATGGGATTGCGCCCCCAGGTTGACACTATCCGCCCACTTATAATTTCTAATGCCGGCATACTCGGCGAGGACCGTCGACAAACGTGAATGCTTGAAGACCAGGCTTTGCGTAGCAATTATTCCATCTATATCATCTCTACGTAATCCGGCGTCTTTTGTGGCTTCAATCAACAGGTCCGAAAATAATCCAAAGACATTATTGTCCTGAATCTTCCCGATCCGATCGGCAACACCAACTATTGCCACCCGTTTTCCCATGACAACTTGTCTCCCCGCGAACCGTATCCTATAAATTCAGAACGGATTTTGCGTTTTTATACAATATGTTGTCCTCGACGTCTTTGCCAAGATTCATCTTCTTGAAATCATCGATCCATTCTTTGGGCGATATCAAAGGATAGTCGGTACCGAACAGGAACTTGTGTTTCAATTGTCCGGACATCAACCCCTTCCAGGATTCCGGCATCTTTGTCGGTAGTTCCCCGGATAAATCGACAAACACATTTTTCTTGTGTTTGACAATGGCAAGCATCTCATCCGCCCACGGCCATGAAATATGGGCACAAATGATTTTCAACTCCGGAAAGTCGGCGGCCACATCGTCGATATACGGAATCGGTTTCATATGGTCCAATTTGACACCGCCGCCACCGGGTACGCCGGCTCCAAGTCCGGTCGTCCCGGTATGAAACAGGACCGGGACGTTCAAGTCCGAACATGTTTTCCACAAGGGATAGAAAATCTTTTCATTCGGATAGAATGCCTGGGCACCCTGTTGAAACTTGACTCCCTTCATTCCATATTCCTTGACCGCGATCTTCAATTCATTAACGGCAAATTTCCCTTTCCATGGATCAACGCTGGCGAACCCGATAAACACGTCCGAATAGCTCTTGACGATTTCACATACTCTCTCGTTCGGATACCTCGGAAGCCCCGTGCCTGACTCGGCATCCCATGCCAACAATATCCCCATGGTGTTTTGACTCCGATAATCATCGGCCATTACTTCCAAAGGTTTTATGAACCTGTTCCTGACCTTTTCGCTTTTACCAATTGCGGGAGCAAGATTTGCGGACGCATCGATCCATAATCTCGCCTCCGTCGGATGAACATGACAATCAATGTATTTTTCCATAGGAATCTCCCGTTCATTGAAACAACCTGCCAAACGTCATTGCATTGGAACGATCGCTTCCCCCACTATTACTTTATCGTTCTTCTGATTCATACAATATAAATCGATCACTATGTTTCCCTGGTCGGCGTTCACGTTCTTAACCTGTCCATTACAAACCACAATGTCGCCAGGCCTGACCGGCGCGATGAACTTGACCTCGAATTTCAGTCCTTTTAACCACGCACATTTGAAATATTCGTAAACCGATTGAAACATGTACGCCAATGGGATTGTCCCGTGCGCGATAATGCCTTTGAACATCGTGTCCTTGGCAAATTCTTCATCGACATGAAGCGGGTTGTTATCTGTCGACAAGACCGCGTAGTCTTTAATTTGATCCTTGGTGATCGCGTATTTCACATCCGGCGTCACATCTCCGATGCGTACCCTCGAAACGTCTATAATATTTCCACTCATATCATGCCCCTTCCCGTTATTGCGGCCAGATGGCTCTCATTGTATTCACAACATTTATGTTGCCATCATCGCCTCTAACGACAAAGTCCAGCAATACATATTTTCTCTCTTTCTTTATATATTTATCTTTTATTACTACATCAATATAAACATTTCGCCCCTCTCTTATTGGTTCAATACATTCAAGATAGTGCCCGGCCAATACGGCACCTCCTATGGGTATGTTATTGGCGAAAATTGCTCTCAATGTAAATACGAACACCATCGCCGCCGGAGCAATCAAACCATTCTCCAAGATAAACTTCTCATAATCCAGACCTGTGTTATTAATATAATTTAATATCAACTCCCTGGACACATTGCATTGATATGTCCCCATGTTTTTCCCAACAACCAGATTCTTGTAATCGATTCCATCGAGATTTGCCATCAATGTCCCTCTTTTCCCTATTCCATCATCTCTTTGTATATAGCCAACGCTTCAGTCTTGTATAAAGGTTTTTTTATCTTGCCTACCGATGTCTTTTCGAACTTATCTTTTATCGCAATGTATTGTGGTACCTTAAAGGCGGCGAGTCTCTGTTTACAAAATCCTTTGATCTCGTCGGTTGAAATATTCGAATCCGGATGTACGACCACAAATGCAAAGACGGCCTCGTCTCTAAAACTGTCCGGAACACTCACTACAGCGGACTCAAGAATATTGGGGTGATCGTTCAATACCCGCTCGACCTCACTCGCCGAAATGTTCTCCCCCGCTCTTTTTATAATGTCCTTTTTTCGATCATAGAAATAGAAGTACCCATCCGAATCTTTATATCCGATATCACCAGTGTGCAACCAACCATCCTTATCGATTGCCTTGTCGGTTTCTTCTCGATTCTTGTAATATTCTTTAAATATCGGTTTCCCCATGATCAATATTTCCCCGGGCTCTCCGGGCTTTGTTATTATATTTCCATCCGCATCAATCAATTTAATTTCCAGCCCAATGGAAGGAATGCCTACACAATGACGTTTCCTCAAACCCCAATACGGATTCGCCGTCGCCAAGGCATATGTTTCCGTAAGACCGTACCCATCCATGAGATTGAAATGAAATCGATTTTCAAATTCGCTCCATTCTTCTTGGGAAGTCGGCAATGCGTAAAAACAGGAACGAAGCGAATGAACAGAGTCGTTACTTTGAGGAGGTTGCTTCAGCAACGTTCTTAAAATGGTTGGGACGATGCACGTGAATGTCGCTTGATGTGTCCTTACCTGGTTCATGAATTTCGAAGCGCTGTATTCCTCGATCAGGATAATCGTGCCCCCAAACGTCACCGTGGGCACAAGGGTCAGGAGCTGCCCGTTGACATGGAATAGGGGCAACGCAATCATCACTCGGTCTTTCGGGCTTAGCCAAAGTTGGAACCCCGTGGCATAACCTTGGTACACTACTCCTTCATGCGTGAGCAGCGCGCCTTTAGGCCTTGCGGTAGTTCCGGATGTAAATAACATCTCATTCACATCGCCTGGGATTACCCCTACATCCGGGTTGGACACGTTTTCGTCCAACAAAGCACTCATTGGCAAAAAGGTATCTTTCATTTTTGCGTCGGTCTTACACATAATAACATTCGTTACATTCTTGCAATCTCGGAGGACATTATTAAATACATCGATATAATCAATTTCCGTAATTACATATTTCGCATCCGAGAAATTAATTATATATTCCAGTTCGTCACCGACAGAATGAGTGTTTGTCGGAACCATTATTGCGCCAATTTTAGATAATGCAAACCAGGACACTATAAACTCGGGGGAGTTCGCCAGATGAACAACTACCGTGTCACCGCTGGCAATACCCAACCTGATGAAACCATGGGCCAGACGATTAACCCATTGGTTGAATTCGGAATAACTGTATCGCTTGACTTCGCCGACTTTATTTTCGAAGACCAGAAACTCCTTCGCCCCATAAAGCACTACTCTTTCCTCGAACAAGGCACCTAAAGTTTTCGTTCCAACGATATTTCCCATTATCTCGTTATCCAATCCGTTGATATAATGATTTCAATTATTTTCTAGTACGATTTTGGTAATCCGAATTTTTCTGCAATAAAATTCTTTGACATTTCATTTGTTATAGGTGCAAACACATACTGTCTTGCATCACGAAAGTATCTTTGCATGTCATATTCCATCGTAAATCCGTATCCCGCCATGATCCTCATTCCCATATCCGTAACCTTGACTGCGCAGTCTGAAGCAAACATCTTTGCCATTGACGCCTCAAGCGAGCATTCGATATTATTTGATTGCATCCATGCGGCCTTGTATGTAATCAACCTTGCGAGCTCTATTTCAGTGGCCATTTCAGAGATATAACTTTGTATTGCCTGGAATTGTCCTATCGGGCGCCCAAACGCGTATCTCTCCTTTGCATAATTCAACGCATCGTCGAACGCGGCTTGTGCAACTCCCAGACTGACGCTCGCCACCAATATTCTTTCGATATTCAGCGTATCCAGGATATAGTACCAACCGCGGTCGACTTCGCCGATGATCGAGCTTTCATCCACAGTCACGTTATCGAAAAACACTTCAAACGAACTTACGGCCTTGCTTCCCAATTTTTCGATTTTTCTGATTTCAAGACCATCGGATTTCGTCCCGACAAGGAATATGGTCAATCCCAGGGATTTTTTCGCAGGATTGCTGTTTGTCCGAGCCAAAGTCACGATATGGCTCGCGTGATGCGCCCCGGTAGTAAAGACCTTCTGCCCGTTGATGATGAATCTATTATCATCCTTTGCCGCTTTAGTTTTTAATGCTCCTAAAATATCCGTGCCGCCGCCTGGTTCTGTCATCCCCAAAGAAAATATTATTTCGCCATTCAATAATTTTTTTAAGTATTTATCTTTCTGATCGTCGCTACCATGCATCATTATCGTAATTCCGCCAAAACATACACCGAGCAGGTATATGAGCGCCAGCGCTGTGAATCCTCTCGAGAGCTCCTCTACAATGATTGTCTGGTCGATGATGTTACCTTTTGTTCCCCCGTATTCTTCCGGGAATGACACTCCTACAAATCCGAGATCAGCCAGCATCTTCCATTCTTTTGTTGGATATTCTTCTCGTCGGTCATAACCTCGGACCAATTCTTTTGGGCACTTCTCCTTCAAAAATCTTTTTAAGGTATCCCGTAACATCTGCTGCTCGGTTGTAAAAGCAAAATCCATGTCACATCTCCTTGGGTAAATGCCCGCTGATCCGGAGCGGGATGGAATCCCTTCGAAACCTTCCCATCAGATATCCCTTGCCGCCCACCCCGCGGCATGAATTGCCTCCCCAATGGAATGCGGCATTCTTGCATCTCCGACTAAATAGACAGCAGGGAAATTACCTCTGAATTCCTCATATAATTTGTTCTCCTTGACTCGACCGTACGCCAATATAATCTTATCTACCGTTATTTTAATTACGTTTCCATCCTTCGAAACCATATTGATTCCAGTATCCAATATCTCCGCGATTTTCGTTTCGGGATATTTGATAATATTACCTACATTTAAATACCCCATTAAGACTATCTTCCGGAGCCAATCGGACAAATAAGGAGCTCCGGCGATAGAGTCCGTCTCATCAATCATATAGACCGTCTTTCCCTCCTTGGCTAATGATGCGGCTATTTCAGCCCCCTCTTGTGCCCCAATCACAGCCACACTTTTCCCAAGATCCATCTTCGTGTTTTTCAAATAATCATCATAGATTACGACTATATCTTTTCTTATTCCCTTGATTTCCGGAACCTCAGGAGTAGAACCGGTGGCAAAAATAAAGGCATCGAACGCCTTTCTATCGATAAAGTCATTCATCATTGTTTTTGTCACTTCAGTGTTGACGTGCACATCAATCCCAAGTTTTTCCATCTGCCTGGACAGATATTTGACGATATTCCTGATTGAGCTTGTATTGAGTTTAGGGATCGATGCTGCAATTTCCGCCAGTCCGCCGAGCTTATTCTGTTTTTCGAACAATGTTACTTTATGTCCCCGAATTCCGAGAATCCTCGCCGCCTCCATTCCTGCCGCCCCGCCGCCGATAATCATCACCTTCTTCTGCGTATGAACAGGCAGGTCTCTGTTTTCTATCTCGCGGCAATATTGAGAATTTACGGCGCATTTCGAAGCGCCGTGCTCGAGGAGCCCGATTGTTGTAGTACACATGTTGCAGCAAATACACTTTCTCTCCTCGTCAAACATGCCCAGGAGTCTCTTTTTGACAACATCCGGATCCGCAATGACCGGCCTGCACAGGCCGATCATGTCTACTGTTCCTTCGGAAATGACCTTTTCGGATAGCTTGTGATCAAAAAACTTTCCGGCGTGCATGACGGGAATATTTCTGATTCCTTTGATTTTTTCTTTTACCTTGGCGGCCAAATCCAAATTTACGCCATAAGGCCGGTAAATCGATGGAACCGTCCTTTCTCCCGATTCCAGCCCCAGTCTCCCCGCCGATACACAAAGGGCATCGATTCCTGCCGAGACATATTCCGGTGCGAGAACATCGACGCCGTAATCCGTACCATATCCGACCCCTCCGGGCATAAATTCATCGACACTGATTCGCATAATTAAAGGGAAGTCACTGCCGACACGAGACTTTATTTCCGCAATCACTTCCTTCCCGAACAAAGTGGGATTCTTCCCCCATCGATCTTTTCTCATATTTAGAAAAGGGGAATGAAACTGCTGAATCAGGGATCCGTGACAGGCGTGAAGATATATGGCGTCGCTATCCGCCTGCTTGCATCTTAAGGCGGCCGCCGCGTACTGACCGATTACATTCTTTATCTCTTTATCGGATAATCCCCTGATTTCGGTGTTGGGATCAAAAAAACTGGTCATCTTGGAAGAACTTACCGCGTAACCCGTTCCGGTCGTAGTTCCTTTACAAAGGGAGCCGCCGTGAAAGATCATTGGAGCCACTTTCGCTCCCGCCAAATGGATACGCTCAATCGCATTTCCCATTCCGCGGGTATAGTCATCGTTTTCGATGCTAAATAATGACGTGAACGCTCTGCCAAGTCGATTTATGTACCACAATGCCCACGTAACCAACCCGCCCGACATTCCCCTGGCAATAGCCTCCATATTCGCCGTTGCCCTATCAGTGACTTCTCCATTTACCGTCGCCGTAAGGGTTCCCGCCGGCGCATAGTAATATCGATGCGGGAGCTCCATTCTGCCAATGGATATGGGGGTAGATATATTAGGCATTGTTTAACCCTCTCTCCGAGGTAATTAGTGCCCTACTTCTTCTTCCTGGAGCGAAAACTCGGTGGTCTCTTTTCCAGGAACGCGTTCATCCCCTCTTTGAACTCGTCCGATTTATTTAATAATGCAAGCATCTCAATCCCGCTGACGATTGATGGATACATCATGTCCGAAATATGGTTGATCGAAAGCTTGGCAATACGAATTGCCTGGGGGCTTTTCTTTAACAATTCCTTGCACCAAGTATTTACTTCCGCGTCAAGCTCACCATCCCTTACAACTTTATTCACCCATCCCATCCGCGCGGCCTCAGCCGCATCATATAACTTGCAAAGATAAACGATCTCCCTTGCCTTCTTGTCACCAACGGTCAAGGTGAGCATTTGTGTGCCATACCAAATCGGAACGCTTCCGACACGCGGCCCCGTATGACCGAACTTCGCGCTTTCTTCGGCTATTGTCAGATCGCAAAGCATGTTCAATTCATTTCCGCCGCCTACGCAATAACCACGCACCGCCGCAACTATCGGCTTTCCGAGATTCCTCATCACCGTAGACAATTGCAAACATCTACCGTAAAGTTTCCTCCCGGTGGATGCGTCGAATTCCGCTTCCATCTTGACGTCCCCGCCGGAACTGAAGTTATTTCCCGCTCCGGTTAAGACGGCTACGCCGATATCCGAATCATCCGATACGTCCTCAAACGCTTTGATAAGATCGTTGACTGTTTCTAATCGAAAAGCGTTGCGAACCTTGGGGCGATTGATCGTAATCCGGGCCACTCCGTCGCCTTTTTCATACAAGATGTCTTGATACATAAAGTGCTCCTTTATGAGTACTTGTTTGAAAGAGCAATTTCGGTGCCGTGTGTGAATATTGTGCGCCTGCCTTGAAATCCATTTCAGAAAGCAGGAATTATTCGACAAAGAAACGTGATCGTCCCATGGCCGGGCCAGTACCCTCCCCATAACGGCATTTTCAGCAACAAGTCATTGCCCGACGATAGGACCGGTGTATTAAAACAAGGCAACCGGAACCGTTCCGCCCACTTAATGCGATCGCCAAGGCAATCATGGACCGAACAGTCCATTCTCCGCGGTCACCAACTTTTCTCTTTGTTCAACCGCAAGGGTCGAGAAAATATCCTTCGGCTTGAATATGTCGATAAGGATCGGCAGGACAAGGATCGATGCCACCATGTTCATGACGAACATGAAGGCCAGAAGAAAGCCCATTGTCGCCTGAAACCGGAGGTCCGAGAACACCCAGAGAATCACTCCCACCGTGAACGTCGTCCCGGTCACGATAACGGCGCTGCCGCAGGAGACCATCGCTCGATCCAGCACTTCCCTGAATGTTCCTCCCGCCAAGCTCTCAGAGCGTATTTTCCCGTAGAGGTAGATGCCGTAGTCCACACAGAGCCCCATTCCCAGTGCGGCGATCGGAAGGGTGTTCACATCCAGCTCGATGTCGAAGAGCTTCATGAAGGCAAAGGACATCACCGAGACCATGCCCAGCGGGACGCAAACAAGGAACATCGCGATGACACTGCGAAACGTAATCAAGGTGACGGCACAGATGAGCCCGTATGATAACAGCGTCGCTTCCAGGTGGTATTTCCCCAAAACTTCCCCGATAGCACCGAGTACTCCGATCAGGCCCCCGGCCAGCCGCACCTCACCGTTTTTCACCGGGTTCTCGGCAAAGAAGCGTTTTGTTTCCTCCAGCGCCTTGTTGATGGTTCCCACCGTGTGGTCCTTGAAGAACACACGGATGTTGGCGCTGTCAAAATCGTTGGTCCCGAAGATATCGAAATCCCCTGGGTCGGAACCGGAATAGAAGAGATAATAGGCCGCACCCACTTCCTTGGCGGTCGACGGGATGGTAAACCACACCGGGTCGTCCTCGTGGACCTTCTGGTTCACGCCCTTCACCATGTCCACCAGGGAGATGGCCCCTCCCACCTTCGGAAGCCCCGAAATGAACCGCTGGTAATCTCCCATAAGGTGCAGGACCTCCGGCTCGCGCAAGATCCCGGGCTTGCCTTTGATCACAACCGACATCACGTCGGTGCCGTAGAAATCCTCGTTGATTTTCCTGGTGTCCTGGTTGTAGCGGGACTTTTCCCAAAAGAGAGGCGAACCGGGGTGAAGACTCCCGATGTCCAGATGGGAGGCGTAGTACGCCCCCAAACCGAACAGAACCGTCATGGTCCCCAGGACGATCACCCGGTCCGTCCTGCTGAAAATCGAATGGGAAATCCGGGTCAATACTCTTTCGAACAGCCCCCCCACGACATGTTTATTCTCGTGGTTCTTCCCTAAATTCGGGATGTACGACAGGAGAAGTGGAAGAACGGTGAGATCGCGAATCACCGCACAGACCATCCCCACGGATGCCGTGATGGCCAACTCCTGGATCGTACCGATTGGTATGATGGCAAGGACGGCAAACCCGGCCAGGTTCGTCCCCAGGGCGGCAATCCCTGGAACCAGGATCTCCCCCAACGCTTCTTCCGCGGTGTCTATTCCGCCCTCGCCTCGGAGGATCGATTTTTCGACATACCGGGTGATCATCTGATTGGCGTGGCTGATCGAGATGACCATCAGCAGGAAGGGCACGATGGTGGTCATCGGGTTCAGGGTGAAATGGAGAATCTCCATCAACCCCAATCCCCAGATCGTGGTGGCACCCGAAACGGTGATGTGGAGGAGAGGGATCCTCAAGTTCATGAAGTGGAGATACAGGATCCCGAGGACGAGGACCATCGAGATGCCGAAGATCCACAGGATCTTGGGCATCGCCTTGATCACCTCTCCGACAACGATCGGCTCTCCCGAGACGTGAATCGTGGTGTTGGCATCCCCCTCGCGGTCGAGCACTTTCCGGATTTCCCCGTAGATCTTCTGGTAATTTACGCCCTTTTCGTAGACGTCCGCCATGATCATCGCCGCCTTGCCGTCGATGGAAACCAACACCCCGAAGATGGTGTCGTCGGACATGCAAGTGCGCTTTAGAGTCTGGATCGCTTCCGCGGTATTGGGGACGTCCGGCCACAACAAGGGTTTTTTTTCCAGACCCCACGAAGTGGCCTTGTTCTCTTTGACTTTCTTGGCGCCGATGGAGACCACCTTGTACCGGTCGATCCCGGGGATGAACTGGATGTCGTCGGTAATCTTCCGAATCTTGTTCAGCGTCTCGTAATTGAAAATATCTCCCTGCTTGACCGCCACCTCAATCGTTATGAGGTTTGCCCCCCCGTACGTTTCCTGGAACTCCTGATAGGTCTTCACGTACGGATGATTGCGGGGCAACAGCTTTTCGAAATCGTAGGAGAGTTTCAGGTGGGCCGCCCGCCAGCCGAACAGCACGGTAAGGACCGACATGAGGACCAGCAGCGGCCTCCGGAACCGGAAAATGAAGGAGGCGATTTTCTTGTCCATTATTCTTCCTTACCTTTGGGAAGTATTTCCTCCAGACGAAGAATCGTCCCGTGCGCCCCGACGGCGAGACCTTTCCTGTCCCTGTCCAGATAGATTCCCGAGAGCCAGTTGAAGGTCTTGGCATCGACCGCGGCCCACCTCCCGCCGCCTGTCTTCACCCGAACGGCTCCTCGAAGTCCTACCGCCACCGTGACCTGTCCGTTGGAGCGGATTCCGATGAGATGGTCCTTGGTGCCGCTATCTTCCTTACGCCATGTTCGGCCGCCGTCTCTCGTCGCAAGAAGGAACCCATCGATCCCGCTTGCATACCCGGAATTCGCATCGAAAAAACAGACGGCGAACAACGTGTTGGTCGCCGGGGAAGTGAGGCGGGAAAAAGAGGACCCGCCGTCGACGGTCTTCAGCATCGTCCCGAATTCACCGACGATGAATCCGGTTTTTTCGTTGAGAAAGCTTATCCCTCTGAGCGTCACATCTTCGCCGAGAGACTTGTTCTCCCAGGTTCTCCCGCCATCGGTTGTCCGAAGAATGATGCCGAAATAACCGCAGGCAAACCCGACCTTCTCCGAGAGAAACTGGATTCGGAAGATGGGGTGCGTCGTGCCCGTCGTCTGGCGTGCCCAAGTCGCGCCGCCATCCTCTGTGTGGAGGATCAGCCCGTTGCTCCCCGCGCACCACCCCCGCCGTGCGTCGACAAAGGATACCGAGTACAGGTCTTCCTTTACACCGCTGACCTGGATCGTCCAGCTTTTCCCCTCATCGCCGGAATGAAGGATCCTGCCGCTGTTCCCGACGATCCAGATCTCCCGGGAGTACGCCGACGACACATCGTAGAAATTGTCGAAATAATCGTATTTCCAGATGGTTCCTTTCGGCGTGGACACGTTTGCCGGTACAGGTTTTTTCTGCGTGGTCGCGCCTCCGGAATCCGAAAAAAGCAACGCGAAAAAACATACCATTGAAATGACCATGGCGCAGGTAAGCCACGCCCTCCGTCTACTCATACTTTCCCCCCGACGCGGAACTTCGAAATTTTCCCGGTTGTCCCATCGGCATATTTCCCGCGATCACTGCGATTCCTCTCGGAAATTTATTGTCACTATCAATGGAACCTTCCGGAACATGCTCCTCCAAAATGACAAGGCGAGGGTCCGGGGGTTCCCACATAACGAAATCCTCCAAGGAGGATATGGGAAGGGAACCAGGTTCCCTTCCCAATCCTCAAAGGAGGGGACGGTAATTGCTACATCCGGGAGGGGACGGGATGCGGCAAATACCCTCTCCAAGAGTGCTTGTCAGACTTCCACGGAGAATCCGTCTTGCCCTGCCGTGCGGTGTCCCTATCGCGACTGGGACTGAAGCTTCGTCGTTGTAAAGTCAGTTTCTTTCAGACCAAGATTCGTTTTCAGCGCCGTCTTGGTGCTCAGGGTGCTTCTCTTCGCGATCAGATCGAACATATTTTGGTAATACTGAAACATGACGTGGTCCTTCTTATCTACCACCAGGCCGACTTCGTTGTACTTCCACAAAGTACCTCTACGATCCCAGTGGTCAGACGCGCAAATTGCCCAACTGTCCGGGTCAATATAAAACCGGATCTTGCCGTACGAATAATCCCTTTCCTTGTTTACCCCATCAACGATCCACACTTCCCTCAGCTCATACCGTATGTCATCGGGATGCGGAGTCTTCCCTTTGAATCGGTAATCGTTTGAGAGCGCATGATACGGAACAATCATTTCTTTCTTCCCGATCATCGTCCAGTTATAGCCGGCGATCTTTCCGGAAAGTCCACGGGCGTCATCCCATGTGTAATCCGTGCCGCCAAAGGTGTCCGATCGTTGCGCCGTGGAGATGCGACGAATTCTGCGAATGGTCGGAATGTACATCCATGCGTCGTCCGCCTTCGTTCCATCCTGATAACGGACGGTGAGCAACGCCAGGCCGGCGATGTCTTCGGGGTAGGTAAATGCCAGAATTTCCTTTAATTCCACTTTGTCCGGATTCGGGATCGTCCCCAACGTCAGCCGTCCCTGGTATGCCAGCCGTTTGTAGTTTGACTTGATGACCTTGATCTTGCCCGTGGCGCTGATGCTATTGAATTGGAACGTCGTCCACCAGAAATCATCACCCGAATATTTGTATTCGTAGTTGTACATGACCTCGATGCCTGTCTTTGGATCCGGAAAGGGCAGACCCGCGGTATAATTTTCCAATCCGCCCTTTTTATTAACACGCGCAGAACCCTTGTATTTTTCGGTTGAATCAATATATTCCTGGATCGGCGTATAGTCATGTATTGTTTCATAAACGTTAGCCGTGTAATCCCACGTCCTTATTATCTCAGCAAGCCCAAGAGTAAGTTTATCTTTATATTTATTCAAATTAGACTTGTCAACTTTATACTTTATTGCTCCTTTTAGATAACTTTTTTGGAATGTGGCGTCCTTTTGTGATTCAAGTTCATCAGCATATGCCGTGCAAAATGACCCAACGAACATCAACACCACAACAGAAGAAATCAGTAGATACAAAAGCCTTTTCATTGTTCTCCCTCCATCGTTAGCCTTTCCAATCGGCTATTATTGGAATGAATACTTCACATCCAGATAGGCTTCGCTTCGATCGCTGAACGGATCAAAAAATCCCCGGCCGTCTTTATGCCCCCAGAATTTATTGTATGCAAGAGAAACACTGAGGTTGTCCCCGTACTTGAGATTTACCATCGGGCGGGCCCAACCCGCCCCGATCACATCGTAGACGACGAAAACGGAGGGAGTAAGGATTACGCTCGGGATGAGATAGTTATATGACGTCATGATCAACCCTGTAATCATCGTTTGCGTATCCTTCTCCCCCGGGGCTGCGCTGTCGCCGAACATGACCGTTGTAGGATCTTCGGAGAGAACCATCTTTTGAAATACCTGGAAACTTAACAAGGACGATTCGGAATTGATCGGAAGGCGCGTGGGACGATCCGCACCAAGCATGAATGAAAACGTATTTTTCTTCGAGATGAACTCGGGTTTCGTAAAATCGGTATGCGGCTCATCTTTATTGTAGACAGCCTCACCGCGGAACACCGTTTTCACCGGGTTTACGAAGACATTGAACGTACCGCCGATGGAGTTGACAAAAGGGTGCACAAATTCCCACGTCGTAGGGTCTATCGGATTGGGAGCCGAGAGAGTCGGCGACTCAAACCGGTGGTAATAATCGTAGAGCGATACATCGAACCCGGTACCCAGTGTGGTCTTGATTTTCCCACCGACGGAGCCATTACGGATATTCGTGTCGTATTTTTTCTCCGGGATCCCGCCGACCCCGGCCCCCGGGAATTCCCAATAGGTGCCTGCTCCCGCAAATTTCGCCGGCTTGAAGGATACCGGGGCCCAGACGAATTCCAGGTCCGTCTTTGCGGTCACCCCGTAGATTGCGCGGATCATGGGGAGCCCCTGGCGGATATCCTGCCAATCTTCCAGGAAATAGTGCCACCGGAAGTCCAGCGGGTTGATGATGTCCGCCAGGCGCAGCCCGTCGGACTCTCCCCAAACCACCTGCTGTTTCCCCAGCCGGAGAAAGAGAGAACCCTGTTGGATATCCACATACAACTCCTGGACCTCGTTTTCCAACCTTTGATCGTCGATCACCGCCTGTGAAAACTTTTCCTCCCCCTTGATGTCGAACACTGCATCGTAGGCACCGCGCCAACGTCCGTAGACTTTCAGGGTCGGCTTGATGGTGTATGTCCCTTCCGCCTGAAGGAAGGATTTGGAAAGTTCCACCTCCCCGCTCTTGAACTGGTCGCCGCCCAGCCCCCCCTTGGGATTCTCCGTTCGCACCGCGGTGATGTTACGCACGAATCCCTTCAGCTCAAAGTTCCCGTCCATCAACGTGTACGCCAAACTGCTACCGGTGAAACAAAATGAGAGTGCCGTCAGAACAAAAAATCCAAATCCGATTCCTCCGCGCTCTTTCATCAATCCCTCCTCCCCCTTTTTTCCCCCCGTCCTTGCCTTCACTGCTTTACCCTTCCTGCCATGAGAAAGCACCCCGCTCCTTCCAAAGCTCCCATCCCCCACCCGTTCCCTCTGCCTTCCCAGAGGACGGCTATAAATGGCGACCGATACGCAGTTCCTGTTTAAGTTTCCGAATATCGAAACAGGGCCTTCATGGATCATTCGGGATATGCCCGATTCTCCAATCCGTACGGGTTTGATAGAGCAATATTGATGCCGTTATAAAATCGTTCTGTTTCCATGTTGGTATTTATTTGTAACCATAGGTGAAATTCGACAATAAAACATCGCGATCTTGAGGCGGCTTCGGGATGCCTCTCGAAGCCGCGTTTCCAACAACAAGAGTTGTCTGATATTCGTTCGGGTGTGTTAAATAAAGTCAGCCACTGCCGTCCGTCCCTATCCTCGTTCCCCAGGCACCTCCCGGGTTCACCGTCACAGGGATTGCTTTTTATGATGATTTAGTTCGGCGATCATTTCCGGCACTGCCTTGAAGAGGTCGGCCACCAACCCGTAGTCGGCAACCTCGAAGATCGGCGCCTCCTCGTCCTTGTTGATCGCCACGATCACCTTGCTGTCCTTCATCCCCGCCAGGTGCTGGATCGCCCCCGAAATCCCCAGCGCAATGTAGAGCTCCGGGGCGACGATCTTCCCGGTCTGCCCGACCTGCCAGTCATTGGGCGCCCACCCCGCGTCCACCACCGCGCGCGAGGCCCCAACTGCGGCGTGGAACAGGTCAGCGAGCTCCTCGACCACCTTGAAGTTCTCCTGCGCCTTGATCCCGCGCCCCGCGGAGACGATCACCCGCGCTTCCGTCAGCTCCGGACGGTCCGACTTGGTCTCATGCCGGGATACGAAAGCGGTCTCCCCGGGATCGGCCGACACGGAGATCGCCTCCACCGTCGCCGTGGCGCCCGTCGGCACCGCCGCGTCGAACGCAGTCTGCCGCACGGTGAACAAGATCGGGCTTCCAATGAGCTCCACCGTGGCGATGGCGTTCCCCGCGTAAATCGCCCGTTGGACGCGCACCTTCTCTCCTTCCCTGGTCATCCCTACGATGTCGCTGGCCAGCGGGGCGTCGAGCAGTCCCGACAGCCGCGGCATGAAGTCCTTGCCGAAGGTCGACGCCGGGGCGAAGACCGCGCCGTACCCTTTTTCCTTCACCACCTGCGCCACCGATGACGCGTAGGTCACCGCGAGGTATTTCGCGAAGACCGCCCCTTCTCCCAAGAGCACCTTGCGCACTCCGTAAGCCATCACCGTGTCGGCAACCGCCGCGACGCCGCTCCCCAGGACAAGCGCGTCCACCTCCCCGCGAATGAGGTTTGCGAACGCCTTTGCCGCCGTGATCGTCGACAGGGTCGTCTTCCTGAAAACCCCGTCTTGGTGCTCCACAATGACAAGAACGTCCGCCATATCAATAATCCTCCCGGAGGATCGATCCTAAAGAACCTTGGATTCGTTCCTGAGTTTGGCCACGAGTTCGGCGACGTCGGCCACCTTCCGGCCCGCGGCCCGCTCCTTGGGCGGCGCAATCGAGAGTATGCGAACCTTCGGTGCGGCATCCACTCCCAGAGACGCCCCGGGGATCACCATGAGTTCCTTCTTCTTCGCCTTCATGATGCCGGGGAGCGACGCGTAGCGGGGTTCGTTCAGCCGCAAATCCGTCGTCACGACCGCCGGCAGGGACACCTCGATCGTCTCCAGGCCGCCGTCCACTTCCCGGGTAATCTGCGCCTTCTTTCCGCCCGCGACGAGCTCCACCCTGGAAGCGAACGTCGCCTGCGGCCACGACAGGAGGGCGGCGAGGATCTGCCCCACCTGGCTGTTGTCGTCGTCTACCGCCTGCTTGCCTAATAGAACCAGGTCGGGCTTCTCCCGCTCGACTACCCTGGCCATGAACTTCGCCACGGCAAGGGCGTCGAGGCCCTTCTCCGCTTCCACCAATACCGCCCGATCGGCGCCCATCGCCAACGCCGTGCGGATCTGCTGTTCATCTTCCCTGGTCCCGATCGTGAGGATCACCACTTCTCCGCCCAGCTTCTCCTTGATCCTTAAGCCTTCCTCCACCGCAATTTCGCAGAACGGGTTGATCACCATCTTGATGTTGTCAAGAATGATCCCGGTCCCGTCCGGCTTTATCTTCACTTTTTCGTCCGGGTTGGGGATGGGCTTGATCGCCGCAAGAATCTTCACTGCAATCCTCCTCAAACGGGTTCTGTCTTACCCTTCCTGCCAAGGGAGAATGGCGAAGAATCCGCCATCATCCGATCCCGCTGTCGATCGAGGAATCCATTCACCTCCTTGGCTCGGAAACGCCACTGCTTCCCGATTTTGTACCCTTTGATCACGCCTTTCCGAGCCAGGGCGTTCACGTCATCCGGACTCAGGTCGAGCAGTGCCGAAAGATCACTCGAATTCAGAATGGCTGGCATCGGATCCTTTTCAGAAATGAATTACGCGTCCATACGCATCGAGAACCGATTCACGCATTATTTCGGAGAGCGTCGGATGCGGAAAGACGGTCTGCGCGAGTTCGACCGCGGTCGTCTCGAGAGTCCCTGCGATCGAGAAACCGTGGATCAGTTCGGTGACCTCCGACCCGACCATGTGCGCCCCGAGAAGCGCGCCGGTCTCCTCATCGAACACGGTCTTGACAAAACCTTCTTCTTCGCCGAGCGCAGCCGCCTTGCCGTTGCCGGCGAAGGGAAAGCGGCCGACACGCACCTTGTATCCCTTGTTGCGGGCCTCCCGTTCCGCAAGCCCGAGGCGTGCCACCTGGGGATGACCATAGACGCAGCTCGGTATCTTTCGCTTCTCGAGCGGGCGAACTTCCCGGAAACCGGCGATCTTCTCTACGCAGATCACGCCCTCATGGCTTGCCTTATGCGCGAGCCAGGGCGGACCGGCCACGTCGCCGACGGCGTAGACGCCCGGCTCATCGGTGCGTAGCCATTCGTCCACCACGATTTGCGATTTCTCCACCCGGGCACGGGTCCCCTCGATGCCAATCCCCTCGACATTCCCGACGATCCCGACCGCAAGGATGACCCGATCAACGGTTAGCTCGAAGGGTTTCTGCTTCCCGGAGATGGTGGCCGTCACGCTGTCCGCGCCCTTCTTCAGCGCCTGCACAGTGGCGCCGGTGAAAACACGCAGGCCCTGCTTCTCCAGCGCTTTCCTTGCATATACGGAGATTTCCTCATCCTCGGCCGGGAGGATGCGGTCAAGGACCTCGACCATCGTCACGTCAACACCAAAGGCGTTGTAGAAGCTCGCGAACTCGATGCCGATGGCGCCTGCGCCCACGATGAGAAGCGACTTCGGCATCGTTTTCGGCACCATCGCCTGCTTGTAGGTCCAAACAAGACTCCCGTCGAAATCGATACCGGGCAGCGTTTTCGGCCGAGCTCCGGTGGCGATGAGAATGTGGGGCGCCGTCAGGTCGACCATCGACTTCCCGTCCCGGGAAACCCGCACGCGTTTCGGACCATGGAGACACCCGTGTCCCTCGAACACGGTTACTTTGTTCTTCTTGAGGAGGTGCTTGACGCCGGCTTGAAGGCGGCCGGCAACGGCTCGTGACCGATCGACGATCTTGCCGAGATCGAAGCCGACGGCGGATGTGGAAAGCCCGTAGGCGGAGGCACGTCCCAGTTGACGATAGACTTCCGCCGATCGAAGGAGCGCCTTGGTGGGGATGCACCCCCAATTCAGGCAAATGCCCCCAAGGTGCTCCCGCTCGACGACCGCCGTGCCGACACCGAGCTGCGCAGCGCGGATGGCCGCCACATACCCACCCGGGCCGCCACCGATTACGATCAGGTCAAAGGAGGTGTTCGCCACGGCCAGCCCTTCCTTCTCGCGGTACGCATGCGGCACGGACGACGCGCGATCCGGATGCAATCACCTCTTTGGCCCCGGATTTCTGAGAAGCCAGAATGGATTTTCCAGGCCGGCGATGACACGGTTCAGCAATTCCAGCCCCGCGAAACCGTCGAAAACGCGGTGGTCGCATGCCAACACGAGCCCGATCTCCTGCCGAAGCGCAGGCCGTCCGCCTGCGTCGGGCCGGAAGATCCGTCGTACACTGGCGACCCCCAAGATGGCGGAATGACCGGGATTGATGATCGGGGTCATGTAGGACACGTTGAACATCCCCGCGTTGGATACGGCCATGGCGCCGCCGGTCATGTCGTTCGCTTCGAGGCGCCCCTCCCGCGCCTTTTCGACGAGCCTTGCCGATTCCTCCGCCACCGCGTCCAATTTCGCCCTTCCGGCATCCCGCAGGATGGGGACGAATAACCCGCGCGGGGTGTGAACCGCGATGCCGACATCCGTACTTGCAAACGTGACCAACTGACCGTCATCCCAGACCCGGTTGGCCAGGGGAAGGTCGAGAAGCGCCCGGCCTACGGCAGCGACGACCATGTGGTTGATCGTGATTCGCGGATAGCCGGGATCGGTATTCAACGATTCCCGGAGCGCCAGGAGAGTCGTTACCTCCGCTTCGGCCGCAAGATAGAAATGCGGCACCTCCTGTTTCACCGCCGTAAGACGCCGGGCCATCGCCGCCTGTATCGGACCCGCAGGAACGCGCGTTCCAAGGTCGATGGATGGAGCCGCACTCCCCTTCTGCGCGTCGACGATAGGGGGCAGCGCCGATGCCTTGGCCGCCGCCTCGACGTCCGCCACGGTGATCCTTCCCGACGGCCCGGTCCCGCGTACACTGTCGAGATCGATGCCATGCTGCCTGGCAAGACGCCGCGCGAGCGGCGTGCCTTTCGGACGTGACTCGGGCGGTGGAACCGGCAGCACGGAAACGGAAACGATGGGATGACCAGCCGCCGACGGCCGCACCTCGATATCCCCGCCGGACGGCCGCGTTGCGGAAGCCGGAGATCGTCGCGACGCCTCTTCCGTATCCGCCGTGGCTCGCCAGCGAGCTATCACCGACCCCACCGGGGCGATGCTGCCCTGCGACACCAGGATCTCGGCCATCATGCCGGTGAACTCGGCCTCGATCTCCATTGCGATCTTTTCGGTCTCCACTACGAGCAGGGGTTCTCCCTTCGCGAAGGCCTGCCCCGGCGCGACTTTCCATTCGATGATGAGCCCCTCCGCCATGGTGAGCCCCAGCTTGGGCATCAACAGATCGCGTAGCATTCTCCCTCCCTCTTCCGGTCAGACCATGACTTTGCGAATGCCCGCCGTCACAGCATCGACACCCGGGATGTATTGCTCCTCAAGCGACTTGGCGAACGGAACGGGCATGAAAGGCGCGCCCACGCGCACGACCGGGGCGTCCAGTTCGTCGAAGAGGTCCTCCCCGATGCTGGCCGCGATCTCCGCACCCACCCCAAACGCTCGAACCGCCTCGTGGACGATCACCACGCGATGGGTCCGGGCGACGGAGGCAAACACCATCTCCTTGTCCCACGGCTGAATCGACCGGAGATCGATGATCTCCGCCTCGATCCCCACGCCCTGCAGGTTTTGCGCGGCGGCCAGCGAGGTGTGTACCGAGGCGCCGTAGGACACCACGGTCACATCCCTTCCCGGCCTCGCCACCCGGGCTCGACCGATCGGAACCGCATCGACGCCGACCGCTAACTCGCCCGTCATGGCATATAACGTCTTGTTTTCAACGAAAATGACGGGGTCCGGATCGGCAACGGCCGCCTTGAACAGGCTGTATGCGTCCGAGGGATTGCTCGGACACACTACCTTCAAGCCCGGGACATGAGCCAGCCAGGCCTCGAGGCATTGTGAGTGTTGTGCTCCGGCGCTCAGGCCGGCGCCATGCGGCGTGCGCACCACGATCGGGATGGAACATTGCCCGCCGGACATGAACCGCTGTTTCGCTGCCTGGTTCACCAGCGCATCCATCGCGAGCGTCACGAAATCCATGAACATGATCTCCACTACCGGCTTCAGGCCCCCCAGGGCCGCGCCGACACTGGCACCGACAATGGCCGCTTCGGAAATCGGCGTGTCGAACACCCGTTGCGGCCCGAACTTGTTGAGCAGGCCGCGAGTGACCTTGAAGGGACCGTCGGCGGCCCCAACGTCCTCCCCGATGACGATAACCGAGGAATCCTCCTCCATGCATTCCGCGATGGCCTGGTTGATGGCCCTGCCGAAACGGGTTCCCGCCATGATCTAGGCTCCCCGGACGCCGGTATAGACGTCCTGCAATGCCTGTTGGAAATCCGGCGACGGATCGTCTTTCGCCTGTCGCACCGCTTCCGCGATCCGTAGAGCCACTCGCTCTTCGGCAGCCCGCAATTCGGCCTCCCCCCCATCGGGGAGACCGCGAAGCGCCTCGGCCGCCCTGGCGATCGGATCGTCCGCCTCCAACCCGGCCAACTCCTTAAGATCGCGGTATTTCTGGGGATCGCCCTCATAATGTCCCCTCACCCGGAGGGTCACGCATTCCAGGACGTACGGTTTTCCACCCTCCCGAAGACTCGTCGCCGCCGTCTCCGTCTCCCTCGCCACGGCCTCCACATCGTTGCCGTCGACCCGCGCAAACGCGAGGCCGAATGCCCGCGCAAGTTCCCCCAGGTCTGCGGCAAAATGCTTGGAGGTCGGGGAGAATTCGGCCCATCTGTTGTTCTCGCAGACGAACAGGAGGGGCAATCGCCACAAGGAGGCAATATTCAAGGATTCATGAAGGACGCCCTCGGCCTGAGCGCCGTCCCCGAAGATCGCGACGGCGATCCCTCCCGTCCTCCGCACCTGATGCGCCAACGCGCTACCGAGGGCGATGGTGATCCCTCCCCCGACGATGCCGTTCGCGCCGAGCAGGCCGACCGACAGATCCGCCACGTGCATGGACCCGCCTCGCCCACTGCATATCCCGCCGGCCCGGCCCATTACTTCCTTGAAGAAGCGGCCCAAATCGATCCCCTTTGCGATGACGTGACCATGACCGCGGTGCGTGCTCGTAATCGTGTCCTGTGGCGCGAGGACCGACATAATGCCGGCCGCCACCGCTTCCTGACCTATGCAAAGGTGCACTGACCCGGGGATCTCACCGTCGGCAAACAGCTTCGAGAGCTGGATCTCCGTCTGGCGAATCAGCACCATCGTCTCGTACAACGCCCGGAGCCGACCTTCCGGGACTCCTTTTTTTGTGGCGGACAAGAGTTCCTCCTGAATCGATATTCATCAAAACCGAATCTCTCGTTCTGCCTATGAAATTCGACCTTGATCCATTTGCCGATTCATAGATCTCGCGGTGGCGCTCGTTATGGAACGCAATATCCATGCCTGATAGTCCAATGTCGGCGATGAGGCAGGGCGCATGGCCGGGGGAGAAGGATCTATCCACGCGGAGTTGGGGTTCAAGCACCTGGCGGAAAAGCTTCAGGTCCGGCCCGGATGTCCTAATCTAAGACACGGATATTTTTATAGGACATCCCTTTTTGCATTCCCCGGTTCCGGGGCGCCTTCCAGGATCAAAACGAAACCCTTTGACCCGGGCGCCCGGGTTGTGTTCCACTCGATTGTTCGTTCTCTCCACCCTCTCCCGGGACGCCGTGCACGGGATCGGGCGGAAAGCAAGGGCATTGGAATAAAACGTTATTGGCCGATTGACCCCGGACAATGACAATCAGATACATCCTCCGACCCCTCGGCATAAACATTGCGTAAAGATTCGTGCGGTATCTCTTTTTGCTTCTCTTCACGACCGCGTGGGTAACGGCCCGTCGATCTTTCGGTACGTGACCCGCTGTTCTCCAGACTCGGTGGATCGTCATATTATAAAAATGTGGAGGACGTATGAAGGATTCCTATGATGTGGTCGTGGTCGGTGGGGGTCTTCAAGGACTGGCCAGTGCCGCCTATCTTGCGAAATGTGGCCTCAGCGTCGCGGTGTTCGAAGCGCGAAACGAGGTGGGAACGCACTGTGATACCGAAGAGGTCATGAGGCCTGGCGTCAAGTGTAATCTTCAAGCCACTGCGTTGCTTCCCTGGGCTTCCCCCGCATACGAACACTTGGAACTGGAACGGTTCGGCTATGAACCAAAGCAGGGGGGCTGGGGTTTCATGTACTCGTTTAAAGACGGGACGGCGCTTCTCATACACAACTACGACACCGAGAAGACCTATAACGCGTGGAAGTTGATTAGCCCACAAGATGCGGAAACGTTTCGGGATATCTGCAACTACTTCGGCAAGAACGACCGCCTCGTGGATTTCATGCATGAGGGGTTTTACAGGAAACCGAGCCCGGAGTCCTTCGTGAAGGCTGTCCGGATCATGGAGGAATGCCCCCATGTGCCGACGGGCTGGGCGGAAATGACGGGATACCACGTCATCGACCTGATGTTTTCCGACGAGCGGATCAAGGTAGGGCTGATATCCCTCATGGTCTCCATGGGAGCCGATCCCTGGTTGAAAACCATCGGCCCTCTCGGGGTGGTCATGGCGATGTTTACCGGCCCTGCGGTCTCGATGCTGAGCACGGCGAAGGGCGGGAGTCATCTTCTGCCCCATTCGGTTTATCGAGCGCTCATCCACTATGGAGGGGAAGTTTTCCAGAGTTCACCCGTGGACAAGATCATCGTCGAGAACGGGACGGCCAAGGGCGTTGTCCTGTCCGAACACTCCGTGTACCCCAGCCGAAAAGTGATGGCGAACAAGGCGGTCATCAGCGACCTGACGGTTGTTCCCACGTTCCTCTGGTTGGTCGGGCAAGAGCACCTGTCGCCGGAGGTCGCGATGGCGGTGAAGAACTTCGATTACGAGTCACAGGTGTTGTTCACCAACTATTACGTCTTGAACGAGCCCCTCCGGTTCAATGCCTTCGATTGGACCAACAAGCATGTCGATCCCATGATCGAGAAGGAACTATTCATGGGCACCTTCAGCGTGGAGACGGAAAGAGATACGGCGCGTCTGCAAACGTGCATTACCATGGGAGAGTTGCCGGATCCCCCCATCGTGTTCAGTGGTTGTTTCCGCCCCACGGCCCTCGATCCGACCCAGGCCCCTGACGGGATGCACACTCTGCTGATCTGGGCGGATGTCCCGTATAACATCCGACGTTGGGGGACACGGAAGTTGAACGGCCCGGACGACTGGGATGGGATCCGGGAGGAGTACGCGGACCGTGTCGAGGACAAGTTGGCCGAGTATGCGCCGAATATCAAAACGGCGAAGGTGGAGCGTTATGTGCACACTCCGTTGGATATCACGAGGCGGAACCAGAGCATGCTGATGGGCACATGGAGCGGTGGCGGCCTCAACTACAATCAGTGGGGCGCAGGGAGGCCATTCCCCGGTTGTGGCGCTCCAAGGACACCGATCGGGAACTTGTATATCACGGAAGTGAACATCACCAGGGGAACCTGGATGATGGGCGCATATGTCTGCGCCGAGACCGTGGCCGAGGATCTCGGGATACGGAACCAACCGTGGTGGACCAAGACGCGGGCAATTGAGCCGTATATGGATTATTGCAGGAGGAAAGGATTGAATTTCAAAGTCGGAGGGTTTTAGTTTGGATAAGGCCCATCAATAAAGGGGAGGCAGGGATCATGGGCAATAAATCCTACGATGTGATCGTGATCGGGGGAGGGATAAATGGTCTGACGGCCGGAGCATACCTTGCGAAGGCCGGTGCGAAGGTTCTTATAACGGAGCGCCGATGGGAAACGGGTGGTGCGGTGATGACTGATGAAGTGTCAGGTTGCCGTTTAAACACACATGCCACATATATGATGATGATGGACGTGGCCCCTGCATATGCAGATCTGGAATTGGAGAAATGGGGATGCACTTACGTTACCCCCCAACCGGCGGTGTCAATTCTATTGAAAGATGGAAGATCCTTAAGTCTTTATAACGATGTGGAGAAGAGCGTCGAGTCCATAACAAGATTTTCCAAAAAAGATGCCGAAATATACAGGAAGGTCTATTTGGAATTCAAGGAAATGTGTGACGAATGCCTTGTCCCGCAGACATACCGTCCGGCGTCGCCTCCGTTGGAGTTATTGACCATGTTGAACGATAAACCATTGGGGCGGAAGATTCTTGAAATCTCGGAGAAATCCCCGCGCGAAATCATCGAGGAGTGTGGTTTCGAGACAGAGCCGTTGAAAGCGCTGCTGCTCTATCTGACAAGCATGTGGGGCATTCATCCCGATTCGACCGGTGTCGGTTACCTGGTCCCCTTGTATATCTACCGAATGCTGAACTCTTCCTTGATTCGTGGGGGAAGCCACCGCTTGCCATCCGCGATACTCAAGTCCTTTATTGCGAACGACGGCGAGATCATAGAAACCATTGATGTGGAAAACGTCCTCATCGAAAACAAGAAGGCCGTCGGAATACGGACAACGAATGGCCTTGAATTCAGGGCGAAAGCCATTTTGAGTACGGTTGACCCGGAGCAGTCGTTCTTACGTTTTATCGGCGAAAAGGAATTGAATGAATTATCCACGGGAATGGTTGATGCGGCAAAGGGATGGCAGTGGGAAGAAGTCAGCCATTTCAGTCTTCATCTGGTAACCAAAACGGAGCCGGTCTTTCATGCGGAAAGTAACGATCCGAGCTCCGGGCAGGCCCTGATTCAGGTCATGGGGGTCGAGAGTGTCGAAGAAGTTGTCGCCAAGTATAACCTCGCGAAAGAGGGAGGCCTGCCGCATTGGGGGCACGTGACGACGATAACCAGACATGACAGATCACAGTCCCCGACGGTCGTTGCGAAATACCTTCCCGAGTGGCAGGCAGCCGGTATACGTTTGCACGTAGTGCGCCTCGAAGCGATTGTTCCCTACTCATTAAAGAGTGGAGATTGGGAGAAAGAGAAGGATCGCTATTCCGTCGACATGAGAGATCTCCTCAATGAATATGCACCGAACATGGCGAATGCGGTCGCGGTTCGCAATTTTCCATATCCGCCGACATATATCGAAATGAAGTTTCCCAACATGAAAAAAGGTTCCATCAAACACGGAGAATACCAGAGTACCCAGATGGGTTATTTCAGGCCGAACGACCTGTGTTCCCAGTACAAAACTCCCATCGAAGGATATTATCTCGGTGGCGCAAGTGTATTTCCCGGGGGCATGGTCTTGCTGGGCTCCGGGTACGGTGCGGCGAACGTGATCGCGAAAGACTTGGGGGTTAAGCCGTCCTGGGGAACGCCAAAGTATATCGAGGAAGCGATTAAAAAGAGATATGTCCCATGAGGAAATATATTAAACGCTAAGATTGTGAGGTATTTCCATGAAGATGTGGTCGAGAGGGTTGGGAAAAGAGAACCTTGGTCTGGAATTCGATGGCGCGATTGTCAGAACGCTGGATGAGGCATTGGAAACGATGCCTCCTCCGGCAAGAGAACGACTGCTCTCCGAGTTAAATGGGTCCAGGGGGAAATGTATTACGATTACCGGGAAGATTTCGCCTCCCGTCGGCTGGGAATATGTCATTTTGCTGCAGAGGAAAGATGTATTCAGTTTGTTCGGGAAATTACTTACCAGCAAATTGGTCAAACTGTTTTTCTAATAATGAAATACGGTCGGAACTTAATGATAATTAAGTAAAAGGGGGGAAGTGATCAATGTCCTTAAAAGACAAGGTTGCCATAATTACCGGAGCCGGCCAAGGAATCGGTGAGGCGTTTGCATTGGGTTTTGCGCGTGAAGGAGCAAAGATCGTTGTAGCGGACATAAATGCCGCAAATGCCGAAAAGGTTGCTGCAGAGATTCGAAAGAATAAGGGGGCAGCCTTGGCGATCCATGTCGATGTCAGCAGTGAATCCGACACGATGGCGATGGCGCAGAAAACGATCGATGCATTTGGAAAAATCGATATTTTGGTCAATAACGCAGCGATCTTCTCCGGCTTGAAGCTTAAGCCGTTCAACGCTTGGACGGTAGATGAGTGGGATCGTATCTTTGCGGTTAACGTGAAAGGCATGTGGCTATGCTCAAATGCAGTGGTTCCCCGTATGGCCAAGCAAGGCAAAGGCAAGATCGTGAATGTTTCATCGGTTACCTTTCAACTCGGTTTCACCCACTTCCTCCCCTACGTGGCGACCAAGGGTGCAGTCGTCGCAATCACGAGAAGCCTGGCTCGGGAACTAGGGGATCAGGGCATCAACGTCAATAGCATAGCCCCTGGACTGACCATGAGCGAGGCCACGAAAAAATTGACCTCTGAGCACCATGGCATGGCGGAGGCGGTCGTTAGTAATCAATGTATCAAGCGGTGTGAAGAACCGAAGGATTTAGTTGGTGCCGCCGTGTTTCTCTCCTCCGAAAAGGCGGATTTCATAACAGGCCAGAACCTCTTGGTTGATGGGGGCTTGGTAATGCAGTAACTTTTCCGCTCGTATTCATTCGGAGGTGCTTTCGTGACGCCGGCCCTGATAATTGTCGATATGATCAAGGATAACATCGAAACAGACAAGCATTTAGGGATATCGCGTGAAGCAAAATCCATATTACCTGATTTAGTTGGCTTTATAAATTTTTTCAGGGAAAAAGGCTTTCCCGTTGTATATGCCAATGACAGTTTTCTGAAAAATGATTTCCTGTTCCGCGGTAAAATGAAAGAGCACGCCGTAAGAGGTACAAGCGGAACACAGGTCATAGATATAATATTTCCAAAACAAAATGATATCATCATAAACAAATTACGCTTTAGTGCTTTCTATAAAACAGATCTGGATCAAATTCTAAGGAGATTGGGCATAGATACCGTATTTGTTGTCGGCATATCAACCATGTGGTGTGTTTTCTTGACAGCAACCGACGCACTGTCAAACGATTTTTATACGATTATTGTGGAAGATCTGGCAGCATGTCACAAAAAGGAAATACATGATAAATTTGTGAATTTATATAAAAACTTCCCTCTTTTCCCCATTTTCAGATTTTTAACTTCTCACGAAGCGGTGGATATGATCAATAAAGGGAAAAATGCCTATACAACGGGTTGAAGAAGCACTCGACGATTTCCGCACCGGCAAGATGATCATCCTGGTGGACGACGAGGACCGGGAAAACGAAGGAGATCTCGTCATTGCCGCCGAGAAGGTGACCCCGGAGGCCGTCAACTTCATGGCCAAGTGCGGCCGGGGGCTGATCTGCCTGGCGCTTACCGGCGAACGGTGCGACAAGCTGAATCTGGCGCCCATGGTCGCCGAGAACACGAGTTCGTTCCAGACCGCCTTCACGGTGTCCATCGAAGCGCGCACCGGGGTAACAACCGGCATCTCGGCTGCGGATCGGGCCACGACCATCCGTGCCGCGATCGCCGACGACGCCAAGCCCGAAGACCTCGCCCGACCGGGCCACATATTTCCCTTACGATCCCGCAACGGCGGCGTCCTGGTGCGCACCGGCCAAACGGAGGGCTCCGTCGATCTGGCGCGTCTCGCCGGCCTCAAACCCGCCGCCGTCATCTGTGAGACCATGAAGGACGACGGAACGATGGCGCGACGGCCCGACCTGGAGGTTTTTTCCAGGCAGCACGGCGTTCGGATTGTGACCATAGCCGATATCATCGCCTACAGATTGCGCAAGGAACGACTCGTGCGCCGGGCGGTCCAGACGAGGCTTCCCACCGGGTACGGCGGGGAGTTTCAGGTTATCGCGTACGAGAACGACGTGGACGATTCCCTGCACATCGCCTTGGTGAAAGGGAAGATCGAGGGAGATGAGCCGATCCTCGTGCGTGTCCACTCGGAGTGCCTCACTGGAGACGTCTTCGGAAGCATGCGGTGCGACTGCGGAGACCAACTCCACGACGCCATGCGATTGATCGCCACCGAGGGCAGGGGTGCAATCGTATATCTGCGACAGGAGGGACGAGGCATCGGGCTCGTGAACAAACTTCGCGCGTACTCTCTCCAGGACCGCGGCCGCGACACCGTGCAGGCCAACGAAGACCTTGGGTTCGAGGCGGATCTGCGTGACTACGGAATCGGCGCCCAGATCCTGCTGGACCTCGGCATTCGTAAAATGAGGCTTCTTACTAACAACCCGAGAAAGATTACTGGAATCGAGGGCTATGATCTCGACGTTGTGGAGCGAATTCCGATCCTGATCAAGCCGCACTTTGAGAACGAACGATATCTTGCGACAAAACAAGAAAAGCTCGGTCACCTGATGAAGTTGCCCGACTTCTAACGCAGGAAACCCCGGCTTATCTATCACTCCCGCGATTGATTTCTCTTATTCTTCTATACAGCTTGTCTCTGCTGATACCCAGCTTCCTTGCGACATGCGATTTATTAGTATTATTCATCAACGCTTTTTTTATTATATCGATTTCAGCCGCCTTAAGGTCTATTATACCAACCTGCAATTTCACCTCCTCTTTATCGCATATTCCAGATATGTCTTTATTGTATTGTTTAATATAGGCCGGCATATCGCAGACGTCTAAATTCACATCTCCCTGCGTATTGTTTATGATCATATATTCAAGCATATTTCTTAACTCTCTTATATTTCCAGGCCAGCTGTATTCATTGATAAATGTGCGTAAGTCATTAGATATAGTTATAACATTCTTCTTGTATTTTACTTGATAAATGTCTTTATAATGGCTTATCAACAACTCGATATCGTCTTTTCTCTCCCTTAACGGCGGCAATGAAATCAATATCGCATTGATTCTATAATATAAGTCTTTTCTGAAATTGTTATTTTCAACTTCGTTTTTCAGTACCTTATTGGTGGCGACAATCAACCTGAAATCCACTTCAATTTTCCCACTCATCCCGATTTTTTCGATGTATTTATCTTCTACAACTCTTAGCAATTTCGCCTGTAAATCTATAGGCATATCGCCAATTTCGTCCAGGAAAAGTGTCCCCCCGTTCGCCAATTCGAACTTCCCTTTGCTGCCACCCTTCCTTGCGTTTGTGAATGCTCCTTCCGTGTATCCAAAGAATATACTTTCAAACAATTCCTTCGGAATGGCAGAACAGTTTACTGGTATAAATGGGCCATGTTTCATCTCACTGTTATTATGTATATACTTCGCCACATTCTCTTTGCCGGTGCCGCTTTCTCCCTCGATCAACACAGGTATGTTATGCTTTGAGCAATTATATGCAACCTCAAGACATTTCATATATCGGCTGTTTTCGCCAATCATGTTTAAAATATTATCCTGGTTGGATAGTTTATAAATATTTTTTATCTGCTCTGATTTTTTTATTAGAACCAGATATCCTCTCTCTCCTTCAATATAGTAAACCGAAGTAGACATAATCACTTCGATGTTCTTGCCCTTTTTCCCGGAAATATGTACAACAGCATCGACCATTTCCATTAACTCTTCAACAAGAAACTCCGTGATATTTCTTCCAATAACATCGTTCTTGATTTCTGCCTCAATAAGATCAATGAATTGTTGATTTACATCCAATATTATTCCTTCATTATTCACCACTACAAGCGAATCAGGTAAATTGTTCAGGTATTTTCTCAGGTTGTCCGCGACTTTTTTGTATGATTTCAGTATGTCATTATTCCTAAAAAGGGAACCTATGGCGCTACCTAAAGCAAAATTAGTCGCGACGGATTGCGAATTTGGCTTTATTTTCGCGTTTGTTATTGATATAACACCAATATATTCTCCTTTTTCATTGAATATAGGTGAATAGCATCCGGTTATATCATGTAATATTTCTTTATAGTGCTCCGGACCACATATCTGTACGGTTCTTTTTAACGTATCAGCTAACGAAAAACCGCAGGTCCCATTGACATCCTCCTTAAAACAAAGCCCCTCGACGATACCTATATTGTCGGAGTATGAAAGTGCGGTATCTTTTCCAATTCTTAAGATATGGTACCCTTCCTTTGAATAGAGATTCAGCATATAGAGAGAAGGACCCATCGATTCGTAAAACTCGATCAAAAACGGTTTAATAAAATCCAAATAACCCTTGTAACTACTCAAGTGATTCAAGTATTTCTGCCTGTTTAAAAACCTATCTTCAGAAAAATAGGTTACCGGGACATTATTTTTTACGGATCTGACCCAAGAGTCAAACACGCAGTCATCTACACAACCTATATTACTTACATCAACTCTTTTATCTTTAACGACCATACGCCACATTTGCTTTATATTAGACATATTATACTCATCATGGATCTGGCCATCCGATACTTTCAGTTTCCTGACAATGTTATCCATGATGGTACTCCAATTTCTGCATTATTAACTCCTGCGACATTATCAGAATTATTCTTACCTATAACGTGAAGCGTCCAAGAATTTGCTTTCGCCGGCAGATCTAACCACTTTTCAAGTCACCGCCGAACTGCTTTGTGATAAATACATTTAAATATATAGTAGATACGCGATCCCAAAACACAGTTTTGATTAAAAGCAACTCTACGCCACTGTCCTAATAAATGTCAAGTACCCCCCCGTCGCGAACTCATGATCCGCCCGGTTCCAACGTTCACTTCTCGGGAAGATGGACATGCGACGGACGGAGCGGGGAGCATGTACATGTAGACGACCGGCCGCAGGTAGTAGTAGATCGACACGGCGCTGTTCAGCACGCCGAGGACGGCCAGCCTGACGTAGCCGTTTTCACCGCGGCGCTGAACAGGTAGAACTTGCCGACGAAGCCCGCGGTGGGCGGGATCCCCGCCAGCGACACCAGGAAGAGCGTGAGAAGCCCGCCGAGCACGGGGTACCGGAAACCGATCCCCGCGAGATTTCCGATGTCGTACCCGTCGTCCTCCCGGTGAGCGAGCAGAATGACCACGCCGAAGGCGCCCAGGTTCATGAAGGCGTACACCAGAAGGTAGAAGAGGGACGCCCCCCCGCACGGTCCGTCTTTCCGCGAAGAGCTTTCCGAGACGGTGTACGTCGTTTCGGCCGGGGGAATCGATGGGGTACACTGTGTGGAACCACCAGGAAGGCAAAAGGGACCGATGACCGAGCTGGACCTGGCGCGCGCCCAGATGGCGATGCTGTTCGCCTTCCACATCCTCTTCGCGGTGGCGGGGATGGGGATGCCGGTCCTGATGGTCCTCGCGGAGGGGCTCCACCTCAAGACCCGCAAGCCCGTTTACGCGGAGTTGGCCCGGCGTTGGGCCCGGGGCACCGGGGTGCTCTTCGCCGTCGGCGCCGTCTCCGGGACGGTCCTCTCCTTCGAGCTCGGCCTGCTCTGGCCGCGTTTCATGGAATTCTCCGGCGGGATCATCGGCCTGCCGTTCGCCCTGGAGGGATTCGCCTTCTTCGCCGAGGCGATCTTTCTCGGGGTCTACCTCTACGGCTGGGAGAAGGTCTCCCCTCGGCTGCACCTCGCCGCGGGGTGCCTGGTGGCCCTGGGGGGAATCCTGTCCGGCGTGTTCGTGGTGGCCGCCAACGCCTGGATGAACAGCCCCGCCGGGTTCTCTGTCGTTGCGGGATGGCCGGCGGACGTCTCCCCGTTGGCGGCCATGGCAAACCCGGCCTGGAAAACCGAGGCGATCCACATGACGCTGGCCGCCTTCGTCGCTTCGGGCTTCGGCGTCGCGGGGATCCACGCGATCCGCCTGCTGCGGGAACCGCGGAACGGCTTCCACCGGGCCGCGCTGGGGATCGCCCTTTCGGTGGGGGGAGCGGCCGCGGCGCTTCAGCCCCTGAGCGGCGACATGAGCGCCCGCTTCGTCGCCCGGAACCAGCCCGTGAAGCTCGCCGCGCTGGAAGGGCAGTTCCGGACGCAACGGGGCGCCCCGTTGCGGATCGGCGGGGTGCCGGACCCGGCGAAGGAAACCACACGCTACGCCATCGAGATCCCGCGGGGATTGAGCTTGCTGGCCTTCCACGATCCGGAGGCCGAGGTCCTCGGGTTGACCGCCTTCCCGCCGGACGAGCGACCCAACCCCGTCCCGGTCCATCTCGCCTTCCAGGTCATGGTCTCCTGCGGCATCACACTTGCCTCGGTGGCGGCGGTCGCCGCCTTCCTGGCATGGAAGCGGCGGGAGCGCCTCTTCGCCCGGCCGTTTCTTTGGGGAGTTGCGGCGTGCGGCCCCCTGGGCCTGCTGGCCGTGGAGGCCGGCTGGGTCGTGACCGAACTCGGGCGGCAGCCCTGGGTCATCCGCGGTGTGATGCGGACATCCGACGCGGTGACCCCGGTGGGGGGGCTCGCCTTCCCGTTCGCGTTCTTCACGTTGATCTACCTTGCGCTGGGCGTCTCCGCCGTCCGCCTCCTGCGCGGGGAACTGGCGGCCAGCCCCTTCTTCCCCGCGGAGGATGGAGACTCGCACGCAGAACCAGGGGAGGGGTGAGGCATGCCGATCCTTCCCGCCCTGGCGGCCGGATGCATCCTGGCATGCCTCGTATTGTATGCGCTCACCGGCGGCGCGGATTTCGGAGGGGGCATCTGGGCGTTGTGGAACCGCGGCCCCCGGGCGGAAGCCCGCAGGCACCTCATCGCCCACGCCATCGGGCCGGTCTGGGAGACGAACCACATCTGGATCATCGTGGCCGTCGTGGTCCTGTTCACCGCGTTCCCCAAGGCGTACGCGCTCCTGTCCACCGCCCTGTTCGTTCCGCTCACGCTCGTACTTGCCGGGATCGTTCTGAGGGGTTCCGCCTTCGCTTTCCACGCGTACCACCTGAAGGAGGAAAGCGGACCGGGATGGTGGGAGGGCGTGTTCGCGGGGGCAAGCCTCGTCACGCCGTTCCTGCTGGGCGTCACCCAGGGCGCGATCTCCTCGGGAGCGATCCGCGGATCGGACCTCTCGTCCCTTGCGGACGGCACGGGCGCCTGGCTGGCGCCGTTCCCCTTGTCGGTCGGGTTCCTGACGCTGGCGTCCTTCGCCTATCTGGCCGCGGTCTACCTCATCCTCGAAACGGACGATCCGGGGCTGGCGGAAGATTTCCGGCGCCGCGCGCTCGGCGCCCTGGGCCTGGTGTCGCTGCTGTCGATCGCCGTCCCCTTCCTTTCCTCCGGGGGAGCTCCGGGGTTCCACCAGTCCCTGACCGGAAGCCGGTGGTCGGCGCCCTTGCTGGGGGCGAACGCCCTCGCCGCCCTGGGGGCGGGGGTTTCCCTGTGGCGCCGGGCGTATCCGCTTGCCCGCGCCTGCGCCGCCGCGCAGGTGACCCTTCTCCTTCTCGGGTGGGGGATGGCACAGTATCCGTTTCTCGTCCGTCCCGACCTGTCGATTCCCACGGGCGCCGCATCTCCCGAAACGCTGCGGTTGATGGTGATCATCCTCTCCGTGGGGGCCGTGTTCCTGTTCCCGGCGATCTACCTCCTGCTGCGCATTTTCAAGAAGGATGCGCTCTTCGGCGGGGGCCCGAGGCGTTGCGCGAAGTCAAGGGGTCGGTGATGTCGGGCAGGTCGGTTCGACCCCCGGATTACATCAGCAGGGTGAGGAACGTCACGGCCAGGATCGTCAGGGTGACGAACAGCCCCATCCCGTCGTGGACGATCATCCCGGAGAACCCGTCGATCCGCCCGGGGCCCAGCGACAGCGCGGCCAGGATCGCGGTCGCCGTGCCGGAGATCCCCAGGTGGCAGAGGCGCTTCTTCCCGATCTCCGGGAGGACCAGGTCGGCCAGCAGGACCGCGATCGCCGTGGCGATCAGTATCAGTTCGGGGAGGATGCTGTAGAGCCCCTGCACCAGCGCGGCCTGATCGAAGGGAATCGGCGTCATCGCGCGCTCACTTCTTCCCGTCGAAGTAGCGGACGAGCAGCGTCTCTCCCGCGGGGGAGCCGGCCAGCGCCGCCTGTTTCTTCGCCTCGAAGCGCGTGACGAACGCGTTCAATTACTACGCCGCCTACTCGAATGCCCACCGCGGGGTCGCGCGCCGGCGCGAGAGTTTCGTTGATGTCCCACCGGAAGATGAACCGTTCGACTCCCCGCGACCCGAAAGTACCTGGCTTGCGGTCCGCCGGAAATCGTGGGCGCGCCTTATCCGCCGCGTCTACGAGGTCGATCCGCTTCTCTGCCGTTGCGGCGAGCGATCTGGCATGTCGGAAAGGTTGATCCAGCCCCCGAAACACGACGGCCGGACAGGTTCCCAGGGCCTCCCCCCGTCTCCCGACCATCCCAGGGAAAAAGGAAATGCCTATCTCATTACCGCCCTTCGGGGGCTGCTGACGGGTCCGCCTTCGCCGTAACCGGACAGCGGTTATTGACGAAGGATTCTTTAAGCCCCGCGATTCTCTGCTCCAGCCGGAACCGCTCGAGCGCCATCTTGCCCTGGTTCCCGGTGAAGCCGCGCGCCTCGTCCCGGCGGTGCTTCATGCCGATCCCGGCCGCCGTCGCCTTGATTCCCGCCACGGCCGACTTGAAGGAGATCTCCCAGGCGGGGCCCATCACCGACGCCAGGTTCCCGCCCAGGGACTCCCAGCCTTCGCCGTCATACATGAATTTTTCGTTGAAGTCCTTGAGCGCGATCTCGAGTTTCTCGCGGTACGGCGAAGCCGCGAGAGCGTCGTTGCCGCGAAGGGAAGTGGTCTTGTAATAATCGATGCTTTTCTCCGTCAGGTCCGCAACGTTTCCGCCGTATGTCATTCCCTTGTCCAGCCACTTCTGCGCCTGCACGATCTGGCCGTAGGACATACGTCCCGCGTTCCCGCCCTTGCCCGCCTGCATCTTGTCCAGAAGCTCCCTCATTCTCTGAAGGTTTTTCTGCGTCTGGACGAACGACTGGAGCCCCATGGAGAGCGCTTCCGCGGTCGCGTCCGCCGTCACCTTCGCCAGCTCCTCTTCGGCCTTTTTGCCCTCCGCCTCCGCGTCCCGGAGCATCCGCTCGTTCCGGGCCATCACTTCGTCGATGTGCCGGATCCCGTTCTCGTACCGCGCGATCTTTTCGGCGATGCCGGGACATTCCGCGAGCTGCTTCTTCCGGGAGTCTTCATCGAGGGCGCCGGTGATGTCGAGGATGTTGTTGTTCCCGCCCGACGGCGGCATGCCGAGAAGCTCCGTGTGGACCTCCATGGCCTCCTTCTCCCTGCGCGCGGCTTCCTCCCGCGCGGCTGCCTTTCGGCGCTCCTCCTCGGAGCGGGCGGACGCTTGCTGGGCATTGTGGATCTGCTCGGCGTTCCGGAGGCTTTCCTGCTGGTACTTCTTGTAGGCCTGCCAGTTCACCTTGAACATCTGGTCCACCTGCTTTTGCAATTCCTGCACCACCAGCTGCTCGTCGCTCGGGCCGCGCTTCTTGGCTCCGCCCCCGCCGCGCCCGCCGCTTGCGGGCTCGGCCCCGGTATTCCTGGCCCTGCAGACCGGGGGGCTGGAGTTCCCGTTGCTGCAGCTGCACTCGTAATCGTTCAAATACTGCTTCATGTTGGGATCCGATCTCCATGCCGTGATCGTCGCATCGCAGACGGCCTGCGCGTTGATGCCGTAGGCGGGAGGGGCCGACATGCAGACCACCGCGACGGCGGCAAGGAGGAATACCGCGGATTTCATGGGAGCGTGCCTTCCCATCATCTCCCGCGCCGTAGATTCCGGAGTTCGCTTCCCAGGCGGCCGATGCCCGAACCGCCGGCCGAGCCGCCCGAACGGACCAGCCGCAGGTTGACGTTGTTCGTGGCGATGATGTTGACGGCGTCGCACTTCGTCTCGCAGGTGAGGCAGTTGCCCGCCACGGGGGCGCCGAACATGTTGACGTAGTGGAACTTCGTGTCGTAGCGCGACCACAGGTAATCGATGGACATGCCGTTGGCGTCGGGATCGAGCTTCCCGTTGACGGGATGGAGCTGCCCGGGGAAGGTGCATCCGTGCGGGCCGGAGCGCGACCCTCCCTCGACGGACCCCTTGATGACGTTGTTGTTAAGGGTGAGGGAAAACGTCAGCCCGCTGGCGGAAACGATCCTCAAGTTGCCGCCGTCGATGGCGACGCTGTAGCTCGCGCCCGAGCCGTCCTTCCATTGGCCGGTAACCCCGCTGATCTTGTCGGCCTCCTCCCTGGCCAGCCGGATCTCGTAGATCTTGTCCTGGGCGGCCTGCGGCTTGGGGCCGGGGGGCGCGGCGGCGATGTAGATGGCGAGGTTCTCCTCCGAGATGACGAACCGGTTCAGCTTCGCCTGCAGGATCCCGATGTTGTAGTACCCTTCGAGCCACCAGGGATCGGTGTTCAGCGCCGACGCCACTTCCTTTTCCGCCTGGTCGAGGTTCTGGCTGTTCTTGAGGATGTAGGAGCTGCGGACGAGATGCTCGCGCGCCTTCTCCGACAATGCCGGCGGGTTCGGCAAGCCGTTGACGGTTTTTAATACCCTCACGCGCGCATCCATCACCGCCGCGCCGCCAAGGCCCCCCGCCTTCGAGATGGCGGCGGAATAACGGGCGCTCGCCTCGTCGAACAACCCCTTTTCGGCGGCCAGGTCGCCCGCGGCCAACTCCTCGTCGACCTCACCGCGCAATTTCCCCTGGAGTTCCCGGAAAAGTCCCGCCGTTCCGGCATCCCCGCTCCGGGCCCCGATCTGCATCGCGGATTCGCCCCGGTTGTTTTTCTGCATCGGGTCGGAGCCCGCATCCAGCAGCAGTATCGCCATCCTCGCGTCGGAGGCCAGCATCAGGGCCGTCTCGCCGTCCCGGTTCCGGGCATGCGCCGACGCCCCGTTTTTCAGCAAAAACTCGGCCAGCGGCAGGTTCCCCTGCTTCGCGGCGATCAGGAGCGCGGTGTTTCCGCCGGCATCCACGGTGTCCGGCTTCGCCCCGCCTTGCACGAGAAGGCGGACCACGTCTTCCTTGCCGTTGTTCAGCGCGAAGGCCAGGGGCGTCTTTCCCGTGCTCGTCGCGAGGTTGGGATCGGCTTTATTGTCGAGGAGCTTTTTCACGATCGCCGCATGTCCCGCGCAGGAAGCGGCCTGAAGCGGCGTCAACGAGGTCTCTCCCGGACACGATTTTTGGGATTTCTCTACCGGGACGGAAGTGTTGATGTCGGGGGATCCGGGCCGCAGGCAGCCATCCAGCGCGGCGGCGTCGCCATCGAGGGCGGCCCCGGTCATACGCTGTGGATTGCTGGCGCACGAGACCAGAAGAAAGGGGGCGAGAAATACGATCACCAGGATGTCCGACAGTTCGATGCGTGTCTTTTCCCTCATGTAGTTTTCCTTTCCGTTTTTCACCCGGCGATATGCCGCGCGCTGGCCGAAGATCCGGCAGTCCCATTAATGGGAAGAGTTCCGTGTATTCCCGCGAGAACGGGATGAAGATTTCGTCGCATGAGGTATTTATCGGACGGGGCGATGATAATCTTTACGGGAAGTGATGCAAGATTTCAGGTCACTTCCCACATCCCCGACCAGGGAACCCAACTCGTCCATTACTACGGCACCTACTCGAACGCCCACCGCGGGGTCGCCGCCGGCGCGAGGTCTTCATCGAGGTCCCGCCGGAGAACGAGCTGTCCGATCCTCCGCGACCCGACAGGCCCTGGCTTGCGGCCCGCCGGAAATCGTGGGCGCGCCTTATCCGCCGCGTCTACGAGGTCGATCCGCTTCTCTGCCGTTGCGGCGTGCGATGTGGCATGCCGGGAAGGTTGATCCAGCCCCCGAAACACGACGGCCGGACAACCTT
>Ga0209342_10000286_pt1 | contig 56897 bp, 53 predicted proteins | sample RifCSP16_2_FD_184023 | JGI IMG/M metagenome (GOLD analysis project Ga0209342, IMG submission 184023) | Soil microbial communities from Rifle, Colorado - Rifle CSP2_sed 16_2 (SPAdes) (version 2) | ecosystem: Environmental > Terrestrial > Deep subsurface > Rock core/Sediment | place: Rifle... | reverse complement strand
AAGTACTACAAAAGCAACCCGAAAGCATTCAGAATTTCTTGCGGCGCACGTCAATCCTTGACCGCTTGTGCGGCCCCCTTTGTGATGCCGTAGTGCTCGACCCGTCGGGGTCTGCTTCCGGGCAAGAGACCCTGGAATATCTCGAACGCGCCAACCTGTTCATCATTCCCCTGGACAATGAGCGTCGCTGGTATCGCTATCATGATCTCTTTGCGGAATTGCTGCGAAACCGCCTCACTCGCGCGTACTCAGATCAGATCGCCGAACTCCACCGCCGCGCCAGCGATTGGTATGGGCGCAACGATTTGCCAAACGAAGCGGTCACGCACGCGCTTGCAATTCAGGATTGGCACCGCGCCGCTGAAATCATCGAACGGTTTTCTGATCAGTGGCCGATGCGCAGTGAAAGCAAAACCCGGCTTGGTTGGTTCGAAGCGTTCCCGGCCCAGGTTCTACTCGACCGGCCCGGGCTGGGAATGGTTTATGCGTGGGCGCTCTTTATGTCAAATCAATTGGAGCGCGCCGAGCAACAGTTGAATCAACTGATGCCGCTCGTTCAAACCGCGCCCTCTCTGCTTGGCGAACTTTACGTGATTCGCGTGATGATCGCGACGCGCCGTTACGATATGCCCGCCTTTATCGAATTAGCCCGGCAAGCCTTGTCGCGCGTGCCGCCGGAAGAGGCGTCGCCCCGCAGTCGGATTTTGCTTACTTTGGGCGTGGCCTACGAAGAAATGAGCGGTGATATTATTGCCGCCAAGAGCGCCTTCCGCGAAGCGTATGAGTTGGGCAAGGCCTTCCCTTCCGCCAGCTCGGTGGGGAACGCTCCGCTTCCGTTAATGGCCTTGGCGTATTTGGCCGACTATGAATGGCTCCAGGGCAACCTGCGCGACGCATCTCGAATGTACGAACAGTCCATTGGACTCGCGGAAAAATGGGGCGGGCAATCTTCCATTGCGTTGTGTCTCGTGCAACAGGGTAGGGCCGGTCTGCTCTACGAGTGGAACGATTTGGATGGCGCGGCGCGCGCCTTGCAGGAGTGCATTCGCGTCGGCGAATTGTGGAGAAACCCGCGCCTGCTCGTGCCTGCCTATGGTTTGTCGGCGCTGGTGATGCAGGCGCGCGGGCAAGCGGATGACGCACGCGCAATGATTGGGCGCGCGGAACAAATCACGCGCGATTCGTATTCGTCTCCTCCCGACCTGGGTTCGCTCGCGCTTTATCAAATCATTTTGTGGATCGCGCAAAAAGACTTTCAAGCCATCGCGCAATGGGAACAAAGCCACGATTCCGAGTGGCGATCGCAAATCGGGCGCTCCCGCGACACCATACCGATTGTCCTCGCGCGTGCGCGGATCGCGCGCTATTTTCGGCAGCGCGATGATTCTGCCCTGGGTCAGGCGCGTGCGCTGATCGAGCCGGCGTTGGAACAAGCGCAAGCCAGCGGCTTGATGTTCAATGTGGCGCGCCTCCTCATCCTTGACGCGCTGGCGTTATACGCGCAGAGGGAAACCGTATCCGCGATCACAGGGCTCAAACGCGCGTTGGCGCTTGCTGAACCAGAAAATTATGTGCGCAGTTTTCTCGATATGGGCAAGCCGATGGAAGAATTCCTTTTGTGGGGCCTGGAAAGCCAATCATTGAGCGAACCGCATCTGCGCGTGTATGTAAGCAAATTGCTGTCCCATTTCGGTGCAGATTTTCCGATCAAATCAAGCCAGCCAACGGGCGACACACTCATCGAACCGCTCACCGAACGCGAGTTGGAAGTGCTGCGGCTCATTGCCCAAGGACTCTCGAATCGTGAGATCGGCGAGCGTCTTTTCCTCGCCCTGAGCACGGTGAAGGGACACACTCGGATCATCTTTGACAAGCTACAGGTCCAAAGGCGCACCGAAGCGGTAGCCCGTGCCCGCGAGTTGGGTCTATTGTAGCCTATATGTCAGTTCCCCTGCCAAGTTGTAATCAAGAACCGTACGCAAGCGGTCCGTAAAGCCAGAGTTTTAGAACTCCCCTCTCAGCAACCCCAAAACAATACTCCCGAACAATACTTTAGTATCTATACGCTCATACCGTATTGTTGGTATATTGCCGGCACATTGAGCAAGTGGCAAAAGCTGTCATGCTCGGCCACAACCGGTACAGGGAATGTCGAACCACCTCGAACCAGCAACTGATCCAAGTCAACCCATCGTCTATCAAATCAGGATCAAAGGCCATCTGGGTTGTCAATGGACAGACTGGTTTGGGGGCCTGACCATCACACTGGAAGAGAACGGCGATACGCTGCTGACTGGACCGGTGGAGGATCAGGCCGCGCTGTATGGGCTGCTGAGGAGATTGCGCGACCTCGGAGTGCCTCTGGTTTCGATCAACCCTGCTCCGCCCGGGGAGCCGGGAAACTCATCCAAGGAGGAGAAGAACCGATGAACACGCAGAATAGAATGACCAGTGCAGTGGATCCAGAAGGGAAGTGGTTGTATCGCGTAGGTGCAGTTGCCGCATTCGTCCTTGTTATCGGGTACCTCCTCACCTTCCCGGTCTACGGGTGGGTGGGGGACCCGCCGACGAGCGGCGTCGCGGCGCAGGTTGCCTACTTCGCAGAACACGCTGCGGGATGGTGGGTCATTGTCTTTCTCATGGTGGCCACAGACCTCCTGCTGGTGCCGATCTTCTTCGGGCTCTATATGGCCCTGAAGCACATCAACAAGGGGCTGATGTTGGTGGCGCTGACCTTCAAGGCCTTCCTCTTTGTCATCTTGGACCTGGCGGTCACGTGGACAGCCTACTCGGCACTCATCACGTCCGGTGTCGCCTACGGTGCTGCAGCAACGGAGGCCCAGAGGGCGGCCTACGTAGCGGCCGCGGCCTACCCGTCGGCGATGCTGGTTTCCCCCCTGTTTGGTACCTACGCCATCCTGATCCCTTCTCTCGGGGTTCTCTTCGCCGGTCTGGTCATGTTCAAGGGCGTCTTTAGCAAGGGCACTGCCTACGTTGCCCTGGCAGTAGGCCTAACCGGGATCCTCTTCATGGGCAGGTACTTCCTGGAACCTTTGGCTGTACTTCGGTACATCAACGCCCTCCTCGCGACGGCCTTCTACCTGCTGGCAGGCTTCCGGCTCTACAGGCTGGGTCGGGGGTGATTTCGATTCGACGACGCGGCCTCTTGAAGGATGCACCGATCTATAGGAGAAGGCCAATGAAAGCGATGGCATACACACGGTACGGTCCTCGGGGGGTTCTTCGGCTAACAGACGTGACAAAGCCCGAGCCCAGGGAAGATCATGTCTTGGTCAAGGTTCATGCGGCCTCCGCGAACGCACTCGACCACCGCCACTTCGAAGGGGTCTCCCTTGAGACGGATCCGGGGAGCACGGCCCGTCGGTCCGGCTACAAGGTGCTCGGCGTGGACATCGCAGGGCGGGTAGAGGCCGTTGGCGCAAGTGTAAAGCAGTTTCAGCCAGGTGATGAGGTCTTTGGGGTATCTGCGGGATATGAGGGTGGGTTCGCCGAGTATGCGTGTGCAGCCGAAGATAACTTGGCGCTGAAACCGGCCAATCTATCGTTTGAGGCTGCCGCTGCCGTCCCTGTTGCGGCATTGACCGCATTGCAGGGGCTTCGCAACAAGGGGCAGATTCAGCCCGGCCAAAAGGTTCTCATCAACGGGGCGTCTGGCGGCGTGGGTACGTTTGCGGTGCAGATTGCCAAATCCTTCGGGGCTGAAGTGACAGCCGTATGCAGCGCACGAAACCTGGACATGGCGCGTTCGATTGGGGCAGACCACGTCATCGATTACCGGCGAGAAGATTTCACCCAGAATGGGCAGCGATATGACTTGATCCTTGGCGTGAACGGATATCACCCGATCCTGGATTACCGACGCGCCCTCCGCCCTGGCGGAAGGTATGTCGCCATCGGCGGCTCCATGCCCCAGATCCTTCAGGGGATGCTGATAGGACCGGTCCTGTCGCTGGTCGGAGGCAAGAAGATGGGCTTCATGGGGATCTCGAAAACCAACCAGAAGGACTTGATCTTTGTGAGAGACCTTGTTGAAGCCGGCAAAGTTGTGCCCGTCATCGACAGGATCTACCCCTTGTGCGAGGCTGCCGAAGCAATCAGGTATCTCGCAGGGGAACATGCCACAGGGAAGGTGGTCTTCACCGTCGATCAGGAACAAGTGCCCGATCCCAGTCAACTTGGGGAGCACTCATGAAGGCGATGGCGTATTCGAATCCCGGACCTCCAGAAGTCCTTCAACTCCAAGAGGTGGCAAGACCTGCTCCGAAAAACCACGAAGTCCTGATCAGAATCCATGCGACAACCGCCACGGCAGGAGACTGTGGGGCTCGCTCTTCGAAAGCACCTGGCGCGTTTCGGTTTCTTCGTCCCAGACACCCAGGCATCGTCATCCTGGGACAGGAGCTGGCCGGGGAAGTTGAAGCCGTCGGCCGCAAGGTCGCAAGGTTCAGAAAGGGCGACCAGATTGTCGCATGGTCCGGCCTTCGTTTGGGCACCTATGCAGAGTACACTTGTCTGCCTGAAAGAGGGGTGCTGTTCACTAAGCCAACCAATATGACCTTTGAGGAAGCCGCTACCCTTCCTGTTGGTGGACTTGACGCAGTGTATCTTCTTAGAAAGGCCAATATCCAGCGCGGAGAAAATGTCTTGATCATTGGTGCAGGTGGAAGTATGGGCACTTATGCGGTCCAAATTGCCAAGCACTTCGGGGCTGAGGTGACGGGCGTGGACAGCACAGCGAAACTGGACATGCTGCGCTCGATCGGGGCCGATCACATCATTGACTACACACAAGAGGATTTCATCCAAAGCGGCGAGACCTATGATGTGATCTTTGACGTGATCGGCAAAAGCTCATTTTCGGATATTCTGAATCGCCTGAACCTCAACGGACGCTACGTGACGGCCGTTCCTCAGATGTCGCAGATATTCCGATGGCAATGGATCGCGTGGAGGAGCGGCAAGAAGGTCATCTTCTGGACGCCGAGGACTGTAGGCAGATACACTGAAGACTTCACCTTCCTCAAAGACCTTATTGAGGCGGGAACAGTGAAAGCGATCATTGACAAATGCTTTTCATTAGAACAGGCTGCCGAGGCGCACCGATATGTCGAAAAGGGATATAAGAAGGGCCATGTGGTCATCGCTGTGGGACAATAACAAACTCGATAGATCGTGAGCCGGTGGTACTTCATGTGGAGGATTGTGTACGCATGACCATCTCACGTGTCACGGGCATTCTTCTCATTGTGATTCCCATCGCCTTCAACCTGGTGTTCTTCCTGCTGCAAAGGCACTTTGAGTACCCCGACATCTTGCGTAAGCCCACGGACTACATCTTGACGCGGTTCCGCGCAGGCGGCAGTCGTTTGGTGGCCTTCTCGCTCCTCAAGTGCTGGCACCCGGGGACGCCGTCTTTGTCGCCGCCGCCGTCACGGCTGGCGTGCTGGCCGGACTGGTGCAAGTCCTCGGCCTGATTCGCTGGCCGTTCGTCGTTCGGCATCTGGCCCACACCTATGCGGATCCCAGCATCAGTCAGGCCACACGAGACGCTATCACCGTCGTCTTTCAAGCTGTCCATCGTTACGCCGGTGTGGCTATCGGTGAGCATCTAGGCTTTTTGTTTACCAGCCTCTGGACTGTCTTGATTACGGCGGCCCTAACGCAGCCGTCCGAGTATCCGACATGGCTGGGGTGGGTGGGGTTGATTCCGGCTCTTGGTATCTTTGTTGGCGTTTTTGAAGAGAGCGGCTTCCAGGCGGCTGGATCACTCAACGCTATCAGCTACATCTTGTGGTCAATCTGGCTGATTGTGATCGGCATATTCTTTGTGACGGTTTGAGCCTCGGCCCGTGGCGCTGCCCAGCTACGGTCAGGGAGGCAGTCACCTTCTGCGCGGGACGGCGGAGTGGCTGTACGCGCGGTAAGCGGCCCTGGTGATTGTACACGTCTCTGTTGCTCGCCTCTCTAACCCGACCCACCTCTCCGTCCACAAGGGGAGAACAGCCACAGGTTGACAACACCAGAATGCAGACTACAATCGTAGTCGATGCCACGCCGGCCGAAGTTGGAAAACATCCTCATCGCACGCTCGCCGCGTTTTCAAGACATGCTGAATAGATCATGGCAGAGTATCAAGGCGGGTAAAGGGCTTTCAGAAAAAGACTTCTGGAAGGCCGTATCCCAGCGTCGCAAGAGGGCCAAAGGTAACGGCATTTCTGCATAGTGGGCAGCCCAAGTTCTGATTGCCATGAAGTATGGGCTTGACGTGTCCATTGCCGGAGAGTACGCCAACCCGCGCCTGTTGGCTGATCTGGCAGCCGAAGCCGAGCAAGCCGGCTGGGACGGCTTTTTTGTGCAGGACTATATGGTATCGGACCAAGCGGTCGTTGATCCCTGGGTGGCATTAGCCGCCATCGCCATGCAGACTGCACGCCTCCGAATCGGGGCCTTCATGACAGCCCTGCCCCGACGACGTCCCTGGAAGGTCGCCCGCGAGACGGTGTCGTTAGACCACTTGTCGAAAGGGCGACTGATCTTTGGAGCAGGCTTGGGGTTCGACGCACTCGATTTCACCGCTTTCGGGGAAGAGGCCGATCCCGAGCTTCGAGCCGAAAAACTGGACGAGGGTCTGGCGATACTGAGTGGGCTGTGGACAGGTGAACCGTTCAGCTTTCAGGGAAAGCATTATCAGATCAAGGAGGTGCAGCTTCTTCCTCGACCGATTCAGTCACCCAGAATTCCCGTCTGGGTCGCAGGCGGGTGGCCTAACCGTAGACCATTCCGCCGAGCGGCACGCTGGGATGGCATATACGTCATGACACAGCAGGCGAACGGGGAGCGAGTCACTCCGAAAGAGATCAGAGAGATCGTGGCTTATGTGAAAAGCTTTCGGGATGGCTCCGATCCTTTTGACGTAGCGTTTGCGGATGAAACGTCGTCCGATCTCAAGAAGGGAGCCAAGATCGTTCAGTCATATGCTGAAGCCGGGGTGACGTGGTGGCTTGAAGGCATATGGGGATCCGATATCAGGAAATCGAAGGAGCGAATTCGAAGTGGCCCATCAGGGACATACTCGGAGGCTAAACCATGACCACTACACCAGGAATCGACGTATCGCGCTGGCAGGGAGATATCAACTGGGAGATAGTTGCATCGGCTGGCTATCGTTTTGCGGTGATTCGAGCCACAGTCGGCGAGACATATATCGATCCCCGACTTCACGCGAACTGGGCTGGCGCGCGCAACGCGGGTCTCCTCGTCTCCGCATACCATGTGGTGAAACCCGAGCATCCGGCCGATTCACAAGTGGCTCGCCTGTTTGAGGCCCTGGGCGACCGAAGAGCCGACTTGCCACTCGTGCTGGACATTGAACTCCATGGCGATCTCAGCCCTGCCGACATCACGGCCTGTATCCAGGGCTGCTTGCACAAGGTCGAGCAGACCGGTGGCCGAAAGCCGATTATCTACACCGCCAAGTGGTTTTGGAACAGTCACGTCTTACCGTCGTCGGAGTGGTCGGCGTACGATTTGTGGGTCGCCAGCTACGGCGTGGCCACGCCAATACTACCGGCGGGATGGAGTGAGTGGAAGTTCTGGCAGTATTCGAATAAAGGAAGTGTCCCGGGTGTCAGCGCAGGCTCGACCGACTTGAACTGGTATGCTGGCGCCTACGAGGATTTGCTGAAGTACGCCGGCACAGTCCCACAGCCGCAGCCGCGCCCCGGCGTCGGACTACAGGCGCGTGTGTCCGTCCCGACCCTCAACCTTCGCAACGGCCCCGGCGCGAATTACACCGACATCGGCGATTTGCAGAAGGGCGACGTGGTGAGCATCCTGGCGCTCAGTGGACAGGATGTTTGGGTGGAGATCGAAGCGGGGAAATGGGCCGCCTTCGCCGTTCACGATCAGCGCTACATGGAACTGGAAGGGGTACGGGCGCGCGTGTCGATCCCGACACTCAACATACGCAGTGGCCCGAGCACCGGCAGCAGTGACATCGGCGATTTGCATCTCGGCGACAGTGTGAACATCATGGACCTGGAGGGCAAGGATGTCTGGGCCGAGATTGGGCCGGGGAAGTGGGCTGCCCTTGCCTCTCATGGCGAGCGGTATATGGAACTCGAAGAAGCCAGAGCGGTTGAGGCCGTAGAGCGAACGGCCCGGTTCCAGATCTACCGGGACCGCCGAGGCGAGTACCGTTGGCGGCTGCGTGCCATCAACGGCGAGATCATCGCCGACTCCAACGAGGGATACAGCCGCAAGTCTGACTGCGAGCACGGCATCGACCTCGTCAAACGGCAGGCTCCGGACGCCGCGGTCGAGGATCAAACCTAGTACGCCGCCACATGCAAATTGATGGGTAGCTTAGCCCCTTGTGGGCGTCTGACGGGCACGAGGCCCTACGCTACGCCGAGCAAAACCACCGTGGCGGAGTACTAGCGTGCCGCGAACAAAACGACCGAGCCGCCCCGATCGGGGCGGCTCGGATTTCGTTCAGGTCGATTGGTGTTATGCTGAATCTTCGCGTCTAATAGAGGTCGTGCTTGCCGCCGCCGCCCGAGCCACCGCCGATGCCGAGCGCCGCGGCGAGACGCTGTAGCCAGGAAGCCTGAGCGCTCATCACGGCGCTGTCTGCGGCCTGCGCGCCGTAAGCGACACTGCCTTCCGCCTGAGCACCATAAGCGGCAGCGCCTTCCGCCTGCGCGCCCATTGCGCTGCTGCCTTCCGCTTGAGCACCATAAGCGGCGCTGCCTTCCGCCTGGGCGCCCATCGCGCTGCTGCCTTCTGCCTGCGCGCCGTAAGCGGCACTGCCCTCTGCCTGGGCACCCATCGCGCTGCTGCCCGCCGCATGAGCGCCATAAGCGGCACTGCCTTCCGCCTGACTGCCCATCGCGCTGCTGCCTGCCGCGTGAGCGCCGTAAGCGGCAGCGCCTTCCGCCTGACTGCCCATCGCACTGCTGCCCGCCGCGTGAGCGCCGTAAGCGGCGCTGCCTTCTGCCTGACTACCCATCGCGCTGCTGCCGGCCGCATGAGCGCCGTAAGCGGCAGCGCCTTCTGCCTGGCTGCCCATCGCGCTGCTGCCCGCCGCGTGAGCGCCGTGAGCGGTGCTGCCTTCCGCCTGGCTGCCAAATGCCGCAGCGCCGAAGGCAATCACGGACATCGATATGCGCTCTTCCAGGTGGTTGGCGAAATCGTCCATCGTCTCGGCCGGGATGGAGCGCAGGGCCTGCACTTCATCGGGGGTGAGATCGTAACCGGTCAGCGCCGTGTCCGGGTCGCTGAACAGGGTTCGACGGAATTCCTCATCCATGACCGCGCGACTCACGACTTTTCGAGTATCTTGCACGCTCATCGTAATCTCCTCTCTGATATGTATTCTCGGATTTTGTGAAGCCACTATATACGATAATCGGGCCGTTGTCAGTGAGGAAGTCAGATGGCGCCCGGTGAAGTTGACCATCGGGCCGGTGTGAACTGCTTCACAACGAGTATGGTATCATTTCGCGCGTGAAACGGAGCCTTATCCTGCTGGCCCTGTTCCTGGCGGCCTGTAGCGCGCGCCAGCCCGAGCAGATCGGCGTCAATCTGACCGTCGACGGCGAAACGCGCGCCATCGTCACCGATGCCCGCACAGTCGGCGCGTTCTTGCGACAGGCCGGCGTCACGCTCGGCGAGCTGGACAAGGTGCGCCCGCTCGAGACCGCCTCGCTGCAGGACGGCGCGAGCGTCACGGTCATTCGCGTCACGCAGACAACCGAGGTCGTCACCGAGACGATCCCGTTCGGCACGCAAATACTGCGCGACGCCTCGATCCCGCCCGGCACGCCTATCCCCATCCAGGCCGGCCGCAACGGCGAGCGCGTGATGACCTATCGCATCACGCTCGAGGACGGCGTCGAGGTCAAGCGCGAGCTGGCCGGCGAGCCACAGGAAGTCCGGCCCACCCCCGAGATCGTCCGCGTCGGCATTAAGGACATCTTCTCGAACGTGCCCTTCACCGGCACGATCGCCTTCGTCAGCAACAACAACGCCTTCGTCATGCGCGAGACGGCCGGCAGCCGCCGCCCCGTCACGAGCGAGGGCGATCTCGACGGCCTGGTGTTCGATCTCTCTCCCGACGGGCGGTGGCTGATCTACACACGCGCCGTCACCGACACGCTGAACGAGCTGTGGCTCGCCGACACGGCGCTCGCCACACCCGAAGCGCGGGCGCTCGGCGTGTCGGGCGTGTTGTGGGCCGCCTGGTCGCCCGACGGCGAGTCGATCGCGTACTCCACCGCCGAGCCGTCGTCGGGGCCGGCGCGCTGGCGCGCGCACAACGACCTGTTCACGCTGCCGGTCAGCGACGGCGCGCCCGGCCGCGCCCGGCGCATCCGCGAGGAATACACTGGCGCCACGTATCCGTGGTGGGGCACGACCTTCGCCTGGTCGCCCGACGGCGCATACATGGCGTTTGCCGACACCGACGGCGTCGGCGTCATCACGATGACGGCGCGCATCCCCGAAGCCACGCGACTGGTCACCTTCACCGCCTTCAACACACGCTCGACGTGGGCCTGGGTGCCCGCGCCCTCGTGGTCGCCCGACGGGCAGTTCGTCGTCTTCACGCTGCACGGGAAATCGCAGGCCGGGCGCGCCGACGAGGACAGCGAGCGCTTCGACGTCTACGCCGTCAGCCGTGACGGGGCGACGCTTGTGCGCCTGTTCAATCCGGCCGGCATGTGGTCGGAGCCGCGCTGGTCAGTCAATGCGGCACACCCGTTGATGGTGGTCGGCCAGCCTGAGGAGCCGTTCGACAGCAACCAAAGCCGCTACAGCCTGCTGCTGATCGACCGCGACGGCAGCAACCGGCGGCGCGTCTTCCCGCCCGGAGACGGCCTCGGTCTGCTGGGCCGTCCTGACCTGGCGTGGTCGCCGGATGGCACGCAGCTCGTCGTCACTTATCAAACGCGGCCCGCCGTTGGCGGGGTGTATCAGGGCGATCTTTACCTCGTCGACGCGCTCAGCGGCGAGGTGCAACAGCTCACGACGGATGGCGCGATCCGATCGCCGCGCTGGTCGCGTTAACCACTCCTTCGCCTGCCCCTTCGCCTGCCCCTTCGCTACGCTCAGGGCTTCGGCTCAGGGCTTCGGCTCAGGACAAGCTTATGTCTGCGCTTCCTTCGCCCTCGCTCAGGACAAGCCTTTCGCGACGCTTCCTCGACAAGGTCGATGTCCTGGCGGTTGTGCTGCTCGTCGCGTTGGCCGTTCCCCTGATCATTTACGGCTACGTCGGATGGTTCACGCGCTACATGGCCGACGATTACTGCACGGCGGCCGTCGTCCAGGCACAGGGATTCTGGCCGGCGCAAGCGCACTGGTACACATGGTGGTCGGGCCGATACGCGTTCACATTTGCCGTCAGCGCCATCGAGCTGCTCGGCCCCGGGATCACGGCTATCCTGCCTGCGCTCGGCGTTATCGCTTGGCTGATCACCATCACATGGACGCTCGGGCAGATGAAGCGCCACCCGCGTGCCCGCCATTTTTCAGGGGGAGCTGTCTTGATGGCGGCGCTCATCGTGTTCTTCACGCTCGAGGGGACTCCGAACGTGCCGCAGTCGCTCTTCTGGCAGACAGGAATGGTCACCTACACGATGCCCCTGATTTTGACGACGGCATACGCAGGGCTTCTCATTCGCTGGAGCGATCCGGCCTCCCATCGTCCACGCTTCTGGATGAAGGCCGTTCTCAGCGCGGCAATGGCGACCGCGATCGGCGGGTTTTCCGAGGTGGCGGTCCTGCTACAGATCGGCGCGCTCGGCCTGGCCGTCGCCGGCAGTTTGATGCTCGTCCCGGCGCCGCTCAGGCGCCGCATCGTCATTCTGCTCGTCGCCGGGCTGGCCGGCTCCGTGTTGGCAGCCATGCTGGTAGTGTATGCGCCGGGCACGCGCGCCAGGCTGGAAGGCCCTCTGCCGTCACTCGATGTGAGCACGCTCGCCGAAATTACACTCGACTATACTATCGGCAACCTGGGGTTCGTTCAGGCATCCTTGGCGCGCTCGCCAGTGGGCTGGCTGCTCGCCGTACTGCTCCCTGCGCTGCTCGCCATGCGAGTACGCCATGCGGACGACGAGCATGGCGCGGATTTTAGCAGTGATTGGCGTAAGGCCGGGCTAGGCCTGATGCTCATTCCGATCGTCACGCTTGTCCTCGTCTTTGTGTGTTTCCTGGCTACATCGTATGCCGTGCTGACGCTCCCGCCCGATCGCGTCCTGATCATTCAGCAGTACGTCGTGGTCTGCGCGCTGGCCGGCTGGGGCTATCTGGCGGGACTGGTCCTGCGCCGCCGGGCGAGGCCCGCCCGCCTTGGGTCGCCGCTCCTGGTGATTGTCCTGCTCGTTGCCGTTCCGCATTCGATCCGCTCGGCCACGCGGACCCTGGAGCTGCTTCCTGCCGTGAGCGCCCACGCTGCCACGTGGGCTGTTTTCGATCGCGGTGTGCGAGAGGCGAAGGCGCATGGCGCGACTGCCGTCACGCTGCCGGCTCCGGACGACTTTGCGGGATTGGATGTCATCGGTCCATATCAGAAGCATTGGACGAACACGTGCGCATCCGACTATTATGGCTTGTCCGTGGCCGGCTACCCACCGCCCCCTGTGCCGGGTGCGGCTGACCTGAACGGCATGACGTCGCTCGACGCCGACATCGGGGGTGTCGCGCGCGTAGTCGGTTATGCGGTGAACCGAGACACGGTACGCCCTGGCGAAAGCCTCGACGTGACGGTTCATTGGCTTCCACAGGCCGCCACGCAACAGCCGTACACGGTCTTTGTGCACCTGTACGATCCGGTGCTCGGATCGATTGCCCAGCAGGACACCTATCCTCTCTCCGGAAAGTATGCAACGACCATGTGGGCGCCCGGCCGCGCCTTCCTGGATACCTATACTTTGAACGTATCGGACGACGCGCCGATTGCCGGCGACGCGCGGCTGGTCATGGGGCTGTACGATCTCCAGACCATGCAGCGTCTGCCGGTGAGCGGGCGTGATGCCGGGCCGGAGGCCGATGCCTGGGTCGAGATTGGAAGCGTCCAGATACAGCCATAGCTCGCGTGAAGCAGCGCGCACGCAAAATCCTGACACGCACCCGGAGCGCGGTGTGCACGCAAAACATGTCAGGCCGGACGTAGGGCGGCTTTCGATAGCCGCCAATTTGCGGCGCGTATGGAAACGCGCCCTACGGTTGATGACAACATTTGCGTACACACGAGCGCGACGCCTGCTTGACACGTGTCATCCTGTACTGTATAACTGACCCTGGTCTCGCTTGTTCTTCTTCGGTGCTGTCAGGCGCACAGCGCTCGGGAGATGCGGATGAAGATCAGTGGCCTTATCTGGCTCAGAGACGTGGTCGATAAACTCATTGTGAAGCATCATGTCGAGGTCTACTCGCTTGATGAACTGGTCGAGTTCTTCGAGACGCACGATCTCGGCGATTATCTGGATCAGATGCCTGAAGCGGAATTCGAGATCGATCTCGAAAAGCGTACACACGTCGTCGCCATTGACGACGATGTGGCGGAGAAACTGACCGAGATCGCCAAAGCCAAGCATGTGCCCTCCGAAACACTCGTGAATGTTTGGCTGAGAGAGAAGATTTTAGAGCAGGCGTAGTTGCGTCCGCTCGACGACTACCCCATTGGACGCCCGCCGTTACTTCGCCCGCGCTATTCTCTGTTTCGTCGGCTTGTGCGCGGTTATCCTGATCGGAACAGCGGTCACGCTGGATTACGCCCAGCGCACGCGCGGCGTCACGTTTGGCTTCCCCGAGCCGATCGAGCCTTACGTCCCGAACCGGCCCGCCGTCGGCGTCAACGTCGCGCTCGAGCAGTACGGCCCCGACGCGCTGCGGCGCACGCTCGCACACATCGATTCGACCGGCATGGACTGGATTCGCCAGACGTTTGCCTGGGCAGACATCCAGCCGGAGCCGGATCGGTTCGAGTGGGCGCCTCGGGATCGCATCGTGAATGCGATCCCGGACAATCACATCGACGGGACGCCGCTCAACCTGATCGCTGTCCTCGATACCGCACCGTCGTGGTCGCATCCAACTTCCAATCTCCAATCTCCAATCTCCAACCTCCAACCTCCAACCTCCAACCTCGATTTTGCCAACTTCGCCCGCGCGTTCGCCCAACGTTACGGCGACCGCATCGACTATTATCAGATCTGGGACGAGCCGAACCTGGGCGCTCGCTGGAACGGCGAGGTCAACCCGGTCGCTTACGCCGAAATGCTGAGGCAGGCGCGCGACGCGATCCGCGAGGTCGATCCGAATGCCATCATCATCCTCGCCGGACTCGCGCCCACGGTCGAGACCTCGCCGGCCAACATGGCCGATTGGCTGTTCTTGCGAAAGTTGTACGAGGCCGGCGCGAAAGACCTGTTCGACGTCGCCGCCGGCAAGCCGTACGGCTTCGAGACAGGCCCCGACGATCGGCGCGTCGATCCGAGCGCGCTGAACTTCTCGCACATCCTCCTGCTGCGCGAGGAGATGGAGGCGCACGGCGACGCGGGCAAGGCGCTGTGGGCCAGCCACCTCGGGTGGAACACGCACCCGCAGTCGATATGGGGGCGCGCCTCGCCGGAGCAGCAGGCGCAATGGATACAAGACGCGGTGCGGCGCGCCCGCGACGAGTGGCCGTGGATGGGCGTGATGGTCGTCGAGAACTGGCAGCCCCTGCCAACTGCCGAAGCGGCGCGTTGGGGATTCGCGCTGCTCAATGCCTCCAGCCTGCCCGAGCCTGTGTTCGACGCGGTGAAGCAGGCTGCTTCCGAAGCCGCGCGCGCCGCCCTCGGCTATCATCCCTCGTCTGTGGCGGTTCAACCCGGCAGCGGCGAGTACGCGCCCAACCCGTTCGCGACGTTCACGGGCGATTGGAAGTTCGGCGAGCTGGGCGCGGACTGGAGCGCGACCGGCGAATCGAGCACGTTTCCGTTTGAAGGCGCGTCGATCGCGCTGCGCGTGCGCCGCGCCGCCGACCGCGCCAACCTGTACCTGACGGTCGACGGCCAGCCGGCGAACGCGCTTCCGCAGGACGGGCGCGGCAGCTTCATGCAGCTCATCCCACCGAACAAGAGTGTGATCGACGTTACGACGCTTCCCGCCGCCACTGGCTTGAGCGACGGCCCGCATACCCTCGAGGCGGTTGCCGAGCGCGGCTGGAACCAGTGGTCGCTCATCGGCTGGAGCGTGGGGCGCGAGGAAGATCGAGCGGCGCTCGACGTGGCGATGATCGCTCTCGGCGCGATCGGGCTGATCCTGGCCTACGGCGCGGTTCGCAACGCGCGACGGGCGCCATGGGACGCGTTCGGCCACGCAATTACCAATCTCTACTTACGCTTGAACCACACCACCCAGCTCATCATCACGGCTTCTGCCGCCTTCGTCTTCTACACCTCGGCCTGGCTGACGTGGGGAGCGGAAGCCGGATCGGCGTACCGGCGGCTGGGCGATCCGGCTAACGTGCTGATCACGCTTGCAGCGGCGGGGGCCTTCAGCCTGTCGCCCTGGCTGATACTGACGCTTGCCAGCGGCATGGCGCTCTTCGTTCTAATCCTGTTGCGGCTCGACCTCGGGCTGATGCTCGTCGCCTTCTTCGCGCCCTTCCACCTGCTGCCGGCCAATCTGTTCTACCGCTTTTCGTCGATGGCCGAAATGACCCTGATCATGTGCGCTGCCGCGTGGGCGTTGCGGCGGCTGGCCGAGTGGCGCGGCAGCGTGCAAAGTGCCAAGTGCCAAGGGCCGGGCATCACGCCCCACGCTTCACGTTTCACGCTTTACGTTTCACGCTTCACGCTTCACGTTTCACGCTTCACGCTTCACGTCTCACGCTTCACGTCTTTAGACTGGGCCGTGCTCGCCTTCTTCGTCGTCAGCACGATCTCGCTGTTCGCCGCCTCGTATTTCGAATTCGCGCTCCGCGAATGGCGCATCATCATTCTTGAGCCGGTCGTTTTCTATGCGCTGCTTCGTTCGAGCAAACTCGACCGGAGCGCCACATGGCGGATTATCGACGCGCTGGTGTTGGCGGGCGTGCTCGTCGCCGCGATCGGGCTGGTGGAGTACACCTTCAACCTGGATTTCATCACCGCCGAGGAGGGCACGCGCCGTCTGCGCAGCGTGTACGGATCGCCCAATAATGTCGGGCTGTTCCTGGGGCGAGTGCTCCCGATCGCGCTGGCATTCCTGCTGCTCGGCAAAGGTCGAAGGCGCACGTGGTACGGGCTGGCGCTGATCCCGATCATCGCGGCTATCGTGTTGAGCCAGTCGCGCGGCGCGATATTCCTTGGCGTACCTGCGTCGATCCTGGCTATCGGCCTGCTGGCAGGCGGTCGATGGATATGGGTCACGCTGGGCGCTCTGCTCGTGGGTGCCATCGCGGCGATCCCCTTCTTCAACTCGCCTCGCATCCAGGCGCTGCTCGGCGGCGGAGGCACGCAGGTCTTCCGCATCGCGCTGTGGCGCAGCGCGCTGAATATGATCCGCGAGCATCCCGTTCTCGGCGTCGGGCCGGATAATTTCCTGTATGCCTATCGCGGACGCTATATGCTTCCTGAGGCCTGGCAGGAGCCCGGGTTGTCTCATCCGCACAACGTCGTTCTCGATTTCGGCGCGCGGTTGGGACTGCTGGGTCTGGCGGCGTTTGTATGGATTCAGATCGCGTTCTGGCGAAGTGCGTATTCCGTGCTGCGTGAGACACGCCGTTCACTGAACACTGAAAACTGGTCACTGACCATTGGCCTGATGGCGTCGATGGTCGATTTCCTGGCGCACGGGCTGGTCGACGCGGCGTACTTCGTCGTCGATCTGGCGTTCGTGTTCATGCTGACGCTAGCGATTGCACAAAGGATGAGGGATGAAGGATGAAGGCGGAAGGTTTCTTCATCCCTCATCCTTCATCCCTTGACAACATGTGGATACGCTTCATTCTCTACGGCCTCGGCGGGTGGTGCGCCGAGATTGTCTTCACCGCCACGCGCGACCGCCTGCGCGGGCGCGTGAGCGATTGGAAGCTCAAAGGCACGACGTACCTGTGGATGTTTCCCCTGTACGGCTCGATCGTCTTCCTCTACGAGCCTGTCCACGACGCGATTCGCGCGTGGCCCTGGCCGCTGCGCGGCCTCGTCTACATGACCGGCTTCTTCGCCATCGAATATCTCGCCGGCTGGCTGCTGAAGAGGCTGACCGGCTCGTGCCCGTGGGATTACTCCAAGTGGTCCAGGTGGAGCGTGAACGGTTACATCCGTCTCGACTACGCGCCGATCTGGTTTGTCGTGGGCCTGGGCCTGGAGCCGGTTCATGATTTCCTCGTACGGCTTACACCCGCCATCCAGACTGCGCTGCGATAGCCGCGCCGCGTCATTGGAATTTGCTCCCCCGCCGAGAGAAAGTTATAATGAATGTACATTTTGGAGGTATAGCGTAATGAGCCGCGTGATCGAAGTGGTCGAACGCTACATCGTGCCGGACATACCCGAAATCGATCTGCCGGGCGAGGATGGGATTCCCTTGGAGACCAACTGGCATCGCATTCAGATCAACCTGCTGGTGGATTCCACCCGCCAGCACTGGCACGGCCGGACGGATTTTTTCGCGGGCGGTAACATGTTTATCTACTATAGCCTCAGGCAGGCCCGCAGCAAAGACTACAAAGGGCCAGATTTTTTTGTCGTCAAGGATGTGGACGGCACACGCGACCGGCCGGCATGGATCACATGGGAAGAAGATGGCCGCCTGCCGGACGTGATCGTGGAGCTGCTCTCGCCGAGCACTGCCGCCGAAGATCTGGGTACGAAGAAAGATTTGTACGAGCGCACATTCAAAACGCCGGAATATTTTTGCTACAATCCGGATACTCGTGAGCTGCTCGGCTGGCAACTGGAGAAGCAGCGCTATGTCCCGCTGCAACCGAGTGCGCGCGGCCACCTATGGAGTGAGCAGTTTCAAGTCTGGCTGGGATTATGGGAAGGCGACTACGAGGGAATACAGGCTACCTGGCTGCGGTTTCATGACGCTGCGGGCAGGCTGTTGCCGACCGGCGAGGAAGCCGAGCGTCGCCGGGCGGAGGCCGAACACCAACGCGCCGAGGCCGAACGCCAGCGCGCGGATGCGGCCGAAGCCGAACTGGTCCGCTTGCGCGCCGAATTAGAACGACGATCACGCGACGGTTGATGGATCGCCTGCCTGGAAACTGCATATGCCTCGAAGAGCCTGCTTCGAGGCATGTGTGTTTTAGAGGATAAAACCATGCTCATCAACCATACCTCCCTCGAACTACTCCAGGCCGACATCACGACGCTCGACGTGGATGCCATCGTCAACGCGGCGAACAATTCGCTGCTGGGCGGGGGAGGCGTCGACGGCGCGATCCATCGCGCGGCCGGACCCGACCTGCTCGCCGAGTGCCACACGCTCGATGGCTGCCCAACCGGCGAGGCGAAGATCACCAAAGGCTACCGGCTCAAGGCGCGGCACGTCATTCACACCGTTGGCCCGATCTATAACCTTGCGAAGGTTTCACGCTTCGCGCCTTCGCAAGGTTCACCCGCCGAATTGCTTGCCTCCGCCGTGCGCAATAGCCTGCGCCTGGCCGACGAGCAGGGCTTGAAGAGCATCGCCTTCCCCGCGATCAGCACCGGCGCGTACGGGTATCCGATGGCGGAAGCGGCGCGCGTCATTCTGTCCGCCATTATCGAGTATCTGCGTGCTCGCGAAACGACGCTGGAGCGCGTCATCGTGTGCCTGTACGACCGTCGGGCTTACCAGGTTTTTGAGACTGCGCTTCGTGCTTTGGCGTGAATGCGCCGTTCTTGCGTGAAAGACGCGAACGGCGACCGTGTCGAGGTCGCCGTTCCACTTTCTGCTCGCGAGCGTCATCAGCCGTTCACGTTGAGACGGAAGTCTTCTCCCACGGCCTGGCGCAGGTCGAGGACGACTCGCCCTTCTGCGTCGAGCGCCAGCGCAGCGCGCTGCAGCGGTCGAGCAGCCGGACCTTGGGTGACCCCTCCCGCCTCGTCGAAACGGCTGCCGTGGCATGGGCAGTCAAAGCCCCCGCCCGCGTGCTTGACCAGACAGCCCAGATGCGTGCAGGTCGCGACGACGGCGTACAGACCGCGCTCGTCGCGCCCAAGATATGCGCGGCCATCTGCTACGGGCGTGAACGCGCCCGGCGGATATCCGTCCGGTGTATCGAGCGTGTAGACGACGGATGGCTGCGGCTCGGCGAAGCTGAGGAACCGGGCCAGCGCGACGGCCGACCCGCCGAGCGTCGCCCACAATGCGCCGCGACCTGCCAGCGCGAGAAAGTTACGGCGAGCCATGTTGGAGGTTGGAGATTGGAGATTGGAGGTTGGAGGCTCCTGTGTTCTTGGACGCACGCTATCCAACCCCCAACTTCCAGCTTCTAACTTCCATCCCGCTCATAAGCGTGACACTCGTGGCAATAACGTGACTCTTGTTCATCAGGCTTCTGCTCGCAGGCCGTGCCTTTCACAAGCGGAATCTCAAGCTGCTCCCCCGTGACCTTCATCGTCTGCACGAGCTTACCGTCGACGAGTTGGATCGCCCCCATCTTCTCCCCGCGCTCGGTGAGCAGCACTGTATCGCCGACCTGGAGCGTGGTGTTGCCGTTGAGGCGCGCCCGGCGCAGCTCGACGTCGTTCGCGTCGGTGATGGTCGCGGTCGTCGGCGGTTCCGTCAGCGTGCCGTGACACGTCCTGCACTGGATGTATTGGATGTCGAGCTTGCTGCTGTAGAGATCGCCGTCGCCCATCGCCTCGCTCGAGGTGTGGCAGTCGACGCAGTCGAGCTTCCACTCGCACAGCGTGAACTGGCCGATGGGCTGGTAGTAGTCGCGCAGGCGATCTTCGGGCAGCGGTTCGCCCGACGACGGCAAATCCGTGCGCGGCAGAAACGCCATCTGCCGCAGCGAGTAATTGCCTCGGTTGTGGCAGGCGTTGCAAGTCGTGTAAGGGATTGCGGTCGTCATGCGATGCGCCGCCGCATGCCCCGGCTGCGTCTTGTCGATGACTGGATCGCCGCCGCGATACCGCCCGTCGCTCGCATACGGCGTGTGGCAGGCTGCGCAGCCGGTCGAGCGATAGCCATACGGCTGCGCGCTCGGCTCGGCGAACAGATGACAGCGCATGCAATTTGCCGCAAAATCGACGACCGGTTGGGGATCACCCAACGCGACCGGATCGAACTCGGCCAGGCTGGGCACGGCCGAGGCCGACCGCACGTGATCGTCGCCGACGGCGTACACGCCGTAGAGCGCGACGCCGTCGGGCTGCGCGCCGAACGACCGGCGTACCTGTGCGATCGCGCCGGCATAGGTCGCCTGGATGCTGGTCGTCGAGCGGTGAATGTGATCGCGCTGATCCTCTGCGCTTCCCGAATGGCATTCCGACCCGCCGCACGACGCTTCGACCACGCTGAAGTCCGAGGGGTTCTTGCCGCCGCGCATGCCGGCGTGCGCCAGATCGGCGTCGAGCGCGAGCGCGTTTCCGCCGTGGCAAATCACGCAGCCGAAGGCGTCCTGCGGATGCGAGGCGCTGATCTCTTCGATGCCGTCGTGGCAGGTCAGGCACAACTCCGGCTGGCCGGTGAGCGTCGGCGTGATCGATTTTGCAGTTGGCATCGTTACCTGGCGCGCGAACGCGAAGGCGACGGCGATAGCCAGGGCGAGTGCGGCAAAGACGAGGCGGCGATCGGGTTTCATGGGAAGATCAAACCACGGAGGCGCGGACACACGGAGTTTATTGCGCGATTTCCACAAGCGTCAATCCGACGAGACCGGCGAGCATCAGGAGTGTGAGCACCTGCGCGACGCGGCCCGGCCGGTTGAACCATTCCGCCGCTCCTTCGCTGCGGCGATCGATAAGGTATGGAATCAGGCTCAAGACGATCAGCAGCCCGAGTGGAAGCAGGATTCCGGCCCATACCGGCGGAACATATCGCAGCAGCGCCTGCACCCACAGGAAGAACCACGGCGCCTGCGCCTTGTCGGACGCTGCTGGCAGGTCGGCCATGGGGCCTAAAGGCGCAGGGAGCAAGATCGACAGCCCGAGCAGCGCAGCCATCACCACCAGCATCGCTATCGTCTCCACCCTGACCAGTTGCGCGCGATCGATGCGCGGCGCGCGATCGCCTTCGCGCGGCCGGTGCGCGATGCCCCCATCGCGCCGGACTTTGAAGATGTGCCAGCCGATCAGAATGACCGCCGGCACGGCCAAGCCCAGGATGTGCCAGGCGTAGAAGCGGATCGTCGTCGCCGCGCCGATCTCGGCTCCGCCAGCGATCATCTGGTACAGCGCGCCGCCGATCAACGGCGTCTCTTTGACCAGATTCGTCCCCACGACGAGCGCCCAGCGCGTGCCCTCGTCCCAGCGCAGCACGTAACCCGTGAAGTCGAGCAGCAGCGTGCCGGCGAGCAAGGCGACACCGATGACAGTGTTGGCGCGCCTCGGCGCTTTGTACGCGCCGGTGAGGATCACACGCAGCATGTGCAATGCGACGACGAGCACCGCCGCCTGCGCCGCCCAGTAATGCAGGTTGCGTATCAGCCAGCCGAACGGAACCTGGAACGCGATGATTTCAATCGAGGCGAAGGCGTCGCCGGGGGTGGGGATGTAAAAGAAAGTCAATAACAGGCCGGTGACGATCAGCACGAGGAAGAGGAAGACCGAAATGCCGCCCAGCCCGAAGGTGTAACGAAAACGCGATTCGCGTTCGGGGATCGTCGGCGGATGGAGGTGATAGAGGAAGTTCGGACGGCGTGCGGGCATGGACGCGATTATAACTGATCGCGCGCTTCGATCTCTTCCAGCCGCACGTGCATCTCGTACTCGCGCTCTTCCCTCATCTTGTCGTCGTACCACTTCTTGTGGTGGAGGCGGGCGTACAGTGCATTCACCTCGCCGGTGAACATCGAGAAGAATGCCTCTTTCTCTTCCGGGAAGAACGCCGCCATGTACACGTGAATAATCAGCCCGGCCACGACCATGCCGACCGCGCCGAAATGGAGCGGCCGCGACCACTGCACGATCCAGCGCATCTCCGGCGGGAAGATGTGCGAGAAGGTCATGATCAGCCCGGTCACGCCGATCGTCAGCGTGCCGAACGCGGCGACGTAACCGTACAGTTTCTGGCCGGCGTTGTAGGCGTCCTGCGGGGGCAGCGTCACCTTTCGTCCGAGCAGTTGCAAACCCTTCCGCTTCAGCCACTCGACGTCGTCTTGGGTGAGCAACATGCGCTTCGCGGCGAAGGGCACGAAGTAGCGCCGGAAGCCCAACAGCACGTTGTAGGTAATCACGAGCAGCCAGATCATCCCGAACACTTTGTGCGTCTCGACCAGCCCGCCGATGCCGCCGAACAGTTCCCGCATGAAGTCGATGTAGCCCTGCGGCATGATGCGCAAGCTGGGGCTGCCCAGAATGCCCAGGCCCGTGAGCAGCAGGACGAGCCAAGAGGCGGCGTTGAACCAGTGCGTGACGATGTTGATCAGGCCGTGCTTCTTGATCTTTTTCGCCCGCAGGCGCTTGCGTTCGGCCAAGGTGAGAACTTCGGCTGACATATCTCGCTCCAATATGGAACCACGGATTACACGGATGACACAGATGGTTCTTCTGATTTCATCGGTGAAATCCGTGTCATCCGTGGTTATTCTCTATCTTACTCATCAAATTCGTTCTCGCCCTTGCGCAGTTGTCGCGCGAAGGCGGCTGCCTGGCCCAGGAACGTAGCGCCGGCCGCGAGCAGCACGCCAGGGATGACGATCCATTTATAAAAGGCATCCGCGGGCGGCGCCTGTGGCGCTGTGACGGCGAGCTTCTTCTCGTCGACGTTGTCGTTGATGTAGTAAATGTTCGGCCCGGTATCGACGCCCACCGCCGGCAGGCGTTTCACGCTCTTCGCCGCGCGCAGCGCCTGGGCGACTTCGCTTTCTGGCTCGTTGAGGTCGCCGAACAGCCGCGCCCCGCCGATGCACGTCGCCACGCAGGCCGGCGCCTCGCCCTGCTCGACGCGCTGCAGGCAGGCGTTGCACTTGTCGGCCTTGCCGGTTTCCGGGTTGATGGTGCGCGCGTGATAAGGACATGCCGGCAGGCACAACCCGCAGCCGATGCACGCCTGTTGGTCGACGACGACGATGCCGTCCGCGGGGCGCTTGTACGTCGCCTGGCTGGGGCATACGTCGACGCACGGCGGCTCGTCGCAGTGCATGCAGTTGTACGGCACAAACTGCTGGCTGAGGGCCGGAAACGCGCCCTGCACGCCCATGTCGTACACCCAGATGCGAGTCGAGTTGAGTGGCACGTCGTTCTCGGCGCGGCATGCGACCAGGCAAGCGCGGCAGTCGATACAGCGCCGGGGATCGATGACAAAGCCGTACTTCTTCACGTTGTTCGTCATTCTCGCCTCCGCCTATCGCCGATAGGGTATTGCCCATCGTGCCGGGTTTCCCGTGAATGACATCCGATAGGCGATACGCGATACGCGATATGCGATATGCGCTACGCTTTCTCCACCGTCACGCACGTCTGCGACAGCGCCTGCCCGCCGCTGACCGGATCCGTGATGGTGACGTGCAGATCGCTGTCGCTCGCCCCTTTGCCATACGCGGTCTTCAGACCCATCGATCGATGCCCGAAGCCCTGCGTCATCCATACGCAGTCCTCGCGGATGCCTTCGGTGACTTTGGCCTTAATCGTCACGGCGCCGGCGTCGCTGGTGACTTTCACCGAGCCGCCGTTGAGGATGCCGCGCTCGGCAGCCGGCTTGGGGTGAATCCACAATTCGTTTTCCGCGTACACCTGGTCGAGCCACAGGTTGTTCTGAGTGGCGAACTGCGTGTGCTGGCCGACCTTGCCGGTGAGCAGGTAGAACTCGCCGGGTTCCGGCTCGGGCGGAGCTTGCCACGCCGGGACGGCCGGCTGCCCGGCGTTGCGCAGTGTTTCCGAAGCGAGCTCGATCTTGCCGCTCGGCGTGTTGAATTTGAACTCCTTCAATTCGTACGGCAGCTCTTCTTCCTCGAACGTGATCGCCAGCGGCACGAAACACGACGATCGCTCGGCGGCGCTGATCGCTTCAAGCGTCGGGCTCCAGCAGCCGCGCTCGGCGAACGCGCCGATGTCGATGCCCAGGGGGGCCAGTTGCTGATTGATGTAGTCGACCTCGTCCTCGTACTGGAAGTAGTCGCCCAGCCCCAGCCTCTCGCCGAGCTGCTTGTAGATCCACAGCGCGCTCCTGCTCTCGCCGATCGGCTCGATCACGGGCCGGCGCAGGAACACGCGATTCTCGACGACGTTCAGCGGATCGTAGCGCTCCAGGTACGACGCCTCGGGCAGGATCACGTCGGCGTACCACTCGGTATCGTTCGGGATGATGCTGACGGTGACGATGAAGTCGAGCTTGCCGAAGGCTTCGAGCGTCTTGTGTCGCTCCGGCAGGCTGAGCGCCGGGTTCTGCCGCGCGATGAACCAGCCGCGCGCCTGATACGGCTTGCCGCTCAGGATGTTGTCGCGAATCTCCTGGAACACGCCGAGCTTGAGCGGGACGAGCGGATACTTCCACGGCACGCCGTCGAGCCGTTGGGCGGCGATGCGCGGGTAGGGCGGCTGCGGCGGCTTGCCCAACTGAATGCCGCCCTCTTCGCCGCCGTTGTTGACCAGTGTGCGTCCCCAGTTGCCGACCAGCGCGTTGAGAATCGCCACGGCGCGCTCGGTCTGGAAGGAGTTGACGAAGTTGCTGGTGCGCCAGCCGGGATGCGCCATCGCGTCCGGGCCGGCGGCGGCGAAGTCGCGCGCGATGCGGCGGATCGTTTCTGCGTCGATGCCGGTGATCGGCGCGGCCCATTCCGGCGTGTACTTAGCAACTTCCGCTTTCAGCTCGTCGAAGCCGGCGGTGTTGAGCGCGACGAATTCGTGATGGGTGCGATTCTCGCCGACGATCACATTGAGCAGCGCCAGGTGGAAGGCGAGATCGGCGCCCGGCTCGATCGGCAGCCACTCGCTCGCCTTGCTCGCCGTCTTGGTGAAGCGCGGGTCGAGCACGACGACGTGCGCGCCGCGCGCGATCGCTTCGACCAGGTTGCTCGTCTCGCTGGTCGAGATCGCTTCGAGCATGTTGCGACCGGTGTAGATAATGTACTGGGCGGTTCGATAGTCTCGCCCCGGCTCTTCGACGCCGTAAGTCATCAGGTGCGCCACGACCATCGCGTTGAAGCACAGGCTGCGCTGCGTGCCGTAGTTGGGTGAGCCATAAGCGTACAGCAAGTTTTCGAACAGCGGCTGGCTCAGGTTGTGGGTCGCGGAGAAAATCATTGCCTCCGGCCCGTACTTCTCCTTGATCCCCAGCATCTGCTTCGCGGTGAAATCGAGCGCCTCGTCCCACGACGCGCGGCGGAACCTGCCCTCGCCGCGCTTGCCGGCGCGAATCAGCGGGAATTGCACGCGGTCCGGATCGTAGGCGGTCATAATGCCGCTCTGGCCGCGCGCGCACAGGCGCCCCCTCGAATGGGGATGGTAGGGGTTGCCTTCGAGCTTGACGGCGCGCCCGTCACGCACCTTGGCCCACACGCCGCAGCGCCACACGCACATCTCGCACAGGGTGGGCACGATCTTGTCGTAGGTCAGCGGTCCGTCTGCGGCAGGCCCCGCCGACACCGCGCTGAAGCCCATGCCGGCCAACCCCAATGCCCCGAGCGTCGCGCCCGAAGCTTTCAGAAAGCTACGCCGGGTGAGTTGGACGATTTCGTCTGCCATAAAAACCTCTGGAAGTGGCCAGTAGTCAGTGATCAGTGATCAGTGGTCAGTAGTCAGTGGTCAGTGATGAGGCATCGGCGCGTCGGTGTTCACTGGTTACTGATCACTGATTACTGATTACTGATTACTAATTACTACTCACTGGCTACTCTGTTGCGCCGCAGCCGAATGGCGCGCTCGAGCGCGTAGAACAGAACGATCGTGATCGCCGCAAACAAGCCGATCACCAGCCAGTGATTGGCGTCGATGACTTCGGGCAGCACAATTGGCCCCTCGTTGGCGATCTTGCTGATCGCGGGATAGACCTGATTGTAGGTCAAGCCGAAGAGCATCGCGCCGACCAGCATACCGAAGATGCCGGGAAAGATGTAGTCCAGGCGTCCCTCGCCCGAGCCGGCAGCAATCGGCGCGGCGCATACTCCCGCCGCCGCCATCCCCACGCCGAACAGGAGGCCGCCGACCAGGTTGCCGACGACGAAGGTTGGCGTGATGGGCATGCTGGCGACGACGCCCAGGTCGGTCAGCAAGTAGATGCCGATCATCCCGACCACCAGCGAAGACATCATGAACTTGAGCACCGCCATGTCTGTGAAGCGGAACACGTTGACGATCTTGTGATAGCGGGTCATCCCGCCTTTGTGCAGCAGAAACCCGAATAGAAAGCCGATTAAGATAGGAGCGATGATAGTCATAGGAGACTCTCCTTGAAAATGTCAAGTGCGGAGTGCCACGTGACACATGACACGTGGCACTCTAATACCTCTTTCGATACAACAGCATCGCCGTGACGATGCCCGACGCGAACATGCCGGCGATGAAGATGAACGAGGCGGGCGCTAGCACGACGCCGCCGGAGATCGCCAACCCGCTCGTGCAGCCGCCCGCAATGCCTGCTGCGTACTCCAACAGCACGGCGGCGAGGAACACGATCACCCAGCGCCTGGCGACGCTCTTGCCGAAGACTTCCGTCCACTGTCGATCGGGCAGCGCGCGCCACTTGAAGGTGCGCGACAGCAGCGCCGAAGCCAGCCCGCCGAGGAAGACGCCGGCCAGTATCCACACGGACCAGGTGAGGCCCGGCGGCATGATGTAGTTGAAGTAGGTGTTCTTCGGATCGACGGCAAGCCCCGCCGGCGCGACCAGGTTCTCGTACGCGCCCGACGCGCCGATCAGGCTCGGCGCCGGCAAATGGGCGCTGCTGAGCACCAGCGCGAGGATCGTGACGAGACCGAGTCCGGCCCCGGCCACGTAGGGCGACCATTCGGGCTTGCGCAGTTGAGTGATGAGCCAGTTCATAGTGTATTCTCCCGTTCATTGACATCGCTTGGTGCGTAAAACGTGATTCACGCATCACGTTTCACGCATCACGTTTCACGTTTCATGTTTTACGATTCACGTTTCACTCGCCAGCGCCAGCAGCAGCGAAAGCTCGCGCTTGTCCAGGCGCTTCATCTCCTCCAGGACGCTGAAGTTGATCAGGCTGAGCGATTGCAGCAGCTCTTCGCCGCGCCTGCGATCCGATAGGATGATGCGCAGCGCGCGCAAGGTGCGTGGATCGAGCGCCTGAAGAAGCGGCAGAAGCTTGAGCAGCTCGGGAGAGAGGTCGCCGAAGGATTCGGGCACGGTCACTTCGGGACTCACGGCGGCCATCGTCGCCTTCGCGACACTCGAAGCCGGAACCGTCGGTGCGCTCGCTCGCTTCAAACGCTTCTCGTTCCAGGTGACGAATGCCGCGCCGCCTGCAATCGTCAGAACAAGCAGCCCGCCGACGACCAGGTTGCCGGCGCTGATCTGCGGCGCACCGCCCGATGTGTATTCGGCGGCGTAGTCGACGATTTCGCCGCCGGATGGAGCAGGGCCGGCATCGGGCGCAGGATCGGGGCTGGACGAAGCCGGCTCGCTCGGAGCAGGGGGTTGGGGCGGCGGCGCTGCCGATCCGCCGTCGCTCGCGCCGATCGTCACACCCAGTGCGGCCGCATACACTTGAGCCAGGCTCTCGTAATCTTCGTGGCACGACGAGCAGTTCGCCTTGACGTCGCCCAGCGGGGTGACAAGGCTCTGATGCGCGGCATCCTTGTCGACCGCCTGCACGTTGCCGCCATGACAGAACTCGCAGAAGTCGCCGAAGGCATGCGAAACGTGCCACTCGCCTTTGGCATTCACCGGGTCTTCGCCTTTCACCTCGTGGCAGTTCTTGCACGACGAAGCCTGCGATCCGCACTGCGCGAGTCCCTGCGGAACTTTGATTTCGCACTGGAGGTCGAATTGAGAGTCGAGCACGGCGCTGTCGGGGCGGAACCAGGTATCTGGTTTCCCCGCACTCGGGGCGACGCGGGGCCACGCGATGAGCAGGGCCGCGCCGGCGAGGAGAAAGATACCGCCGAGGGAGATGGTTGTGCGTCGTCGATTCATAACAGTCACGCTCCTCAGATTAGGATTCACTGTGAGCGACGCGAAGCGTTTCGGCCAGCGCGCTTTTCTGCGCCAGGTCGTCGGCGAGCAGCGAGCGCATCAGATCGAGCGCTTCGATGACGCGATGGTCGGCGAGGGAATACACCACCGTTGCGCCGAAGCGCTCCGCGGTCGCCATGCCGCGCTCGCGCAGTATCTTGAGATGCCGCGACACGGTCGGCTGGTTGGTGTCGAGCGCAGCCGCCAGCTCGCCGACGCTTTTGGGGCCATCGGCGAGCTGGTAAAGGATCAGGATGCGTGTGGGATCGGCGAGTGCCTGGCAGACTTGAGCGTGGAGCAACCGGACTTCTGCTTCCTGGGGCTTTTGCATGGGTCACTTCGTATTGATGTAAATAGACATATTCGGATAAACGTATAAACTTGTGAAAATAATAACGCACTAGCTCGCAGGGTGGAAGTGAGACTTGTCACCTGGCGAGCATTACAATCGGCGAGGTGGCGTGAAAAAAGAACGACGACCGTGTTCAGGTCGCCGTTGAGTGGGCCAAGTATGGCTTTGTGCTAATCTGTATCAACTTTATCCACTCATGCCGAGTTGAAGGCTTGAGAGGTCAGGGCGCAAAGTCGGCAAACGTTCGGCCATCGAGATAATCCGGGAAGGAGAATATACCTGTGATCTGAAGGAAGCAGCGGTCCGGGTATGCATCCCATCCGCGCGCGAGACCGATTCGCAGGAAGACGTCACTCGATTTCAGCGACGAGGTCCGGGCTGCTGAAATCTCCCCAGGGCTGCGACCTTTCCGTCGCTCGAAATCGTTGAAGTAGCGCCAGGCGAGGTCGGTGACAGTCAACCAGTAAGTGAGTCCATCGCCGTCGATGAACCCAAGTCGATATCTCCACTTGCCGTCGAGAGCCTGCTCGTAAACAGCCTTTATGATCCTTTGAGGCCGAATCGTGCCAAGCGAGCGCGGGCCACGGCCATCCATAACATAGTGACCCATGTCGCTTTGGATCGGTTCTTCAAAGATGGCGGCTACACTCCCGGATAGCGACTTCTCCAACACCTCGCGTCTGCGCTTCATATCCAGGTGCTCGATGAACCTCACGGATGCCGGATCGTATCGATGGTCTTCGGTATGCGGAGGGTGAGGCAACACCTGCGTCAGATCGTATTCGACAACCGCGAATGGAAAGATGAGGGGGCGCTCTTGCACATATAAGGATGTTTCTTGAATGCCAGGCGGCGGCAAGACAGGGCGGATGCAGTTGCCGTCTTCGTCGTAACCTGCAACGCACACGCGCCCTTCCCGCATGCGGGTCACATCCGTGATCACGAGCGATTTCTTCATAGGTGAATGATCTCCACGTCAGGCCAGCGTGCCGCCAATCGTACGGCTACCAGGCGACGGTGGCATTTTTCGGGAGAAGCCTCGCTGCACAGCAGGCAGGAGGTCAACGCCTCGAAAGCTGTTCGGTCCAGCGTCTCCGGGATCTGCCGCGTATCCATGAGCGCCTCGAAACGCGCCGCGAAGCGAGACCAGTCCGAGTCTGCGCGATAATCTTTGAGGATTTCTTTCGTAGGAGCCAACTCAGGCATGTGAACATATTGACAGCCGTCGGCCAACCTGAAAAGGAAATAGGGCAGGTCGTCCTTTCTCGTGAATCCCGACAACTGTCCGTCCGGGCTGATCCGGATATCGACAAGGCGTTGTACGCCGTGCCGGCGGAGAAGGTCGAAAAAGACTTCTGCCCGTTTCTGGGTAAATCCAATGGTATAGAGCTTCATCTCGCTACAGCAGGGGAAGCTGCTCCGCCGAAGGCTCGTCCAGCGACTCGGTGATGGCTGCAGCTCCAAACACTGTTCCGTCGCCGCGAATGTGCCGCACGCTCACCTCGGGATGCGCGGTCATGAGGTATTTCGCAATCAAGTGATGCCGGTGGCATTCCGCCGGGTTCTCTTCACTGCATAAGATGGCCGTGGTCTGTTCATCCGCCAGTTCCAACAGGCGCTCGATCCCCTTGGTGAACCAGTCGCGCTTCATCACCTCGGGGTAATCGACTTCGTGCAGGTAGTCGGCGCCTTCGCCGGGAAGCGTTCGGCTCTTGTAACAGGACGGATCGGACGGACGGCCGCCCAGATACTGGCCGGCGAACGCGTAATGAATGCCTCGCTGAGAGAGCACGCTGTCCAGGTTGTCTTTGTTGAACTGCGAGTTATAGCGACTGTATGGCGCGCTTCGCACGTCGACCACGGTCATCACGCCGTTGTCTTCCAACAAGCGAATGAGCTTTTCCAGGCTATGATTGCTGTGGCCGATGGTGTACAGTCTCATTCATGTTTCTCCCCGGTCGTCCGACAAGATAGCTCGCAGTCAATGTAAGTGTATCCTCGAAATACAAATATGCAAATGGCTGTGAGGAGGCAGTCTGTCTGCGCTGCCTGTTGAACGGCACGCGGATCGCCATCTCGAAGAGCAGGCCGAGCAAGTAAGGCGCCTGCGCGTCACCGCACGATCATCACCGGAATCGCGGCGTGCTGCAGCACCCGTTCGCTGACGCTGCCCAGCAGCAGCCCCTTCAGTTGACCCATTCCACGCGAGCCCATGACGATCAAATCGCAATGCTCCGCCTCGGCCACGCGCAAAATGGCTTCGGCAGCCGGGCCTTCCAGCACATTGGTCGTGACTTGAACACCGGCGGCGTGGGTACGCTCAGCCGCCGCCTCGAGCATTTCGCGACCGGCGATGACGGCGCGGTTGACGGCCTGTTGAAAGTTCGGGTCGCCCAGGTAGGATGGAATCTTATCGTGGGCATACACCAGGATCAGCGCACCTTGCGTGTATTTCGTGAGTGCCATCGCCATGTCCAGCGCGCGGTCACTGTGCGGTGAGCCGTCGTAAGCCACCAGGATCTTGTTGAACATCGTTCCACCTCGCTTCGACAAAGTACTGGACTTTGGCAATGGCTATTTCAGGCGGTTGGAGTGCAGGCTTCAGCCTGCGGAGGCCCAACATACGGCAGCCTGAAGGCTGCACTCCGGCAATTTGCCAAACTCCAGCAGAGTATTCACTGCGCCTTGTGCGGTACAGGCCGATTATATCGTACTCCTCATTCTTACGGCGCCGGCGGGGCGCTGAACAGCGCGCCGACGAAGTATCCGGCCAGCGCCGACACCGTGCCGATCACGGCCATCTGCAAGCCGCTCTTGCCCGGATGCCCGACTGTCGTTTTGGCCTTGAATGCACCAACCGCGAATAGCGCCACAGCGGCCAAGACGATCGCGATGACGATGCTGGCCGGGATCGACAGCGTGGACAGCGGCGGTAGCGTGAAGAAGAACGGCGACAGGGGAATCAAAGAGCCGACGATCGCGGCGATTCCCACGACGAGCGCGCTGCGCAGCGCGCTGGCCGAATCGACGGGCGACAGCTTCAGCTCGTTGTGCATCATCACGTCGACCCAGGCCTGCTCGTCCTTCATCACTTGCTCGACAGCCTGGTCGAGCAGGCCGCCTTCGAAGCCCCAGCCCGCGAAGATGTCTTCGATCTCTTTGCGCTCGAGGTCGGGCATGTCGCGGATCTCGCGCTTCTCGCGCTCGATCTCGCTCAGGTAGAAATCGCGGTCGGCGAGCGTGCTGGTGTAGGCGACGGCGCCCATCGAGATCGATTCGGCGAACGTGGCCGCCAGCCCGCCCGCGACGACGATGCGCGGGTCACTCGACGCGGCCGCGACGCCCAGCACGACGCCCAGCACGTTGACCAATCCGTCCTGTCCGCCTAAAATAATGTCCGACAACGACAGCTTGGCATGCGGCTCGACGTGGCGCACGGCCTGGCCGAGCCGGGTCGGCAGAGTTTCGACTCTGGGTTCATTAATCATAGGAGCTCTCCACAGCCCATTATACAGGCGAGACGCATGTGCACATCATCCTATCTGCCCGGACGCGCCGCCCGTAGTGGCAAATGTCACCGTGCGCGTCTGCCAGGCGTCACCGTATTGAACCTAAACTGGCGTTCATACGTAATATCGACACACCGATTTTCCTGGGGACGTTTTTTGGCTCCGAAATTGGCAAGCATCCCGCTATCGACCTGGGCGATTGCGAGTTCATTTGGCACCTTGACCGTGCCGGAATACTTGCCCATCCGTGTAATCCGCCTGCCCTCGCCTGCTGTGTGCGGGGGTGGGAAATCCGTGTGACATGAATCGCTCGGTCCGGCTCAAACAGTTTGCGGTCATCGCAATGATGATTATTGTGTCGGCGTGCGCGCGCCCAACGCCTCAACCGGCGCCCACTTCGACCGCCACACCCGGGCCGACGGCGACTCCAACATCCACGCCGACGCCCACCTCGACACCTACGCCGACGGCTTTGCCCCTGACTATCCTGGACGACCTGCGCGACATTCGGCTGACCACGCCCATCCCTCAGCGCGGCGCGCCGTGCGGCGTCGTCGACGTCCTCGATTTTCCCGTCGGCCCGCCGGACGGGCGGGGCTTCGTCGCGCGCTGGAGCTTTGGCCGGAACAGTGGCCGCTATAACGGGATTCACGCTGGCGAAGATTGGGCGCGCAACAGCGGCCAGAGCCTGGGGCAACCGGTGTACAGCGTCGGTCACGGAACGGTGACGTACGCGCAGCCGCTGGGATGGGGCGTCGATCGCGGCGTCGTGATCGTGCGCCACGTCTTCCCCGATGGCAGCACGATTCTCTCGTTCTACGGCCATCTCGATCCGGACAGCGTCGTGCTGAGCGCGGGCGATTGCGTCGCGCGCGGCGACAAAGTCGGCGCGATCGGCAAGCCGCGCGGCTCACCGCATCTGCATTTCGAGATCCGCAACCACACACCCGACGATCCCGGGCCGGGCTACTGGCCGGTCGATCCGCGCCTGGCCGGATGGCAGCCGCCGTCGGAATATATCTGGACGTATCGCATCGCCACAGCGCCCGGCGTGCAGTGGACGCGCCCCTTCACCGCGACCGGCATCGGCCTGCTGAGCGACGGCGCGCTCGCCGCGCTCGATGGCCAGCGCCTCATCGGCGTCGATCTAAATGACGGCAGCCTACGCTGGAGCCATCCGGTTTCGGGAACGCTCATATCGTCCGCCGTCGACGCGAACGGCTCGACGATTTATCTTTCGCGTCAAGGCGGCGCCGTCGAGGCTGTCGACACGCGCGGCGAAGCGGTCTGGCGGGCGCAATTCGCCAGCAGCGCTCGACCGGTGTTGATGCCTCTGCCGGGCGGCGGTGTCGTGGTGCATAACGAAAATCGCCTGCTCGGTATCGGGACGGACGCCAAACGCCTGTGGCTGATCCAAAACGTGGCCCCGCCGTTCGACTGGACGCTGGACGGCGATCGACTGATCGTCACGACCGCTGCTCAGCAGCCCACCCTTTACGCGCTGGATCGGTCGGGCCGCCTCTTGGTAGGCGCGCCTATCGGCGGCCGTCCTGTCGTCTCCGGCGATCGCATGTTCATCTACAATCCGAACGGCATCTACCAGATCGATCCGGGAACGTTGACGGCCAGGCTTCTGAAGCCGCTCGATCCGAGCGTCTTCGAGACGGGCACCATCGCCGCGCTGCCGGATGGCGGTGTCGTCGTCTCGCACCGAGGAGAATTCGCGCGGCGCTTGATCGCGCTCGACGCCGACGGATCGCTGCGCTGGGACTGGGCCATCGCCGGTCTGGGGACGACGATGCCGCGCCTGCTGACAAATGGCGATCGAGTGTATGCCATCGCGCAAGACGGCGATGTGCTGTCGATCGATCCGGCTAGCGGCGCGGCGCGGCGCGTGTTTGACGGGGGCAGCGCGATCGGCCTGCAAGGCAGTCCGTGGGCGGCGTTCACGCCGGACGGGCGCTTGTTATTCGACTTTCGTGGAGGGAATATCGTCGCGCTCGATCCGGAGGCTGCCATGGAGGTGATAGTGGGGGCGCACTGACGCGTACTGCTTGTTGCGTGTTACGTGTTACGTGGTGCGTGTGATTATGGCATGGGAGGATTGTCGAGGAGATCGGCGATATTTATGTCGTAGGCGGCCTGCTCTTCTGCCAGCTTACGACGGCGTTCGACGGGTATAATCGTGAGCAGCAGCCGGACGATCTGCGTGAGCAACCTGATGCGATGCAGAGCGACGGCGGCGCCCAGCACGTGGCGGCCCTGATAGTACCAGGTTCGCGCCTCGCGAGCTGAACCTAGCGAATACTCGTAAAACCTGGCCTCATCTTTGCCAGAACTGCGACTGTAACCCTCCGCAATATTGGCGCTTATGGAACCGACGGCTTCGTACAGTTGGTCGGCCAGGCTGATAGTGCGCTTGTCCTGAGCCAGCCGCGATACATCGTGCCATGCAAGATCGCTGGCGAATAGCGCGAGCCGGTAGACCTCCATCCGCCAGAGCGGGTCGTCAGTGATCTCCGCCGGCACAGAAGCCAGCCATTCCTCGAAAGTCATCGCGCCCTCCTCTCACGCACCACGCAACACGCAACACGAAACACGAAACCCTCCCAGTGCCCTATGCTTCAGGCAAACCCATCAGCATCACCTCGACGACCAGGCGCGGTGTAGCATTCTTGTCGAGCTGCCACAGCGCGCGGCTGCACGCCTCGGCCGCCGAGCGCGCCTGCTGCACATCCAGGCGCGCGGCGACGCGTTCGATCTCGTCACGCCTGTCTATGTTCGTCAGCTCGGCGCCGCTATTCGCGGACGCCAGCATCACGTCGCGCCACCACGTGCGCCAGACTTCGATCGCTTCACGCGTGTCCGCGCTGCGCGCCAGCGACTCGGCGTAGGCGAAGCGCTCGACGCGCGAGGCGCCGAACAGGCGCTGCAGATGGTCCAGGCGCGCCGCGCGCCGCTCCAGGACTGATTTGTCCTTCGCGGCAGTGACCGCCCAGCCTATCCGCCCGCCGGAAAGGTGCGCCAGCAGATCGGCGCGCCCGGCGTCGACGCCCCACCGGCTCACCAGCGCGTCGCGCACCTGCGCGATCGTCAGCGGCCGCAGCGCGACGACCTGGCAGCGCGAGACGATCGTCGGCAGCAGCAGCTCGGCTTCCGGCGCGATCACGACGAGCACAACGCTAGACGCCGGCTCTTCGAGCGTCTTGAGCAGCGCGTTCATCGCCTCGATCGTCGCCCGATCGAAATCGTCGAGGATGGCGACCCGCTTGCGCGCTTCGACCGGCGAGAGCGACAGCTCGCGCTGCAGCTCGCGGATCTGATCGATCTTCAGCCGCTCGCCTTCCGGCGCGACGACGCGCACGTCGGCGTGCGTGTTCGTCGCGATGCGGACGCAGGGGCGGCACACGCCGCACGGGCGTGTCTCGCCTACACAGTTGATCGCCATGGCCATCGCTCGCGCCAGCGTCGCCTTGCCGATCTGCGCCGGGCCGGTGATCAGGTAGGCGTGGCTCAGGCGGTCCTCGTCGATCGCGCGCGCGAGCTGCGCTACGGCCCATACGTGGCCGACGACCGGCCAGGTGGGATGCGAAGCGTCGCTCATCGCTCGGATTGTAGCCGGTCAGACCTCCATTCGCAAGTTGCGGTGGTAGCGCACAAGAGGATATAATTGCTGTCAACCCTCTCGCACACCGTAGGGCAGGTTTCTTACCTGCCTCTGAAATGGCGGCTATGGAAAGCCGCCCTACTCGGTATTTTCGAGTGCGCTCAGTATAAATAGACCTGTGCAAGGGTCAGAGCACAAACGGGGGAACACATGGGCGGATCATTCAAAATCGCGACCGTGCGCGGCATCGACATCAAGGTTCACGTGACGTTCTTCCTCATCCTGATCTACGCGGCAATTGTGTTTGGGTCGGATGAGCGCGGGATGAACGGCGCGCTCTTCGGCATCGCCGCCACGCTGCTGCTCTTCGCCTGCGTGGTCCTGCACGAGCTGGGCCACAGCGTCGTCGCGCAGCGCTACGGCATCACGGTGCGCGACATCACGCTCTGGCCATTCGGCGGTGTGGCGCGGCTGGAGCGCATCCCGGACAAGCCGGCGCAGGAATTCTGGATTGCGATCGCCGGGCCGGCGGTGAACGTGGCGATCGTCGCCGTGATCTTCGTTCTGGCGCAGGCCCTGGCACGTCTTCAGGTCGGCTTCGACCTGAGCGCGCTCGAGCGCGGGATGCTGCAACTGGACCCGGCCAGCCTGCTCGCCTACCTGTTCAGCACCAATCTCATCCTGGCCGTCTTCAATCTGATTCCGGCGTTCCCGATGGATGGGGGGCGTATCCTGCGGGCGCTGCTAGCGACGCGCATCAATTACCCGCGGGCGACGGCGATCGCGGTGGGCATCGGCCAAAGCCTGGCGCTGTTGGCCGGGTTTGTCGGTTTCCTGACCGGCCAGTTGAACCTGGTGGTGATCGCCATCTTCGTGTTCCTGGGGGCCGGCTCGGAAGCGCAGATGGTGCAGGTGAAGAGCGTGCTGGACGGCCTGAAGGTGCGCCAGGCATTCACGCGCAAGACCGAGGCGCTGGACCCGGACGATCGGCTGGCGCGCGCCGTCGATTTGACGCTGAGTTCGTTCCAATCCGATTTTCCGGTGTGCCGGGGCGAGGAGCTGGTCGGGTTGCTGACGAGGACTGACCTGATTTCCGCGCTGCAGGATCGCGGCTCGAACGCCTTCGTCGTCAGCGTGATGCGGAAGGAGTTTCCCACCGTCACGCTCGACGACAGCCTATACGTGGCGCAGCAGAGGATGGCCGAGCATCATATCGAAGCGCTGCCGGTGATGGAGAAGGGCCGATTCCAGGGCCTGCTGACGCTGCGCGACATCGACGAGGTCTTCCGCCTTCTGAGCGTCAGCCCGCAGTTGCTGCAGTCCCGCAAATCCATCGTCGAGGAATTGGTCGCCTGAACTCTCACCAGATCCGATTTTCAGACTTCGGAAGTCTCAAGACTTCCGAAGTCTTGGCTGTGGCCCAAACCTGGATCGACCGAGTCTTGCAAATCTGTGTGCTTGCAAGTATAATCGCGGTTGGTTGGGCGGTTAGCTCAGTTGGTTAGAGCGTTGCGTTGACATCGCAAAGGCCAGAGGTTCAAGTCCTCTACCGCCCACTCTTCATTTCAGAACGCACGCTAGCCGATCGCAAAAAGGCGGCCCTCCGGCGAGGGGGCCGCCTTTGTTATGGTTCATCAGGACAATGACACTCAACGTGCTGTAATTCGTGTTATACTGGAACAACCGCACTTTGGATGTGAAGAATCATCAGCAACTGAGCCAAGATTTCGCATCTCGGCCGCAGCCCTCTGACAAAGTGCGGAAAACAGGCCTAGCCGACATTTCCGAAACGAACCAACGGTGTATCACCCGGTGGTTACAGTCTGCGGCGGAGGTATCAGGCATGCAACTTCCCGTTCACCAAGTCGACCGGTTCTATTCCATCTGGCGGCCGCTGCTCTTCTTTGCCAACGAGCAGCGCAACATCGTCCCCAGCCTGCTGGGCGCTGACGAAACAACGCCGTTGCCCGTACAGGAAGTGGTCAAGATTCGTGATGCGATCTGGGCAGACGACTCCTTGCGAGAGGCTTTCATTGCCCAAAACCCGGCGAGGTTGCCGCCGGACGATTTGGCCTTGGCGGATAGCTGGAAATATCGGCGCCAGGGAACGTTTTTCGTCTTCCGGCATCTCAAGAAACACTCGATCTTCATCGATGACAAAGACCCACCCGGAGTCTTTGAGGTGGTGGGACTTTACAGTCCGATTGCCGAGGTCGTCGGCCCGTACCTGCCGGTTCTGGTGAAGACCGTGCTGCTGCCGTTCGAAGACCAGATCATTTACGATAGCTTGATGGCTCCGTACCCCATCACCTTCGGCGGCGGGATTCGTGGAAATCTGAAGCACACTTACGAGGATGCCAAGGAACGAGGAGACATCATCACTTCGCTGCTGCCGCCCGCGCAACCGGCCCGTCGTGAGGATCGTTTAGCGGCCGTACAGACGACGGACGCCAAAGTGCTAGACGCATTTCGCAAGCATCTCTATCAATCCGGCCTTAGCCCCCAAGTAGTCGATCGGGATGTCGCCAGCGTGACGGCCTTTGCCACGGACTACCTGGCGAATCAACCAGAACCGCATTCGCTGCGCGAGATTCGGCTGGATGAGGTGGAGGCTTATCTATCCAGCTTGTCTGGACAGGGTTCTAAAGCGAAGGCTGTTCGGCGGCAGGCGATCACCGCTTTCAAGCGCTTCTTCCGGTTCTTGCGCGACACGGATCGCATAGATTACATGGACGCAGAGGATACCTTGCGGGCGCTCAGGCAACTGTGAAACGGCTCAGAGCCATACCATCCCCGGCGTGACCGATTTTGAGGAGTCTCTTGCGTGAATCCGGATCGCTTTCGTAATAGCCCGTCAGGTCGGCTGATGCAGGCTGGACAAGGCGAGGCGAAATATTGGGCCTTCATACCGAACCCGCTCCCGCCGGACTTAACGCTTGACATCGAGCTGGTGCGCACCTTGTCCGATGCCGATCGCGCGCTGGGTGAATTGGCTGGTCTCGGTCGCGCCATGCCCAATCCCAATTTGCTCATCCGGCCTTTCATCCGCCGGGAGGCCGTGCTGTCTTCACGTATCGAAGGCACGCAGGCTGATCTCAACGATCTGTATGCGTACGAAGCCGGGCAGCTGGCGCTCCCTGGTCTCAAGTCTGCTGCACCGGAGTCCGATGTGCGCGAAGTCCTGAACTACGTGCGGGCGCTCGAATATGGCCTGGAGCGAGTGAACACCTTGCCGGTCAGCCTGCGTTTGATGCGCGAACTGCACGAACATCTGATGGAAGGTGTTCGGGGCGAGAAGGCGACACCTGGCGAGTTCCGCCGCTCCCAGAACTGGATCGGGCCGGCAGGTTGCACACTGTCAGAGGCGACGTATGTACCGCCGCCTGTGGCAGAGATGCAGAAAGCACTGGATGAACTGGAGAAATACCTGTACCGTGAAGACGTTTATCCGCCGCTGGTGCGTCTGGCGTTGATTCATTACCAGTTCGAGGCGATCCACCCGTTTCTGGATGGTAACGGCCGCATTGGAAGACTGCTGATTTCGTTGCTGCTGGTCAACTGGGACCTGCTCCCGCTGCCGCTCCTGTATCTGAGCGCGTATTTCGAGAAGCACCGCAACGACTACTATAATCTGCTGCTGGCCGTAAGCGAGCGCGGTGCCTGGCATGAGTGGGTGATGTTCTTCCTGCGCGGTGTGGCGGAACAGGCGCGAGATGCTGTTACCCGGTCGAGGCGCTTGCAGGATCTGCAACTTGAGTGGCGTGCGAAGCTGCAACAAGCACGTGTTTCGACATTGGCGCTGAGCCTCGCCGATAGTTTGTTCGATTCGCCTATACTCACGATCCCGCGCGCCCAACGGCTGTTGGACGTGACCTATCGCACGGCCCAGCGCAATATTGAGAAGCTCGTTGAAGCTGGCATCCTGGAGCCGCTCGATGAGTCAACCTACGGCAGGACTTTCATTGCGGCAGAGATTCTTAGGGTGATTGGCGAGGGTGAATCTTGAGCCAGAGAATTGTACTTCCGGCCTGAAAAGTATAATTCCCTCTTTCGGATTTATACTTGACGACAATTTCATACTCCGGATGTTACATGGGCTGCGGCTTGTTACTTGGCTGACACACCACCGATCGGTTGCCGTGGAAGCGCGATGCGCTGCTCTGGATAACTTGCTATCCCGTGCTTCCGCCACGTTTGTTGGGCAGATACACCCCGGCCGTCGGCCACTGAGCATCAAATCCCAGTTACCTCTTTAAGACTCCCTTCCCTGAAGGGACGACCTGCATCCCGTTGTCGCGTTGAGGTTTCGCCGCCAGGCTCTCGCCAGGCGTAAGGTGAGAGACCGAATTATAGGGGCCAGGTTGGGCTAGAATTTCCGCAACCGTTCCGAGGTTGTTCCGAGTTTCAGAGCGACCTCATGAATTCTCATCCTAAGCCTCTCGAACGTAGCTGGCAGGCGTCGCATCGAGGCGGCCGGCGCCCGAAGGATTGCAGCATGTGTCCACATCGTGTATAATGTGGTCGCAGACCCGAGAGATGTTCAGCGGTGCAGACAGGAGGAGCGCGTGAGCGAATTAAGTGTCGGTGTGCGGGAACTCAAGACCCGTCTAAGCGAATACCTCCGGCAGGTGAAGGCCGGGCAGACGATCGTCATCACCGAGCACGGCAAAACGGTTGGGCGCATCGTCCCCGCATCCAGCTCCTTGGACGAGCGGCTGCAGGCCATGGTCAAAGCCGGCCTGGCACAATGGAGCGGTACAAAGCTGAAGCCTGAGAAGCCCGTGGCAAAGACGCGTGGTCCGCGCACGGTGGCTGACCTGCTGATCGAGGATCGTGAATGATCCTGTATTTGGACTCCAGCGCTTTGGTAAAGCTGTACACCCGAGAAAGCGGCTCCGATGAAACGACAGTTCTCGCCAGCCGGGCGGATGCCCTTGGAACGGCGTTGATCGCCCGAGCCGAGGTGGCCGCCGCCTTCAGTAAGGCGGTTCGCCTTAAAGCACTAACTCGCGAGGAAGCTGGTGCTGCACTTGAGGTGTTTCGCCGCCAATGGCCCGACCTGCTGCATGTGGAGGTCAATGAAGCCGTCGTGGCGCAGGCAGATGCACTGGCGTGGGAGCACGGCTTGCGTGGTTATGATGCTGTGCATCTGGCCTGTGGGCTCCAATGGCGGCAAATTGTCGGCGAGCCTGTGACCCTGGCGACCTTCGACCGCCCGTTGTGGGATGCCGCGCAGCGTGTCGGGTTAGAGGCGTGGCCCGACACGCTGGTGTAGACCCATGCCTGAAAAAGTCCAACATCATGAAGTTAAAGCTGCCGTGGCGACGCTCGACCGCCCGGCCTGAATCAGAGCCTGGAGAGACTCGTGCGCCCTCACCCTCGAAGATCGACATCATGCGACCACGCGAGTGCATCTATAAATCCTTCAAGGGCGACCCCGGTCCGTGCCCGCGATGCGGCTCTACACTACGACAGAGCTACCAGACGTATCTCATCGCCACGCGGCGCGGCAAGCACCTGGCCGACTCGTTCATCACCGGCACCGACTTCGGCTGGCTATGTCCATCCTGCCCGACCATTGTCATCAACCCGGAGGACGTGAGCGAGACGTTGGGTGTTGGCGCGCTGCGCTGGGACGTCGGCACGGAGTTTGTCGTGCTCGGCATCGTCGATCTGAATGCCGTCCCACCCGATAAGCGCAGCCGGCCGCTGGGCGAGGACGACAATCCAGTGCCGCTCGTCGAATTCAGCAACCTCGGCATTGAGCCTTCGCCGAAGCGATCCGCCCCGGCGCATAAAGAAGCGCAAGTCGAAGAAGAAGCGAAAGCGGTGAGCGTTTGACTGGCTAGCCCGTGTACCCACACATGCCCACGCGCGGCGAATTGACGACGGGCAGCAGCATGTCCTCGCCGCATTTGTGCGTGCGAGCGTGGCGCGCGCACACCCAGCCTCGCCCATTGTAAATGCACTGTGCGCAAACTTCGGTGGCCGGCGCGCCGCATTTCTCGCACGGGATCGGCAGGGGATGATTGCGGGCCAATATCCTGACGGCGTTTCGGGAAATGACGCCCTCCTGCTCGGCCATCACACGCAAGGCCAGGTGCGTCGTCGTGCCGAAATCGTACTCGTGAAAGAACTTCAGGCCGGGGCGCAGCACTGCGTCTAACCGGATGTTCATGCTCTTCGGCGGCGCCCCTCGGCCGAAAATCATGGGCCACATGGCATCCACGCCGCCGGTGTTCAGTTCGTACTGTTCATTTTCGATGGTGAACGCGCTGAGGTGGCCGCAGCATTCCAGCCAGATGTCGCGCAGGAAGGCGTCGAGCGTTCTGAGCGTCGCCTCGGCGGGGATTTCGATGTGCAGCCAGTATTCGGGCAGGTAGCGCCCTTCCACCTTCAAGTGAAAGGTTTTGCGGAACTTGCCTTTGCCGGGGGTATGCTCGGCCCGACACTTGACCAAGTGACGGGTCATGGCGGCCTTGCCGAAGTCTTCGCGGCACAGCGCGCACGTTCCAGTGGAGATCCAGCCAGGCATGATGGTCTCCTTTCTGTGGATTGCTTCCGCCTGTCACGTCTTCACGCGACACGGATAGGCGAATAGCAATAGGTACGGTCAGGGGTGAATGACGCGCAGGCTCAGAAATTCTTCAAAGGGGTCATAATCCCGGTCATTGTGCAGTAGAGCATGATCGTTCACCAAGCAGAATGTGGCGATCAGGCAATCCACCGTCTTGCGCACGATGCGCCCTCGCGCGCGCAGCCTGCGGTAGTTCTGCGCAGCGGTGATCGCCAACTGAACGCCGCCCGTCTCGAACACCTCAAACTTCAACAACTCGTGACGGGTCTGCGTGGCCTGCCGCTCATCACGCACACCTTGCAGGACTTCGCACAGGATCAGGTCCGTCAGCCCCAGGCGTTGGCGCGCCAGCTCCGTGTCCAACCAGTCGGCCTGCGACGTCGAAATTCCATTCAGGTAGTCGATCCAAACGGTCGTATCGACGATGACCAAGTTCAGTTCTCCCCAACGCGACTGGCGCGCATTTCATCGAGACTGCCTTCCCATTTGACCTTGCCGCGTAGATTTCGTATGCCGGTCTGGGCTTTCACCTGAATGAGTAGTTTCAGGCCGGCTTCGACGACGGCGCGTTTGGTCTTCAAGCCGGTCGCCTTCATCGCCTGCTCTATCAACTTGCCGTCGATCACGATGTTCGTGCGCATGCCCGCCTCCTGTCGCAAAGGAAAAACGCCGTTCGGAACGATGTGTATACCATAGCTATTTTATGTGTATTCGTCAATATCATCATCGCATCAACACTTCCCTGATTTGCTGCGCGTAGACTTCACTCTCCGCGTCGCCTGTGGCGATGGCGATCCGCGCCGGCGAATCCACGCCCAGGCCCAACTCCACCGCCCGTGCGATCTGCGCCTGCTCAAATACCCCGCCCAGGCTGACCTCGCGCGTCGTGCCGAACAGGCGAAGGATGGCCACGCCGACGGCGTCCATGGCAATGCGATCCGTGCCCGCCAGCACGACTTCGGATTTCACCTTCTTGCCCCGGTCCGGCCCGCCGTCCACAAAGGCCTCCACGCCGTCCATCACGATCAGCGCTGGCGTGTAGGCTGTGTTGATCTCGGCAATCATCTGTCGTTGATAGGGCGAGCTGTGCAGCTCGTGCATGTAGTCGTAGCCGCTGCCGTTCACCGTTTTGGCCGCGAAGCCGACCGAGTTCTTGAGCGACAGCGTAAAGTGTCCGCCGAAGCGATGCGTCTTCAGGTTGCAGGTCTGCACCACACACTCGGCGTCGAGCAGCAGCCTGGGCACGGCGTAGCCGCGCGGCCAATGCGTGTCTTTCGACTGGCGTATGACCCAGTCCCTCTCTTCCAGCTCGTCGAGCACCACAGCGGTGAACCCTAACTCGTCCGCCAGCTCGAGTACGCCCTTTCGCTGCATCACCGTGCGCGTGTCGCCCATGCCACTTCGGTCGGCCACGCTGACGGCCCGCGCACCCATATCGCTCAGCTTGACGACGAGTGCGCGCAGAATATCAGAGTGTGTCGAGCCAGGTGCTTCGTCGGCGCTGTTAAGATTCGGCTTGAGCAGCACGCGCTTGCCGCGCGCCGGGTTGAGACCAAGCAATTCGATCGCCTGGCGCACGCCATCGGCGCGATCCTCAGTCTTGACCAGGGCAATGTTTGCCATGGTCGCCTCCTCTGTTGGCTGCGGCATCACCGTTGGAGTCGGGGCAGTGGTTGGGTGCGGCGTCGCGGGCGAGACAGGCGTTGCAGTCGCCGTAGGCTCTGATCGGGTGAGTGTCACCTCTGACCGGGCGCAGGCCTCGATCAGCGGCGCAAGCATCAAGCTCCCGCCGGCCATGGCCACCCTTCGGCAAAATTCCCGTCGATGCATTCTCTATCTCCTCAAGACAATTGTACGCCATTTGCCGCATCTTGCCAGCTTTCCGGTGGCGTCGCGCCTTGCGCTTTCAAATCACTTGTTTGAAGGCGGAATGACTGTATGCCTATCGACAGCGCCGCCAAGCTGCGGTAGTGATCGCCAGACTATAGTACAATATAGGCAGGTCGTAACGCGAGGTGTCCAAATGTCGTCATACAAGTGAGGCGTGACGCAGGTTACCCGCGCAGGAGGCCGACATGAGCCAATCGGTTGTCTCGTTACCCGTCAGCGTTGAGCAGATCGCGGCGGCGATCCGGCAAATGCCGCCCGCTGAACGAAAGCGCTTGCTCGACTTGGTGCCCGAACTGCGCCAATTCGCACCGCGCACCCTGGACGAGGCGCGCACCAGCGCCGCCAGTGTCCGCGCCGACGTGCAACAGGCCCTCGCCGGACAGGCTCTCTCCTCGACCGATCCGTTCCTCGGTGATTTGACGCTCGACCAGTACCTCGCCCTGCCAGACGAGGAGCGCGCCCGACTCTGGGAAACGCCGATCGACGCAACCTGGATCGAAGCCGAGGAACGCGATGTCCGATCGGACACGCTGTCTGCTCGATAAAGTCACCGCACGTCGCATCCTCGAAGGCCTGCTCAAACTGGCCGAAGGGCGCGATCTCGGCGACGACGAGTTGTTTGCCCTCGATTTGTTCTATCGTGCCGGTTCGCATTCCATCGAGCTATTCATCGTGCCGCCTACTGTGCACACGCTGAGCCGGCTGGAAGTGTTGCCGCGCTACGGCGGCATCATCCGCCTGCTTCGCGACCGCATGCAGGTCGCACTGCCTGCCCGGTACTTCACACGCTGGTCGCGCCGCCTGCGCGACTTTGGCTTCACGCCCGAAGATGCGGCCGTTTTGGCGCTCGGCACATTCGGGACAAACGAAAGCGGCACGATCCTGGGCATGGATTACATCGCGACCTTCGACCAGCCCTTGATCCGGCACTGGGCCACTCAGCAAGGCGCGATTCGTGAGCGGTGGCAGACGATGAGGGACGATCTGCCTGCCCCTTATCGCGACGCGCCCTTGCCCGATGTGCAGCCTCCCGAGCACATTGTCATCGTCTGATTGGCAGTACATCCCCAGGGAGCAACTCCCGCGCGCCGAGAGCGACACGCTGGTCGAGCCGCACTTGCGCGCGGCGTTGATCCGCCTGAATCCCGAAATCGCCGAGAAGTCTGTGCGCAAAGGCGACATCAGCACCCTGCATTTGTGGTGGGTGCGGCGCATCGACGCGCGCATTGCCTGGGCGAATGGACGGTGGGAGGGCGTGCGTGAGCGCTGCCCGAAGTCGCGGCGATGATCAGGGGGTAGGGAACGACGCGTCCCCGGCGAGCGTTCACATTGTCGCCTTGAGGTTTCGCCGCCAGGATCTCGCAGGTGTCAGGTGAGAGGGTCAGTCCTGCGGACTTCGTATTGGCGGCTTGCCTGAATTGGCGCAGTGCGCATAAGTTGTGCTAAACTTAACACCAGTAGTCCGCCAAACTGGTTTTGATGGGTGTAGTATAGGGCCTTGTGCCCGTTCTTGTGCCCGTTCATGACGCCCACGAGGGGCTGGGCTACCCATCATTTTCCTCTTGGTCGACTACTAGCATTACTCGCCGCGACTCGATCAGGTGGCACGGCCTTTATGCAATCCGTATTCGACCTCTGTATCCCCCGCGACGAAGTCCTCAAGGGCGAACTGCGCGAAGATATCTTCGCGGCGCGCTTGAAGGACGTGCTCGACGACAAGGCCGATCCCGTCTACGGCGATCCGGTCACCTTCTTTGAGAACACGTATCCCACCGCCGGACTGAAGACTCTGCTGAATGACGCGCTCGGCCGCTTGATCGGAAAGGCGGCGGGCAAGAACGCGGTCATTCGTTTGGAGACCGCATTCGGCGGCGGCAAGACTCACAACCTGATTGCTCTGTATCACGTTGTAAGCGGCAACACGCCGGCAAAGGCGCTGTCGAACATCCTTGGAAAGCAGACCAAACTGCCACAGCCTGGCGACATTGTGATTGCCGGCGTCGTGGGATCGGATCTGGATCAGTCTGTCGGCATCGATCATCCGGAAGACAAGGTCAAGACCTACACGCTGTGGGGCGAGATCGCCTATCAGCTTGGCGGGCGTGCCGGTTACGCGCTGGCCAAGGAGAGCGAAGAAAACAGGTCGGCGCCGGGTACGGGCCTGTTCGAGGCGTTGGTCGGTGACAAGCCGGCGCTGATCATGCTCGACGAGGTTGCGCGCCACTTACGCGCGGGGTTGGCCGTCCCGACGGCGACCAAGAAATCGACGCTGGCCGACCAGACGGTTGCGTTCCTCATGTCGCTGATGGAATTCGCGGCCAGCAAAGAACGCTGCCTGGTCGTGCTGACGCTGGCCGGCCAGGCGGATGCCTTTGCCAAAGAGACAGATTCGCTTCGCCAAAGCCTTGCAGAGGCGCTGAAGGTATCGGCGCGGCAGGAGCGCGTGCTGACGCCAACCGACGAGGGCGAGATTCCGGCGATCGTGACGCACCGCTTGTTCAAATCGATCGACCGGAAGGCCGCCCAGCCGGTGCTCGACGCGTACGCGCAATACTACCGCGGCCTTCTCGAAAAGAGCGCCGATCTGCCGCAGCGCGCTGCCCGCGCCGAGTACGCACGCGAGATGCAGACCGCCTATCCGTTCCATCCCGAGCTGCTGACGGTGCTCGATCGCAAGACCTCGACGATTCCCAACTTCAACCGCACGCGAGGGGCGCTGCGCCTGCTGGCCTGGACGATCCGGGCACTGTGGCAGAGCAAGCCAGATGGGGCGTGGCTGATCCATCCACATCACCTGGATCTCGCGCAGTCGCAAATCGCGGAGGATTTGACCAGCCGGCTGGATCGTCCCCTGTTCAAGCAGGTCGTCGAAGCCGACATCGTCAGTCCAAAGCGCGGGACGTTGGCTCACGCGCAGGAGGTCGATCAGCCGCTGGTCGCTTCCGGCAAGCCTCCATATGCTCGGCGACTGGCGACGACGATGTTCTTGCACAGCCTGACGCAGGGCATCGCCAGCGGTGTCGATCCGGCCGACCTGATGCTGGCGGTGCTCGAACCCGACGAGTCGGGCGGTGGCGACGATCCCGCCGTGGTGTCGCGCGCGCTCGAGCGGCTGTACGACCAGGCGTGGTTCCTGGAGTACGACGGGCATCGCTATCGCTTCAAGACGGAGCCGTCGCTCAACAAGATCATCGCCGACGAGACAGGCCACGTCGGGTTGAGCAAGGCGAAAGCCGAGATCGAGGATCGCATCAAGCAAATCTGGAAGAAGGGCTACTTCAGGCCGGTATACTTCCCGGTCGAGCCGGACGATGTGGACGACGATGCCGACCTGCCCAAGCTGGCGATCATGCACTTCGAAGCGGTCAAGGTTGGCGCGGCAGAAGCGGCTCCGCCCGATCTCGTGCGACGCATCTACGAGTACACCGGCGCGATGGAGTCCTTCCGGACGTATCAGAACAACGTGCTGTTCCTCGTCGCCGACGGCGATCAGGTCGACAACATGGTGAACGTCGCCCGGCGCTACCTGGCGATCGGGCGCATCGTCGGCGACGCCAGCCGATTGGCCGAGTTCAACGACGAGCAGAAGAAGGCCCTGAAGAAGATGCAAGAGTCGGCTGAGCTGGACGTCCGCGTGGCGATCACCAAGGCTTATCGCTACCTGTACTACCCGACCTCGGATGCGCCTAAGTCGCAGGCGTATCTCCGGCGCGAGACGCTGCCGGCGCAGGATCAGGGCGACGTCGAGAAAGATCAGACCAACGTCGTGTTGCGTGTGTTGCGGGCGCTGAAGAAGGTGTTGACAGCCGACGATGACCTGCTGTCGGCCGCGTACGTCAAGTCGAAGGCGTGGGATCAGAACCAGCAGTCCATGACGACGGACGATCTGCGCAAGGCGTTCGCCCGCAAGATCGGCCTGCGTATCCTGCTGGACATCGGGCAGTTGCGCAAGACGATCCAGAACGGTGTGCAGACGGGCGTTTGGGTGTATTATGATGCCGGCGAGCAGTTCGGCTACGACAAAGATACCCCACCGCAACACTGGCGCATCGGCGAAGACGCGATCCTGTACGTGCCGGAGGAAGCGGCCCGCCTGCAAATTCGCATCAAGGGCAAGTGGCAGCCGCCTGTCGAGGGCGGCAAGACTGCGACCAGCCTGGCGACCTGCCCGGTATGCGGCCGGCCTGAAGATCAATGTATTTGCGGCGTCGAGGTCCCTGGCAGGCGTACCATACCGGCCAAGCTGCAAGGTCAGGGCGCAGTCGCGCAGGCCTTCCAGAAAATCGTCGACGAGTGTCAGGAGTATGGCATCGCCCGGCTGCGCCAGGTGTTTATACGGATCGAAGGCGCCGGCAAGCAGGCCGCCGGCGAGCTGCGCGCGATCGGGCTGGCGGTTCCGCAATTCGGCAAGGGTCGCTACGGCGTTGAGCTGGAGGTTATTGCTGCATTTGGCAGCGGAGCGAACGCTGAATCGTTCCGGCAGGAGTTCAAGGGCGGCTGGGATCGCTACAAGCGCTTGAAGAGCGTGGCCGAGTCCTTCGGCCAGGAAGCCGACGAGCTGCGCGTGACGATGCGGGTCGGGGCCGAGTTCGAAGATGGCCTGGAAGTCGACGGCCAGCAATTCCAGACGATACGCGATGTATTAGTGACGCTGGGAGTGGGCAAAGTAGTAATTGAGGCCGTGCCCCATGTAGCTTAGGGCCTTGTGCCCGCCTTGTGCCCGACGCCCACAAGGGGCTAGACTACATCCATGAAAGCGATTAGCATCCGCCAACCCTGGGCAGACCTGATCCTGCAGGGCAAGAAGACGATCGAGCTGCGCTCGTGGACCGTCAACTATCGCGGGCCGCTGGCGATCCACGCCGCGCAGACGGTCGAGCGCGAAGCCTGCCTGGCGCACGACATCGATCCCGATGCCGTCACGACCGGCGCGATCGTCGGCACGGTCGATCTGGTCGACGTCGAAGAGCTGGACGAGGCGACGTTTGATGCGTTGCAAGACGAGCACCTCGACCGCGAGCGCTTTAAGCCGCCGCTGTACGGCTGGCGACTGGCGAACGCGCACCCGCTGCCGCAGCCGCGACCAATGCGCGGCCGGATGGGTCTGTTCAGCGTGCCGGACGACTGGCTGTCTGGCAAGAATGGCGCTGCGCCGGAACCGGAACCGGCGGCTCCCACCGTCGAGCCAGCTTTTGCCTGGGACCCTGAGCGGCCGTTCGAGCTGCGCGTCGTGCCGAATGCGAATCGCGCCGGTCATTCGACGGCCTATGGCCTGGCGCTGTATCAGCGATTGGTCGAGCCGCCAGGCGCGCAGCGCACACTGTACCGACAAGAGCCTCCACGAGAGATGCAGCGCGTCGTCAAGGTAGGCGGTGGCGTGCTGCGCGCGGTGGCCGATCACATCCTGGAGGCGCTGCGCCGCTGCGGCTACAAGGCGACTGACTTGAGCGCCAGCCGTCGCGCACCGTTCCTGCTGAACGAAGAAACCGGTGTGCGATTGGGGCTGCTGTTCCTGGCTATCAAGCCGATCAGCAAGATGAGCCGCGTCGAGGCGATCTCCGACGGCGTGCGGGCGATGACGAGCGAGGAAGCCTACTACTGGTATAGCAAGTGCACCACAGGGCCAACAGCCGAGCGGGCGCAGAAGGCGTTGAGGGTGTTGTTGGCGGGAGAGTAAAAAAGACCCGACGGATTTGCCAGGCTCGTCAGGTCTGCGCGATTCCGGCGAATGGGTCAGTGCGATTGACGCTTGCCGAGTTCGGCGATGAGCGTGTCGATGTCCCAGCGGTCGACCCATTGGTGACGCTCAGTGGAATAATCGCCGGCGCCGGTTTCAAACTGCTGCAGGAAACGGATCATTCCATCGGGGCCGAGTTTTTCCATCAGCGCCGCGAGACCGGTTACGCGGATTTGTTCAAGCGTCATGATCGGGGCGCTCATTTTTCAGTTGGCCGCCTCTCGCAAAGGATTATACGCCGTTTTCGGCGTCCTGTCACCTGACATCGAATCCAGCGCCCGAAATCAAAAATGGCCCTTCCCTCCCTCCTCATCGAACACTGGCTGCCCATCGAGGCCATCGGCGTTGAGTCACGTCGCGAACATGGCTACGGCACGCCTTTTCCTGCCCCGAATCGTCTTCACGTATGGTGGGCACGTCGGCCCTTGTTGATTTGCCGCGCCGCGATTTTAGGCGGAGTCCTACCTGTTTGGTCGAGCGAGTGGCCAGCTCAACTGCGCGAGAAGTTCCCTTCGGCTGACATCTATCATCAGTGGGTTTCACAACTTCTCGGCATTCGTGGCGATCCAGTTGCTTCGCGCAAATTGCTTGAATGGGCGCGAGCGCAAGATGTGACGCTGAAAGGTGGCCCATACGGTTACCCTCGCGCCTTCACCATCAATCCCTCCGCCGAAGACCTGCTGACGATGGGCGATCTGCTGGAGCATACGTGGGGCACGCGCGAACTGAGCGTACTCGACCCGTTCGCGGGCGGCGGATCGATCCCCTTCGAGGCGCTGCGCTACGGCTTCACGACGATCGCCAACGACCTCAACCCGGTCGCCGCCGTCATCCTCAAAGCCACGCTCGATTACCCGGCCCGCTTCGGCCCGTCGCTCGCCGAGGACATCCGCAAGTGGGGCGACGAGTGGGCGAAGCGTGTCAAAGAGAAACTCGATCCGTATTTCCCCAAGCGTTCCGGCGAGAGTATCTTTGCCTACCTGTGGGCGCGTACCGTCGCCTGCCCATCGACCAGCAAGCCCGTCCCGCTCAGCCCCAACTGGTGGCTGCGCAAAGGCAGCGACCCGGTCGCAGTTCGACTCATCGCTGAAGACGGGATGAGTGAGCCGAGATTTGAGATTGTGGCCGGTGCAAAGGTGAAGTCGGCCAAGCCAGATGTCGGGACAATCACGCGCGGCGTCGCCCGCTCGCCGTGGACGGGCGAGACGATTGACGGTGACTACATCAAGGCCGAGGCGCAGGCCGGCCGCATGGGACAAATGCTATATGCAGTCGCCTTTAAGCAAAAGCGCGATCTTTACTTCCGTCCACCGACGGAAGAGGATGTGTCTGCAATAAAGCAGGCAAGAGCTGATCTTGCCCATAACCGCCGAAGTTGGGATGCAACCGGTTTGATTCCGAACGAACCGCGACAGCCCGGTCGAGCTGATTGGGCAGCTGAGATATATGGACTTAAGACTTGGGCAGACTCATTCGCACCACGGCAGCTTTTTACTTTCTGCACCGCTCTCGGTGTCTTACGCCAGATCGAAGAAGACTCTTGCTCATCACTCGATGAAGATCGCGCCCAAGCAATCGTCACTTATCTCTCATTGGCATTTGATAAAGCTCTTGACTACAACTCAACTCAAGTGGTGTGGCATGCATCTCGTCAGGTAATAGCGCACACCTTTCAGAGGCATGATTTCTCTGTCAAATGGACCTTCGCAGAGTTCGATGCAGCACGTAGCTTGTTTCCCTGGGTAATCGACCAAGTAATAGACGCTTACAAAGGGCTCGCGGATCTGGTATCGCCCGCGCAGACGACCTTGATGTATGCAAGGCATGAGAAGCTTGTAGACCGACTACGCATCTTTCATGGTTTAGCTTCTAGCCTTGTGGAAATACCTGATCGTTCGATTTCCAACATTAGTGTTGATCCGCCGTACTACGATAATGTTCAGTACGCAGAGCTTTCTGACTTCTTCTACGTCTGGCTCAAGCGTGGTGCTAGAAATGTGTTCCCCAGTCTTTTCCGTGAGGAGTTGACCAACAAAGATGACGAAGCAATCGCGAATTTCGCTCGGTTTAAGGACATGGGGCGTAGCAGAAAGGAATTGGCTGAACGCGACTACGAGTTCAAAATGGCCGCCGCCTTCTGCGAGATGTACCGCGTCCTGCGGACCGACGGTTCGCTCACCGTCATGTTCACGCACAAGCGCGTCGAGGCGTGGGACACGCTGGCGTCGGCGCTCATCGGCGCGGGCTTCGCCATCAAAGCCTCGTGGCCGGTCCACACTGAGAGCGAGACTAGCCTGCATCAGGCCAAGAAGAATGCGGCCTCGTCGACGATTTTGCTGGTGTGTCGAAAAAGACAGTTGCCAGTGATCAGTGGACAGTCATCAGTGGGCAGCGGACAACTGATCACTGATCACTCATCACTGACCACTGCCGTGTGGTGGGATGACTTACAGCCCCGCGTCCGCGAGACGGCTCGCCAGAAAGCCGCCGAGTTCGCGGCGATGGGCATCAGCGGCGTCGATCTGTACATCAGCGTCTTCGGCCCGACGCTCAGCATCATCTCCGAGCACTGGCCGGTGCTGACGAGCGAAGTCGATCCCAAGACCGGCCAACCGAAGCCGCTGCGCCCGGAAACCGCGCTCGACCTGGCGCGCGAGGAAGTCGTCCGCCTGCGCAAGCAGGGTCTGCTGCTGGGGCGCGACGTGCAGTTCGATCCTATCACCGACTGGTACGTCATGGCCTGGGACGCCTTCGGCGCGGAGCAATTCCCTTACGACGAGGCGCGCAAGCTGGCCATCGCGCTCGGCCTTGATGTCGAAAAAGACCTGATGAAGACTAATCGGCTGGTCACCAAGAAGGGTCAGTACGTCGTGATGCAGACGCCGGTCCAGCGCCGGCGCAAGGGCGTGGTCGACGACGAAGTCGCAACGTTCGAGCACCTGATCGACGCCGTGCACACGGCGATGATGGTGTATGAGGAAGACGGCGCGGGTGCGTGCGACGTGTTCCTCAAGAAGTCCGGCCTCAAGACCGACGGGGCATTCAAGGCCTGCCTGCAGGCGCTGCTCAACGCCATCCCGCGCTCGCGCATCAAGGGCAAGTTCGCCCGTCCCGAAGCCGAGGTGCTGGAGAACCTGCGGCTGGCCTTCTTCGACGATCTGCAAGCGCCGGTCGAAGAGGAGCCGGAGTTGGCAGTCGCTGCGCAGCTCGGCCTCGGCGAGGGGTTTGAGGAAGAGGGCGAAGAGGGCGAAGAAGACGAGTAGCTTAGCCCCTTGTGGGCGTATTCTTGTGGCGTATTTGTGGGAGTCGGGCACAAGGCCCGATGCTACGGGTAGCGTATTCGAGTCGTAGTAGCCTCGCCCCTTGTGGGCGTGCACGGTCGGGCACATACCGGGCACAAGGCCCGATGGTACGTGTGGGCGTATTCGTGGGAGGTCGCGGTAGCCTCGCCCCTTGTGGGCGTGCACGGTCGGGCACATACCGGGCACAAGGCCCGATGCTACGGTGAACGTATGCCATGGAATAAACCCTATCATCCACCGCGTAATCAACGGCTCGACCCTGAGTTGTATCGGCAGGTTGGTCGGATCACCTTCATCACTATTCGCGCCTACCTGCACGCGGCTCCTTTCGTAAACGAGTCTATCAATCAGATGATCGTCGATACCCTCCGCGAGGAGCAGGAACGGCAGCATTGCGCGGTGTATACGTATTGCCTGATGCCCGATCACCTGCATTATCTCGTCGGCCCTGTTCAAGAGGGCGTCTCCGTGCTGGTGTTCAGTGATCAGTTCAAAGGAAAGACGACGAATCGCAGTTGGCAGCACGGCTGGCGCGGCAAATTGTGGCAGCCGCGCTCCTATGATCATATTGTCCGGGTCGAGGAGGACTTGCGACAAATCGCCGAGTACATTTTGAATAATCCCGTCCGAAAGGGGCTTGTCGATCATGCAGAAGACTGGCCCTGGAGTGGCCATCTGACACCATTACTCTTGTAGCATAGCGCCTTGTGCGCGACGCCGACAAGCGGCTAGACTACGGGTCGCTATGTCTGGTGCGTGACGCCGAGAAGCGGCTAGACTACGGATCGCTATGTCACTACGCGACTATCCCTTCCGCATCTATTACGGCCCCGCCGACGATCCGCTGAACAACTTCTACATCCCGGCGCTCTCGGCCAGCGTGCGGTACGACCGCAGCGCCGGCTTCTTCAGCTCGACTGCGCTTGCTGTGGCCGCGGCCGGCGTGGCGCGGCTGATTCAAAACGGCGGCCGGATGCGGCTGCTCGTCGGCGCGGCGCTCGACGAGGGCGATGTCGAAGCCATCACCAGAGGCCACGACCTGCAGGCGCGTCTTACCGAGCGCCTGCTGGAGCATTTCGCCGATCCGCAGGATGCACTGCTGCGCCAGCGACTGGAAGTGCTGGCCTGGATGGTCGCCGAAGGCACATTGGAAATCCGCGTCGTCCTGCCCCGTGATGAGCGAGGTCTTCCGATCCCGGCGCGCCTGTCGCAGGACTACTATCACCCCAAAACGGGCATTTTCACGGACGCCGACGGCAATCGCATGGCCTTCAGCGGCAGTGTCAACGAGTCCGAAACTGGCTGGACGAAGAACTACGAGAACTTCCTGGTCGTCTTTTCGTGGGAGGCGACACAGGCGCACCTGGCGCAAATCGCGACCAACTTTGAGCGGCTGTGGACGGGCCAGGAACCGGGTTGGATCGCACTCGACGTTCCGAAAGCGGTGCGCGATCGTCTGCTGACCTACCGCCCGCCCCACGCGCCGGAGTTCGATCCACTTGAACGCGCGCCGTCCCGCAAGCCGACGAAGGATGAAGAGCAGCCCTACGCCGGCGAGGTCCCTCAAGCCGAGCGCATCCTTTTCCAGTTCGTGCGCGATGCGCCCTACCTGCCCAACGCGACCGAGCTCGGCGCGGCGACGGCGGCCATCGTGCCCTGGCCGCACCAGTCGCGCGTGGCGAATGTCGTCATCCGGCGCTTCCCCGATCGCGCGATGCTGTGCGACGAGGTCGGCCTGGGCAAGACGATCGAGGCCGGCCTGGTCATTCGCCAGTTGCTTCTGTCGGGACGGGTGAAACGCTGCCTGATCCTCGCGCCCAAGTCGGTGCTCAAGCAGTGGCAGGAAGAACTCTACGAGAAGTTCGCGCTCGAAATCCCGCGCTACGAGGCGGGCGGATTCCTCGACGTGCGCGACCAGCCCTTGCCCGCGCCGGACGGCAATCCGTGGGACGCCTTTGACGTGCTGCTCGCCGGTAGCCAACTGGTTAAGCGGGCCGATCGGCGCGAGCAAATCCTCGCCGCTAAAGGGTGGGATCTGCTGGTGGCGGACGAGGCACACCACGCCCGGCGCAAGGACTTCAAGGAGCGCATCTATCGCCCGAATCGGCTGCTCGGCCTGCTCAACGATCTGAAGGCACAAGACAAATATGCTGGCCTGCTGCTGATGACGGCGACACCCATGCAGGTCCATCCGCTCGAAGTGTGGGATTTGCTCACCGTGCTGGGCATGGGCGGGCGATGGGGCGCGGACGAGGACAACTTCCTCGGCTTCTTCGCCGAGATGCACAAGCCGTTCGACGACCGGGACTGGGAATTCGTCTTCGACCTTGTGCAAGACTACCTGACGACCGGCGGTGAAATCGATCCAGAGTTCAAGGCGCACGTCGGCCAGGAGATCGGCCCGGTCAAGTGGTCGGCGTTAGAAGATCTAGTGCGGCGGTCAGGCCAGCGGCTCCGTATTCTGCGACAGTTGGGCCGGGCGCCTGAGCCGCACGTCGCCGAGTTAGCGCGCCGCCACACGCCGCTCAATCACTACATCTTCCGCAACACTCGCGCGCTGCTGCGCGAGTACCAGCAGCGCGGCATCCTGAAAGACAACGTCCCGACGCGCCGCCCGCGCCTCGAACGGGTCCCGATGCGGCCTGAGGAACGGGCGTTGTACGATCGGATCGACGAGTACATCAGCGCCTTCTATCAGAAATACGAGAGCGAGCGGCGCGGGCTGGGCTTCGTGATGACCGTCTATCGCCGTCGCCTGACCAGCAGTTTCTACGCCGTGCGGCGCAGCCTGGAGCGCCGCTTGCAGTTTCTGCGCGGCCTGACGGACGAAGCCTTCGTCGACGACGATCTGGAACAGGACGAACTCGAACAGGACGTCCTCGAAGAGGTATTGAGCGACGCCGATCGGGAGCGCTTCAAGGCCGAATTGACCTACGTCGAGGACTTCATTCACGAGCTCAGGTTGTTGAGCGTCAACGACTCGAAACTCGAGGTCTTAAAGAGCGAATTGGGGCGCATCTTCACGCAGCGCCCGACCGTCCTGATCTTCACCCAGTATGCTGACACCATGGATTACCTGCGCGATCAGCTCGTCGAAGTTTATGGCAGCCAGGTGGCATGCTACTCTGGCCGCGGAGGCGAAGTCTGGAATGGCATCGCCTGGGTACGCACGACCAAAGAGGACGTGAAGAACCAATTTCGCGAAGGCAGCGTGCGAATCTTGATCGGCACCGAGTCGGCCAGCGAAGGCCTCAACCTTCAGACCTGTGGCGTGCTGATCAACTATGATATGCCGTGGAACCCAATGCGCGTCGAACAGCGCATCGGCCGCATTGACCGCATCGGCCAGCAGTTCGACATCGTGTGGATCTCGAATTACTTCTATCAAGACACTATCGAAGATGTGATTTATCGCAACACGGCAAAACTAGCACATTAAAGACCAAGTGGCATACTTCGCGATCGATACAGGTTGCGAGGTGTGGCCATGCGAACCGCGAAGTCTCTGGAATGCAGTGATCGGCGCTACTATCTGCCCGAACTCAGCACCTGCCCGGCCTGCGGGGGTCAACTGGTGCCCGCACGCCATCTGGCTTGGCGTAAAGTGATCCAGACTCTCCAAACCACCTTCTTCGCTGCGAGC
>Ga0209342_10000285_pt1 | contig 57182 bp, 42 predicted proteins | sample RifCSP16_2_FD_184023 | JGI IMG/M metagenome (GOLD analysis project Ga0209342, IMG submission 184023) | Soil microbial communities from Rifle, Colorado - Rifle CSP2_sed 16_2 (SPAdes) (version 2) | ecosystem: Environmental > Terrestrial > Deep subsurface > Rock core/Sediment | place: Rifle... | reverse complement strand
CACGTGTAGGGGTAACCCCCCTACCGAGGGTTCGAATCCCTCTCTCTCCGCCAGCCTGATCAGCCGTCCTCGCGAGAAACGATGCCGCGACGAATCGAAGTGGGCCTCCTCGGTGCGACCGGGAGGGTGGGTCAGCAGTTCATCCTCCAGCTCGCTGGGCACCCCTGGTTCGAGCTCACGTGGCTCGCCGCCAGCGAGCGCTCGGAGGGACGGCGCTATGCCGAGGCGGCGGCCTGGCGCCTGGAGACGCCGGTTCCCGCGGGCATCGCCGACCTCAGGGTGGAGCCGGCAAGGCCGGGTGCGGGACCTCGCCTCGTCTTCTCCGCTCTCGACGCGGCGGTGGCGGGCGAGCTGGAGGCAGCCTTCGCCGCCGGCGGCCATGCCGTCGTCAGCAACGCACGCAACCATCGGATGCTGCCGGCGGTGCCCCTCCTCGTCCCCGAGATCAACGCCGACCACCTCGCACTTCTGCGCCTCCAGCGTCAGGAGCGGCCGGGGGGCGGGCTCCTCGTCACCAACCCCAACTGCTCTACCGTCGTCCTCACGATGGCGCTTGCTCCCCTTCGCGCCTTCGGTCTGCGCTCGTGCCTCGTGACCACACTGCAGGCCGTGTCCGGCGCGGGCTACCCGGGGGTGCCGTCGCTCGACATCCTGGGCAACCTGATCCCGTTCATCGCGGGCGAAGAAGAGAAGATCGAGGCGGAGACGAGGAAGATCCTCGGCGGCTTGGGCGCCGGCGGTATCGAGCCTCACCCGGTGCAGGTCAGCGCCCAGACGAACCGGGTCCCTGTCCTCGACGGGCACACGGAGACGGTGTCGGTGGCCCTCGACGCGCGACCGGCCATCGAGGACGTGCGGCGGGCGTTCGAAGGCTTCACCGGCGCGCCGCAGCGGCTCGGCCTGCCCACCGCACCCGCGCGCCCGCTCGTCTACCTCGACGAGCCCGCCCGTCCGCAGCCGCGGCTCGACGCCGGCCGCGAGCGGGGCATGGCGGTCTCGATCGGCCGCCTCCGCCCCTGCCCTGTCCTCGGATACAAGTTCGTCGCCCTCGGCCACAACGCGATCCGCGGCGCGGCGGGGGCGGCGGTCCTGAACGCCGAGGTGATGGCGGCCGAGGGCTGGCTCGATTGAGCACCCGCTGGCGGGCGCCCGCGGTTTTGAAGTAGGCTAGCCTTCGGGGCCGGCCACGTGTGGACTCCGGTCCTGCGCAACTCGAGACGTCGAACCCCGCCAGGCCCGGAAGGGAGCAACGGTCAGACGCCCCTCGCGTGTGCCGCAGGTCAGCCGGGGCCACCGGGACCGACCCCCTAACGCTTCCACCCATGAGCTACAAGGTCCTCGCGCTGAAGTACCGACCCCGAACCTTCGACGAGGTCGTGGGGCAGACGACCGTCACCCGGACCCTCCGCAACGCCATCGAGCAGGGCCGCATCGGTCACGCGTTTCTGCTCTCGGGGGCCCGCGGTGTCGGCAAGACGACGACGGCCCGGATCCTGGCCAAGGCCCTCAACTGCGCGCGGGTGGCGGCTCCGACCCCCGAGCCCTGCGGCGAGTGCGACGCCTGCCGCGAGATAGCGGACAGCAGGTCGCTCGACGTGCAGGAGATCGACGGGGCGAGCAACAACAGCGTAGAGCAGGTGCGCGAGCTGCGGGAGAGCGCACGCTATAACCCGGCGCGGGACCGCTTCAAGATCTGGATCATCGACGAGGTCCACATGCTCTCGGTGGGGGCCTTCAACGCTCTGCTGAAGACGCTCGAGGAGCCCCCGCCGCGGGTCAAGTTCATCTTCGCCACCACCGAGTACCACAAGATCCCCGAGACCATCCTCTCCCGCTGCCAGCAGTACGACTTCCGGATGATCCCGGCCCGCGATCTGCAGGCCCATCTGCGCAAGGTGGCGGACGCGGAAGGGATCCGGGTCTCCGACGCCGCCCTCGCCCAGATCACCCGCGCCGCGGAGGGCAGCGCGCGGGACGCGCTATCGCTCTTCGACCAGGTCCTCGCCTTCACCGGCGAGGAGGTGCGGGACGAAGACGTCGCGGGGCTGCTCGGCCTCATCGACCGGGAGCTCCTCCACCGGGCGGCGGGGGCCATCCAGCGCGCCGACAGCCTCGCGGCGCTCGAGCTCGTGGAGGAGCTCGCCGACCACGGCGCCGACTATCGCAACTTCGTCCGCGAGCTGCTCCACTTCCTCCGCGAGCTCCTGCTCCTCAGACTCGCCCCTCCCTCGAGCCCTCTCCTCGGCCCCGTCCCGCCCGAGGAGCATGAGCGGCTGCAGCCGCTCGCGGAGGGCCTCTCGGAGGAGGACTTGCTCCGAGGCTTCGACGTCCTCACGCGGACGGAGACGGAGCTGCGGGGCTCGGCCGACCCCCGGATCTCTCTCGAGCTGGCCCTGCTCAAGCTCGTGCACATGCGCCGGTTGATGCCGTTCGCGGAGCTCGTGGCCCGCGTCGAGCGCCTCGTCGCCTCCGGCCCCGCCGCCGCCCTCCCCGGGGCGCGTGCGCGCGCGCCCTTACTCTTCGACGACGCACCGGCACCCGCTCCGCGTGCCGCGTCGAGCCCCGCGGCGGCCCCGGCGGCGCTCTCTCTCCCACCCCCGACGCCGGAGCCCGTCGATCCCGCTTCCGTGCTCCTCCGGGGGATGCTCGAGCTGTCGCAGGCGCGGCCCTCGCTCGCCCAGCCGCTGCGCGGCGCCCGGGCCCGGCTCGAGGACCAGACGCTCGTCCTCGACGTGGGGCCCGACTTCGCCACCTTCGCCTCGCTCCACGCCGACGAGTACCGTGACCTCGCGCGTCGCGCAGCGGGCAAGGCAGTCGCGGTGCGTTTCGACTCCGGCGCGCCGGCGGAGGCGGAGGCCGAGCCCTCGCCGGAGGAGCTGCGTCGTCGCCGGCTGCGCGAGGAGGCGGAGCGGGAGCCGGCGGTGCAGGAGGCCCTCGACCTCTTCGGGGGCCGGGTGGTGGACGTTCGGGAGGCCAAGCCATCCCGGGAGGACCCATGAACCCCTTCGGTGACCCCCGCAAGCTGATGAAGCAGCTCCAGGAGGCCCAGGAGCGCCTGCAGTCGGAGATCGCGGCGCTCGTGGTCGAGGCGGCCGCGGGCGGGGGCATGGTGCGCGTGGAGATGGACGGGAACAAGCAGATCCGCAGCCTGCGGATCGACCCCGAGGTCGTCAGCAAGGACGACGTGGAGATGCTGCAGGACCTCGTCCTCGCCGCCGTCAACGAGGCCAGCCGGAAGGTGGACGACACGATCCAGCAGAAGGTCGGCGGCCTCGCCGGCGGCATGAAGATCCCCGGGCTCACCTGACACGACCGGCACGCGGCTGAGGCCCGCTCGTAGCCCATGGACTACCCCGCCCCCGTCGCCCGGCTCATCGACGAGCTTCGGAAGCTCCCGGGCATCGGCCCGAAGTCCGCCCAGCGCATCGCCTTTCATCTTCTTCGGGGCACGCGGGACGACTCCACGCGGCTGGCGGAGGCCATCTCCACCCTTCTCGACGGTGTCCGTGCCTGCACGGTCTGCCACGCGGTGACGGACCGCGAGGTCTGCGCAACCTGCTCCGACCCCGCGCGCACGGGTCGGATGATCTGCGTCGTCGAGGAGCCCCACGACGTGGTGTCGATCGAGAGAACGCGCGATTATCGAGGCCGCTATCACGTGCTGCACGGCGCCCTCTCGCCGCTGCAGGGGGTCGGCCCCGACGAGCTCCGCATCCCGAGCCTTCTTGATCGCGTGCGTGCGGGCGGAGTCGAGGAGGTGATCCTGGCCACCAGCCCCACCGTCGAGGGCGAGGCGACCGCGGTCTACCTGGCCGGCCTCCTCAAACCCCTGGGGGTGCGCGTCACCCGCATCGCCATGGGGGTCCCCGTGGGCTCCGACCTGGAGTGGGCGGACGAGGTCACCATGGCCAAAGCCATGGAGGGACGGCGGGAGTACTGAGCTCGGCAACGGGCGGCGAACCGTCTCGCGACGCAACCCGCGGCGGAAGTTTGAATTCGCCCAATCCGCGGGCTACCCTTATGCGTTCCTGCGGGGCCCGTCCACCCGTCCGTGCGCGAGCGGAAGGGATCGGACGGCCTCACGCAGAGGAGGATCACAGCATGGCGGCGCCCGATATCGTGATGTACGAGGAGGAGTTCAACCAGATCAAGCAGGTCATCTCCAAGCTCCGAATCGACGCCAACGCCAAGGTGGTCTTCCTGGTCGACAAGAACGGTCAGCAGATCGCTGCCCAGGGCGAGATCGAAAACCTCGACACCACCTCCCTCGCCTCCCTCACCGCGGGCAACGTGGCGGCGACCGACGGTCTCGCCCGCCTCATCGGCGAGAAGGAGTTCTCGATCCTCTTCCACGAAGGGGAGCGGGACAACATCCATATCTCCATCGTGGCCCAGCGCGTGATCCTCGTCGTGATCTTCGACGAGCGCTCCTCGCTGGGCCTGGTGCGGCTCCGCGTCAAGAAGGCATCCACCGAGCTCAACGACGTGTTCGCCCGGATCATGGCCAAGGTCGAGAGAGAAAAGGCGGCGGCGGGGGCGGCCTTCGAGAGCCCCTTCGCCGAGATCACCGACGAGGACATCGACAGCCTCTTCAGCGACTAGGCCTGCCAAGGGCGAACGATGACGTTCATCAACTACGCCTCGCGCGAGATCAACTGCAAGATCGTCTATTACGGCCCCGGGCTGTGCGGCAAGACGACCAACCTGCAGTGGATCTACGACAAGACGAACCCCAACGCCAAGGGCAAGCTGATCTCGCTCGCGACCGAGACCGACCGGACGCTGTTCTTCGACTTCCTCCCCCTCGAGCTGGGGACGGTGCGCGGCTTCAAGACCCGCTTCCACCTCTACACCGTGCCCGGACAGGTCTTCTACGACGCGAGCCGGAAGCTGATCCTCAAGGGGGTGGACGGGGTGATCTTCGTCGCGGACAGCCAGGTCGAGCGGATGGACGCCAACGTCGAGTCGCTCGAGAACCTTCAGGCCAACCTCAAGGCCCAGGGCTACGACCTGATGACGATCCCCTACGTGCTCCAGCTCAACAAGCGCGATCTGTCGAACGTGGTGCCGGTCGACGAGATGGTGCGGGGCCTCCGCCGGAAGCGGGAGCCGGTCATCGAGGCGGTGGCGGCCAAGGGGACCGGGGTCTTCGAGACCCTGAAGGGCGTCGCCAAGCTGGTGCTGCAGGAGCTCACCAAGACCGGCTGAGCGAGGCGCGACCCCCGAAGCCCCTACCCCGAAGAATTGACAGGGGTTGGAGGCGGCCTCTATACTCGAAACTCGCCGAAGACGTCGTTTTTCGGCGGCCGGTCCTCAGTAGCTCAAAGGTAGAGCATCCGGCTGTTAACCGGAGGGTTGTAGGTTCGAATCCTACCTGAGGAGCCATCCTCCGACGCCTTATCGAGGAAGGGGCGCCCGTAGAGATGCCTGGAAGTCATGGCTTCGCGAAGCGGCAGAAGGAGATCAAGCGCCAGGAGAAGCAGCGCGAGAAGGTACTGAAGCGGCGGCAGCGGACCGCGGAGCGAGCCGAGCGCCCGAAGGTCGAGGGCGAGGATCCCGACATCGCCGGCATCGTTCCCGGCCCCCAGCCTCTCCTCGAGGACTGATCCCCCCCGCCGGAGCCCCCCTCCTGGGGCAATCACCGAGCACGCCGGGCCCGTAGGGCGCCGCGCCCGTCGCCGCTGCCGGGGTGGTGTCAGGCCGGCAGCAGTCGGTTGACCTCCTCGGCGATCGCCGGCGCGGAGGTCAGCCCCGGCGAGTCGATGCCGACGAGGTTGACGAGGCCGGGAAGCCCAAGCGCCGACTCTTCCGCGATGACGAAGTCGCAGTAGCCCTCGCCCGGACCCTGGAGCTTGGCCCGGATCCCCGCGATGTCCGGCGCCAGGTCCTCGTCCGCGATGTCGGGCACGATCCGCCGCACCGCCGGCCCGAAGACGGCGGCCTTGCCCTCCTCGACTCGGTAGTCGGGCCTGCGGTCCGGGAGGTGCTCGGCGTCGGGACCGAAACGCAGCCGGCCGTCCAGGCCGAGGACGGCGTGGGTCCCGAGGCTGACGGGCGTGGGGACGGGGTAAATGAGCCGCGAGACGAGCCGCGCCTTCGCCGGTGCAACCGAGACGTAACTGCCCTTCCACCAGTGGAGGCGGTAGCCCGTGGTGTCGACGTCGATGCCGGCGAGGGCGGCGACGGTGTCCGCCTCCAGCCCCGCCGCGTTCACCACCCGCTCGCTGGTCAGCGACTCCGTGCCCTCGGGCGTGCGGACCACGAGGCGATAGTCGGCGTCGCGGCGCTCGATGGCGACGAGCTCGGCGCGGCACTGGAGGGTCGCCCCTGCCGCCCGCGCCTCGTGCAGGAGCTGGTCCATGAAAGCGTGCGCGCTCACGATCCCCGTGCTCGGGGAGAGCAGCCCCGCCACACCGGCGACGTGCGGCTCCAGCCTCCGGCACTCCTCCCGACCGACCATCGATAACTCGACCCCGTTCGCGCGACCGCGCGCGAGCAGGAGCTCCAGCGCAGGGAGCTCGTCCGGCGAGGCGGCCACGATGAGCTTGCCGAGGCGACGATGCGGAATGCCGTGGCGCCTGCAGCGCTCGTAGAGCATCCGGTTTCCCTGCACGCACAATCGCGCCTTCCAGGAGCCCTCCGGGTAGTAGATCCCGGCGTGGATGACCTCGCTGTTGCGGCTCGACGCCTCGGTGCCCGGCCGCTCGTGGCGCTCCAGGATCAGGAGGTCCGGAAAGCGCGGGGCCAGGCGCGCCGCCACCGCGAGCCCGACCACCCCGGCGCCGACGATGGTGAGCGGGACGTCGGCCATGGCGGGCCGATCTTAGCCCGGCCGCCCGCGCGCGGTGTAGTCTGTAAGCGGATGCGCGCGCTGCTCGTCCTCTTCGTCGTCCTGCGCCTGGCACAGCAGCTCGCCGAGCACGTTCTGGCGGCGATGAACCGCCACTACGCGCAGGACCGGGCTCGGCTGGCGGAGGCGGGGCGTGCGCTGCAGATCGGGGAGGGGGATATGGAGAAGGCGACCGTTTACGCGAGCGACCGCTACCGGTTCGGCGTCGTGGCGGGCTGGGCCGAGGTCTTCGCGCAGGTCGCCTTCATCGCCTTCGGCGGGTTGGCCTTCGCCGAGGAGGGGGCGCGGGTGGCCGCGGAGGGCCTCGGGCTCGGCACGATCGGGGTCGGCCTCGTCTTCTTCGCCGTGTTGGGTCTGCTCTCCATGCTCTTCGACCTGCCCTTCGCCCTCTACCGGACCTTCGGGATCGAGGAGAGGCACGGCTTCAACCGCCAGACCCGCCGCGGCTTCTTCCTCGACCGCGCGAAGGGGCTCGCCCTCGCCGTCGCCCTCGGCGCCCCGATCCTCGGCCTCGTGCTCTGGATCATGGGGCAGATGGGACGGACCTGGTGGCTCTGGGCCTGGGCGGCGACGACCGCCTTCAGCCTCCTCACCGCCTGGATCTACCCGACGCTCCTCGCCCCGATCTTCAACCGCTTCACGCCGCTGCCGCCAGGGGAGCTCAAGGACGCCATCCTCGCCCTCGCCCAACGGATCGGGTTCCGGACGAGCGGGCTCTTCGTGATGGACGCCTCGCGACGCACCGCCCACGGCAACGCCTACTTCACGGGCCTTCTCGGACGGAAGCGGATTGTCCTCTTCGACACGCTGCTGGATGCGATGGGCCCGTCGCAGACCGTGGCCGTGCTCGCCCACGAGCTGGGGCACTTCAAGCTCCACCACGTCCGGTGGGCCCTTCTGCGCTCTGTCCTCGTGAGCGGGGTCCTTTTCTACGGCCTGAGCCTCTGTTTGCCTCTCGAGGCCTTCTACGAGGCCTTCGGCCTCGGCCGCTCCCCGCACGCGGCGCTCGTCGTTTTCGGGGTCTGGTTCTCTCTCGTGGCGTTCCTCCTGCAGCCGCTGGAGAACGCCATCTCGCGGCGGCAGGAGTTCGCCGCCGACGCCTTCGCCCTCCGCAGCGGCGCCACCGCGGCCGAGCTCTCCGAGGCGCTCCTCCGGCTGCGGGAGGCGAGCCACCTCCTCCCGGTCACTCATCCCGTCTACTCACGGGTCTACCACTCGCACCCGCCGCTCCTCGAGCGGCTGCGGGCCATGGGAGCCGTTTGAGGCCATGGACGCAGCACGAAGACCGCGCGTCAAGATCTGCTGCATCCAGAGCGAGGCCGAGGCCTGGGCGGCGATCCGCCACGGGGCCTCGGCGCTGGGGCTGGTGTCCGCGATGCCCAGCGGTCCCGGCGTGATCTCGGAAGAGGCGATCGCTGCGATCGCGCGCGCCGTGCCGCCCGGGGTGGCCTCGTTCCTGCTGACGAGCCGAAAAGAGGCCTCCGCCATCGTCGAGCAGCACCGCCGTCTGCGGACCACGACCCTGCAGCTGTGCGACCGGCTCGAGGTGGGCGCCCACGCCCGGCTGCGACAGGCCCTCCCCGGCATTGGCCTCGTCCAGGTCGTCCACGTCACCGGGCCGGAGTCCGTGGAGGAGGCGGTCGCGGTCGCCCCGCACGTCGATGCACTCCTCCTCGACTCCGGGAACCCCGGCCTCGCCGTCAAGGAGCTGGGCGGCACCGGGCGCCGCCACGACTGGGGGCTGAGCCGGAGCATCCGCGAATCGGTCGGCGTGCCGGTCTGGCTCGCGGGTGGCCTCACGCCCGAGAACGTGACGGAGGCGATCGCCAAGGTCTCTCCCTTCGGCCTCGACGTCTGCTCGGGTGTCCGCCGCGAGGGTCGCCTCGACGAGACGACGCTCGGGCGTTTCTTTGCCGCGATGTCGGCGGCGTCCTGAAGCCCGGGGCGCCGCCGATCAGCGGCCGAGCAGCGCCCCGGCCTCCTCCTTGAGTGCCATGACCGCCTCGCGCACGCGATCGTCGTGGGTGCGGAAGGAGAGGACGCAGATCCGGAGCGTGTGACGGCCCCGCACGCGCGTGCTGGAGAGAAAGACGCGCCGGCGGGCGTTGACCCGGCGCAGCAGCTCGGGGCCGAGCGCCTCGGCCTCCGCCTCCGGCCCGCGCAGGCGGAAGGCGACGACCGAGAGCTGTGGCTCGTCGAGCACCTCGAAGCGTGGGTCGGCCCGCAGCTCGTCCGCGGCCCAGCGGGCGAGTGCGAGCTTCTCGCCGAGCTGTTCGCGGAAGGCGGCGAGGCCGTGGAGCTGCAGCGGCAGCCACAGGCGCAAGCCGCGGAAGTCGCGCGAGAGCTCGGGGGAGAGGTCGGCGAAACCGAGCGCGCCGTCGGGAGCGACGTCCTCCATGTAGCTCGCCATCTCGCGGTGGGCGCGGGCGAGGGACGCCCCGTCGCGGACGAGGAGGCAACCGAGACCGTAGGGGAGGAAGAGGCCCTTGTGGGGGTCGAGGGTGATCGAGTCGCACTCCTCGATCCCGGGCATGAGGGCCTCGCCACCGGGGACGAGGCGGAAGAAGCCACCGTACGCGGCATCGGCGTGGACCCAGAGGCCATGGGCGCGGGCGATGCGCAGGACGGCGGGGAGCGGATCGACGGCGCCCGTGTTCGTCGTGCCGATGCTCGCCACGACGAGGAAGGGCCGATGTCCGCGGTCGAGATCGGCACGAATCGCCGCCTCGAGCGCCTCCGGCTCCAGCCGGAACCGCGCGTCCACGGGCAGGGTCCGCACCGCGGCGCGGGGGAGGCCGGCGAGACGTGCCGCCTTCGGCACGCAGTGGTGCGTCTCCTCCGACATGTAGATCGTGCCCCCGCGGAAGTCCTCGCCCAGCCGCTCCTCGCGGGCGGTGACGAGGGCGCTGAAGTTGGAGAGCGACCCGCCGGAGGTGAGGATTCCACGCGCCGCCTCCGGATAACCCATGAGGCGTGCGAGCCAAGACACGGCCGTCTCCTCGATCTGGGCGAGGGCGGGGGCGGCCTGGGCGACACCCACGTAGCGGTTGACCGCGCAGGCGATGAAGTCGGCGAGGGCGGCGGAATAGACCCCGCCGCCGGGGATGAAGGCCAGGTAGCCGGGCCCGGAGGTGGTATAGCCCTTGGCGATGGCGGGGCGCAGCCGCTCGAGGATCGCCTCGAGCGGTCGCCCCGCCTCGGGCGGCGGCTCGCGGAAGGCGGCACGCACCGCCTCGACGCCGCCGAGGTCGGAGGCGGGCCTGCTCGCGAGGGCGCGGATCTCCTCGAGGACGAAGGCCGCCACCGCCCTCGTGATCTCCCCGAGCTGCCTCGGGTCGGGCTCCAGCGGGAGGGCGTGCATGCGCGGATCTTAGCCGTCCGGGGCCCGACGAGTCTGCGGCGATCGCGCCCGGGGAGAAGCCGCTACCGGCCGTTCACGAGGTGAGAACGGTGCCCGTGGACAAAGAGAGGCGGTCCGGTCCAGGTCCCCCTGGCCCGTGTCTTGCTTCATTCGGCAACGAGTATGGCGACCCCGTTGACGATCAATCGCTGGCAAGACAGGCCATTCCGGGGGCTTGAGCGCTCTTCCGGGATAGGAGGGGGAGGGAGCACTCCGGCAAAAACGCCAGGGCGATCGGGAGATTCTTCCGCCGCCGCGGTCATACGCGTCGCACGGGCTGCACTGGCCCTTCTCGCGTGGCTGTTCCCGGCGCCGGACGCCACCGCCCTCGATCCGGCCCGGGGCCTGGGCGAGTACAGTCTTTCTGCGTGGCAGACCACGGAGGGCCTTGCCCACGACACGGTGCAGGACCTCGTCCAAACACGCGACGGCTACCTCTGGGTTGCCACCGTCGAGGGGGTCGCTCGCTTCGACGGCGTCCGGTTCGTCGTGTTCGACCGCAGCAATAGCCCCGCCTTCGCCCGGAACGACGTCCAGGCGCTGTACGAATCGCGGGACGGTAGCCTGTGGCTCGGACTCTACGGGGGCGGCCTCGTCCGCTACCGCGACGGCGAGTTCCGCGCCTACACGGCCCAGGAAGGTCTGCCCTCGACCATGATCACGGCGATCGCCGAGGATGCCCAGGGCCACCTGTGGGTGGGCACCGACGGCCGTGGCGCCTTCCGATTCAAGGACGGTGTCTTCTCCGGCTACGGGAAAAGAGACGGGCTGGCCGAGAACGCCGTTGGGTGCCTGTACGTGGACCGCAGGGGTGACCTCTGGATCGGCCACTCGAGCGGCCTCGACCGGCTCCGCAACAACCGCTTCGAGCACTTCGCCGCCGGCGATCGCCTCGCCGGCGCGTCTGTGACGGCTCTGGTTGAGGATGCCCAGGGCAGCCTCCTGGTCGGCACCTCGGCCGGGATGCTCCGGGTCGCGGGGCCCCGCCTCGTCCCCGACGCCGCCCTCGCCGGCCTGGCTCGCGACTACATCAACGCCCTTCGTCTCGACCGCCGCGGGACGCTCTGGATCGGGACCGACCGGGGCTTGAAGAGGTTTCGGGGCGGCACGCTCGACACCCTCACGCCGGCCGATGGACTCACCGACCCCTCGGTCATGGCGATCCTCGAGGACCGAGAGGGCAACCTATGGGTCGGCACGATCGCGGGGGGGCTCAACCGGCTCAAGGAGGGTACGGCCTTCACCTACACGACAGCCCACGGACTCTCGAGCGACGTCGTGGAGTCCGTGGCGCCCGCTCGGGACGGGGGCCTCTGGATCGGCAGCGGTGACGGCGAGATCGATCGATTTGTCGGTGGTCGCTTCACGTCGCTCTCCGCGAGGCGCGTCCTGGACGGCGCCATCGTGCGGGCCCTGCACGAGGACCGGCTCCACCGCGTTTGGGTGGGGACCGACCGGGGGCTCTACCGATGGGAAGGCGGCCACTGGACCCACTACACCACGCGGGAGGGTCTGCCCCACAGCGTCGTCCGATCGATCATCGAGGATCGCGAGGGGCGGCTGTGGATCGGGACCGATGGGGGCGGCTACAGCCGGTTCCAGGACGGGCATTTCGACAGTTTTGGCACCGTCCCCGGTCTGGCCAGCGACCACGTCCGCGCGATCCTCGAGGATCGCAAGGGGAGGCTCTGGATCGCCAGCTACGGCGGCCTCAGCGTGCTCGCGAACGGGCGCTCGACGACCTACACCACGCGGGACGGGCTCTCTCATGACCTCGTGAGGTCGCTCTACGAGGACGGGGAGGGGGTGCTGTGGATCGGGACCTACGGAGGAGGGCTGAACCGCCTGCAGGACGGCCGCATCACCGCCTACACGAGCCGCGAGGGCTTGTTCAATGACGTCATCTACCAGATCCTCGAGGACGATCGGGGCAACCTTTGGATGAGCTGCAACAAGGGGCTCTTCTCGGTCAGCAAGCGACAGCTCGCGGACTTCGCCGCGGGTCGGGTCCGATCCATCCGCTCGTTGGCCTACGGAAGAAGCGACGGCATGCGGAGCGCCGACTTCAACGGAGGCAGCCCCGGGGGTTGGAAGGCCACCGACGGGAATCTCTATTTCCCCTCGTCGAAGGGCCTCGTGGTCGTCGATCCCTCCGGGAGCGCCGTCAAACCGGCGGCCCCGTCGCCGATCGTGGAGGAAGCGGTCGTCGACGGGGAGACCGTGGCCGTCCGCGGGAGTCTGGAGATTCCTCCCGGGGCGCGCCGGCTCGAGCTGCATTACACCAGCCTCGACCTCCAGGCGCCGGAAAGGATTCGCTTCTCGTTCAAGCTCGAGGGATTCGACACGGATTGGATCGACGCGGGTTCCCGGAGGAGGGCCCATTACACCAACGTGCCCCCTGGGGACTACCGGTTCCGTGTGCGGACGGGGAGCGATGACGGATCCTGGAGCGACGCCGACACCTCGGTTCCGCTTCGCGTGCGCGCGCGCTGGTACCAGACCCGTGCCTTCTCGCTCGCGCTGGCCGCCGGTGCCGTGCTGGCCGCCGCCGCCGCCCACCGCCTGCGGGTGAGGAGCCTCGTCGCCCGGGAGAGTGAGCTGGCCCGACGGGTCGCGGAGGCGATGTCCTCCATCCGGGTGTTGAAGGGCCTGCTGCCGATCTGCGCGAGCTGCAAGAGCGTCCGGGACGACAAGGGGTACTGGAACCGCATCGAGGCCTACCTCGGCGAGCACTCCGAGGCGGAGTTCAGCCACGGCATCTGCCCCGATTGCGCGCGCCGGCTCTACCCGGATGCCTATCGGCGCGTCGAGCAGCGTCGGCAGCAGCAGCCCAGCGAGCAGGACGCGAGCCGCGACTGACAGCCTCCTCACCGCTTCGGGCCACGGGCCGGCACGTGGGGGAAGGTGCCCGGTGGTGCCCCGGAGGGCTCAGCCCTCCGGCGTGATCGCGGGCAGGAGATCCGGCGCCGGCGGCGGCGCTTTCGTGAGCCCACGCAGTCTCTCCGGCCGGTCCGCGGTGCGGTCGAGGCGCAGGAGGACGAGGACACCGGGCATGGCGATGAGCGGCATGATCGCCCAGAAACGCGCCTCGCCCAGGGCTTTGTGCAGCGGCAGGAAGAGCGCCGGGTTGACGGCGAAGGCGACCGACCACGTCGCCTGGTAGAGGCTCAGGTAGCGGCCGCGGGCCTCGGGCGGGGCCCAGTCGGCGACGAAGGCCATCTGCTGGGGTGCGGAGAGGATCTCCCCTGCGGTGAGGATCAAGACCGCCAGCAGGAACGACACCCAGTGCATCCGAAGGCCGATCGCGCCGAAGCCGAGGCCGACGAGAGCAAGACCCACCGCCGCCAAGCGAAGGCGGCGGAAGCCCTTGAGCCGCTCGACGATCGAGATCTCGAAGAGCGCGATGATGACACCGTTGGTGGCGGCGAGGAGCCCGTAGACCACGGCCGGGTACCCGGCCGCCTGCGTCACCGTCAACGGCATCACGCTCAGGTGCGAGCAGAAGATGAGCGTGAAGGCGAACGTTACCGCGACGGTCTGGAGATAGATGCCATCCCGCAGGGGATTGACGTGCGCTCCGCCCGTGGTCGTCCCTCTTGCGCCGCCGTGGGGTTTAGTCCGGGTCTCGGGGATCTCGAGCCAGACGAGGACGCCGTAGGCGAGGGTGGTCAGCCCGTCGCCGAGGAAGAGCAGCCGCCAGCTCCAGTCGGCGAGGAGTCCCCCGAGGGCGGTTCCCGTCGCCCAGCCGAGGTTGACCGCGGTGCGCAAGCCGGCGTAGCCGCTCGCCCGCTGCGAGGAGTCGAGCAGATCGCTGATCACCGCGGAGGCCGCGGGGCGGTAGAGGTCGGCGAGAAAGCCGAAGGCGACGAGCAGGGGGACGAAGACGCTGAGGGAGGGGGCGAGGCCCATCGCGAGGGCGAGACTTCCCCCGCCGAGGAGGCTGACGAGGAGCGTGCGGCGGCGGCCCAGGCGGTCGGCGAGCACCCCTCCGACGAGGATCGAGACGAGCGAGCCCGCGCCGTAGGCGAGGAGCAGCCGCGCCGCCCGCGTCTCGTCGAGGCGGAAGTCACGCAACAGGACCAGCGTGAGGTACGGGATGATGAAGGTCCCGACCTTGTTGACGAGCGTCCCCACGAGCAGGACGCGCACGGGGCGGGGGAAGCCAGAGACGACCTTCAGCGGGCTCCGGATCATGGGCGGGCGGGAGCGCCCACTCTATCCAGGGGCGTCACGCGGCGGCAAGCCCTTGACCCTGGCCTGTCCCGGCGCGTGTAATGGGGGCCCGCACCGGAGGGAGGCATGCACACGCTGGTCTTGTTGCGCCACGGCGAGAGCGAGTGGAACCTCGAGAACCGCTTCACGGGCTGGACGGACGTGGACCTCTCGCCGCGGGGGGTGGAGGAGGCGCGCGGTGCGGCGAGGCTCTTGCGAGAAGGGGGCTACCGCTTCGACGTCGCCCACACCTCGGTGCTCAAGCGGGCGATACGGACGCTGTGGATCGTCCTCGACGGCATGGACCTCATGTGGATCCCGATCCGGATCAGCTGGCGGCTCAACGAGCGGCACTACGGGGCCCTTCAAGGCCTCAACAAGGCCGAGATGGCGCAGAAGTTCGGCGAGGAGCAGGTGAGGGTCTGGCGCCGCAGCTATGCGACTCCGCCCCCGCCGCTCGCGCCGGAGGACGAGCGACACCCGGGGCGGGATCCCCGTTACGCCGGACTGACCCGCGACCTCCTCCCGCTCACGGAGTCGCTCAAGGACACCGTCGCCCGCTTCCTCCCGTACTGGCACGACGCGATCGTGCCCGACGTCCGGGCCGGGAAACGCGTGATCGTCGCCGCCCACGGCAACAGCCTGCGCGCTCTCGTCAAGCACCTCGACGGCGTCTCCGAGGCCGCGATCGTCGGCCTCAACATCCCCACCGGCATCCCGCTCGTCTACGAGCTGGACGACGAGCTGCGACCCGTCCGTCACCGGTACCTCGGCGACCCCGAGGCGGCGAGGAAGGCGGCGGAGGCGGTAGGGAAGCAGGCCTCGAGATGACGGCAGAGGCGGAATCGACGACGGCGGCTCGTGGCCTCCGTCGACGGCGCCTCGCGGCCACACTCGGCGTCGGCGTGGTGCTCGTCACCGTCCTGGGCGGGGTGGCGGGGTACCGACGCCTGAGGGCGAGCCTGCCCGCTCTCGATGGCGAGCGCGCGCTCCCCGGGCTCGGCGCGCCCGTGCGGGTCGAGCGCGACTCGAAGGGCGTCCCGCTCGTGAGTGGTCGCAGCCGCCTCGACGTGGCGCGGGCGACAGGGTTCCTGCACGCCCAGGAGCGGTTCTTCCAGATGGACACGCTGCGGCGGCGAGCGGCGGGGGAGCTGGCCGAGCTCGTCGGCGCCGCCGCCCTGCCCATCGACCGTGAGGTGCGGGTCTTCCGACTGCGGGATGTGGCCCGGCGGACGGTCAGGGCCCTGCCTGCCGACCAGCGCGCGCTGCTCTCCGCCTACACCCACGGGGTGAACGCGGGCCTCGCCGCTCTCGGCGCCTCGCCCTTCGAATACCAGCTCCTGCGGCTCGACCCCGCGCCCTGGCGGGGCGAGGACTCGATGCTCTGCGCCCTCGCCATGTTCCTGACGCTGCAAGGGGAGCTGCCGGGACAGGAGTCGGCGCTTGGCCTCATGCACGACCTGCTGCCGGGCGAGCTCTTCGACTTCCTGGCCCCGAAGGGGACGGAGTGGGACGCGCCTCTCGAGGGAGAGGCCTTCGCGCAACCCTCGGTGCCGGGACCGGAGGTCTTCGATCTCCGCCGTCGCCCGCCGAAGGCCGCGGTCCGACCCCGGCCGCGCTCACATGCCGTCGCCCGGGACCCGCTCGGCCCCGTCGAGGGGGACGATGCCGTCGTCTACGGCAGCAACAACTGGGCGGTCGCGGGAGCGCACACCGCGCACGGCGGAGCGATCCTCGCCAACGACATGCACCTCGGCATCTCGGTTCCCAACACCTGGTACCGGGCCTCGCTCGCCTGGCCCGCCCTCGAGGGCGAGCGCCGCGTGAGCGGGGTCATGCTGCCGGGGGCGCCGTTCGTGGTTGCGGGCAGCAACGGCCGCGTGGCCTGGGGGTTCACCAACAGCCAGGGCGACTGGGCCGACCTCGTCCTGCTCGAGCCCGTGGCGGGAGAGACGGATGCGTACCTCACGCCGGAGGGACCGCGGAAGCTGGAGCGGGCGAGGGAGACGATCCGGGTCAAGGGCGGGAAGGAGGAGACGCTCGAGATCCTCTCCACCATCTGGGGCCCGGTCGTCGACGAGGACCACCGGGGGCGGAGACGCGCGCTCTCCTGGGTGCCGCTTCTCCCCGGCGGGCTCAACGCCGCGCTTTTCCGGATGGAGTCGGTCGACGGGCTCGACGAGGCCATGAGCCTGGCTCCCGAGGTCGGCCTGCCGCACCAGAACCTCCTCGTCGCAGACTCCGCCGGCCGCATCGGCTGGACGATCATCGGCCGCATCCCGGGTCGGGTGGGCTTCGACGGCCGGGTGCCCGCGTCCTGGGCCGACGGCACCCGACAGTGGGACGGCTGGCTAAAGCCCTCGGAGCAGCCGCGGATTGTGGATCCGCCCGCCGGACGCCTCTGGACCGCCAACGCCCGGGTTGCGGATGGGGAGAAGCTCGCCCGCATCGGCTTCGGCGGCTACGATCTCGGCGCCCGCGCGCGCCAGATCCGGGACGATCTCCACGGGGTCGAGAAAGGCACCGAGGCCGACATGCTGCGGATCCAGCTCGACGACCGGGCGGTCTTTCTCTCCCGCTGGCGCGAGCTCCTCCTGGCGACGCTCACGGCGGAGGCGGTGGGGAAGGACCCCCGCCGCGCCGAGATGCGGCGGCTCGTCGAGCAGTGGGGCGAACGAGCCGCGACCGACTCCGTCGGCTACCGCCTGGTGCGCGCGCTCCGGCGGCGGGTGGCGGAGCAGGTGTTCGGAGTGCTCCTCGCTCCGTGCCACGAGGCGGACGAGAGATTCGACTACCTCGGCTCCCAGCCCAACCGGGGCCTGCGGCAGTGGGAGGGCCCGCTCTGGGCCCTCCTCACCGAGAGACCACCGCACCTCCTCGACCCCCGCCACGCCAGCTGGGACGCACAGCTCCTCGCCGCTGCCGACGCCGTGCTCGACGAGATGACCAAGGATGGCCGCCGACTCGGCTCGCGGACGTGGGGCGAGCGGAACACGGTTCTCATCCAGCATCCGATCTCGCGTGTCGCCCCTGCGCTCGCCGGCTGGCTCGACATGCCGCGCCAGCCGCTTCCCGGGGACTCGGACATGCCGCGGTTCCAGTCCGCGAAGGCGGGCGCCTCGGAGCGACTGGCGGTGTCCCCGGGCCGGGAGGAACGGGGCTATTTCCACATGCCGTGCGGGCAGAGCGGACATCCGCTCTCGCCGCACTACGCCGACGGCCACGCGGCCTGGACGGCAGGCGAGCCGACTGCCTTCCTGCCCGGTCCCGCCGCCCACGTGCTGACGCTCGAGCCGGTGTCCTGAGCTCTCTGGAGATGAAGGGTACGAGCCGCCGCGCGTGGCTGCTCACCGCCATGGCGCTCCTCGCCCCCGCCGTCACCCCGGCCGGCAAGGACACCGCGGACCGCATCTTCGTCAACGGGCGCATGTGGACGGGGGACCCGAAGCGCCCGCGGGCGGAGGCGCTCGCCGTGCGGGGGCCGCTCGTCCTCGCGGTCGGGACGTCGGGCGACGTCCGGGCGCTCGCCGAGAAGGCGACGGACGTAGTCGATCTGCGTGGCCGCTTCGTCGCCCCCGGCTTCATCGACGCGCACTTGCATCTGCTCGCCGCCGGCGTCTCGCTCGAGGAGCTACGCCTCGACGGTGCGCCGACGATCGACGAGGTCTGCAAGAGGGTCGCGGAGTGGGCGCGGAAGAACCCCGACCGGCACTGGGTCACCGGCCGGGGCTGGCCGTACTCGGCCTTCCCGGGCGGGCTGCCTGCGCGGGGGCCGCTCGACGAGATCGTCCCCGATCGGCCGGCCTGGCTCGTCTCCTACGACGGCCACACCGGATGGGCGAACTCCTTCGCCCTGCGCCTCGCGCGTATCACGCGCGAGACCAAAGACCCGCCGAACGGGATCGTCGTGCGCGACGCGAGCGGGGAGCCGACGGGCGTCCTCAAGGAGGGCGCGATGACGCTCGTCGCCCGCCTCGTGCCCGAGCCCCTCCCGCACGAGAAGGAGCGCGCCTTCAAACTCGCGCTCGCTCAGGCCGCGGCGTGGGGTCTCACCTCGGTGCAGGTGATGGGCATCCCCGAGGACGAGCTCGAGATCCTCGCCCGCGTCCTCGAGGGCGAGGGTCCCAGGGTGCGCGTCCGCGCCGCCCTGCCCCTCCCCACGGAGGCCGTGCCGGAAGCGCTCGGCCGCTACGAGCAGCTGCGCCGTCGCCACGCCGGAGGCCGCCTGAGCGTCGGCGCGGTCAAGGGTTTCGTGGACGGTGTGGTGGAGGCCAAGACCGCGGCCATGTTCGAGCCCTATCCCGACGGGGGCACGGGGAGCCTGAACTGGACCCAGGACGAGCTCGACCGCGCGGTTGCCCGCTTCGACGCCGCGGGCTGGCAGGTCATGCTCCACGCGATCGGCGACCGCGGGATCGACATGGCCCTCACCGCGTTCGAGCGCGCCGCGATCGCCAACCGCACCCGTGACCGCCGCCACCGCGTCGAGCACGTGGAGGTGCCGCGCCTCTCCGACCTGCGGCGCTTCCGCGCGGCCGGGGTCGTCGCGTCCACCCAGGCCCTCTTCGCCTACCCGGACGCGAATCACCTCCGCGTCTACCTCCCGATGCTGGGGCCCGAGCGCGCGGCACGGGCGATGCCGTTCCGCTCGATCGACGAAGCCGGCGTCGTGCAGGCCTTCGGCAGCGACTGGCCCGTCTACCCCGCGGACGTCGTCCGCGCCATCCACTGCGCGGTCACGCGCACGACGCTGGAGGGCACCCCGCCCGGGGGCTGGGAGCCCGCGCAGCGGATCGTGGTCGAGGCGGCGCTCCGGCACTTCACCCGCGACGCGGCGCGGGCCGCCCACGAGGAGGACGAGAAGGGCACGCTCGCGCCGGGCCGGCTCGCCGACCTCGTCGTGCTGTCGGAGGACCTGCTCGCCGTCCCCCCCGACCGGATCAAGGACGCGAGGGTCCTGCTGACCGTCCTCGCGGGGCAGGACACGTATCGAGCCTCGGGGTTCTGATGCCGGTCTACACGGGCAAGGTCGTCGTGCTCACGGGCGCCTCGCAGGGGATCGGGAGGGCGCTCGTCCTCGAGCTCGCGCAGCAGAAGTCTCGGCTCGTCCTCGCTGCACGCGACGAGGCCGCCCTGGAGACGGTCGCCGCCGAGTGCCGCGCCCGGGGCGCGGAGACGCTCGTCGTCCCCACCGACGTCGCCGAGGAGGCCGCCTGCCGCTCCCTCGTCGTGCGGGCGGTCGAGCGCTTCGGGGGGGTGGACGTCCTCGTCAACAACGCGGGCATGGGCATGGTCGCCCGCCTCGACGAGATGCACGACCTTGCGGCCTACGAGCGCCTGATGCGCGTCAACTACCTCGGCTCGGTGTACCCGACCTACTACGCCCTGCCTCACCTCAAGCGCAGCCGCGGGCAGATCGTCGCCGTCTCCTCGCTCGCCGGCCTCTCGGGGGTCCCCCTCCGTACCGGCTACGCCGCGACCAAGCATGCCCAGATGGGCTTCTTCGACTCGCTGCGGATCGAGCTCGCCCACTCCGGGGTCTCGGTCACGATCGTCGCCCCGTATTTCGTCCAGTCCCAGATCCGGCGGCGCGCGCTGGGGCCGGACGGGAGGCCGCTCGACCGCTCCCCGGTGCGGGAGTCGGAGGTCATGACCGCGGAGGAGTGCGCGGTGCGGATCGTGCGCGCGATGGAGAGGCGCCAGCGTCTTCTCGTCATGACCTTGAAGGGCCGGCTCGGCCGCTGGGCCCGGCTCGTCGCCCCGGGGCTCGTGGACCGCATGGCCCTGCGGGCGGTGCGCGAGGGCCGGTGATGCCCTGAGCGCCCGCGCTCGCTCAGTGAGGGGTGAGCCTCTCTCGCAGCCCATCCCACGGTGGCTCCGACGGCCGCCACCGCATGCGGTAGACGGGGACGCGGCGGACGAGCTCCCCCAAGACGCCGAGGGCGAGACCCCACAGCGGCGGGGCGGGGGGGACGAGCGTCGACGCGATGAGGCGGGGAAGCGCTTCACGCCGGCCGAGGCGCTCGAGCGAGAAGGCCTCGCCCTTCCCGAGCTCGGCGAGCGCGGCGAGGGGGACGCTCGCGCGCAGGCCGCTGCCATCGAGCTCACCCCAGAAGCCGGTGGGGGCCAGGGAGAAGGCGCCCCCGCCCGCGGGCTCGACGAGGCTCGAGGGGACGACGGCGACCATCTCGTCCGAGAGGACAGGAAACGGCGAGGTGGCCGCCAGCGTCGACTTGCCGGCGCCCGAGGGCCCGAAGAAGACGAGGCCGGAGCCGGCGATCACCACTCCTGCGGCATGCAGGGGTAGGCCGCCCTTTCCCGGCAGCGTGGCGGCGAGGGCCACGCGCAGGGTCACCTCGAGCGGCCAGGCCCGCTCGGCCTCGCGAAAGAGCGTCACCCGGCGCTCGAAGGGGTGGATCTCAGCCGCCATGAGGGAGTGCTGGACGCGGACGCACCCGTCCGCCCACAGCACGGCCGGAGGGCCGTCGCTACGGGCGGTCGCCTCGTGCCAGGCGGGAGGCGACGCCTCGATCCGGACGACGATGGCATCGTCCCCCGACGGCGGCGTGTCCGCCGTCGCGCCAAGGGCCGCGAGCGCTGTGCGCTCAGGCCCGGAGAGCCGGGCCGGCGTTTCGACGAGGAAGCGCAGCCCGGCCAGCACGACGTGGGCGTCGGCGCCGGAGGGGAGCGTCTGGGCGGGGGGCATCAGTCGACCACGACCCGGTCGCTTCCCCCCCGTCCGAAGGTCTCGGGGGCGTACATCTCCTCCGCCTTCGGCGGGGGCACCACGAACTGCCCCGGGGTCGTCGCGCGGGCCACGTAGCGGTAGGTGTGGACGCCCTCCCAGACGAGAGCGGCAAACGCCTCGACGCGGTCGTCGCGCAGGTTCTGGTGCTCGAACCAGGGCCGGCTCCACCACCAAGGGCCCGGGTGCCGAGGGCCCCCGAGGCCGGGGGCGGCAAGGGGGGTGACCTCGCTTCCGCCCGCGCCCGGCAGCGCCCCCGTGGTCGCGAGCGCGGGGAGGAGCGGCTCGAGGCCGGCGGGGAGCGGGTCCACGAGGGCGACGTGGTAGCGGCGGGAGGGCGCCACCATCGTGAGTGTCACGCGCACGCGGGCGCCGGCGCGGATGTGCCAGGACCCGTCCGCCTCGCGTCGGACGTCGCCGGTGTCGTCCACCCCCTCGTAGGTCCGCTCGACGGTGAAGCCATGATCGGCTGGCTCGAGACGCAGGTCCTCCGGTGCGTAGCGGAGGCCGATGCGGTAATAGAGTCGCCCCGGGCCGTCCTTGGCGAGGACGAGGTCGACCGGTCCCGGCACCTGCCGTACCGCCGGCATCGGGATCGAGACGTGGTAACGGTCGGTCGTTCGCCCGCGGAAGGCGTGGTCGCCGGCGTAGCGCTCGCCCAGCCAGAGCCGGGCCACGAAGTCGGGGGTCGTCTTCTCGTAGGCCTGGAAGTAGCGGTCGAGGGCGAGGAGGACGAAGGCGTTCTCCTGTGTGTTCGTCCAGCGGCCGGCCCGCCGGTGGGCGAGGAGGCCCTCCACGAGCTTGGGGATGAGGTCGCTCCCAGGCTGATCGGCGATCAGGGCCTCGAGAAGGACCGCGTCCGCACGCCGATCGGAGTGCAGCAGCAGGTGCGTGCTGTCGCCGTAGGAGACCGTGAAGTGCGCGGTGGAGGCGGTCTCGCTCACGCGGTTGTCGAGGTGCGTGCGGGCGGCGGCGAGCTCGGCGGTCGCGCGGGGGTCCTTCGAGAGGATCGGCAACACCCAGCCCAGGGCCTCGAACGACAGCGCCTCCACCCCCGCCTCTCGGACGAGGGAGAGCGCCCGGTCCCGATCCGTCTCTCCGAGGCGGGCGCGGACGGTGAGGGCATAGGCGGCGAGGGCACGCCGGGCCACGGGACCGTAGGCGGAGGGGATGTGACGCTCGATCTGGCGCAGGTACTGCCTCGAGCGCTCGAGGACGGGGTCGGGGACGGCGAAGCCCTTCTCCCTCGCCCGAGCGAGGGCGTGCGCGGCGTGGATGGAGACGTAGGGCCACGACTCGTCGCCGCGCCGCCAGAAGGCAAAGCCCCCGTCGTCGTTCTGCATCGCCCGTAGCCGCTCGACGTCACGGCCCACCGCCGCCACCAGCTCCTCCGGCTTCGGCAGCCCCTCGGCGCGAAAGGCGTCGAGCACGTCGCGCAGCGCGGCGACCGCCAGCACGCGCGAGGAGAGCTGCTCCGCGCACTCGAAGGGGTACGCGACGAGATAGACGACGGCGTCGGTGAGGGACTGGAGCGCGGTGGCAGAGGTCGTCACCTCGAGCCCGCCGAACTCCGCCACGACGTCGGAGGGGGCGACGACCGGCTGCACGATCGCACCCCTGTCGATCTGGCCATAGGTGGCGAAGGCCTCGCTCGTGGCCGGGGTCCAGACGGGCAGGGCGAATTCGGCCGCGTCCGCCCACTCCCCCGAGGCCGCACCCACCTGGAAGCGGGCCGCACCCGCTCGCGCGGCGAGGGCGGGGAAGCGCACCTCCGCCCGGTCGTTCGCAGCCACGGTCAGGCGGCGCCCCGCCCCCGTCACGGTGGCGTTCCGGGCGCGTGCCGCCACGTCCACCGTCATGTCGCGGTCGGTCTGGTTCTGGATCACGACCGGCAGATCGAAGCGGTCGCCGAAGTTGAGGAAACGGGGCGGCGAGGGACGCACCGTGAGGGGGAGCCGCGCGGTCAGCGTCGTCTCGCCGCGTCCGAAGCGCCGGTCCCCCTCCACCGCCACCGCCATGACGCGGTAGCGGGTGACGCTGTCCGGCAGCTTGACGGGAACCCGCGCCCGGCCGTCGGCGTCGGTCGGCACGCTCGCGGCGAAGAGAGCGAGGGCGGAGAAGGCGGTGCGCATGCGGATCGGCATCGCCGCCTCGAGCGCTCGCGCTCTTCGCAGCGCTCGGCCCTCCATCGGGGCCGCGGCGGGGGCCGCGATCCCGGCTGCGACGACGCTCTCCTGCGCGAGCATCGCCTCCGGCGCGGCGAGCTCTTGGGGGGGGCGGGCGAGGAGTACGCTCGCTCGCAGGTGGTGATCGGACGTGTCGGGGCTCCGGCGAGCGTAGAAGACGTCCATGGGATCCGGCAGGCGGTAGCCGGTGAGGGCGAGCACGGCCTCGTCCACAACCACCACCGCCACCTCGCCGCCGGCGATGCCCCGTCCCCCGCCGTCCCGGAGCGCCACGTCGAGCACCGTCTCCCCGGACGGGGGGAGGACTCGCTCGCGCGGCGTCACCTCGAGGGCGAGCGTTCGGTCGAACGGCGGGATGGGCAGATCCACGCGACCCGTGGCGAAGGCGGGACGGGCGCCCGTCTCGTCCGCACGGGGTGCTTTGCCGAGGAGGTCGACCTGGACGTGTACGTTGGGCGTCCAAGCCCCCTCGATCGGGATCTCCAAGGTGAGCGACGCTTCCCTCATCGTGAAGCGCCGCTCGCTCAGGATCCCCGAGCGGCGCAGCGTGAGGAGTCCCTCCGCGGCGGCGAAGGGGGCCAGCACGAGGATCCGCGCCACCTCCCCCCCGCGGTACTCACCGCGATCCGGAACGAGCGTGACCGCCTCCTGCTCGAGGCCTCGCGACGGCGGCGTCTTCCCGCCCGCCACCCAGACCCGCAGCTCGGTCTCGTTCGGCCGTCCCCGCTCGTCGTCGACGCGAGCCCGGATGCGCCAGCTCCCGCCCTCTCGCGCGTCGAAGGCGATCGGGACGGGCTCCGGCGCCGACTCGACCGTCCGCTCCTGCGCCTCCGCCACCGCGAGGCGCCATTTTCCAGCCTCGTGGCGCCATTCGAGCCGTTCCGCGCGCAGCTCGACCCGCCGCCCGGACACGGCGCCGCCGTCGAGGTCGGTCGCGATCACGTCGAGGCGGATGGGCTCGCCCTTCTGGACGAACGCGCGCTCGGAGCGGAGACCGACGTAGACGAGGCCGGGGTGGACGAGCATCTCCGCCGCCGCCGTCCAGGCCTGCCGGTTGACGTCCATGACCGTCGCCTCGGCGCGGACGCTTCGAGGCCGTGGCGACTCGGCCCGCTCGAAGTCGATGCGGAGGCGATGGGTCCCCGTCCCGTCCGTGCGGGCTTCGTAGCTCAGGGCGCGCTCCGGCTCGGCCCTGTCGGGATCCGGCTCCCACCAGGGGGCAAAGGGCCCGAAGACGAAGTCCTCCCGGTTCGGCGGCCGGAAGCTGGCGGTGGAGGCGGCGACGCGCCATGAGACCTCCGCCCCCGGCAGCGCCCCGCCCACGTAGTAGGCGGCGGCGACGGTCACCGTCGCCTGCGCGCCGACGACGTGCGGCCCCTCGCTGGCGGCGGCGGTGACCTCGAACTCCGGCCGGCGGAACTCCTGGACATCGAGGGCGTGCTCGTGCGTGCGCCCCCCCAGCGCGGTGCCCTGCGCCTCGAGCGCGAGGTGGGCGGGGCCGAGGTTCATCGTCGGGGGCAGGGAGAGGGAGAGATCAAAGCCGCCGAGGCCGTGCACGGGCGCGGAGCCCTTCGCGACCTCGTTGCCCTGCGAGTCGTGGAGCGTCCAGCCGACCGCTTTCAGCGCCGGCGGCGAAGGCGCGACGTCGCCGGTCGGTCCGGCACCGATCCGCCTCACCCATCCTTTGACGCGCACCTCCTCGCCCGGCCGGTACAACTTCCGGTCGTCGAACACGTAGAAGCGCAGCGCGTCCCCGCGTTCACGCCGCTGCCAGCCCGCCCCCTCGCTCCACCCGGAGGTCGTGTAGGGGAGCATCGCGAGGTCGGCTCCCCGTCGGGCGACGAGAAGCGCGCGCGGCGCCTCTCCGGGGAGGAGACGCACGAGGCCCCTCTCGTCGGTGACCTCCGTCGGTCCCCCCGGAGCGAGCGACACAAGGGCGCCGGAGAGCGGACGACCGTCCTCGAGCGCCGTCGCCCAGGCCACGAGCATCTCCCCGTCTGCGCACGCGTCGAGGCCGATGCGTGTCGCCTGCACCCAGACCCGGACCGCGTCACGCCGTCCGGGCTCGCGCGCCAGCCGCGCCGGCTCCACGAGCACGACCAGCTGGCCGACGCGCCCAGGCAGTGCGGGCGTCAGGTCGATCCAGGTCTCGGCGAGCGCGTCCGCCGGCGCGTCCACGCGCCACTCCGCGTCCAGAACCCGTCGCCCGGGCGGTGTCGCCCGCTCGCTCCTCCAGGCTGTACGCCGGTAGGCGTGCCACGCCGCCCAGTGCTCGGGCCCCACCGCGAAGGCCTGCACGCGCAGCGCCGGGTGGTTCACCGAGTAGACGGCAAAGCGCGGCGCACCCGCGGGGTCGAGGACCACGAAATCGCTGCCGGGGGCGTAGAGCGCCTCCGGCGCGGGGCCGACCGTGAAGGGGAGCGTCGTCGCGCTCCCGAGCGACTGGCCGAAGACGTCGCGCAGGGCGGCGGCGAGCGTGACGCGATAGGTCGTGCGACCCCGCGCCGCCCCCCGCACGACCAGCGTGTCGCCGAAGACGTCGACATGCAGGCGGGGCAGCTCGGGCTCGACCGTCACCATCTCGTGCCGGAAGGCCTTCGCATCGATCGGGTTCGTCAGCTCGATGCGCCAGGGCGCCGACGGAGGGCAGACCTCGCCGCCCCAGCCGCAGGCGTGCTTCCGGACGCGGAGGGGGCCATGGGTCCGGAACGACCACTCCTGCACCTCCGCCCTGAGGCGCCCTCCCTCGGCAGAAGGAGTCGAGGGACCCACGACGACCCGCACCGCCGTGTCCGGGGGCAGCGGCCGCTCGGCGCGGAAGGCCAGGAAGCGCCCGTGCTCGCTCTGCCTCGCCAGGCGCGCAACGGCGGGGTCGGCTTCCATCTCTTCCGGTGACGCCATCCGCAGCGGGTGCTCCGCGCCCGCGGCGTGCAGGTGGATCGTGGCGAGCACCGCGGTCGGATCGATGCGTTGATCGAAGGTGGCGAAGACCAACGCCTCCCGCCGCGCCGGCCCTCCCTCCGGGTGGCGGGCCACGAGTCGGGGCGGGGGGGTGAGGAACCGCCACGAGACCTCGCGCCCGAGGACTCCACCCGTGAGGGAGCGCGTCCCCGCCGGGACCTCCACCCGATACTCGGTGGCCATCGGGAAGCGGCCCTCCGGCTCGAACAGGAGCGTGCGCGTCCCCACCCAGCGCCAGCGTCCCCGGGGCTCCGGATAGAGCCGGACCGGAGGCCTCGACCGCCCGAGCTCGTCCTGCGATGTCACCGCCACCATGGGCTGCGAGAACGTGATCGAAAGGTGGGGGGCGAGGGGCACTTCGCCCTCGGGGGCGCGGCGCAGCAGCCGCAGCGGCCCCGCCTCCGTGGGCTCCGGTCGCTCGGCCGAGGCCGGGGGCGGGAAGGCGGCGCGGATGGCGCGTCCCGTCCGCGGCGGCGGGAGGGAGTCCTCGCGCCACGCGAACCCCCGCTCGACCGGCTCATCCCTCCACGCCGGAAGCCGGTCGAGGATGCGTCGCGCGTCTTCCTCGCCGAGGGGGGCCGACGGCGGGCGCGCGACGAGCACCGCTCGATCGTCGGGGGGCGCGCCTTCGCCGAGACGGAACACCAGACCACGTGCCTCCTCGTCGGTCACCGACTCGGCGGCTTCCGGGCGTAGGTCCTCGCGGTGCTGAGCGGAGGCCCCGGGCCGCAGCGTCACGAGCAGGGTCGCGGCGACGGCCATCGGCACCGAGCGGGTCATGGTCGGCTCCATCGAGCATACACGCAGCCCGTGCCCGCCATTCCCGAACTGCAGCCGCCGTCCCCCTGATCTTTATCCGCCACCGGTGGCCTCGGCCGCAAGCGTCGTGCCGAGCTTGCTCGTGACGCGGTCGCGCACCCACTTCGGGTCCCACCACTCCTTCGGGTTCACGGGGAGTCCACCCACCAGCGTCGTGAAGTGCAGGTGATCGCCGCCCGCGAGGCCGGTCTTCCCGGTCGTGCCGAGAATTGCCGCCCGCTCGACCTCCTGACCCTCCGCAACCGAGATCTCGGAGAGATGGGCGTAGAGGCTCATGAGCCCGTAGCCATGGTCGAGCACCACCGCGTTGCCGTAGATCCCGAAGTAGCGGGCGAGGAGGACGACGCCACGATTCGCCGCCGGCACGGGCGTTCGCGCGACCGAGGCGAGGTCGAAGCCGAGGTGGGTCTGCTCGTCCACCTCGCGGCCCTGGTAGAGGTAGCTCCGTCGGTCGGCGAAAGACGACATCACCTTGGCGCCGCGCAAGGGGAGGAACGTCTCCCGCCACAAGAAGCGAGGAACGGATCGCGGCGCCAGCGCCGCGAGCTCCTCCGCATTCCGGCGGCGGAGGTCGCGGTTGACCTCCAGGTAGTTCGCGAGAAGCGAGCCGCGATCGGCGAGCTCCGGCGTCTGGCGGAGGATCTCCGGCACCACGCGCTCGAGGAACGTGTCCTCGAGCGCCATGCGGTCGCGGGCGGGCGGGTGGGGGAAGAAGCGGTCGACGAAGGCGAGCTCGCTCCGGTTGTCGACCTCGTCGCTGGCGACGAGTCGCACCCTCGCTCCGGAGGAGAGCGTCCACGGCACGCCGAAGAGCGCGAAGCGATCCGAGGGTCTCCCCCCCGGCAGCGCCGCGCCGGGGAAGAACCACTCGCCGGCCTGCACGCCGTCGCGGACCGAAGTGGGTCCCACACGGTAGACGACGACCCCGGCGCCACCCTGCGCAACGTAGTGCTGCGACGAGAGCAGCGACAGCGCGGGCGGGCGGAGGCGCACGGGCAGGCGGACCTCGACCGTCACCGGCGCGGGTCGAAGCAGCCAGGTCCCCGCTCGGTCGGCTACCGCGCGCAGCACCGCTTCGCCCTCCTTGAGCCCCGGCGTCGTCGCCGCGCCAACCTCCAGGCGGATCTCGTCCGTCTCCGTGCGCTCTCCGGCGAGCGCCCAGGGGGGCAGTGGGCGGTAGCGCCTCTCTGCCAGCACGTGCACCCGCCCCGCTTGTTCGAGCTCGAGACGGAGTCGGACGAGGCCGCGCCCCGGGGCGGCGGCGCTCAGCACCACGGGCGTTCGGCGCCCGACCGCCGGCAGGCCGGGGCGCAACGACACGACGGGTGGGCCGCCCACGCGGAGGGAGGTGGCGCCGGCGGCGGCGAGCAGGAGGAGGAGGACGGCGGCGAGGGCCCGGAAGACGAGCCGGATCGGTCGTGCCATCGTCATCGCGAAGACTCGATCTTACGACGGCTCGCGCGAGCAGCCCCCGGGCCGGCCGAGAAGCGCCCTCTCATCAGAAGCGCGCGCGCCGCTCACGGCCGAGGATCATCTCCGGGAAAGCCGACTCTGGTCTAGGAGCGTGCGGAACTACGGCACGGCGGGCGTTGGGCCCGGGCAAAAGCTGCTCGTGCTGGGGGAGTACGTGCTGGCGCGCCGAGCACGGGCGGGTAGACCTTCGCCTCGCCCGGGAAGTCGCGACGCGCGTCGTCGCAAGGTGCCGCCATTTTTTCCGGGGAGAGAATACCCCAATTGGGGTTACACTCGGCGGTCTGGAGCCGGCGCCCCACGGGCGCCGCTCAGAGAGGAGGAGCCATGGAAGGCTTGATCATGAGCCTGATCGTGGGCGGGGTCTGCGGCTGGCTGGCCAGCATCGTGATGAAGACCAACGCCCAGATGGGGATCATCGCCAACATCGTGGTCGGGATCGTCGGCGGCGTTATCGGGAGCTGGCTCTCCGGCGTCCTCGGCCTCGGGCCCTACGGCACCCTCGGCCGGCTGGCCATGATCGTGGTCGGCGCCATCGTGCTGATCGCGGTCCTGAAGTCGCTCAAGGTCTTAAGGTAGTCGCGCCACACACCGCATCCTGGAGTATCTGCGCCTCTGACCCGCTGAGAAAGACCACTGCCGCCTCGCGAGGTTCGCGCCGTCCCGGTGGACGAGGAAGGGCGCGAGATCGGTGAGGTCTGGTGAGAGTGCAGGGGTGAAGTGTCTTGACCCTATTGATTGATCGGCCAACCAGGGAGAGTGCCTTCACCCTTGTCGGATTGACCTGCAAGCGAAAGGGGGTCTGTCATGACGATCACATTGCCGGGGCTCATACTTCTCATCGTGATTGCGGCCGTCTGCGGCGCCGTCGGCAGGGGTATCGCTGGTGAGATCCGGGGCGGGCTGATCGTTTCCATAGCCCTGGGTTTCATAGGAGCCCTCCTTGGGCCCTGGCTTGCGGCCCAGCTCAAGCTGCCGGAGCCCCTCATGGTCCACATCAGCGGGCATCCCTTCCCGATCCTGTGGTCGATCATCGGCGCTGCCCTCTTCGTGGCGATCATTCACCTCGTTTCCAGGCGGTAGCGACTGAGGAACTCCAGTCGCCGCGGGAAAGGGCCGTGGAACCCATCACCCTCAATGACGCCGCCGTGGTCTCGGGATCCTCTCCTGGGCCGTCAACCACGCCCGGGACCGGCCCTTCACGAAGGACATCCCGGCCTTCTGCGCCTCTCTACCTCGGCATGCTCCTCTTGGGAATCTGGCTGGTCTTGATCGGCCTTGAGGGCTTTGTTCCCCTGCTCGGTTCGCTGGGCATACTCCTGAAGCTCCTCGCCATCGCCGCGGGTGTTGTGATCTTGAAAGGACGCTAGGAGCGCCGGCGGCCCTTCCTATCCCGCCCGCTCCTCACGCATCTTCAAGCGGCGAATCACGCCGTTCATCGCTAACTTCAGTCCCAAGTCTCGGCGGTCCGGGCCGCCGCGACCGCGGCGCGTGCCGCCCCAACTTTCGTGATCAGCAATCTCTAGAACAGCGGCGGCATGTACCGCCAGGGAGCGAGCTCCCTCGGCGGGTCCTCCGCGCGGCGACCCGCCTGCATGAGCCGCAGCGCGTTGAGCCCGTGGTGGCGTCCGGGGGCGAAGGAAATCGGCGCCCCGAGGCCCTCCGGGGCCCACTCCCGGAGGCTCTCCAGCGCCGCGACGAAGGAGGCGCGATCGAGCCCCCGTCCCGCCCGCTGCAGCCCCTCGACCGCCACCATCATCGCCAAGGCACCCTCGAGGGCGAACCCCTCGCGGCCGCGGAGGCGGGGATCCCGAGCGAGGAGGCGGGCGATGATCCGGTCCGCGGCGGCCTCGCCACGGATGGGGCCGCGGGCATCGAAGCGAGCCCCCGCCCACAACGGGCCCAGGAGGGAGAACATCACGTGGCGGTCGGAGAGCGTGAAGGAGGCAAAGATCGCCGGCCGTTGCCCGTTGCGAGCCAGCTCCCGCACGAGCCGCGCCGCGTGGGCCGTGGTCGAGAAGAGCACGAGCGCCTCCGCCCGCGACCCGCGGAGGCGAAGGGCGTGGGTGCCCAGTTCGCGCTCCTGCGCCTCGTAGGGCACGGCGGCGACGAGCGAGCCGCCGGCGGCTTCGAGCCCCCGCCGAAGCCCGAAGAGCCCCTCCTTCCCGAAATCGTCGTTCTGGTAGAAAACGGCCACGCGCCGTGCCCCCGCGAACACGACGCAATGGGCGCCGAGCAGCTCGCCCTCGCCGCGGTAGTCGGGGTAGATGGAAAAGACCCGTGCCGTGGAGCCCCGCCCGACGAACACGCGCGGGTTGCCGAAGGGGCAGACGACGGGCACGCCGGCCTCGGCGAGGGGCAGATGGGAGGCTTGGAGGACCGCCGTGCCGACGGGGCCCAGCACGGCGAGGACCGAATCTTTGAGCGCCGAGAGCTGGGCGAGGGCGCGCCCAGGCGCATAGCCGTCGTCACGGACGACGAGGCGGACTCGCCGTCCGTGGACTCCGCCGAGGGCATTCACCTCCTCCGCCCAGGCCCGGGCGCCGAGGGCGACCGAGCCCCAGGCGGCGGCGGGCCCTGTGAGGGGGGCGGTCATGCCCAAGACCACCTCGTCCTCGCGGACCCCGGGGTTGGTCGCGGGCGCACACCCGACAGTGAGGGCCGCCCACGCGGTGAGGAAAAGCCGGCGCATGCGGGCGCGAGTTTAGCGCGGGCGGGGCTTGCAGTCGCCCTGCGCAGGCCGTACACTTTCTGAGGCCCTAACCCTCACGGGCTGAACGGACTATGGCTGATCCTGCCACTCAAGCCCTCGCCTCGACCGAGATCGTTCGTCCGCCGCGCAAGCCGTTCTACAAGGACCCGCTGAGCATCATCGGGTGGGGGATCGCGCTCGCGTCGATCGTCGCCTACTGGTACTACTTCGTCCGCAAGCCGGTGCCCAGGCCCGGCCAGGAGATCGCGCGCATCACCGCGGTCGAGGGCAAGGTCAAGGTCAAGCCCAACGAGACCGAGGCGTGGAACCCGGCCAAGCTCACCGACCGCCTCCACGTGGGCGACACCGTGCAGACCGAGCCGCGCTCGGGCGCCGAGGTCTCGTTCCACGCCGGCAGCGTGGTACGCGTGCGGCCCGACAGCATCGTCTACATCGGGGGCTCGGCGGAGTCCTCGACCGCCGCCTGGCGCGTGCAATCCGGCCGCGTGAACTTCGCGATCGGCGACCAGCAGACCGAGATCGTCACCCCGACGCTGAAGACCACCGCCGAGAAGAACGCGGCGGGCAACATCGACGTGGGTGACGCCGGAGAGACGGGGGTGAAGATCTTCTCCGGAGAGGCGCAGATCGAGACCACACAGGGCCAGGTCATCACGCTCGCCGAGAACGAGGCGGTCCAGGTGGACGCGCAGGGCAAGGCGGGATCGAAGGTTGCGTTGCCCGCGGCCCCGACCCTCGTCGGGCCCGAAGGTCGGGCGCAGATCCCCTTCGTACCCGCACCGGGTGCGACGACGCGGCTGCAGTGGAATGCGGTCAAGGACGGCGTCACCTATCGTGTGGCCATGGACTACAACGTCGTCCAGGCCAACCTCCTCCTCTCCGCCGCGCTCGACGAGCGCGGCCTGCGCGACACGACCCACGAGCTGCGGGGGCTCGACCTCGGCCGCTACTTCTGGCGCGTGGCGGGGGTGAACAAGGACGGGCTGGAGGGCGCTTTCTCGCGCGTGTCGTTCTTCGCGGTGGTCACGCCCGCCGAGCCTACGCCCGCCCCCGCACCGACGGCGGAAGCAGGCCCGCCTCGCCTCGTGATCCAGCCGGTCGAGGCCCTCGAGGGGGCGCTCCTCGTGCAGGGCCGTACGGACCCCCGGGCCTCGCTCACCGTCGACGGCCACTCGATCGACGTGCGGCCCGACGGATCGTTCGCCGAGTACATCCGCCGCGGCGATCAGACGAAGATCGTCGTCCGCGCCACGGGTCCCGACGGCCAGTTCAGCGAGCAGGTGCGCCCCGTCGTCGAAAAGCCGTAATGCCGCGGGAGCGCTGGTTCTTCGCACACCACCACCAGAGGCGGGGGCCTGTCCCCTTCAACCAGCTCGTGGAGTCGCTTCTCGCCCAGCCCGATCCCCGAGGGACGCTCGTCTGGCGTCGGGGCTTCGCGGACTGGACGCGCGCCGAGGACATTCCCGAGATCGAGCGTCGGATCACTCCCTTCCTCGCCCGCCGGGAGGCGGAGGTGGCGGCGCGACAGGCCCCGCCGGTTGTCGCCCCTGCTCCCGCCCCGCGCCGGGCGGCCCGGCCGAAGAGCGGCACCCCCGGCCTGCTCTACGGGGGGGTCGCGGCCGGGGCCGTGGTGGTGGGGCTGCTCGCCTGGCTCCTCTGGCCGAAGTCGGAGCCCGAGGTCGTGCCGCCGCTTCCGCTCGGCGGCACGTCCGCCGAGAACGCCCCTGCGGTCGTGATCCAGGGACCGGGCGCCGGGGCCACGACGCGGCCGGTGATCACACCACCCCCGGCCGCGGTCGGCACCGCGTCACCGGCGCCGACGCCGCGCCCCACGGCGACCGCGACCCCTGCTCTCGCCGCCGTCGTCGACCGCGAGAGCGACCTCCCCGCCTCCGAGGTGCGCAAGCTCAAGGGGGTTGCCGCTTGGGCGGGCGAGACGCTCAAGCTCACCGTCTACAACGGCACCGCCTGGCGGGTGACCGAGCTCTACGTGATCGTCGAGCGCTTCGCCGGTGAGGACTTCGTGGAGGGCCCGAAGGCAATCCTGCTCGTGCCGCCGGGGGGGACCGTCGATCAGGGTGTCGCCTCGATCCTCAGCCGCGTGGCCCCCGACCGCAAGAAGGCCGGTCTTAACCCGCTCGACACCGGCCCTTTCGAGGGACTGGCGGGTCCGCGCCCGGAGGCGTTCCGCTTCCGGATCGACACCGCGCGCGGCTACGCCCCGGCACGATAGGCGCTCAGCGAGGCTGGGCACCAGGCCTCGGCGTCGAGGCGGCTCGGCGCGCGGGGCCCCGTGGAGGACCGCAGCTTCCGACGGGCCTTGCGAGGACCGCACACGGGGTGCGCGACGAGCCCCGATCCGGCAGCCCTGAAGGCCGGAGGCTCAGCGAAGCTCCACGCAGATCAGGCCGTCGTCCGAGGGCGGACCCTCCAGGCCCCGGCCGTCGCGGGAGGAGACGCGCCAGCGGAAGGCGCCGCTCCAGGGCATGTCGAGCCGCGTCGGGGGCGCTCCCACGTCCCTCTGGATCAGCACGGTCTCGGATCCCACCGGGAGGAGCTCGATCTGGTAGGACGCCGCCCCGCCTCGCCACTTGAGCTCGATCGCATCCCCGGGTGCCACGTAGACGGGATCGCGACCCGGCCACAGTCCCGCGCCCGGCGGGGGCTCGGGAGCGGGCTGGGGCTCGGTCGGGGCCCGGCCGGCACGGACCACGGTGCCGCGACCGGCGGGAAGCACGACGGTGCGGCCCCCGCCCTCGACGAAGAAGCGACCGGCGATGCACGTGACGAGCGTGGTGTTCCCCTCCCGGCGGACGACCGCCCGCCCTTCGCCGCGCACCTCGGCCTCCGCCGTCACGAGCTTGAGGGCCTCGCGCTGACGGGAGTCGAGGAGTGCCCGCCCGCCCTCGAGAATGGCGGAGAGCACGTACTCGTCGGGGAAGCGCACGGTGGTCGCCGCGCTGAGCGTGAGCGCCATCCAGGGGAGGTCGAGCCGGGCGAGGGAGTCGCTCCCGACCCGCACCGCCTCCCCGATGCGCAGCGCGCCCCCTTCGTCCGCCTTCTGCCACTTCGCCTCGCGGCCGGAGTGCTCGACCTGCCGCTGAACGAGGGTGAGCCGTGCGAGCGTGGCCGTGGAGGGCGCTTGCGCGGGCGCGGCCGCGGGCAGGGTCAGGGCGAGGAGGGCGCCGAGAGCGCCGCCCTGGATCCCCCTACAGGATCGACACATCGCTCACCTCCCCTGTGGCGTCGTGCGCGCTCTTGCGGCCCCGCGGAGGGGCGCCGTTGCCCTTCGCCTTGTCCTTCTGCCGGCCGTAATAGTGGTAGTGGTAATAGGCCTTCGTCTTCACGTCGACCGCGTTGAGCACCGCTCCCAGCACGTTCGGCGTCACCTTGCGCAGCGCGGCCAGCGAGCGCTTGACCAGGCCCCGCTCGACCTTGTTGTGCTGGACGACCAGGACCGTGGCGTCGGCATCGCGGGCCAGCAGCAGCGCGTCCGTCACCGCCAGGAGCGGAGGCGAGTCGACGAGTATCCACCGGAAGCTCCGCCGCAGGTGCTCGAACGCGGTGCTGAGCTCGGGGCGGGCGAGGAGGGCGGGCGGGTTGGGTGGCAGGCGTCCGGCGGGGAGGAGGGAGAGGTTGTTGACCCTGGTGGGGCGAACGAGCGTCCGCAGGTCGACGGTCTTGACGAAGAAGTCGGTGAAGCCCGGCTCGCGGGGCACGTTGAGCCGCAGATGGAGGTTCGCGCGGCGCAGGTCGCAGTCCACCACCACCGTCGGCTCGCCGGAGACCGCGAGCAGCTTGCCGAGGTTGAGCAGGGTCGTCGTCTTGCCCTCTCCGGGAGCGGTGCCTGTGATCAGGACCACCTGGCCCCCCTCGCCTCGACGCGCGAAAAGAAGCGCCGTGCGCAGGTTCTGGTAGGCCTCGGTGGCGAGGGTGGCGCTGTCCTTGTTGTAGCGGGGGATGGTGGCGAGCAGCTCCACGCGCAGGTGCCTTTCGACGTCGTCGGCGTCCTTGATCGTGCTCTCCAGCGCGTCGCGCAGCAGCACCCAGCCCGCCCCCAGCAGGAGGCCGGCGAGCAGCGACACCAGCGCGATCTTGCGCTTCTGCGGCCACACCGGTGTCGTGGGCACCACCGCCCGGTCGAGGAGCCGCACGTTGTTGTTCTGGATGGAGGCGGCGATGTTGGTCTCGTTCAGCTTTTGCAGGAGCACGCTGTAGAGCCCGGCCGCGGAGTCCGCCCTCTTGCGCAGCGAGTCGAGCTCGGTGAGCTTGAGGCTCTGCTCCACGGCCCGGTTCTTGTGTGACTCGATGGCCTGCTTGAGCTCCGCCTCCCGGCGCTGGAGCTGGCGATACTCGGCCCGCAGGCCTTCCTCGATCTGGGCGACCCGGGACTGCTTGTCCTTGCGGAGCTGGGTGAGCTGCGCCTGGACCTTCTGGACTTCGGGGTGGCCCTCCTTGTACTTCTCGCGCAGCCGGGCGAGGTCCAGGGTCAGCGACTGGAGCCGGGAGCTGATCTGGGCCACCGTCTCGTCCGTCGCCACCCGGGGCACGGCATCCAGGCTCCGCCCCGCCCGCCGCATCGCGGCGAGCTCCCCCAGCTCCGACTCGACCTCGATGCGGCGGGCCTGGGCCCGGATGTGGTCTTCGTTGAGCTTCGTGATCGAGGTCGTGATCGCGGAGACGCTGCCTTCGGGCACGAAGAGATCCTGCCCCTGATAGCTCTTGAGGAGCTTGTCCTGGGCCTGCTGCATGTCCTGCTGTGTCTCCGCGAGCCGCTCCGTCACCCACCGATAGGCGCGCCGCGCGGACTCGACTTGCCCTTCGAGGCTGTAGTCCATGTAGAGGTCGGACAGCGTGTTGGCCCAGAGCGCAGCATCCTTGGGGTCGCGGTGGGTGATCCGCACCTCCACCACGAAGGTGTCGGGGATGGGCTCGGCCCTCACGTGCCCGAGGAAGAGCCCCGCGGGGTCGGCCGTTTCCTGGAAATCGGCCTGGTCCTTGAGCTTCAGCTTCGCCACCGCCTGGTCGGCGAGGGCGCGGGAGAGGAGCACGTTGAGCTGGGTGTTGAAGAACTGCCGATCCCGCAACGGGTTTCCGGTGCTCACGAGGGCGTCGGTGACGCTCAGCGACGTGGGGTTGGGCGGCATCACCTGGAGCAGCGCGCGCGCCTGGTAACGGGGGACCTGGAGCTCGGCGGCGAGGACGCCGAGCGCGAGCCCACCGAGGGCGGTGGCGGCGAGGAGGACGCGGCGCCGCCAGAGCAGCTCCGTGTAGTAACGGACCTCGAAGTCGCGCTCGGGGGTAGCGGCGATCTCGGTGGGTGGGGCCACGTTCGGCTCCCTCGCACTCTTCAGAAGCGTCGCGCCCGGACCGCGACGTCGTCGTTCGGCTGGAGGGCAGGGTCGGGCGCCTCTCCGGCGCGGACGGCCTTCAGGTCCACCTCCAGCGTCTGAACGTCCCCCCCCGCCGCGCCCCGCCGGCGAACGGTGACGACGTCGCTTCCGGAGCGCGTCACGCCGCCCGACTTTTCGATGAGCCGGCCGAGGGTCATGCCCGGCTCGAGCTCGTAGGTGCCGGGCCTGGTCACCGAGCCCCCGATCGCGACCCAATACTGCGTGGAGGCGGTGATGACGTCCCCGCCCCGCAAGGGCAGCGCGAGGTTCTCGAGTTCCTCCTGCCCCGGCTCGCGACCGCGGAAGCGGAAGGAGAGGGCATGGCCGCCGTCGGGGAATGCCGTCTGGCTCCGCTCCACGGCCACCTCCCCCGAGGCGTTGACGGCGAAGCCGCCCGCGTCGAGCAGCGCGTCGACCAGCCGCATGCCGCTCCGCAGCGGTTTGCGCCCGGGACGCGTCACCGCCCCCCGGACCCAGACGAACTGGCTCTGGTACTCCTTGACGCTCACGCTCACGCGCGGAGCGGGCAGGTCCTCGGCGACGAGGAGGGGCTCGATGCGCCGGGCCACCTCGGCGCACGACAATCCCGCCACCGCGACCTCGCCTGCGCGCGGGAGCCAGATGTCGCCCGTCGTCTGCACCGTGGGCAGGCGCGAGAGGTCCGGCCGTCCCGCGACCGCCACCTCGAGCACGTCGCCCGGCCCCATCAGGTAGTCTCTCGAGGCGAGGGCCGGGTCCGCCCCCGCCGGGGCCTGGGCGAGGATCGCGAGCGCGACGGCGCCGGCGGGGAGGATGCTCATCTCCGTGGGGTGCCGAAGATGTCCCACTCCAGCTGGAGCACGAAGCCGTCGGCGTTGGTGTCGAAGCGGTCGATGTTGGAACGCCGTTCCTCGCGCCGGTAGAGCGCGCCGAGGAGGAGCCGTCGAACGATCGGCCGGCGCAGTCCGACGAACCAGGCGAGAATGCGGTCCTCGCGCGGGCTTCCGATCTCTTGCGCGACCGTGCGGTAGTCGTTCCACTGGTAGCCGACGCCGCCATCGAGCGAGAGCTGGGCCGGTAGGGGGACCCGCAGCGACGCCTGGAGCGAGGTGTAGACGTAGAAAGCGTTGTCCTCGAAGGCCGAGACCGGCGTCGAGCGGTTCACGAAGAAGGTGATCTGCGACTCGGGACGCAGCTGCCGGGTGAGGGCGCCGGAGAACGTCAGCCCCGAGTAGCTCTGGCCTCCCACGCCCGCATTGGGGGTGTCCTGGCGGCGATAGCCGACGCTCAGGCGTCCGGAGAGCCGCGGCAGGACGTCGCCGATCAGGGTGGCCTGGGCGTTGTGCGCATGGGCCTCGGCCTCCGGACGCTGCTCCGGAGTCGGCACCTGGTCGTAAACGTAGCTGAACACCGTGCGCAGGTTGGGCCTCATCTCGAAGCCGAGGCCGGCATTGGCGGAGCGGGTGTCGTAGTCAAAGAAGGTCGAGGCTTCCTGGAAGCGCACGGTGCCGAAGGCGCCTCCCAGCTCCACGCTCATACGGGGCCCGAGCTGGATGCTGGCCGTAGCGCCGAAGGCGTTGTGGTTGTAGCGGCCGAGGCCGAAGAAATACTCGCCCCCGGGGTCGACGTCACGCGTTTCGAGGACGCCGCTCGTGAAGCGGTCGCGCAGGCTGATGTTCACGTTCGGCCCCGCGGGCAGCTCGAGGGTCCCGCTCACGCGCTGCGCGCTGCTGTTGACCTGGTCGTGGGTGGCGAAGGCGCGGAGCGTCGGCGAGTACTCGAGGACCAGCTGGCCCGCACCCACCGGCGTCGCCGCTTCGACCCACGGCGAGACCTGCAGGTACCGGTCGCGGGTCGGCTCCGACGTGCTCTCGACGAAGGTGTCGGCGTCGATGTAGCCGGCGTCGACAGACGCCCGGAGTCGAAACGGGCCGGCGACGAGGCCCTCCGTCTCCACCACCTCTCCTGCCGGCGCCGGCGCCCCCTCGTACGTGGTCTCCGCCCGGGGAGCCCCGGACGGGAAGAGCTGGCCGTAGAGGTCGGTCACCGGGGCTCCCGCTGCCCCCCCTGGCAGGGCCTCGACCCCCGGCGCCGGGAACAGGCTGCGGGCGAGAGTGGCCGTCTCCGGAGACGGCGTTGGTGACGCGACGGGCGTCGGAGAAGGAGCCGCCGCGACGGATGTCATCGGCGCGGCCTCGGCCACAACCGCCGGCGGCGGGGATGGAGGCGACACGGCCGGCACGCCCGACGGGGCGGGCTCCGGCGCGGGTGTGATCGGCTTGGAGACGGGAGCCGGAGGTGTGATCGCGGGTGACACCTCCGCCGCCCGCACGGACTCTGGTGCCGTCGGCGTGGTGCGGAAGACGAGCAGGATGCCTCGCGCGTCGCGCCGCACGTCGATCGAAACCTCGGGGGGAACATGCAGCAGCACGCTCACCTCCGAGGGGTTGGCCTCCAGCTCGATGCGCTCGAGGCCGGGGGTGGCGGCGAGAAGGGCGGGGTCGAACCCGTCGGCCTGCGTCCAAGCGAAGCGGCTGCCTCCCGCGAAGCGGAGGCCGAGCTGGGCATCCATGATCGACAAGCGCGCGGCCCCTCCCTCGCGGTGCACGGCCACCATCCCCGGCTGGCCGGAGAGCGCCACCCGCACCGCGAGGCGGGTGTTGGCGGTCGTGAGGGCCACGGACTCCACGCGCGCGGCACCGGCCGCGAGAACGAGGGCGGCGAGCAGGCTCATGAGGTCACCCCTCGCCCGCAAGGCGCCGGCTCAGGGTCGGTCGGGCCCTTTCCCGCCTTGTGAGCGCTTTTCGGACAAACCCGGTGCACGTCCTGGACTCGAAGCAAGGGCCGTGCCCCCTTTTCGGAGAGTCGGCTCCACGTTGCAAGCCCTCCAGGAGCGCCCCCGTGCTCATGCGTGTCGCCCTTCCCGTCCCCGCATGTCTGAAAAACGGCCAGCCACCCCCATCCCCACGGACACACGGTCACTAGGGTAACACCAGCCGTATCAGTCGGGGGCGAGTGTACTGCTTGAGGAAAATAGATTCAAGTGCCTTTTCTTACGAGGAATTCCGGGCGAGAATGACGTTTCGCGTGGGGCGCACCAATCCGGCACGGAACGTGCGCCTGCAAGACCGCAGGGCGCCGTCTGCTAAACTGCGCCCCGGGTGAAGGAGGCCGAGGCGATGTCCTGTCTGCCGAGCCAGATGCCGCACTTGCGGCCGGGTTCGGAGCGAACGGAGCGGATCGACCGTTTCGCCTGGACGGTGGGCATGTGCTTCGATGCCTTCGACGTCCGGATTGGGGTGCGCTCGAACGAACCGTTGCTCCTCGAGCGGCTCGAGCCGTGCCTCCCGCCGGGCTGGACTCCGGTGGCCTCCCCCGTCGTCGACCAGCTCTTCTCGCTCTGGGTCGACGACGGCCGGGGACCCGGGCGGCGCCTCCATCGGGTCTACGCCGGTCGCGCGAGTCGTCTTCGGACGCCAGACCTGGGGCAGGCCCTCGACGTGCTGGAATCGGAGATCCGTCAGTGCGTCGCTGCCCGGGCGCCGGAGCGCGTCTTCGTGCACGCGGGCGTCGTCGGTTGGCGGGGACGGGCGATCCTGATCCCCGGCCGGAGCCGCAGCGGCAAGACGACGCTCGTGGCCGAGCTGGTGAAGGAGGGCGCCTCGTACTTCTCCGACGAGTTTGCGGTCCTCGACCGCCAGGGCCACGTCCACCCGTTCGCGAAGCCGCTCTCGATCCGGGAGGGCCCGTGCGAGGTCCACGAGATCGTGCGGCGGCGCCACCCGGGAGAGCTGGGCGGCCGGAGCGCGCCCGGGGCGCTGCCGGTGGGCCTCGTGGCCCTCACCGCGCATCGCGCAGGCGCCGGGTGGGGTCCATCGTGGCTGACCTGCGGCGAAGCCGTCCTCGAGATGCTCGCGCACACGGTGCCCGCCCGGCTCCGGCCGGAGGCCTGCCTGGAGGCGCTGGGAGCAGTCGCCGCGCGGGCCCGGGTCTTCCGATGCGAGCGGGGCGAGGCTTGGGAGGCGGCCCGGGCGCTTCTCGGGATGCTCGAGGAAACGGAACGGTCCCCTTGTCGCGAGACGGGGGAGGAGGAGATGCGATGAAGCCAGTGGCGCGCAGGACCGGGCTCGTGGTGCGGGAGTTGCCGGACGAGGTCGTCGTCTACGACCTCGAGCGCCATGAAGCCCACTGCCTCAACCGCACAGCGGCCATGGTCTTCCGCAGCGCGGACGGGTGCCGCACCGTCGCCGACATCGCCGGGATTCTCGGCGCCGAGACCAACACCCCCCCCGACGAGGCCGTCGTCGGGATGGCGATCGGGGAGCTCGTCGAGGCGAGGCTCCTCGAGCCGGCGGTCGAGCCGATCCCGACCCTCGCCTCGTCCCGACGCGAGGCGCTGCGCAGAGTCGGTCTCGGCGCGGCGGTCCTGCTCCCTCTCATCACCTCGGTCCTGGTGCCAACGCCCTCGGAGGCGGCGGCGACGTGCGTGAGCAGCTGCGCCGGCCAGCCGCCCGGCCAGCAATGCTGCGGCGGTGGCGTGGGCTGCCCCGCCGACTGCTCCAACCCCGCCTGCGTCTGCGACGGCGCGGGGACCTGCGGCCCCTGCTGAGCCCCTCCCGAGAGCGACCGACAGAGCGACCGACGCGCCTGCGCTACTGAGTGCCTTCGAGCGCGGCGCCGTCCTCGGGACCCCGGCGGGATTCGTCGAGCCGGCGGCAGCCCTCGAGGAGCAGGTGCTCGACGCTTTGGGCCAGAGGCTGGCCTATCCCCGGGTCGCCGGGAGAGAACTTGAAGCTGCCCTTCTCCCAGCCGAGGAAGGAGTAGACGGCCTCCGCGCCCGAAGTGTCCCCCGCGGTGGCGGCGATGATCTCGCCATCGCGGAAGCCGAACACCGCCACCGTGTTGGCTTCGTCCTCGGCGCGGGCGGTGAAGATGCCGCTGAGGCGGCCCTGGTTGCAGATCTGCATGAGCGCGGGGGCGCCGAAGACCTCGACCCGGCCCTCCAGCGCCCCCGCCACGGCCGTCGCGCCCGCCTGCTTCTCGGCGGGTTCGCCGCCGAGGTCCGAGTAGCGCGTGAGCAGGAGCTGGATCCGCATGAGGAGCTCGCGGATCGGCATCTGCTTGGACAGAAAGTCGTCGGCCCCGATCTGAAGAGCGCGGTAGCGCTCCTTGTACTTGTCCGACCCCGAGACGAACAGCAATGGCGTGTGGTCGAGCATCGGGTGGTTGCGCACGCGCCGGCAGAACTCGAAGCCGTCCACTTCGGGCATGCTGACGTCGGCGAGGACGAGCCAGGGGCGGTGCTGCACCGCGAGCTGCCAGGCCGCGGCCCCATCCGCGGCCTCCCAGATCGTGAAGCCCTGGGCGGCGAGCGGCATCGCGAGGTACCTGCGGAATGCCTCGTCCTCGTCGGCGATGAGGGCGGTGCGGAACGTCGGCGGCACGGTGTTGAAGTCGGGGAAGTCCTCCTCGACATAGCCCGCACGCGCGGCACCCGGGATCGGAAGCGGGGGAGGGATCTCCTCCGCGATCTCGCGCATCTCCTTTGCCCTCACCCACCCGTCGAGGCCCGGGTGCCAGACCTTCGTGTCCTCGGGGATGGACGTGAGCACGAGGTCGATGAGATCTTCCACGTCGATCGGGCCCCGTTGCGTCCCGTCGAGAAGGTAGAGCCACTGGTCGCTGTTGAGTCCCTCTCCCCGCGGCGGGGGATCGGAAGGCGGCCGCGGCTCGGCGGGCTTCGGGGGCTCGCGGAAGACCGGGGGCTCGGACCGCGGAGGCCCGGGCGCGGGTGGAGGCGCGGTGGGACGCGCTTGGACAGGAGGGGTCGGAGTCGCGACCGGTGGCGCGGACACTCGAGCTGGTGGCGGCGGTGCGGCCGGTTCGGGCTCCTCGTCCACGACGACGAAGGGCTCGGGCTCATCAGCGGGCGGCGTGCGCGCAGGCTCGGGCTTGGCCGCCGCCGGAGGTTGTGCCGGTGCGGACGGCTTCGCCTCCACGGGCGGCGCCAGCGCGGGCTGCCGTTCGGGGGCGGGTGTCGGGGGCTTCGCGACCGCTGGCGGTGGCGGGGCCGCCTTCGGCGGGGGCGCGACCGGCTTCGGAGGCGGCGCCGCCGCTGCGGGCCGAGGCTCGGGTGGCGGCGCCGCTTGTTTCGGGGGCGGCGCGGGCTGAGCCTTGATCCGGATCGTCTCCGCGTCGGGCGCGATCCCCGGCGGTTCCGGCCTGGCGGGAGCGGTCTCGGCCGGTGGCAGTGTCACCGGCTTCGGCTTCGCCGGGCTGACCGCGGGCGGGATCGTGACCGGGGTGGGCTTAGCGAAGACGGGCGTGTCCGGGGACGGCCCCGCCTTGGGTGTCACTGGGGCCGGCGGCGCGGGAGGACGCGTCGGGGTCGCAACGCGCACGACGACGCGGCCCGGGGCGGGTGCCGCGGGTTCCTTCGCCTCCGGGACCGGCGGAGCCGGCTCCGCCGTGGGCTCCTCCGTTTCGTAATACTCCGACAGCCACTGGAAGAGGGCCTTGGTGATGCCCCTCAGCGTCTCCTCGACGCCGATGCCCTTGAAGGCCACCGCCTCGAAGAAGGGCACCTTGCGCGGGTTGAGCCGGGCATTGAGGACGGAGATCGGGAGCGCGGTCGGCAGGTCGCGCTTGTTGTATTGCAGCACCATCGGGATCGAGGGGTCGATCTCATTGGCGACAAGGTTGTTCCGCAGGCTCTGCAGGCTCTCGAAGTTCGCGTCGAGCATCGCCGCCTGGCTGTCGGCGACGAAGACCACCGCGTCGCAGCCCTTGAGCACCATGCGCCGCGTGGACTCGTAGAAGACCTGCCCCGGCACCGTGTAGATCTGCATCCGGGTTCGCATGCCGCGGATGGTCCCGAGCTCCACGGGCAGGAAGTCGAAGAAGAGCGTGCGGTCGGACTCGGTGGCGAGGGAGAGCAGCTTGCCCTTGCTCTTGAACGCGAGGTGGTCGTGGATCCACTGCAGGTTGGTCGTCTTCCCGCAGAGGCCGGGCCCGTAATAGACGAGCTTGGTGGTGACTTCCTTTGTGGCGTGATTGAAGAGAGCCATCGGGCTCCGCGGTGATTCTATCCGCCGGGCCCGGTCGGGCTCGCGGGCGGCTGCGGCGGGAGCAGCGGCGGTCCGATCGGCGGCTCAACCGGGGACACGGCCGGGCCCTGGCCCTGGCCGCCCCCCTGTGCCTGGGGCCCCGTCGGGCCGGCGATCTGCACCGGCAGCGCGGTGGGGGTGCCTTCGTAGGTGACGGTGTCGCCGCAAAGCTCGGTCAGCACCGCGCGGCGCCGGTCGCGTACGAAGCGCATCCCGTCGAGCGCGACGCTACGGGTGACGCTCCCGTCGGGGCCAGGGTCGAAGCCCAGCCTCCGCAGGGTGGCGACGTAGTCGGCGGGCGCGGCCTTCTTCTTCTCGATCCTCACCCGCTCCACCGTGGCGCCATCGCCGAGGGTGATGACGAGCGTGTGACGACCGGCGGAAAAGGGCTGCGTCATCACGACCCGCCAGCCCGCGCCGAGTCCGGGGCAAAGGATCGCCTTGCGGCAGCCGTCGGCCAGCCAGCGCTGGCCGGCCCCGGGGGAGGCGAACGCGGAGACGGTGTAGAGCCCGTCCTCGGGCAGGCTGACGGAGGCGAACGCGCGCAGCCCCCGACCTCCGGCGCGCAGCGTCATGGCCTCGAGGTCGGCCGACTTCGCCCGTGCCTCGATGGCCTCCGGAGGTCCCTCGACCTGGAAGCTCGATGCCGGGACCTCGATCGGTGTCGCCGCCGGCGGCAGCTCGTATTCAACGTCGATCGCCTTGAGCGCGGTCACCGCGAGGTCCTGTACGGTCGTGACGGCGGTCGGCTTCCACCCGCCCACCGGCTCGATCGCGTTGACGCACGGCGGCGCGACCTCGACCTGGCTGAGGGCGTACCCCGGCGGCAGCAGGAACGAGGCGGTGTAGGCCCCGGGATCGAGGTGCGCGGCGCCGCCGAAGACCCAGGCGATCTGTGCGGCGGGGATCAGCGTGAAGGTCTTGAGAGCTACCCCCCCGGCCATCGGCGCGAGCTCGGCCGTGGCCGGGCTCGCCGCTTCGCCCCCGAGGCGGGCGCGCAGCTGATAATCGCCGGGCTGCACGACCGCGAGCGGGTAGACGACCTCCGCCGGTCCGGCTTCCGCGGTGAGGACGCGCTGGCCGCCCTCCTCACGCACGACCGCGTGGTCGGCGCGGAGGTAGCGGTCGGCCGGGAAAGCCAGGCTGTCCCGCCAGGCCAAAGTGGCGAAGACCTGGGACGCCTGTGTGCTCATCTTGACCGCATCGGTCATGTCGAGCGCTCGGAGCAGCATGCGCGCCCAGAGCGGGTGCGTGACCGGTGCGGACCGTGGGTCACCGAACAGCGGCACGAGGGCGGCGGCACCGACCACCGCGGCAAGAAGCACCGTCTTCAGCCTGCGCCCCATAGACCCCTCCGCCGATCCCCTCAAGCAAAGGAGGGGCCAGCATCTCCTGGATTCTAACCCACCGGGGAAGGGCCCCGGCGACCGTTTTCCGGACAGGCCGCAAACCACTCTTGGGCGTGACGGCCGGGGTGTGGACAATTAACATGGGCACGGCCGGCGTCCGGGCGGCACGGGCGTTGCTACCAACGGCCCAGGAGGTGTACGTGGGCTCGAGCATTCCCTTCCTGCTCGGACTGGCGGTGACCGCCGGGGTGATGATCCCTCTCCTCCTCCGCCTGCGGGCCTCGGCTGCGGAAGCGAAGGCGGAGGCGGAGACCCTACGCCAGCAGCTCGGCGCCGAGCGCCAATCTAAGGTGCAGCTCCAGGAGGACCAGCGCTTCCTCACCCAGTTCCTCAAGGACTTCCCCCGCCTCGCCCGTGAGCTCTACAGCGGCCTCACCGAGCGCCAGATCCCGGGAGTGCTGCTCGGCATCATCCAGCGCAGCCTCGACCCGCATCAGGCGGCGGTCCTCGTCAAGCGCAGCGGCGACAAGGGCGGCCGTGCCCCCAGCTTCGTCGTGGCCGCCTCCTACCCGGAGGGGGCCGCGCTCCGTGTCGGAGCGGAGGTCCCCGCGGACGCGGGCGAGATCGGCTTCGCGGCCGAGGCCCAGCTCGTCGTGAGCCGACAGGACCTGCAGGCCGAGACCACGGTGAGCCGGATCAAGCCCGGTCCCGCGCTCGGTGGGATGGCCCAGCCCGACATCATCGCCCCCCTCGTCTTCGACCAGGAGACGCTGGGCGTGATCGCGATCGCCCGTCCGCGCAAGAGCGGGGACCCGAAGGCGGCGCTACACCTCGTCGCCCAGACCGGGGCCCAGGTGCTCCACACCGCGGCCCAGGTGAGCCGCATGAAGATCACGGCCGAGATGGACGGGCTCACCCGAGTCTTCAACAAGAAGCACATGGAGCAGACGCTGGGGGAGCTCGTCTACAAGGCGGCCTGCTCCGCCTACGACCAGCGCAGCGGGCAGGCGGGGCCGCCGACGACGTTGTCGCTCTTCCTCTTCGACCTCGACCACTTCAAGAACTACAACGACCAGAACGGACACCTCGCGGGCGACAAGCTCCTGCAGGAGTTGGCGGGCCTGGTGGAGCAGCACATCCGCAAGGACGACCTCTTCGGTCGCTTCGGTGGCGAGGAGTTCCTGCTCGTCCTGCCCCACGCCAACGCGAGCCAGGCCATGGCGGCGGCGGAGAAGCTCCGCAAGGTGATCGCGGGTCACTCTTTCGCCTTCGGGGACAAGCAGCCGCTCAAGACGATCAGCATCAGCGGCGGGGTGGCCGAGTACCCGCACGACGGCCTCGACTCGGCGTCGTTGCTGCATGCCGCGGACGCCGCCCTCTACGAGGCCAAGCGACAGGGCCGCAACCGCGTCCTGCGCGCGAGCGGGGGGGGCGCCCAGGCGCCGGCGGGGGGCGGCGGGGAGGTGAGGGCATCGTGAGCGCTGCCGAGGGCCCGGCCCGCGACCGGGAGGGGCCGCTCCCTTACCGCGAGCGGGTCGAGGATCTGCGCCAGATCCTCGTCCAGCACGGGAGCCTGGGGCTGCTGCTCATCGACACGTCCTCCCTCGCGCAGATCGAGCACCACTACGGCTCGTCCGCCTTCGAGCGCGTCATGGGGATGGCCCGGGACCTGGTGCTCGAGCTGCGGGGCCAGGAGGTCCGAGCCGAGGATATGTTCTGCCTCAACGACCGCGGTGGCGACGCCTTCCTCGTCTTCTTCTCCCCCAAACGCCGCGAGGGGCCGCTGCGCATCGCCGACTTGAGGGCGGCGGCGGGGCGTGTGGAGGGCCACCTCAATCGCAAGCTGGTGCGCCTGGCGCTTCCCTATCTCGGCAGCCTGCGGCGGGTGACGGTGGGCTTCGCGCTCTCCTTCTTCAACCCGCTGGTCATGCCGGAGCGGCTCGTCCAGCGGCTCGTGGACGAGGCGTGGGAATGCGTTCGGGTGCAGAAGGCGCAGCGCGATCTGCAGAACCGCTTCGACCTCCAGGAGGTCCTCCTCTCCGACCAGCTCTCGACGGTCTTTCAGCCCATCCTCGACCTTCGCGGTCGGAGCGTGCTCGGCTACGAGGCCCTCACCCGCGGTCCCGCCGCGAGCGTCTACCACATGCCGCTGCGGCTGTTCGAGATGGCGGAGGAGGCGGACCTCGTCTTCGAGCTCGACCGCAAGTGTCGCCGCCGCGCTCTCGCCTCCGCGGTGACCCTGCCGAATTCGCTGAAGCTCTTCATCAACGTGTACCCCTCGGCGATGTACGACCCTGAGTGCCAGGGGCCGGCCCTCGTCCGCCTGGTCGAGGACCTTGGTCTCAGCGCCGACCGCATCGTCCTGGAGATCACCGAGAAGTCCGCGATCGAGAACTACTCGCTCTTCGCGGAGACCCTGCGCGAGCTGACCAGCCTCGGCTTCGCGGTCGCGGTCGACGATGTCGGCGCCGGCTACTCGGGGCTCGAGAAGATCGCCCACCTCAACCCCCGCTACCTGAAGTTCGACCGAGAGCTCATCCGCAACATCGACTCCAGCTACATCCGCAGGGAGATGGCCCGCGCCCTCAAGGCCTTCGCGGAACGCATCGGCTCCGCGATCATCGCCGAGGGCATCGAGCGGGAGGGCGAGCTGCAGACGCTCATGGAGCTGGGGATCGACTACGGTCAGGGCTTCCTGCTCGGCCGTCCCGCCGCCGCCTTCCTGCCCCCCTCGCTCCCCACCGCCCTCGCCGTCGGGGCCTAGGGGCTCGGGGGTCGCGCTCGCGCGCTCGGAGCCTGACCGACCCGGACGGAATCGGCAGCCATCAAACACGAGCGCGCTCCCCCGCGACCCCCTCGCCTGGAGAGAGGCAGGCACCCCTGCCGCGATCGGTCCTGTGCCTTCCTGGGCGGGGGCGGAGGCTATACTGCCGCGCGTGGGTGAAGCGCTCGAGCCCGGCCCGCCGTCGATGGTGGCCTTGGTCGCACTCGTCGCCCTCGCCGTCCTCAGCCCGTGGCTAATCGGCGGCGTCCTCCCCTCGATGATCCTCGGCCTGACGTTGATCGGCCTCGCCGCCTCCGCCGTCGCCATCTTGTGGGCGGCGGTGCGCGGGGGGGCTCTGCTTCCGGCGGTGCCGCTGTGGCCCCTCGTCGGCTTCCTCGGGCTGGGCCTGTTGCAGCTCGTGCCCCTGCCCGCGGCCCTGCACGGGCTCATCGCCCCGGGTCCGCAGGCCGTGTGGTACCCGGATGATCCGGCGGCGTCGGTGCTCGGGACGGGGATGCACCCATTGTCGCTCGACCCCGACTCAACACTGCGCTCGCTCGCCCTCGTGGCCGCCCTGTGCCTCCTCGCTGTTCTCGCCGCTCCCGCCCTGGCGCGGGAGCGCACGGCGGCGGCGGCAGCGGCCGTGGTCGCCGCGGGAGGCTTCGTCCTCGCCGCCTACGCCATCTTCGCCCGCTCACGCTTCGGCAATCTGCTTTACGGGTATCTGCCCGTCCCCACCGTGAGCCCATTCGGCCCCTTCGTCAGCAAGAACCACTACGCCTCCTGGGCGGGGATGGCGGCGCTGCTCGCGGCGGGTCTCGCCTTCGGTCTCGCCCGCTCCGCCCGGGCGCGAGGCCGCGACTGGACCGCCGGCTCGCGCGCCGTGGGCGTCGTGCTCCCGCTCGTTGCCGCCGTCGCAATAGCCCTGAGCATCCTCGCCTCGCTCTCACGCGGTGGGGTGGCGAGCTTCGCCGCCGGGGCGACGGCTTTCGTCGCACTCGCGTGGACGGGGGAACGTGGGGGCGGTCGGTCGCGGCTCGTGGCGTCGTTGCTCCTCGCCGGAGGGCTGGGCGCCTTCCTGCTCGCGGTGGTGCCCCGCGAGGCACACGAGCGCCTGCGGAGCCTCGGGGGCGCGTCCTTTCGCCTCGACACCTGGCGCGACGCCGCTCGCATGGCGCTCGCGAGCCCCGCCGTGGGGCACGGGCTCGGCGCCTTCCACGACGCCTACCCGCGTTACAAGCGGGGCCACGGGCTGATCCGCGTCGAGCACGCGGAGAACGACTACGTCGAGACCCTGGCGGAGACGGGGTGCGTGGGGCTGCTCCTGGCGCTCGCCGGGGGTGGACTTCTGATCACCCGCGCCGCGCGCGGCCTCTCCGCCGCGACCGGACCGACCCTCCGGGGGGTCGCCGTCGGGGCCGCCGCCGGCGCCGTCGCCCTCGCCGTCCACAGCGCCGCGGACTTCAACCTGCGCATTCCTGCGAACGCCGCCCTTGCCGCTACGTTGGCCGCCGTTCTGGCAGCAGCGGGGGGGATCCGCCCTCGCCCGCTGGCGCGCCTCGCCTGCCTCGCCCTCGCCGCGGGGGCGCTTCTGCTCGCGGTGGCGGCGCTCGCCCTCCCGCGCGAGCCCTGGCGTCGGGCCCGCGAGGAGGTCGCACTCGCCGTGGCCGCCGGGTCGCCGCCCGCGCGGGCGATGCGGCTCGAGCGAGCGGAGATCGCCCTCGCGCGGGTCCTCGCACGGCGACCCGCGCACGCGGAGTCCTGGTTGATGCTCGCCGGCGCGCGGGCCGCGCGCGGCGACGCCGCTGCCGCCCGCGACCTAGCCCGCCACGCGGTCTCGCTCGACCCCGAGCGGCCGAGCCTGCGCGAGGCCGCGGAGCGGCTCGGCGCCCCTTAGCAGGCTATCCGGGCAACCGCCACGCCCCTTAGTTCGTGATCCGCTTCTTCGACGTCGGCGAAGCGCTGGTCGGCGTCGGCGGCGGGAGGCGCACCGGAGGGGCCACCGCCGGCTCGGTCTCGTGCTCGGGAGCGAGCCGGGCCAGCTCTGCCTCCACGTCGGCGCCGAGCGCCTCGGGGAGAAGCGCCTCGTGCTCGTCGGCAAGGAGCGACTCCATGTCGCGTACCCCCCGCTCCGTCTCCTCCGCGGAGTGCACGAGCCCGTCGAGCTGCTCGGTGATGAGGCGGGGGTCGCGCATGGAGATGCTCTGGTCGCGCAGGAGCTGCAGCACCTCGAGCACGGTCTCGGTCTGGGCGTCGATGAGCTGGCGGTTCTCGAGCGCCTTGTTGTAGCGCTCGAACCGCTTCGTGAGCACCTCGCGGGTCCGGGCCTTGATCTGACGCACGCGCTCCGGGCCCTGGCCCATCTCGCGCTCCAGCATCGAGATGCGCTCCTGGATGCGCTCGGGGTCCGTGCTCTGGAAGTAGGCGTCGTAACGGGCGACCGAGTAGCGCATGCGCAGGTAGAAGGCGAGAAGGAAGTCGAGCTTGCGCACGAGCTCCTCGAGCAGGGCCTGGGAGGAGGAGTCGAGCCCGCGGTAGTTGCGCCGGATCTCGGCCGCCAGCATCTCCAGCCCCCGGTAGCGCCCCCGCTCCGCCTCGTCGAGCGCGCGCAGCATCTCCACCGCCTCGATCTGCTTCTGGGCGTGGCGCTGCTCCTGCTCCTCCTCGAGCAGGCGGGCCCGCACGAGGCGCTGGAAGCGCGGGTGCCCGGCGACGAGGGGGAGCAGCGCGAGCTCGAGCCCCGCGGCGAGGATGAGCGGGAGCCCGCTCCCGGCGAGGATGGCGAAGCCGATGGCGGTGCCGAGCCCGATGACGTTGTACTGGCTCTTGAAGGCGTGGGCGAGGTAGCTCGGTTCCTCGGGCAAGGGGCCCTCCGGCGCCCTTAAGCTACCACCGTTTGGTCCCCCGTCGGCGCGAGCCGCCTTGACCGAGAGCGCCGGCGTCGGCTAGCGTGGCGATCGAGAATGCGCAGTTGGCGGGAGGTCTGGCGTGCCCTCAAGTCGCCGGTGGGCCGGCGAGCTGAGGGCGACCGCCCCGTCGCGGAGCCCGTCCCCCTGCCGGCCGGACTGCCGGTGATCCCGCCCGAGGGCACGGACGAGGCGGGGCCGCGGCCTCCGGCCGCGGAGACACCACCCTCCGCGGCCGAGGCGGAGGCCGGGGGTGCCTCGCGGGAGGAACGGCTCGAGGAGGAGATTCGCGAACTGCGCGCCGAGGCTTCACGCCTGCGGGAAGCCCTCGCCGACCAGGCCGCTGCCCGCTCCCGAATGGAGGAGGAGGTTCGCTCCCTCGCCGACCACGATCCGCTCACCGGGCTCGCGAGCAGCCGACGCTTCCACGACCGCCTGCACGTCGCACTGATCCACGCCCAGCGCTACAAGCAGAAGCTGGCCGTGGTTCAGCTCGGGCTCGACCACTTCTCCGGCCTCAACGACCGCCTCGGTCGCAGCCTGGGCGACGATCTGCTCAAGAGCGTGGCGGTCGCGCTCGAGAGCACGGTCCGGCAGGGTGACACCATCGCCCGCCTCGGCGGGGACGTGTTCACGATCCTGCTCCCGGGGGTCAAACGCGAGGAGGACGTGACCGTGATCGCGGACAAGCTGCGCCTCGCGCTGCGCAACCCGTTCAGCATCGGCGGGCACGACCTCCTGATCACGGCCAGCCTCGGCATCGCCCTCTTTCCGGAGGACGGCCCGGACACGGAGGCGCTCATCGAGCGTGCCTCCGTGGCCATGAAATGGGTCAAGAAGGAGGGGGGAGACGCCTGGGCCGTCCATGCGCCGCGCTCCCGTCACCTCGCCACCCAGCGCGAGGAGCGGGAGAGCGCGCTCAAGCGCGCCTTGCTGCAGAAGGAGCTAACCCTCTTCTACCAGCCCGTCGTCGACTGCGATACCGGCGCCATCGTGGGTGTCGAGGCGCTGCTCCGCTGGCCAAAGCGGGAGGAGCTCGTCCGCGCCGCCGATGTCGTCTCCCTCGCCGACGTGAGCGGGCTCGCGGTGCCGCTCGGGCTGTGGACTCTGCGCGCCGCCTGCACACAGGGTCGGGCCTGGCACGACGCGGGCCACAAGGACCTCGCGGTGGCGGTCAACGTCTCCGGCAAGCAGCTCGTCCACCCGTCGCTGGTCAGGCTCGTCAGGCGCGTGCTCGAAGAGACCCGGCTTCCGCCGGAATGCCTCGAGCTTGAGATCTCGGAAGCCGAGATCGGGCGGAACCCCGAGCGTGCCATCGAGCGGCTCTCGGAGGTGAAGCGGCTCGGGCTGCGCCTGGCCCTCGACGACTTCGGCGTCGGCGACAGCCGGCTCCGCCACCTCTACCGCTACCCGGTGGACACGCTCAAGATCGACGGCTCCGTGATCGCGGAAGCGGCCACGAACCGCGACCAGGAAGCGGTTGTGATGGCGGCGGTGGCCCTCGCGCGACAACGCAAACTGCGCATCGTGGCGGAGGGCGTCGAGACCGAGGCCCAGCGCGTGCTGCTCGTGCGCTGGCAGTGCGACCGCATGCAGGGCAACCTCTGCGGACCCCCCGCCTCCGCCGCCGACACCGAGAAGCTGCTGCTCCGGCAGCTCAAGGCGGCGCGGGCGGTTGCAGAGGAGGATCTCGGCCGCACCCGCCGTTTGCTCTAGGGCCCAGTCCGAGCCGCCAGCCCCTCAGGTGGTGATGCGGACGTTCCCCCCCCGCGGCTGAGCGCGGATCCTGTCGAGGACCTGCTGCTCCAGATCGCGGAAGCGCTCCGTGCGCTTGAGCTCCTCCGTGCGGTGGAGGGGGAGGTCGATCTGGATCTCGTCCACGATCGTGCCCGGTCCCGCGGAGAGGATATGGATCTTGTCCGCTAGGTAGACCGCCTCCGCCACGTCGTGGGTGACGAAGAGGATCGTGCCCTCGATCTCCTCCCACAGCTCGTTGATCAGGTTCTGCATCCCGAGCCGGGCGTGCACGTCGAGGGCCCCGAACGGCTCGTCCATCAGGATGATCTGCGGCTTGACCGCGAGCGTGCGCGCGATCGCGACCCGCTGGCGCATGCCGCCCGAGAGCTGGTGCGGGTACTTTCCCTCCGCGCCGGCGAGGCCTACCTTCTTGATCCAGATGCGGGCCGTCTTCTCCCGCTCGTCGCGGGGGACGGCCCGGAGCTTCAGCCCGAACGCGACATTGTCGAGCACCGTCAGCCAGGGGTAGGAGCTGTAGCTCTGGAACACCATGCCCCGGTCGGGGCCGGGGCCGGTGATCGGGCGTCCGCGCAGCAGCGCCTCTCCGGTGGTCGGCGGTATCAGGCCGGCCACGATGTTCAGTATCGTGCTCTTGCCGCACCCGGAGGGACCGAGGAAGACGCGGAACTCGCCGCGCTCGGGTAGGTCGGGGACGGCGAGGTCGATGTCGCGGATGGCGTGGAACTCCTTGCCATCGGGGTTGACGAAGGTCCGGCCGACCTTGCGGAGCTCGAGGACGTTCTCGTGCGTCGCGGAGGCGCCGGCCATCATCCCTTCCAGAAGAACAGCCGCCCGTTGATGCGGCGGATGACCCAGTCGGTCAGGATCCCGATCGCGAGGATCGCGATCACGAGGGCGAAGATCTGGTCCACCTTCCCGCGCTTGCCGGCCACGGTGATGAGCGCCCCCAGCCCGTAGGGAGCGTTGATGACCTCGGCCAGGATCACGTAGGTCCAGCCGATGCCGTTCAAGACCCGGAGCGCCTCCCCGATGGCGGGCAGCGCCCCGGGGACGAGCACGTGCCGGACGATCTGCCCCTTGGTGGCCCCCAGCGTGGTGGCGGTCTGGACGTAGACCTCGTCCACGTTGGCCACCGCCTCCACGACGAGCGGCAGCATGTAGACGACAGTCCCCATGAAGAGGAAGACGATCTTCTGCATCTCCTCGATCCCGAACCAGACGATCGTCAGGGGGACGAGGGCGGAGATCGGCAGGAACCGCAGCGGGTCGAGGACAGGGGAGAAGAAATGCTTGATCGGCGGGTACGTCCCCATCAGGATCCCGAGGGGGATCGCCACCAGCGCCGACAGGATGAACGCCATCGTGACCCGGTAGAGGCTCCAGAAGGCGCTCCTTACCAACGCCTCCTCGAAGTGGAGGCGCGGGAAGGCCCAGAGCACGTCGGTGGGGGAGGGCAGGATCACCCGCGGGACGAGGCCCCCGTAGCTGAGCAGGCACCACAGGCCGAGGAAGACACCGATCCCGGCCAGGGCGAGGGTACGGACGCGCCTCGGGCCGACCGCCTCGCGGATCTCCACGCTACCGCGGGACGACCTCGAAGTCGGTGCGGCGGTTCTTCGCGCGGCCCTCGTCGGTGGCGTTGCTGGCGATCGGCCGGTCGGGGCCGTGGCCCACGACCTCGAACTTGTTGCGGTCGAAGCCTCGCGAGACGAGGTAGTTGGCCACCGTGTCCGCGCGGGCACGCGAGAGACGGACGTTCGTCTCGCGGGTGCCGACGTTGTCGGTGTTGCCGGCGATCCTCAGGTAGGCGCTCCCGAACGTGGCCGCGAGCTCGACCACCTGGGTGTCGAGAACGGCCTTCGCGTTCTCGTCGAGGACAGCGGAGCCGGTCGGGAAGTAGACGGAGACGGTCTTGGTGAGGATGGCCTGCGAGGCGGGCCGGGGCGGGGCCTTGAACTCGAACTCCGCCCGGGCCGGCGCCGCCGCCGCGCCGGGGAAGAACTCCCCACCCGCTTCCTGGAAGCGGGTGTCCAGGGTCTGGTAGGGCTCGTAGACCTCGCTGATCTTCCCGATCCTCCGCCAGATACCCTGCGCGGTCTTGTAGATCGTGTGGTAGTTCGCGAGGGCCCCCTGGGGCTCGAAGAACGATCGGTTCTCGCCGTAGACGGGGAGCTTCACGTCCTCCAGCATCCCCTTCGCATCCTCGAGGCCGATCCCGGAGAAGCTGCGTGCGAGCAGCGCCGCCGTCTTGTCGGGGTTGGCGTTGGCGAGCTCGACGCCCTTGAGCCAGCCGGCCACGAATCGGCGGGCATCCTCGGGATGCTCGGCGAGGAAGTCGCCCCTGGCCACGAAGATGTCGGCAATGAGGTTCGACGCCTCGCGGGTGCTGGCCAGGATCTTCGCCCCCGGCCGCTCGCGGGCGGCGATGTACACGTCGGGCGACCAGGAGACGGCCGCGTCCACCTTGCCCGCCTTGAAGACGTTCGCCGCCTCCACCGCCGAGGTGGTGAAGACCCAGCTGATGTCGCGGTTGGTCAGCCCGCCCTGGGTGAGCACGTAGAGGGCGAAGTAGTGGGACGGCGTCGCCTCCGCCACCGCCACCTTCTTCCCCCGGAGGTCGGTGACGCTGCCGATCGAGCCGTCCACCGCGATCGCGTCGCCCCCTCGGCTCCAGTCGTACTGGAGGATGGCCTTGGGCTCGAGCCGCCGCAGCCCGCCGTACTCGAGGGCATAGGCGTCCACCGTCGACCACATGATGTCCACCCCGCCCTTATCCCCGCCGGCGCGGAAGGCGTCGCGCGATTTCTCGAAGTCGTCGATGACCAGCAGCTCCACCTCGATCCCGAAGTCCCGGTTGAACACGCAGTCGCGGTTGGGGGCGAAGCCGTTGTTGGCGTAGATGCCGCCGGCGTAGCCGCCCCAGGTGACGATCGCCACCCGGATCGGCCGGCGGAGCCGGCTCCCCCCCGTGAGCGCGCCCCTCGCCGCGGCGGGGACGGCCCCGCCCGCGGCGGGCCCGAAGTCCTCCTTCGAGATCGTCCCCTCCGCCTTCTTCGCGGGGGCTACGATCGAGGCGAAGCGGTCGAGGATCCCGTAGCGATAGAGCCCGTAGCCGATCAGGCTGAGACCGCAGAGGAGAAGCAGGATCCGTCCGAGCGGGGTGAGCTGACGCGCCATGGTTCGCTACTCCTATAGGGAAGCGGGGGGGTAACGTCTCGCTGCTCGTGTCATGTTTGGCGTCCGGCGCCGGCCGGTCGACAACTCCTTAGTCTGCTCGCTTTCCGGCCGGATCCGGCTTGGGGGGCGCCGATGCGGCTCCGCCCGGGGTCGTGGTGATCGGGTTCTCCATCCCCGCGAAGAAGTGCGAGACGACGTCGAAGAGTCGCTCCTCCTCCCGGCGTTTGCGCGTCTGGAGGCGGGCGAAGGCCTCGCGCGCCTCCGCCTCCGCCTGCTTGAGCGACTCGAGCTCCGAGTTGCGCTCCTTCAGGAAGGCGTCGATCTCGTCCTTGATGGCCTGGATGCGCGCGTCGGTGCGGAGGCGCAGCTCCTCGAGCTCGTTCGCCTTGGCCTGCTCGAAGGCATCGAGGGCGTGGTCGCGCCGGACCGCGTCCCGGACGACGTCCTTGAGGGGAACATGGGCGGCCTCGAGCGCCGCGAGGACCGCCGTCGCCTTGACCTCGCGCGCGAGGTGCGAGATGTGCTTGCTCGTGAGCATCTCCGAGACCTTGTCCACCCCATAGCCATGCCCAGCGGGGGCGATGCCCGCCTCCTCGTACACGGGGGAGAAGCTGTCGACGTCGGCCGCCACCTCCGAGCGCTCGAGCGGCTTCGGCTCGGGCTCCGCGAGCGCCTCCGGTGGGATCTCGCTCGGGGTGGACGCCGATTCGGGCACGTCGGTCACGATGAGCCGGACACCCCGATTGACGAAGTCCTTGATCCTGCTCATGGTGCCCTCGCTCCCGGCCGACGCTGCTCTTACAGGCGCCTTGTAGCAACCGCCCTCCGTGATGTCAAGGACTCCGCTCCCGGGGAGGTGCGGCTCGGCTAGTCAGGATGGGACGACCGGCTCCCATCGCGAGTCCGTAGGTTACGCTCGCGATCAGCTGACCGTAGCGCAGAGCTACAAGCGAAAGGAGCCGGCCGATGAGGAAGGATATCCGATACGTCGGGCTGGATGTGGACTCGGAGAAGATGGCGGTGGCGGTGGCGGAGCCGACGGGTGAGGTGCGTTCACTGGGGAGCATCCCCTACCGAGAGGAGTCGGTGCGGCGGCTGGTGAAGAGGCTGGGCCCGGCGAGTCGACTGCGGGCGTGCTACGAGGCGGGGCCTCACGGCTACGGGCTGTACTGGCAGCTGGCCAAGCTTGGAGTCCACTGCGACGTGGTCGCACCGACGCTGGTGCCGGTGAAGTCTGGCGATCGCGTGAAGACCAACCGTCGCGACGCGGAGAAGCTGGCGCGGTGCTACCGCGCCGGGGACCTGACCGCGGTGTGGGTGCCGGATGCGGCCCATGAGGCCTTGCGCGACCTGGTGCGGGCGCGGGAGGCAGCAAAGAAGGACCAGTTGCGTGC
>Ga0209342_10000284_pt1 | contig 57185 bp, 63 predicted proteins | sample RifCSP16_2_FD_184023 | JGI IMG/M metagenome (GOLD analysis project Ga0209342, IMG submission 184023) | Soil microbial communities from Rifle, Colorado - Rifle CSP2_sed 16_2 (SPAdes) (version 2) | ecosystem: Environmental > Terrestrial > Deep subsurface > Rock core/Sediment | place: Rifle... | reverse complement strand
AATCCACAAGCGCTCGTGAACCTTCGGCGCAGCCGGCCTCACCGAATAGCTGTCGATCACCAGGTCAGGCTGCTGGCCCGGAACCACCACTTGCGGTGTTACGGTCAGCTGGATGGATGCGGTGTTGTTGGACTCGTTCGATTCGATGACGCGATTGCTGGGGTCTACCCGGAAAGTCACCGTTCTCGTTCCCGGCTGCATCGCTGCAAGCGTGGCCTTTGCCGTAAAGGTTTGCGAAGCTCCGGGTGCCAGACGCCAAGGCGTGAACTGCGACGGATACACGTAATACGAATACGATCCACCGTCCGCAATCAGCGACGGATAGCTGATCACCGCATCGAGGGTGCCCTGGTTGGCCACCGTCACGTTGAAATCGAATTCCTGCATTGCGACCGGATTAGGCGGATTCACGGTTACGGCCGTAATCACGAGATCGGCGTATTCGACCTGCGCGGCCATGTCGATCTGGCCCGCCAGTTGATTGTTGGTCTCGTCTAGCTCCGCGATGTAATTGCCCGGATCGGCCGTAAGCACGAACCGGAACGGTCCGGGCGACAGCGTATAAGGCTCTATGTGCAGCGTGAAAGTCGCCGTGGCCCCCGCGGCGAGCGACAGTGACGAAGCACCGTAGCCGTAGCCGACCGAGCTGCCATCGTCCTTGCGTATGCCGACCTTGTTCACTGACGCGGGAATGGTCACGGCCGCGCTACCCGCGTTCCTGAGCACCACATCAATCCACAAGCGCTCGTGAACCTTCGGCGCAGCCGGCCTCACCGAATAGCTGTCGATCACCAGGTCAGGTCCCTTGACGTAAGCAAATGCATGCGTATAACCATCCGCCGCTTGGCCGTATCCCACCACGCTTCCCGTGGCATCGACGCCGAGGGCGATGGACCATCTCCAGCCAAGTGGATGAACATCTTGGAAGCCGCTTTCAGCGGTCCAGGTGAACGCGTGCATGGCATCGCTGCCGGCAATCCGACTACCCCCGACCACCAAACCGTCCACTACAGCGGTGGCGCAGGCGAGCGAACCGCCCAAGGAACCCATGATCCGTACCTGGTCGGGGAGGCTCCAATAGACGGCGACGGTCCTGCCAGTCGTATCATCCGTGGCGCATCCAACAGCCATCTTCGAGCCCACGTCATAGGCAATGGAAAAGTTCCCGGGCGCCGGCAAATCGATCCGCACGCCATCGATCCACGCCGTGGCACGGACTCCATTCGGAAGCGGCATGTACGGCGAAAAAATCGAATAGGGCCCGGTCTGGCCTTCCGGCCATGTCGCGCCTACGCTGCTTGCGCCATAGGTGCCGAGCGCCATTCCGTGTCGGCCATCTTGCAGCGGCACATCGGCTATGACTCCCGCGTAGCTCCACTGAACGGGGCGCACTCGCCCAGTTGCGTTCCTCACCCACCCGACAATGCGTGCGTCGGAAATCGAGCCGGCGCCCGAAGTGACCTCCTCAGGCGGTGCGGAAAGCAGCTGAAGCACACCGTCGTTCCACATGGCCGCATGCCCTGCTGCGCTGCCGACCACTCTCGCACCCCTTACAGCCAGTGCTTCACCCAAGCCTTCAGGCGGCGGAGCGGGCAACATCGTGAACCCTGCCCCCAACTTCCAGACGTACGGATACGTTCCATCGGCGAACTGGGTGCCTGCGACGCGGCCGTCGAAAATCGACTTCGCCATCCCGTAGCCCAGGTCCTGCACCGGTGAAACCGCGCAGCCCCCGAACACGACAGAGATGAGCACGGCGAATTGTCTGCAGTGCATTCTTGGTGCCGCCTTTCTCGCTACGTTACGCTGAGGACTTCACCGCCGCAATTGCGCGCCCTAGAGGGCACGAAGGACAGGCTCCGGCTAACATATTCCCATGGGCTACGTCGTCGGCATCGACATCGGCGGCACCTTCACCGACTGCGCGATCGTCGACCGCGCCGGCCGTCTCCTCACCACCAAGGTCCCCTCGACGCCCGAGGATTTCTCGCGCGGCATGATGGACGCGCTCGGCGCGGGAGCGAAATCCCTCGGCCTTTCGCTCGACGACTTCTGCCGCGACATCGCCTTCCTCTGCTCGGCTGGCGCTACAGCGGCTTCTCGGTCCACAACCAGGTGCGCGTCGCGGCCGGGGACGCCGAAGGCCGAAAGAAGCTCGCTGGCTATATGCTGCGCGCGCCGCTCTCCCTTGCCAAGATGAGCTACGACGCGGCTTCGGGCACCGTGATCCACCGCTCGAAGATGCACCTGGGGTTAAAGCGCAATTTCCAGCTCATGCCCGGTGCCGACTGGCTGGCGCTGCTGTGCAAGCACATTCCTGACCGCTACGAGCAGTTGGTCCGCTATTGCGGCTGGTACTCAAGCCGCAGCCGCGGGAAGCGCAAGGCCAAGGGTGCGGCTGCGCTCACCCCCGGCGGCGTCACCGAAGTGCCGAGCGAGTACGCAAGCCGCGCCAAAGCCGCCTGGGCGCAGCTCGTCCGCAAGGTGTACGAAGCCGATCCGCTCGAGTGCCCGAAGTGCCCCCGCCACTGGCTGGACAACGCACTCTGTATTACAATTCGTGTCACAGCCTGCGATCGCATCCTTCCATATGGCCACGCTCAACATGCGTCTCGACGACGAGCTGGACCGCCGGCTTTCGCGCGAGGCGGACCGCACCGAGCAGACTCGCTCGGAGTTGGCTCGCGCCGCGATCGCTGCGTTCCTGGAACAGCAGGAGCGGCAGCGGTTCCTTGATCAGATCGCGCGCGCCGCGCGCGAGCGCGGCGGCGAAGACCCGATCGCGGTCGCCGAGGAGGCGCTTGCCGCAGGCAACGAGGCCCTCGATCTTGCCGAACGAGGTGTGCAACAGGCGAGGGCGCCCTACCGGGCGAAGCGAAGGAAGCGCTGATGCGGCGCGGCGAGATCTGGATCGGCAATCTCAATCCGAACCGCGGCAGCGAGATCGGGAAGATCCGCCCGGTGCTGATCCTGCAGGCCGATTTCCTGACCGATCAGGGCGAGCCGACGATCGTCGTGCTTCCGCTCAGCACGCAGGTCCGCAAGTCGAAGGAGCCGCTTCACGTCACGATCCCGGCGCGCGACCGCTTGCGGCAGGCGTGCCAGGTGATGCCGGAACAGCCGCGGACGCTGGACCGCAGGCGTCTTGCGGACGGGCCGGTCACGAAATTGACGCTCGAGGAGATGAGCTCGGTCGAGAAAAGCTTCAAGGCCGTGACCGGATTGCTTTGATCGAGCACCCGACGGATGAGTGGGTCCTGTCCCTAGGCAGGGACCTTGCTGCGCCAGCCCTCGTGGTACGTCGCGCGCGCCTGCTTGGCGTAGGGCGCCGGGCTGACGATCGCGCGGATCTCGATCTGCCGGTGGCGCTCGACGGTGGGCTTCTTCGAGCCGCCGCCTTCCTCGCCCCAGAGCAGCTTGAGCTCGGCTCCGAGCTCGATCTCCGGGTCCACCACGGCGAGCGAAAGGTACGAGCGCTCGTTGTAGCTGTAGCCGGCGAACATCGATACGCCGACCGTCTTGCCACCGCTCAGCACCTTGTCGTACGACGCCGAGGTGTAGTTCGACAGCGGCATGTCGATGTACTTGTAGGGATCGCCCTGCTCGAGCATCGACCTGAAGGCCTTGACCACGTCGTCTGAGTTCCAGGCGAGCGTCACCTTCCTGCGGTGCGGCTTGCCGGCCATCTTCTCCAGCGCCTGGCGGCCGATGAAATCGTGGTCGAACTTGATGAACGGCCCGTAGCCCAGCTCGTGGGGCGTCATGTAATAGTCCTCGATCTTGCCGGAGTGGAAGCTGCCTCCGATCGAGCCCGCGCCCTCGTAGCTGGTCGCCGGCAGCCACTCGCGGTAGGCCTTCATCTTCTCGCCGGTGTAGACCGCCGGAAGGGGCGAGGGGATCCAGCCCGATTCGAGCGTGTTGGTGGCGTAGGCCCTCGAGCCGACTTCCTTGAGCCCGAAGGGCTTGCCGGCTTCGACGATCGCCGCGCGGATCTCCTCGCGCTCCGCGTAAGGGCCCCAGACTTCCAGCCCCGGCGCGCCTGCCATGCCGTGGCGCAAGCAGCGCACCTTGCGTCCCGCGATGTTGATCTCGCCCAGGTGGAAGAACTTCACCTCCGGCACCGGCCCGCCGTTCAGCTTCTCGAGCACCTGCGGAGCGTTCGGCCCCTGGATCTGGTAGCGGTAATTGCGGCGCACCACCGCCTTGCCTTTGGGGTTGCTGGGCGAGCGGTCGTCCTTTTCCGTCTTGACCTTGTAGCCGCCGGTCTCGGCATGGAACTGGACCCAGCTCGCGGCCGGAGCGCGGCCGACGAACACCAGGCTGTTCTCAGCCAGGTGGAACAGGATGCCGTCGCCGATCACGTGGCCGTCGTGGCTGCACGGAACGAATTGCTTCGCCCGGTTGACCGGGAAGTTGGCGAAGCTGTTGATCGTCAGCCCGGAGAACAGCTTCACCGCGTCGGGGCCCTCGACGTACTGCTCCACCATGTGGTGGCACTGGTCGTAAAGAATGGCGGTCTTCTGCCAGGCCATCTGCTCGTCGCGCCAGTTGGAGAATTCGGACGGCACCACCGGGTAGACGTAGGCGCCGATCTGCGAATTGCGCAGCATCTCCACCGGATTTCCGACGGCTTTCAGCAACTCCTCGAGATTCTTGTGAGCCATATCGTTTTCCTCCTTCTGAATCTAGGCCGCCTGCTTCAGCGCAAGCGCCTTGTCGGTCGCTTCCCAGGTGAATTCCGGCTCCTCGCGGCCGAAGTGGCCGTAGGCGGCGGTCTTCTCGTAGATCGGGCGCAGCAGGTCGAGCATCTGGATGATGCCCTTGGGGCGCAGGTCGAAGTTGGCGAGCACCAGCGCCGCGATCCTGTCGTCGGAAATCTTGCCCGTGCCCTGGGTGGTCACCATCACGCTGGTGGGGCGCGCCACGCCGATCGCGTAGGACACCTGCACCAGGCACTTCGAGGCGAGGCCCGCCGCGACGATGTTCTTCGCCGCGTAGCGCGCGGCGTAGGCCGCCGAGCGGTCCACCTTGGAGGGGTCCTTGCCGGAGAACGCGCCGCCGCCGTGCGGCGCCGAGCCGCCGTAGGTGTCGACGATGATCTTGCGCCCGGTGACGCCGCAATCGCCCTTGGGGCCGCCGATCTCGAAAGCGCCGGTCGGGTTGACCAGGAACTTGATCGGCCCCTTCACCAGGTTCTTCGGCAGCACCGGCTTGATGACGGTCTCGATCACCGCCTCCTCGATGGTCTTGTGCTGCACGCCGGGCGCGTGCTGGGTGGAGAGCACCACGGTCTCGATCGAATCGGGCCTGCCGTTCGCGTACTTGATCGTCACCTGGGATTTCGCGTCCGGGCGCAGCCACGCGAGGCGCCCGTCGCGGCGCACCTCGGACTGGCGCTCTACCAGCCGGTGCGCGAGGTAGATCGCGATCGGCATCAGGCTCGGCGTCTCGTCGCAGGCGTAGCCGAACATCATGCCCTGGTCGCCCGCGCCCTGCTCGAGATCGAGGCCGCGCCCCTCGTCCACGCCCTGCGCGATGTTCGGCGACTGCTGCCCGTACGCGCGCATCACCGTGCAGGTCGAGGCGTCGAAGCCGAGCGCCGGATCGGAGTAGCCGATGCGCCTGATCGTCGCTCGCGCCACCGCCTCGTAATCCACCTGCGCGCGCGTCGTGATTTCGCCCGCCAGCACCACCAGGTTGTCCTTGACCAGCGTCTCGGCGGCGACGCGCGAGGTCTTGTCCTGCTTTAGAATCGCGTCGAGCACCGCGTCCGAGATCTGGTCCGCGACCTTGTCCGGGTGGCCCTCGGACACCGATTCAGAAGTGAAGAGAAACTCGCTCATTGCGTGTGCGCCTCGGCCTGAAATGAAGGCCGCAAGGATAACAAATCTTGCACTCGTTCCCTAGCTTCGCGCTGCGGCTGCTCGCAAGGCTGCCGCTGCCGGCGCTGCACGCGTTGGGAAACGTCCTCGGCTGGGCGATCTATGGGATATCGCCCACCTACCGGCGGCACCTGGTCGAGAACCTGCGCCTCGCGGGCTACACCGACTCGCGCACGCGCCGCGAGGCGATCGCCTCGGCCGGCCGCATGATCGCCGAATGGCCGGCGATCTGGCTGCGCCCGCGCGCCGAGGTGACGCGCTGGGTGAAGCGCATCGACGGCGAGGAGCTGCCGCGCGCGGCGCATGCCGCGGGCAAGGATCTCGTATTCCTCACGCCGCACCACGGTTGCTTCGAGATCACCCCGCAGGTGCTCGCGCAGCACATCCCGGTGACGATCCTGTACCGCCCGCCCAAGCTGCGCTTTCTGCAGCCGCTGATCGAGCAAGGGCGCGGGCGCGACAACGTGCGACTGGCTTCCGCGGACCTCGGCGGCGTGAGGCAGTTGCTCGCGACGCTGCGCCGGCACGAGCCGGTCGGCATCCTTCCGGACCAGGTGCCGGGCGAGGGCGAAGGCGAATGGGCCGAATTCTTCGGCAGGCCTGCGTACACAATGACGCTCGCGGGGAAGCTCGCGCAGCGCCCGAACACCGCGACCTTCCTGGCATTCTGCGAGCGGCTGCCCCGCGGCGCGGGCTACGTCATACACCTGCGCGAGCTGCCGGCGCCGCTCGCGGGCGAGACGTCCGCGCGGCGCATCAACCGCGCCGTGGAGGCGCTGGTGCGCGAGCGCCCCGGGCAGTACCTGTGGGGCTACAACCGCTACAAGAGCCCGGCGAGGGCAAAATCGGGCTCCGACGCGCTCGAATGACGGGAGAGGCATGGCCAGGCTGCGCGTAGCGCTGATCGGGGCGGGATACATGGGGCGCCTGCACGCGGAGAAGCTCGCCGCGCGCGAGGACGTGGAGCTGGTCGCGGTCGCCGACGCGGACCGCGCGCGCGCCGAGGCGGCCGCGGCGAGATGGAACTGCGCGTCGTCCGCGGACTGGCGCGAGCTGCTCGGGCGCGCCGAGGCGGTGGTGGTGGCCGTTCCCACCGAGCGCCACGCCGAGGTGGCGCGCGCCTTCCTGGAGGCGGGCGCGCACGTGCTCCTCGAGAAACCGATCGCGGCGACGCTCGCGCAAGCCGAGGATCTGGTGCGCGCGGCGCGCGCCGCGGGCCGCGTGCTCCAGGTCGGTCACGTCGAGCGATTCAACGCGGCGTTTCGCGCCCTCGCCTCGCGCATGGGCCGGCCGCTGTACATCGACGCCGAGCGGCTGTCCGGGTTCAAGCAGCGCGGCGCCGACGTGGACGTGGTGCTCGACCTGATGATCCACGATCTCGACCTCGCCGCGGCGCTCGCGCGCTCCCCGGTCACCGGCGTGAGCGCGTGCGGCTTTCGCGTGCTCACGCGCGACATCGATATCGCCAACGCGCGCGTCGAGTTCGCCGGCGGCTGCGTCGCGAGCGTCACGGCGAGCCGCGTCAGCCAATCGGCGCTGCGCAAGCTGCGCGTGTTCCAGCCCGAGCTGTACGTTTCGGCCGATCTGCAGGCGGGACGCCTGCGCTACGTGCGGCAGACGGACGACGCCATCGCCGAGCGGGAGGAAGACCACGCCGGCGGCGATGCCCTGGCCGAGCAGGCGGCGGGGTTCGTCGCCGCGGCGCGCGGCGCCGCGCCGCCGGTCGTCAGCGGGGAGGACGGGGTTCGCGCGCTCGAGCTCGCGCTCACGGTCGGGCGCCTGGTGCGCGAGCGCCTCGAGCGCTACGCGGGCGGCGCATGACGAGCGTGCGCTTCGCGAAGATGCAGGGCGCGGGCAACGATTTCGTGGTGCTCGACTGCACGCGCCAGCCGTTTGCCCTTTCCGGCGCGCAACTGCGGCGCCTCGCCGACCGGCACTACGGCGTCGGCTGCGACCAGGTGCTGGTGGTCGAGCCGCCGCATGGGACGCAGGCGGACTTCCGCTACCGCATCTTCAACGCCGACGGCGGCGAGGTCGAGCAATGCGGCAACGGCGCGCGCTGCTTCGTGAAGTTCGTCCACGCCAGGGGGCTCAGCGCGAAGCGCGAGATCCGCGTCGAGACGCTCGGCGGGCCGATCGCGCCGCGCCTGGAGCCCGACGGCGAGGTGTCGGTGGACATGGGGGCGCCGGCGCCGGAGTCGCCGCTCGTGCAGGCGCTCGAGGTGGGCGGTGCGCGCGTCGAGCTGGCGCTGGTCTCGATGGGCAACCCGCATGCGGTGCAGATCGTCGCCGACGTGGACTGCGCGCCGGTGCCGAGCCAGGGTCCGCTCATCGAGCGCCACCCGCGCTTTCCCCGCGGGGTCAACGCCGGATACATGCGGGTGATCGGGCGCCGCCGCATCGCGCTCAGGGTATGGGAGCGCGGCGCGGGCGAGACGCTCGCCTGCGGCACCGGCGCCTGCGCTGCCGCGGTGTCGGGAATCCTGCTCGGGGCTCTCGATTCGCCGGTGCGCGTCGAAACGCGCGGCGGAGCGTTGACCGTGAGTTGGGCGGGCGGCGACAATGCGGTGTGGATGAAAGGTCCCGCCGAGACGGTGTTCGAGGGCACGATCGAGCTATAGAGGGACGCCATGGCTCCTGACGACGTCGCGCGTTTCCTCCGCTCCCACCCGCAGTTCTTCGACCAGCATCCCGAGCTTCTGGAGACCATCTACGTACCGCATCCCCACGGCGGGCGCGCGATCCCGCTGGCCGAGCGGCAGGTCGTGTCGCTGCGCGACAAGCTGAAGCTGCTCGAGGGCAAGCTCGGCGAGCTGATCCAGCGCGGCACCGAGAACGACGCGATCAGCGAAAAAGTGCACCGTCTGGCCGTCGCGCTCGCCGGAGCGCGCGATTTCCCGGCGCTCGCCCATGCGCTTTATTTCCATTTGCGCGAGGATTTCGCGGTGCCGCACGTGGCGCTGCGGGTGTGGGGAAAGAGCGTGCCCGTGGACTTCGTCGAGGCCGGTGCGGTCGCCGTGGAGCAGCGTCGCGAGGCCGAGGCGCTGGGCGCGCCGCAGTGCGGCCCGGCGGCGGGCAACTCGTTCACCGCCTGGTTCCTCGAGGCGGCCGAGCACGTGCGCTCGATCGCGCTCGTGCCGCTCAGCGAGAGCTCGGTGTTCGGCCTGCTCGCGCTGGGCAGCGAGGACCCGCAGCGCTTCTACGCCGAGATGGGCACGCTGTACCTGCGGCGTATCGGCGAGCTGTGCGCGGCGGGAGTATCGGCCAGGCTGTAGCGGCCTCGATGGACCGGCATCCCGACCTCGAGCTGGTGCGCGAGTATCTGGATGCCATGAAGCACCAGCGCCGGCTCTCCCCGGCCACCCTCGGAAACTACCGGCGCGCGCTCGGCGTGCTGCTCGGCCTGCTGGGAAGCGCGCGCCTGGACTCGCTCGAGGTGGCGCAGGTGCGGCGCTTCGTCGCGCTGCTGCACGCGAAGGGCCTGTCGGCGCGCACGCTCGCGCTCGCGCTCTCTGCCTGGCGCGGCTGCTACCGGTGGCTGGCCCGGTACCGCGGTTTTCGCGCCAACCCCGTCCTCGGCGTGCGCGCCCCGAAGGGCACGAAGCGGCTGCCGAAGGCGCTTTCGGTGGAAGGCGCAGCGCGCCTGCTCGGCACCGAAGCCGACGCCACGCCCTCCGCGGCGCGCGATCGCGCCATGTTCGAGCTGCTGTATTCCTCGGGACTGCGGCTCGCCGAGCTGGTCGGGCTGGACGCGGGCGACGGCCGGCTCGATCTCGGGCAGGGTGAGGTGACCGTCACCGGAAAGGGCGGCAAGACGCGCACGGTGCCGGTCGGAGCGAAGGCGCGCGAAGCGATCGGGCGCTGGCTCGCGGTGCGGCCGCAGCTCGCCGCGGCCGGCGAGCGCGCGCTGTTCGTCGGCGCGCGTGGCCGCAGGATCGCGCCGGCGGTGGTCGGCGCGCGGCTCGCGGCATGGGCGCGGCGCCGCGGCCTGGCCGAGCACGTGCACCCGCACATGCTGCGTCATTCCTTTGCCACGCACCTGCTGCAATCCTCGCAGGACCTGCGCGCGGTGCAGGAGATGCTCGGCCATTCGAGCATCTCGACCACGCAGATCTACACGCATCTCGATTTCCAGGCGCTCGCCAAGGTCTACGACGCGGCGCATCCGCGGGCGAAAAAGCGATGAATGCGCTGATTCTGAAAAAGGGGCGCGAGAAGTCGCTGAAGCGCCGCCATCCCTGGGTGTTTTCGGGCGCGATCGAGCGGGTCTCCGGAAAGCCCGCGCCGGGAGAGACCGTCGAGGTGCTCGACGCGGCGAAGAAGCCGCTCGCGCTCGCCGCCTTCAGTCCCAAATCGCAGATCCGCGCGCGCGTCTGGAGCTTCGACGCCGCCGAGGCGATCGATGCGGGATTTTTCCGCAAACGGCTGCAGGCCTCATTGCGCCTGCGCGCCCAGCTTCCGGCGGCGAAGCACACCAACGCGCTGCGGCTGGTGCACGGCGAATCGGACGGCCTGCCCGGGCTGGTGGTCGACCGCTATGCCGACGTGCTGGTGGCGCAGCTCCTCGCGGCCGGGATCGAGCGCTGGCGCGAGGAGATCTTCGACGCCCTAGTCGAGTCGACCGGCTGCGAGGCGGTGTACGAGCGCTCGGATGCGGAGGTGAGGAAGCTGGAAGGCCTGCCGGCCCGCTCGGGCTTCGCCAGAGGAAACCGCAACGCCTCGCGCTGCCCGATCGTGGAATACGGGCTGCACTTCCGCGTCGACGTCGAGCAGGGCCAGAAGACCGGGTTCTTCCTCGACCAGCGGGAGAACCGCCAGAGGGTGCGCGCGCTCGCCGCGGGGCGCGAGGTGCTTGATGGCTTCTGCTACACGGGCGGCTTTGCGATCGCCGCGCTCGCCGGCGGCGCGCAGCGCGTGGTCGCGCTCGAAAGCTCGGCGCCGGCCCTCGAGGTGGCGCGCGAGAATCTCGCCGCGAACCCGCTCGACGCCTCGCGCGTCGAATTCGTCAAGGCCGACGTGTTCGCGCATCTGCGCAAGCTGCGCGATCAGGGGAAGCAATTCGACCTCGTGGTGCTCGATCCGCCGAAGTTCGCGCCCACGGCGGCGCAGGCGCGAAACGCCGCGCGCGCCTACAAGGACATCAATCTCCTCGCGCTGAAGCTCCTCGCGCCCGGCGGGCTGCTCGCGACCTTCTCGTGCTCGGGCGGAGTTTCGGGCGAACTTTTCCAATCGATCGTCGCCGGCGCCGCGCTCGACGCCGGGGTGGAGGCGAAAATCGTCGAGCGCTTCGCGGCGGCGGCGGACCACCCGGTCGCGCTGGAGTTTCCGGAAGGGGAATACCTCAAGGGCTTGTTGCTCGCGCGCACCTGAGGTAAACTTGAGTTGAACCATGGATCGGACCATCAACGCCAAGGAACTGCGTGCCTCCTTGCCGGAAACGGTAGAACGTGTGCGGCGCGGCGAGCGCTTTACCGTGCTTTACCGCAGCCGACCGGCGTTCCGCATCGTGCCCGTCGGTGATGATATGGAAGGGAAGCTACCGCCGCTGGAAGAGGATCCAATCTACAGGGCGCCTGCGCTCTTTCGGTCAGGCGATGGACGCGTAGCGGCGGATCACGACGCGATCCTCTACGGCGTCGGCGCACCACGTCGACAAAGACGGCGCCGTTGAAGTCGCTGTTCGTTGACACCGCGGGCTGGGTAATGCTGGCGGACGCGGGCGATCGCGAGCATGCGCGGTCTGTCGCGTTCCGCGATCGCTGGCTGGCGGAGGGAGGAATCCTGGTTTCGACCGACTTCGTGATGGACGAGACATTCACCCTGCTGCGGACTCGCGCAGGGCTGTCGGTCGCGGAGCAATGGTGGGAACGGGTCGGAGACGGCGCGCGCGTGCGCTGGGAGTGGATCAACCCCGCTCGCGCCGAGAAGGCGCGGCATTGGTTCTTCCGCTGGCGCGACAAGGATTTCTCGTTCACCGACTGCACCAGCTTCGTGGTCATGAAGGAGCGGCGCATCGGCGCGGCGCTGACGAACGACCGGCATTTCGTTCAGGCGGGCTTTCAGGCCTTCCCCGCGCGCTGACGCGTCGACCGGGATGCGGCAGTAGAATCGCGCCCTTCGCAAGGAGTCCGCATGCAACAGGAAAGTATGGTCCCGGTGACGATCCTCACGGGTTTTCTCGGCGCCGGCAAGACCACGCTCTTGAACCGCATCCTCAAGGAGGACCACGGGCGGCGCATCGCCGTGATCGAGAACGAATTCGGCGAGGTCGGCGTGGACAGCGACATCATCGAAAGCAGCGACGAGCAGATCGTCGAGATGAACAACGGCTGCATCTGCTGCACCGTGCGCGGCGACCTGATCCGCATCCTCGGCACGCTGAAGGACAAGCGCGACAAGGGCGCGCTCAAGTTCGACCGCGTGGTGATCGAGACCACCGGCATGGCCGACCCGGGGCCGGTGGCGCAGACCTTCTTCACCGACGAGGAGATCGGCAACTACTACCTGCTCGACTCGATCCTCACGGTGATCGACGCCAAGCACGCGCCGCAGCAGCTCGACGAGTTCCGCGAGGCGCAGGAGCAGGTCGGCTTCGCGGATCGGATACTGCTTTCGAAGACGGATTTGACCGGCGAAGACGAGGTCAAGACGCTGATCGACCGGCTGAAGAGGATGAACCCGCGCGCGCCGATCAAGAAGGTGCATTTCGGCGAGACGCCGCTCGACGAGGTGCTCGACATCCGCGGCTTCAACCTGAACGCGATCCTCGAGCTCGATCCCGAATTTCTCGCCGACTCTCACCACGACCATCACGACCAGGTCGAGTCGTTCGTCTTCAGGTCGGAGAAGCCGTTCGACGGCGAGAAGCTCGAGCAGTTCCTCTCCGGCATGATCCAGGTCTACGGGCCGGATCTCCTTCGCTACAAGGGCGTGCTGTGGATGAAGGGCAACCCGCGGCGCGTGGTGTTCCAGGGCGTGCACATGATGATGGGCGGCGACCTCGCGAAGCCCTGGACGAAGGGCGAGAAGAAGGGCTCGGTGATGATCTTCATCGGCAAGAAGCTGCCGAGGGACCTTTTCCTCGCCGGCATGGAGCAATGCCTGGTCCAGTAGGCGGATGATCCTGGCGCGCGGGTCCGGCGCGCCGTGGCGTTCGGCCTCTTATTGCAACTAGGTTGCGCTCGAGCGCGCGAGCGGATCTTCAAACGCAACTGATTTGCATAGGGAAGCGTGGACACGACCCTTTTCTGGATCATCGGCGGCAGCGTCGCCGGAGGCGCGGTGAGCGTGCTGCTCGCGGCGACGGTCGCCTACACGCTGCTCGCCGGCTGGGTGCCGCGCATGGTGAGCTATTCGGTGGGCGTGCTGCTCGGCGTGACTTTTCTCGACCTGCTGCCCGAGGCGTTCGAGGCCGCAACGCAGCCGGGAGCGATGTTCGGCGTGGTGCTGGCCGGCATCCTCGGGTTTTTCCTGCTCGAGAAGGCGGCGCTCTGGCGCCACAGCCACGAGGAAGAGGGTCACGCGGAGCGCAAGACCTCGGGCCTGCTGATCCTCGCGGGCGACGGGTTCCACAACTTCGTGGACGGCGTGCTCATCGCTGCGGCTTTCCTCGCCGATTTCCGGCTGGGCCTCACCACGACGCTCGCGGTGATGGTGCACGAGATCCCCCAGGAGATCGGCGACTTCATGGTCCTGCTGCACGCCGGATACGGGCGCGCGCGCGCGCTGCTTTTGAATCTCGCGGTGAGCGTCGCTTCGGTGGCAGGGGGCGTGCTCGGCTATTTCATCCTCGACTACGCTCAGCCGCTGCTGCAGTACGCGCTGGCGCTGGCGGCGGCCTGCTTCATCTACATCGCGGTCGCCGACCTGATCCCCCACCTGCACCGCCAGAACTACCGCGAGGAGCTGTGGTGGCAGATCGGGCTGATCGCGCTCGGGCTCGGAACCATAGGCATGCTCGGCTAGTCGCTGCACTAGGATCTAGAATGGGCTGATGGAATACCTGCACGGCACCACGATTCTTTCCGTGCGCCGCGGCCCGAGCGTGGCGCTCGGTGGCGACGGCCAGGTGACCCTCGGCCAGGTGGTGCTGAAGGCCGGCGCGCGCAAGGTGCGGCGCCTGTACAACGACCGCATCCTCGCCGGGTTCGCGGGCGGCACCGCCGATGCGTTCACGCTGTTCGAGCGCTTCGAGGCGAAGCTGGAGAAGCACCAGGGCAACCTGATGCGCTCGGCGGTCGAGCTGGCGAAGGACTGGCGCACCGACCGGATCCTGCGGCGCCTGGAGGCGATGCTCGCGGTGGCCGACCGCGAGCACTCGCTCGTCATCACCGGCATGGGCGACGTGCTCGAGCCCGAGCTGGGCATCCTCGCCATCGGCTCGGGCGGGCCGTTCGCGCAAAGCGCTGCGCGCGCCCTGCTCGAAAACAGCTCGCTCCCCGCGCGCGACATCGTGGAGAAGTCGCTCGCCATCGCCGCCGACATCTGCATCTACACCAACCACCAGCGCTCGATCGAGGTCCTCGAATGAGCTCGATGACGCCGCAGGAGATCGTGCACGAGCTGGACAAGTACATCGTCGGCCAGTCGAAGGCGAAGCGTGCGGTGGCGATCGCGCTCAGGAACCGCTGGCGGCGCCTGCAGGTTGCGGAACCCTTGAGGCAGGAGATCACCCCCAAGAACATCCTGATGATCGGGCCGACCGGCGTGGGCAAGACCGAGATCGCACGGCGCCTCGCGCGCCTCGCCGACGCACCCTTCATCAAGGTCGAAGCGACCAAGTTCACCGAGGTTGGCTATGTCGGGCGCGACGTCGACACGATCGTGCGCGACCTGGTGGAGATCAGCGTCAAGCAGACGCGCGAGCAGGCGATGCGGCGCGTGCGCACGCGCGCGCAGGATGCGGCCGAGGAGCGCGTGCTCGATGCGCTGCTTCCCGCCCCGCGCGGCCTGGAGGCGGAGGAGGGCGCGACGCGGCAGAAGTTCAGGAAGAAGCTGCGCGAGGGCGAGCTCGACGCAAAAGAGATCGAGATCGAGGTCGCCGCGGCCGCGCCGCAGATGGAGATCCTCGCCCCGCCCGGCATGGAGGAGCTCACCTCGCAGATCCAGGGCATGCTCGCGAACATCGGCGGCGGGCGCCGGCGCATGCGCCGCATGCGGATCCGCGAGGCGATCGAGCTGCTCACCGACGAGGAGGCGGCGAAGCTGGTGAACGAGGACGAGCTGAAGAGCCGCGCGCTGACGAACGCCGAGCAGAACGGCATCGTGTTCCTCGACGAGATCGACAAGATCACGAGCCGCAGCGAAGTCGCGGGCGCGGACGTCTCGCGCCAGGGCGTGCAGAGGGACCTGCTGCCGCTGGTCGAGGGCACCACGGTCTCGACGCGCTACGGCATGGTGAAGACCGACCACATCCTGTTCATCGCCTCGGGTGCGTTCCACCTCGCCAAGCCCTCGGACCTGATTCCCGAGCTGCAGGGGCGCTTCCCGATCCGCGTCGAGCTCGATGCGCTCTCGGTGGACGATTTCGAGCGCATTCTCGTCGCCACCGACGCGAGCCTGGCGAAGCAGTACCAGGCGCTGCTCGAGACCGAGGCGGTACGGCTCGAATGGGCCGCGGGCGCGATCCGGCGCCTCGCCGAGATCGCCTTCCTGGTGAACGAGAAAACCGAAAATATCGGAGCGCGCCGGCTCTACACCGTGCTCGAGAAGCTGCTCGAGGAGATCTCCTTCGAGGCCGGCAAGCGCGGCCCGGGCACCGTGACCATCGATGCCGCCTACGTGGACGCGCGGCTCGGGGAACTGGCGAAGAACGAGGACCTCGCCCGCTACGTGCTCTGAGCCTTCAGCTCCTCCTCGAGGCATTGCCGGCACAGGCAGCCGCGCCCCGGCACCGGCGCGAGCGGCGGCAGGTCAGCGCACCAGCAGCTTTGCTCTCCTGCCTGCATCCCGCACACGAACACGGTGCCGCAGCGCCCGCACGCGGCCTGTCCGCGCTCAAGCTCCTCAGGGGCCGTCATGGTCGCGCAGCGACCGCAGGCGCATCGCGCGGCGCAGGAACGCCATCTGCTGCTCGAGGTTGCCGCAGCCCCCGCAGATCGCGAAGTGAACGCGCAGCCGCAAGCGCTCGCCGAAGCCCAGGCGCCGATCCAGGCCCTGGGACACCAGCCGCGACACTTCCTTGCACGAGAGCATCATTTGCCGAACCAGTTCGTCTCCAGGCACTGCCGCAGCGCCATGCGCGCGCGATAGAGCAGCACCCAGCAGTGCGTCGGCGTCACGCCGAGTTCCTTACAGATCTCGCCGGTCTCGAGCCCCAGGTGCTCGCGCATCGTGAACGCCTGCGCGGTTTTCGTCGGCAGCCGCGCCAGGCAGTCCTCGAGCGCCGCGAAGAATTGCTTCTGCTCGAGGGAAGCGTCGGGATTCTCCCAGGTGGCCGGCCCTTCGTTCCAGTGCCCGCGCTGGTCGAAGAGGGAGTCGAGCTCGGAATCGTCCCCCGGAGCGTCTACGGAGAGCGCCGGCTCGCGGCTCGCGCGCCGGATCGCGTCCACGATCTTGTGCTTGAGGATGCCGGTGAGCCAGGTGCGCAGGTTCGAGCGACCGGCGAAGCCTGCTGGCGAGGAAAGCGCTGCAAGCAGCGTCTCCTGCACCGCGTCCTCGGCGGCGTGCGAATCGCGCAACTGCAGCGAGGCGTAGCGCACGAGGTAGGGACGCTGGGCCTCGACCTGGGCGCGGAAGTCGGAATGGCCGGACATGGGGTCGTGCGGGGATTTTACAAGGGGCTTGAAGCCGGCGGGCGCGGCCCCAGATTGCAGGCACCGGGGCGAAATCCCGCAAGGACCAGGAAAGGAGTTCGATATGACAAACATCACCCGATACGATCCGTTCAACGAGCTGGTGGACGATTTCTTCAAGGGCTTCTACGTGCGGCCGATGGCCTACGAAGGGCGGGCCGACGCGCTGCTGCGCATGAAGGTGGACGTGGCCGAGAAGAACGGCGCCTACACCGTCACGGCCGAGCTGCCCGGCGTGAAGAAGGACGACATCCAGATCCAGATCGACGGCGCGCAGGTCACGCTGTCGGCGGAAGTGCGGCGCGAGAAGGAGATCGCCAAGGACGAGCGCGTGCTGCATTCGGAGCGCGTCTACGGCAAGGCGAGCCGCAGCTTCACGCTGCCGCAGGAGCTCGACGAGGCGAAGGCCGAGGCGAAGTTCCGCGACGGCGTGCTCGAGCTGACGCTGCCGAAAAAGGCGGCCGCGGCGCGCAAGCAGATCACGATCCAGTAAGCGTCAAACCGCAGCTCGAAGGGCCGGCGCGCAAGCTCCGGCCCTTTTTGTTTTGTACAATGCCGCAGCCGATGAACGCCCCGCACGACGACAGCTCGCAGGCCGCGGAGCAAGCGCGCATCCTCGCGGAGGCGCTGCCGTACATCCAGCGCTTTCACGGCAAGACGATCGTCGTGAAGCTCGGCGGCAACGCCATGACCGACGACGCGCTGAAGAGCGGCTTCGCGCGCGACGTGGTGCTGCTGAAGCTGGTCGGAATGAACCCGGTGGTGGTGCATGGCGGCGGGCCGCAGATCGAGCAGCTGCTCGCGCGCCTGGGCAAGAAAGGCGAGTTCGTGCAGGGCATGCGGGTCACCGACCGCGAGACCATGGACGTGGTCGAGATGGTGCTCGGCGGGCAGGTGAACAAGGAGGTGGTCGAGCTCCTCAACCAGGCGGGCGGCAAGGCGGTCGGCCTCACGGGGCAGGACGGCGCGTTCATCCGCGCGAAGAAGATGGTCCTGCCTTCGAAGGACGAGGCCGCGGTCGACCTCGGCCAGGTGGGCGAGATCGACTCGATCGACCCGGCGGTGATCGCCACGCTCGAGGACGGCGGCTTCATCCCGGTGGTGGCGCCGATCGGCACCGGCGCCGACGGCACCACCTACAACATCAACGCCGATCTGGTCGCGGGCAAGCTCGCCGAAGTGCTGCGCGCGGAGAAGCTCGTCGTGCTCACCAACACGCCCGGCGTCCTGGACAAGGACGGCAGGCTCCTCACCGGCCTGACGCCCAAGAAGATCGACGACCTGGTGGCGAAGGGCGTGATCTCGGGAGGCATGCTGCCCAAGATCGACGCGGCGCTCGACGCGGCGCGCTCTGGCGTCAAAAGCGTCCACATCATCGACGGCCGCGTGCCGCACGCGCTGCTGCTCGAGGTGCTCACCGACAAGGGCGTGGGCACCCTGATCAGAAGCAAATAACCAGGTGCGCATCGCGAGGTTGCCGCCGTCCCGGCGGGTGTGGATCTTCGACCTCGACAACACGCTGCACGACGCCGGCGCGCGCATCTTCCCTTCGATGCACGAGCAGATCAACGAGTACCTGATGCGCCATTTCGGCCTCGACAAGGCGCAGGCAAACGCGATGCGGCGCGCGTTCTGGCTGCGCTACGGAACGACGCTGCGCGGGCTGATGCGCCATCACGGCACCGACCCGCGCCACTTCCTGCGCGAAACGCACCGTTTCCCGGAGCTCGCCGAGCTGGTGGTGCATGAGAACGCGCTCAAGCACGCGCTGGGCCGTCTTGCCGGGACGAAGCTGGTGTTCTCGAACGCGCCGCGCCACTACGTGCAGGAGGTGCTGCGCGCGATCGGGGTGGCGCGCTTCTTCGACGCCGTGTACACGATCGAGGACATGCGCTACCGAGGCAAGCCTGCGCTGCCCGGATTCCATTTTGTGCTGCGCAACCACGACCTCGACGCGCACCGCTGCGCGCTCATCGACGACTCGCTCGACAACCTGCGCGCCGCCAGGCGCCTCGGCATGTCCACCGTCTGGGTGAGCCGCGTCGGCAGGCGGCCGCGGTTCGTGGACTTGCGTGTGGGATCGGTAATCGAGCTGCCTCGCTTGGTGTTCCGTTACGCCTGAGCTTAGAATTCGGCGCGTCCCTCCGTCCCCATGCCCCGCGCCAAAGGCGAACGCCGGCTCGAGATTTTGAAGGCCCTCGCGCAGATGCTCGAGGCGCCGAAATGGGAAAAGATCACCACCGCCGCGCTCGCCGGGAAGCTGGATGTCTCGGAGGCGGCGCTGTACCGGCACTTCGCCTCCAAGGCGCAGATGTACGAGGGCCTGATCGAGTTCATCGAGAGCTCGGTGTTCTCGCTGGCCAACCGCATCACCGAGGACGAGTCCGACGGCCACAAGCAGGCCGAGAAGCTGCTCGAGATGCTGCTCGCGTTCGCCGAGAAGAACCCCGGCATGGTGCGGGTCATGACCGGCGACGCGCTGGTCGGCGAGCACGAGCGGCTGCAGGCGAGGATGAACCAGTTCTTCGACCGTTTTGAGGCCACCCTCAAGCAGTCTTTGAGGGTGGCCTCGGATGGCGACGCGGCGGGCAAAGCGGGGGCGATGCTGCGCTACGCGATCGGCTGCCTGCACCAGTTCGCCAAGAGCGGCTTCGCGAAAAAGCCGGTCGAGAGCTTCTCGGCGCAGCGGCGCTACCTGGTCGACTGACGAAAAACAGGGACAGACCACGTTTCCCCGCGTCTTTCCCAGGGGAAACGTGGTCTGTCCCTGATTATTTATTGCCGCAGACCGGACAGGCCGGATCCTTCGGCACGCGCACGCTGCGCCACTCGGCGCGCTTGGCATCGAACATCAGCAGGCGTCCGGTCAACGACTCGCCGGCTGCCGCGACCAGCTTGATCGCCTCGGCCGCCTGCAGCGCGCCGATCGCTCCGGTGAGCGGCGCGAACACGCCCATCACCGCGCAGCGCAATTCTTCCATCTCTCCGCCTTCCGGAAACAGGCACGCATAACAGGGCGAATCGGCCTTTCGCAGATCGAAGACGGCGACCTGCCCGTCGAAGCGGATCGCGGCGCCGGAAACGAGCGGCCTGGCGTGCCGCACGCAGGCGCGGTTCACCGCGTGGCGCGTGGCGAAATTGTCCGAACAATCGAGCACTACGTCGGATTGCGCCACCAGGCGCTCCAGCGCGTCCCCTTCGAGGCGCTCGGGCAGCGCCGTCACCTCGACTTCGGGATTGAATGCGGCAAGCGTCGCGCTCGCCGCGGCGACCTTCGGCTCACCGACCGAATCGGTGCGGTAAAGGATCTGACGCTGGAGATTCGTGAGATCGACACGGTCCGGATCGGCGATCGCGATCCGCCCGAGCCCGCTCGCCGCGAGATACAGCGCCGCCGGGCAGCCCAGGCCGCCCGCGCCGACCACCAGCGCCCGCGCCGCACGCAGCCGTTCCTGCCCTTCGATCCCGATCTCGGGAAGCAGGATGTGCCGGCTATAGCGGAGGAGCTGCTCGTCCTTCAGTTTTGCTTCTGGGTCTGCGCCACCGAGGGCGGCTGCTTCACCGGCTCGCCCTTGAGGTAGGCGATCGCCTGCGCGAGCTGGAAGTCGTCCTTGGAGCCCATCTCCACCGGCTTGGTCGTCGCCGCGGGGGCCGGCGCGGGCTTCGCGGCGCGCGGCGCCGCGGCGGGCTTCTTCTCGTCTTCCTTGTCCTGGCCGTTGCCGAGGTGGCGCTGCAGGTCGGCCTCGCGCACGCGCGCCTGCACGTCGGCGGGATCCTCGACCACGATGTCTGGGGTGATGCCCTTCGCCTGGATCGAGCGCCCGCTCGGCGTGTAGTAGCGCGCCGTGGTGAGCTTGATCGCGGTGTTGTTGCCGAGCGGCATGATGGTCTGCACCGAGCCCTTGCCGAAGGTCTGCGTGCCGATCACCACCGCGCGCTTGTGGTCCTGCAGCGCTCCGGCGACGATCTCGGAGGCCGAGGCCGAGCCGCCGTTCACCAGCACCACCATCGGCACCGTCTTCGCCGCCGCGGGCAGGCTCTTCAGCACGTCGTTGCGCGCGGCGCGCGCGCCGTAGTCGTCCGGGCTGGCGAAGAACTTGCGCTTCGCTTCCTCGATGCGCCCGTCGGTCGACACCACCAGCGACTTGGGCTTGAGGAACGCGGAGGAGATCGCGACCGCGCCGTGCAGCAGGCCTCCCGGGTCGTTCCGGAGGTCGAGCACCAGCCCCTTCACCGCCCCCTGCTTGAAGAGCCCCTCGAGGTGCTTGACCAGGTTCTCGGTGGTCGCCTCCTGGAACTGCGACACGCGCACCCACGCATAGCCGGGCTCGATCAGCTTCGACTTCACGCTCTGCACCCGGATGACCGCGCGCGTGAGCGTCACCACGATCGGCGCGGCCTCGCCCTTGCGCGAGATGGTGAGCGTGATCTGCGAGCCGGGCTTGCCGCGCATGCGCTTCACCGCGTCGTTCAGCGTCATGCCCTTCACCGGCGTGTCGTCGAGCTTGACGATCAGGTCGCCGGGCTTGACGCCGGCGCGGAAGGCGGGCGTGTCCTCGATGGGCGAGATCACCTTCACGAAGCCGTCCTCCATCCCGACCTCGATGCCCAGTCCCCCGAACTGCCCCTGCGTGCCGACCTGCAGCTCCCTGAAGGCCTCGGCGTCGAGGTAGGCGGAGTGCGGGTCGAGGCCGGAGAGCATGCCGTTGATCGCCTCGGTGATGAGCTTCTTGTCCTCGACCGTCTCGACGTAGTTGGTCTTGATGGCGCCGAACACCTCGGTGAAGGCGCGCAGCTCCTCGACCGGCAGCGGCGCGCGCGCCGCGCGCTCGGCGACCGCCTGGAAGTTGAGGCTCACCAGAACGCCGGCGACGGCCCCGAGGAGGATGAGCCCGATGTTGCGAAGCTTGCTGTGCATGTTCCTCTTGCTGTTACGCTGCCCGGCCCTGCCCGGTTTCACCTCGGTTTCATCCAGCGCAGGGGATCGAACGCTTTTCCGAGGTGCCGCAATTCGAAGTATAAACCCGTTTCCTCGTTGCCACCGCTCGCTCCGGTGGTGGCGATCGTCTCGCCCGGCGCGACCGCGTCGCCCACCTGCTTGAGCAGCGACTCGTTGTTGGCGTAGACGGAAAGGTAGGCCTCGCCGTGGTCGAGGATGAGCAGGTTGCCGAAGCCGCGCATCCAGTCGGCGTACACCACCTGCCCGCCGGCGATCGCTCGTACCGGGCGGCCTTCGGGGGCGCGGATGAAAACGCCCTTCGCCTCGGCGCCGGCCGGCCTTCTTGGAGCGCCGAAGCGCCCGGCGAGTTCCCCGGCGACCGGCATGCGCAGCCTGCCGCGCAGCGAGGAGAACGGCCCGCGCGCAGCTGCCGCCTGCGGCGCCGGCTCGACCCGCGTGTAGCCGGCGAGCGGTCGCGCGGCGATCACGCGGCCGATTTCCTCGACCACGCGCGCGAGCCGTGCCTCGTCGGCGCGCAGCACCTTGATTTCCCTGCGGCTCCCGCGGATCTCGCCGGCCAGACGCGCGAGCACGCGGCGCCGCTCGCGTCGCTCGGTGAGAACTTTTTCACGGTCGGCGCGGCTCGAGCGCTCGACCTCCGCCAAGCGCTCGGCCCTCGCGCGTGACTCGCGCGCCAGGCGCTCGAGCTCGGCGATCCCGCCGCGCTGGGCGGCGAGAAGCGCGGCGGCGGCGCGCGACACGTAGCCGAGGTAATGCAGCTTGCGCGCGAAATCGGCGGGGTCATCGCCGGAGAGCGCGACGCGCAGCACGTCCGGCGCCCGGCTTGCGTGGCGCGCGGCGAGCATGCGCTCGATCGCGGCCTGGCGCGCGGCGAGCGAGCGCTCGAGCGACCGGCGGCGCTCGGCGATCCGGTCCGACTCGGCGCGCAGCGTCCGGCCCTCGGCGGCCAGCGCGGCGAGCGTTCGATTCGCCTCCGAGATCGCGCGCTCGGAGGCGCGCAGCGCGTCGCGCGCCTCGCGGCGCGACGATTCCTTTTCCTCCAGGACGGCCTGCAGCGATTCGATGCGGCCGCGCAGCGCCTTCAGGTCCTCATCGCGCGTGGCCGCCTGCGCGGCGAGCGCCGCGCCGACGAGCGCGAGAAGAAGGACGCTGCGGATCAGGCCCTAGCCTTGCCCTGCGCGGCGACGGCGGCGATGCGGCGCGCCACCTCGTCCGCGTCGCCCAGGTAGTAGTGCTCGAGCGGCCGCAGCGATTCGTCGAGCTGGTAGACGAGCGGCACGCCGGTCGGCACGTTCAGCCCGACGATCTCGGCCTCGCCGACGCCGTCCAGGTGCTTGATGAGCGCGCGCAGCGAGTTGCCGTGCGCCGCGATGAGCACGCGGCGCCCGGCGCGCACCGCGGGCGCGATCGAATCGTTCCAGTACGGGAGCACGCGCGCCACCGTGTCCTTGAGGCATTCGGTGAGCGGGATCTCTCCCGCCGACAGTCCCGCGTAGCGCGCTTCGCGCGCGGCGCCGCGCGGGTCATCGGGCGCGAGCGCGGGCGGCCGCGTGTCGTAGCTGCGCCGCCAGGCGAGCACCTGCGCCTCGCCGTACTTCGCCGCCGTCTCAGCCTTGTCGAGCCCCTGCAGCGCGCCGTAGTGGCGCTCGTTGAGCCGCCAGCTCTTCTCGACCGGGATCCACATCTGGTCGAGCTCCTCGAGCGCGAGCCACAGCGTGCGGATCGCGCGCCTGAGCACCGAGGTGAACGCGATGTCGAACGAATAGCCGCCCGATTTGAGCAGCCGGCCCGCGGCGCGCGCCTCGTCGATGCCCTTCTGCGACAGATCGACGTCGGTCCAGCCGGTGAAGCGGTTCTCGCGGTTCCAGTCCGACTCGCCGTGTCGCAGCAGCACGAGCTTGTGCATGTGCGTGAATTATAATGATTCGATGTCGTTCGATTTCGTCCGCAACAACATCCTGCTGATCGCGGTCGCGCTGGTGTCGGGAGCGATGCTCCTGTGGCCGCTGCTGCGCCGCGGCGTCGGCGGCCCCTGGGTCGATGTGACGCGCGCGACGCTGATGATCAACCGGGAAGACGCGGTGGTAGTGGACGTGCGCGAGCCGGGCGAGTACGGCACGGGCCACATCCTCGGGGCGAAGAACGTTCCGCTGGCGAGGATCGACGCCGGCGCGGAGGAGCTCGCCAAGCGCAAGGGCCGGCCGCTGATCGTCTACTGCGATACCAGCAGCCGCTCCTCCAAGGCGGTGGCGGCGCTCAAGCGCCAGGGGTTCGAGCGCGTCGTCAGTCTCTCCGGGGGCCTCGGCGCGTGGCAGCAGGCCGGGCTGCCGGTGGAAAAATGAGCTTGCGCAAGGTGCTCATGTACTGCACGGCGGCGTGCCCGTTCTGCCGCTCGGCCGAGCGGCTGCTCTCCGGGAAAGGGGTGCGCGAGCTGGAGAAGGTGCGCATCGATCTCGAGCCGCAGCGCCGCGCCGAGATGGTCGAGAAAAGCGGCCGGCGCACCGTACCGCAGATCTGGATCGGCGGGCTGCACGTCGGCGGCTTCGACGAGCTTTACGCGCTCGAGCGTGAAGGCAGGCTCGACTCACTACTGGAGGCAATCCCCCGATGAGCGAAGCGCAGCAGCCGGCGTTCCAGATCGAGAAGATCTACCTCAAGGATCTCTCGCTCGAGCTCCCCAACGCGCCCCAGGTGTTCATGCAGCAGGGGCAGCCGCAGCTCGAGATCCAGATCGCGACCGAGTCGGCGCAGATCGTCGAGGGAAGCTTCGAGGTGAGCGTCACCGCCACCGTCACCGCGCGCGCCGGCGACAAGACCATGTTCCTCGCCGAGGCGGTGCAGGCCGGGATCTTCTCGCTGCGCAACGTGCCGGCCGACGAGATCGGGCCGCTGCTCGGCATCGCCTGCCCGACCATCCTGTACCCGTACCTGCGCGAGGCGATCTCGGACGTGGTCACGCGAGGCGGCTTCCCGCCGGTGATTCTCGTGCCGGTGTCGTTCGAGGCGCTGTACCTGCAGCGCCAGCAGCAGGCGGCGGGCGGCCAGGGGCAGATCGAGGTCGCGCGCTGAGATGGCGAGGGCCGTCGCGTTCCTGGGATTGCTTGCGGCAGCCACGGCGGGTATCGCTGCCGAGTTCCGCAGCGTGGTGGATGCCGCTGCGGTACTGTACGACGCGCCCTCCAAGCAGGCCACTCCGCTGTTCGTCGTCTCGCGGCATTACCCGCTCGAGGTGATCGTCGATCTGGAAGCCTGGGTCAAGGTGCGCGACCACACCGGCTCGCTCACATGGATCGAGAAGCGGCAGCTCGGCGCCAGGCGCATGGTGGTCGTGACGGCGCCCTCGGCCGAGGCGCGCCAGCGCCCGGAGGACGGCGCCCCGGTGGCGTTCGTCGCCGCGCAGTTCGTCGCGCTCGAGCTGCTCGAGTTCGCGCCCGCCGGCTGGCTGCGCGTTCGGCACCCGGACGGCGCGAACGGCTACGTGCGCGCGACGCTCGTCTGGGGCGCCTGAGGGCGCGCGGCGGTGGCCCGCATCGCGGTGCTCGGCGCGGGCGCCTGGGGCACGGCGATCGCGTCGGTTCTGTCGGGCAGGCTGGAAGTCGCGCTATGGGCGCGCGACGCGGCGCAGGCGCAGGCGATCGCGCGCACGCGGCGTAACGAGCGCTATTTGCCTGCGATTGAGCTTCCGCAATCGCTCGCCGTCACGTCGGATCTGTCACATGCGACCGCGCAAGCGGAGCTGATTCTTGCGGCTACGCCGGTCGCGGGCCTGCGCGATCTGCTCGGGAAACTGGCAAACGCTGTGCCGCTTGTCTGGCTGTGCAAGGGCTTCGAGGAAGGCACGGGGTTGCTGCCGCACCAAATCGTCGAGGAAACCCTGGGAAAAAACGCGCGCTGCGGCGCGCTCTCCGGCCCTTCGTTCGCCGACGAAGTCGCGCGCGGACTGCCTTGCGCGTTGACGCTCGCCGCGCGTGATGCTCAGTTCGCGCGCGAGGCGGCGGCGCTGCTGCACGGCGGGCGCATGCGCGTGTACTACAGCACCGACCTCGTCGGTGTGGAGGTGGGCGGTGCGGTGAAGAACGTGATGGCGATCGCCGCGGGGCTGTGCGACGGGCTCGAGCTCGGACAGAATGCGCGCGCGGCGCTGATCACGCGCGGGCTTGCCGAAATCGCGCGGCTGGGAGTTGCGCTCGGGGGCTCGGCCGAGACGGTTTATGGGCTGACGGGCGCTGGTGACCTGATTCTCACCGCGACCGGCGACCTGTCGCGCAATCGCCGTGTCGGGCTCGAGCTGGCGCGAGGACGCCCGCTCGCGGAGATCCTGGCGGCGCTCGGCCACGTCGCCGAGGGCGCGCGCTCGGCGAAGGAAGTCTCGCGCCTCGCGCGCGCGCGCAGGGTCGAGATGCCGGTCACTGAAGCGGTGAACGCGGTGCTGGAGGCGCGCCTGGCGCCAGCGGCGGCGGTGGAGCTTCTTCTCTCCAGGGATCCCAAACAGGAGCGCTGAGTGCGGAGCCTCCTCGATCCGGATTGGACGGGCTTTAAATCCGGATTGGACGGACGTATAATCCGGATTGGACGGACCCTCTCCAGGAGCGAAAGGCATGTCACCCCGGCGCACGCGACTCTATCCTCGTTTGGCGGCTGCGCGCGTCGCGGCGGCGCTGCGGGATACGCCCGTGGTGCTCGTCAACGGTCCGCGCCAAGGCGGCAAGACGACGCTGGTCCGGGAGCTGGTCGGCGGCACGCGCCATTACGTCACGCTGGACGACCCGACCGAGCTCGCGGCGGCGCGCGCTGACCCGACGGGATTCATCAGGCGTTTCGATCGGGTGACGATCGACGAAGTGCAGCACGCGCCCGCGCTTCTGCATGCGATCAAAAAATCGGTGGATGAGAACCGGCGCGCGGGTCGGTTCCTGCTCACCGGGTCGGCCAATCTTCTCGCGCTGCCGCGCGCCGCCGAAAGCTTGGCAGGCCGCATGGAGGTCGTCACGCTGCTTCCGCTCTCGCAGGCCGAGCTGCGGGAAAGGCGTCCGCGGTTTCTCGCCGACGTTTTTGCCGGCAAAGCTCCGTCGAGCGTCGCCGCCGTCCCGATGGCGGAACTGTTGCGCGCAGTGCTGGGCGGCGGATACCCGGCGATGCTTGCGCGCCCGAGCGGAGTGCGGCGCCGCGCGTGGGCGAGGGAATACCTGCGCGCGGTCGTCGAGCGCGACGCGCGCGAGGCGGCCGACATCGAAAAGCTTGAGCAGCTGCCGCGTCTGCTGCGCGCTCTTGCGCAACAGGCGACGCAGCTCGTCAATTTCACGCAGCTCGGCGCAGCAATCGGGCTGGACGACAAGACCACGCGCAAGTACGTCGGCGTGCTCGAACGTCTTTACCTCGTGCAGCGCGTCTCACCGTGGTTTCGCAACCGGCTCAAGCGCCTGGTGAAGACCCCCAAGGCGCATTTCCTCGATTCGGGGCTGCTGGGAGCGATGCTGGGTGCGGCGGGAGAGCGGCAGCGGATTGGTCCTCTGCTCGAGACGTTCGTCTACGCGGAGCTCGCCAAGCAGGCGAACGAGCTCGATTCGGCCCCGGCGCTTTACTACTACCGCGACAAGGATCAGGTGGAGGTGGATTTCGTTCTGGAGGACGATCGCGGCCGGCTGGTCGGCGTCGAAGTCAAGTCTGCGGCGAGCGTCTCGACGGGCGACTTTCGCGGCTTGCGCAGGCTCTCGGATGCCTCGGGCGGGAAGCTCGTCCTCGGGCTCGTGCTGCACAACGGCGATTCGGTGGCCCCGTTCGGCAACCGGCTCTATGCTGCGCCGCTATCGTGCCTGTTCTGAGCCTCGAAATCGGAATGCTTGGTCGAGCCCGGCGCGCCGCAGGCTCCTGTCGTCGAGCGCAAACCATAGCGGTACGACGAGCTGCAGCCGCGCCCCGGTGTTCGCCGCGAGCCGGATCACGTTTCCTGCGTTCGGCCGGATCTCAGGCGCGACGAGGACGATGTCAAACGTCGGCGGGCGGCGGAGTGCGCGCGACGACCCAGTTGACGACACGCGCGGCGCCCGCGCGCTTGAGAGTGGCAGCGATCTCCTCGAGTGTCGCGCCGGTGGTCATCACGTCGTCGACGATCGCGACCGAGGCGCCTGCGAGATCGCGCTCGCAGCGGAAGGCGCCGCGCACGTTGCGCGCGCGCTCAGCGAGCGGTAAGCCGACCTGCGCAGGCGTATCTCGGCTGCGCGTGCACAGGTGCGCGTCGAGCCGCGCGCCGGCCGGCGCGGCGTGGCGCGCGATCTCCATCGCCTGGTTGTAGCCGCGCTCGCGCAGCCGCCGCGCCGAAAGCGGCACCGGCACGACGAGATCCACCGCCTCCAAGGCCGGGATCCGCAGGGCAAGCAGCCGACCGAGCAGCGGCGCGAGCGCGAGCTCGCCGCGGAATTTGAGCGCGTGAACGAGGATGTCGGCAGGGAACGCGTACGCCAGCGCCGCCACGGTGGCATCGTAATGCGGCGAATGCGCGAGGCAACGGCCGCAAAGGCTCCCGCCCGGCGCGGCGAGCGCGCAGCGCGGGCAGAGCTGCGAGCCGAGCCGCGGCAGGTCGGCGTCGCACTCCTCGCACAGGATCTCGCGCGCGGCGCCGCGGCACACGAAGCAGCTGCCGCCGAAGAAGAGGCTCGAGAGGTTTTTCAGCATGCTATCTTTTGCCCATGTGGACTGTAGCGCAGCTTGCGCGCGACCTGGCCGCCGGAAAGACCACCAGCCGCAGCCTCGTCGAGCAGGCGCTCGCGCGCATCGCCGATCCCGCGGGCGAAGGCGCGCGGGCGTTTCTCAAGGTGTACGCCGAAACGGCGCGGGCGGAAGCCGATTTTTCCGACCGCCTGCGGCGCTCGGGCGCGGTGCGCTCGCCGGTGGAGGGCCTTCCCGTGTCGGTGAAGGACCTCTTCGACCTGGCGGGCGACGTGACGCGCGCGGGCTCGAAGATCCTCGCCGGTGCGCCGCCCGCGAAGGCGGATGCGCCGGCGGTAGCGCGGCTGCGCGCCGCGGGCGCAGTGATCGTCGGACGCACCAACATGGTCGAGTTCGCCTTCGGCGCCGCCGGCCTCAACCCGCACTACGGCACGCCGAAGAACCCCTGGGACCGCAAGACCGGCCGCGTGCCCGGCGGCTCGACCTCGGGCGGCGCGGTGGCGCAGGCCGACGGCATGTGCGCGATGGCGCTGGGCTCGGACACGCGCGGCTCGATCCGGCAGCCCGCGGCGCTGTGCGGCGTCGCCGGCTTCAAGCCGACCGCGGCCCGCGTGCCGCGCGAGGGCGCTTTCCCGCTTTCCTACACGATGGATTCGATCGGGCCGCTCGCGAGCACGATCGAGTGCTGCGCCGCCTACGACGCGGTGCTTGCCGGCGAGCCCGCGGATGCGTTGCCCGAGTGGCCGGCGAGGGGACTGCGGCTGCTTGTGCCGAAATCGAGCGTGCTCGAAGACCTCGACCGGGAAGTGGCCGCCGCTTTCGAGAACGCGCTCGCGAGGCTCGCGCGCGCGGGCGTCCTGGTCGTCGAGCGCCCGGTGCCGGCCTTCGACCGGCAGGGCGAGTACTTCAGGAACGGCGGAATCTCCGGAGTGGAGGCCTACCACGTGCATCGCCCCCGCCTCGACCGGCTCGGCGAGTACGACCCGCGCGTGGCGAAGCGCATCACGATGGGCGAGCAGCTCTCGGGCGCCGACTACGTGGAGCTTGTGCGTTTGCGCGCGTCATTCATCCGCGAAGTCGAGGCGCTTGCCGCGCCGTTCGACGCCATCGTGATGCCGACCGCGCCGTGCGTCGCTCCGACCATCGAGGAGGTGGACGCGAGCGACGAAGCCTACTTCCGCTGGAACCTGCGCATCCTGCGCAACACCGGGCTCGCCAACTTCCTCGACGGCTGCGCCGCGACGCTGCCCTGCCACGAGCCGGGCTCGGCGCCCGTGGGCTTCATGGTGTGCGGACCGGCGGGCAGCGACCGGCGTCTCCTGGCAGTAGCCGCCGCGATTGAGCGCGCGCTTACCCGAGATTGACGCCCGCGCGGCGCGGCGGCGTTTCGATCGCGCGGCGCGGGGCTACGCCCGCGCCGCGCAGCTGGAAGCCGAGGTCGGCGAGCGCATGCTCGAGCGGCTCGACTACGTGAAAATCGCTCCGCGTTTCATCCTCGACGCGGGCAGCGGCCCGGCGCGCGAGGCGAGGGCCCTGCGCAAGCGCTATCGGGACGCGAGAATCGTGGCGCTCGATTTTTCGCTCCCGCTCCTCCCCAGGCACGATTTTCTCGACCGGCTGCTCGGCCGCGCCGTTTCGCGTCCCCTGTGCGCCGACCTTCTGAAGCTTCCGATCGGCGCCGCAGCGGTGGACCTGGTGTGGTCGAACATGGCGCTGCACTGGATCGCCGAGCCGCTCGAGGCGCTGCGCGAGTTTCACCGCGTGCTCGCTCCCGAGGGGCTGCTCATGTTCACGACTCTCGGGCCCGACACGCTGAAGGAGCTGCGCGCGGCGGCGGGCGAAGCGCGCGTGCACCGCTTCCTCGACATGCACGACCTCGGCGATCGCCTGGTCGCCGCGGGATTCTCGGCGCCGGTGGTGGACATGGAGATGATGACGCTCACCTATCCGGGGCCCGAGGCGTTCCTGCGCGAGCTGCGCGCGGCCGCGCGCACCAGCGCGCGCGCCGACCGCTCGCGCGGCCTCTCGGGCAGGGCTTTCGGCGCGCGGCTGCGCGCGGCGCTCGCCGCGCAGGCGGGCGCGGGGCGCCTGGCGGCGACCTTCGAGGTGGTCTACGGGCACGCCTGGAAGGGCGCGCCGAAAGAGACCACGAAAACGATAAGCGTTTTCAAGCGCAATTCTTGAAGCAGTTTGTTGATCTGTGGTAACTTTGCGCGCTCGGCGGGCACGCTGAGCGTCCCCCGTTCCTTGTTCGAGTTGCGACTGGGAGTTGAATCCGCTGATGACGATGGCAATCGTATTGATCGTGCTGATCCTCGGCTCGGTCCTGTTTCACTTCCTGAGCCCGTGGTACTTCACGCCGATCGCCTCCAACTGGGTTGCGATGGACGACACCATCAGCCTCACGTTCTGGATCACGGGCTCTGTCTTCGTCGCCGTCAACCTGTTCATGGTGTATTGCCTGGTCCGTTACCGTCAGCGCAAGGGGAGCAGGGCGGCGTACGAGCCCGAGAACAAGAAGCTCGAGGCGTGGCTCGTGGGGTTGAGCTCGGTGGGCATCGCCGCCATGCTGGCCCCCGGCTTGTTCGTCTGGGCGAAGGTGGTCGACGTTCCGCCCGACGCTTCGGCGTTCGAGGTCGTGGGCCAGCAGTGGCACTGGAGCTACCGCTTCCCCGGCAAGGACGGCAAGCTGGGCACCGTCGATTCCCGATTCGTCAACGACAAGAACCCGTTCGGCATCAATCCCGACGATCCCGACGGGCGGGACGACGTCCTCGTCTCGAGCCCCGAGGTGCATCTGCCGCTCGGCAAGCCGGTCAAGGCGCTGCTGCGCGGTAAGGACGTCCTGCACAACTTCGCGGTGCCGCAGTTCCGCGTCAAGATGGACCTGGTGCCGGGCCTGGTCACCTACATCTGGTTCACACCCACCCGGGTCGGGAAGTTCGACCTGCTGTGCAACGAATTGTGCGGCGTCGGGCACTTCGTCATGCGCGGCAAGGTCATCGTCGAAGAGGAGAGCGCGTTTCAGGCTTGGTTGAGCAGCCAGCCGACGTTCGCGCAGCTGTCGGCGCAAGCGGCCGGAGGGTCCGCCGCGGCAGGCAAGGCGCTCTTTGCGGTGTGTGCCGGCTGCCATGGTGCGCAAGGCGAGGGCAATCCGGCGCTGCATGCGCCGAAGCTGAGCGGGCAGAACGACTGGTACCTGACGCGACAGCTGAAGAACTACAAGCAAGGTGCGCGCGGCACGCACGACAAGGACGTGTTCGGCAAGACGATGGCGCCGATGGCCGCGACGCTGGCCGACGACGTGGCAATCGCCAACGTCGTCGCCTATGTCGGGACGCTGCCGCACAAGCCCGCCCCGGCCACGGTGGAGGGACGCGCGGGCAAGGGTCAAAGGAACTATGTGACCTGCGCTGTCTGCCACGGGCCCGATGGACGGGGCCTGTGGTCGACCAATGCCCCGGCGCTGGCGGGCATGAGCGACTGGTACCTGGTCACTCAATTGAAGAACTTCAAACAGGGCATTCGCGGCACCCACGCAAAGGACATGTACGGTCCGCAGATGGCGTCGATGACCGGAATGCTGACCGACGATCAGGCCATCGATGACGTCGTTGCCCACATCAATACCTTGCGCTGATGATCTTGATGCTCAGGCGAACGGGGCGTTTTTCTGAGGAATTGGCGAGCAGGAGATTTCCATGAGTTACGTCGCGCACGATGCAAGCATTCTGGTCCCGCCAGCGGAAGTCGAAGAGGTAGAGCTCTACCATCCGAAGACTTTCATCGGCAAGTACATCTGGAGCCAGGACGCCAAGGTCATCGCCGTCCAGTACGCGATCACCGCGATCGGGATAGGGCTGGTGGCGCTGGTGTTGTCGTGGCTGATGCGGCTGCAGCTGGGTTTCCCTGACACGTTCTCCTTCATCGACCCGAGCAACTACCTCCAGTTCGTCAGCATGCACGGCATGATCATGGTGATCTACCTGCTCACCGCGCTTTTCCTGGGGGGATTCGGCAACTACCTCATCCCGCTGATGGTCGGCGCCCGCGACATGGTTTTCCCCTATGTCAACATGGTGAGCTACTGGGTCTATCTGTTCGCCGTGCTGCTGCTGACCGCGAGCTTCTTCGTGCCGGGCGGACCCACCGGAGCCGGCTGGACCCTGTACCCGCCCCAGGCGATCCTCGCGGGCACGCCGGGGGCGACCTGGGGAATCATCCTGATGCTCGTTTCCCTGGCTTTCTTCATCATCGGCTTCACCATGGGCGGCCTGAACTACGTGGTGACCGTGCTGCAGGCGCGCACGCGAGGCATGACCCTGATGAGATTGCCCCTGACGGTATGGGGCATCTTCATGGCCACCATCCTGGCGCTGCTGGCCTTTCCCGCCTTGTTCGTCAGTGCCGTCATGATGCTGCTGGACCTGCTGCTGGGCACGAGCTTCTTCCTGCCCGCCATCGTCTCGATGGGTCAGCAGCTCGGCCACTCGGGAGGCAGTCCGGTGCTGTTTCAGCACCTGTTCTGGTTCTTCGGCCATCCCGAGGTCTACATCGTCGCGCTGCCGGCCTTCGGCATCGTCTCCGACCTGATCAGCGTGCATGCGCGCAAGAACATCTTCGGCTACCGGATGATGGTGTGGGCGATCGTGATCATCGGCGCCCTGAGCTTCATCGTCTGGGCGCACCACATGTACGTGAGCGGCATGAACCCGTACTTCGGCTTCTTCTTCGCCACGACCACGCTGATCATCGCGATCCCCACGGCGCTCAAGGTCTACAACTGGGTGCTGACGCTGTGGCGCGGCAACATCCAATTCACCGTGCCGATGCTGTTCGCCATCGGCTTTGTCTTCACCTTCATCAACGGCGGGCTGACGGGCCTGTTCCTCGGCAACCCGACCGTGAGCATGCCGCTGTCGGACACCATGTTCGTGGTCGCCCACTTCCACATGGTGATGGCCATTGCGCCCATCCTGGTCGTGTTCGGGGCGATCTACCACTGGTACCCCAAGATCACCGGGCGGATGCTGGACGATACCCTGGGCAAATTCCACTTCTGGATCACCTTCGTCGGCAGCTACGGCATCTACTACCCCATGCACTACCTGGGCATGATGGGCGTGCCGCGCCGCTATTACGCAATTACCGGCACGGACTTCATTACCGAGTCGGCGCACTCCGTGAACGTCGGTATCACCATCGCGGCGTTGATCGTAGGCGCCGTCCAGGTGGTATTTCTGTACAACCTGGTCTGGAGCTATTTCAGAGGCAAGCCCTCCGGGGGCAACCCCTGGAACGCCACCACGCTGGAGTGGCAGACCCCCGACACGCCGCCGAAGCACGGCAACTTCGGCGCGACGCTGCCGCTGGTCTACCGCTGGGCTTACGACTACAGCGTGCCGGGCGCCAAGCAGGACTTCATCCCGCAGAACGTGCCACCGGATAGGGCGTAGGTCCAGCGACGTGAGTACTTTTCATGAACGGATGGTCAAGCCCTGGGTGCCCGCCCAGGGCTTGATCGAGAATCTCGGCGATAGAGACACCTCTTCTCGGGCGGCGAGGCGGCTCGCTCTGAAGGTGTTTCTTGCCGTGGTCACGGTCCTGTTCATGCTGTTGCTGATCGCTTACAGCAGCCGGATGGCGTATGAGGACTGGCGTCCCGCGCCGCAGCTGGGGCTGTTGTGGGCGAATACGTTCGTGCTGATACTGAGCAGCGTCGCCCTGCAATGGGCGCAGTACTCGGTACGTCGCGGGCAGATGGACGGCATGCGTATCGGCCTGCTTGCCGCCGGCGCTTTCACGGTGGTCTTTCTGTTCGGGCAGCTCCTCGCCTGGCGGCAACTGGGTACGATGGCCTATTTTGATGTATCGAATCCTGCGGTCGCGTTTTTCTATCTGATCACGGGTTTGCACGGGCTGCATCTGCTGGGCGGCCTGGTGGCCTGGGGCAGGACCGTCGCCAGGGTGTGGGGCGATTTTGACGTGGCGAAGATCAGGCAGAGCGTGGAGTTGTGCACGCTTTACTGGCACTTCCTGCTTGGAGTGTGGCTGGTCCTTTTCGGTCTGCTGTTTACCGGGAACAATCTGGACCTCTTATTGAAGCTCTCTGGGATCAGATAAACGGGCCCAAGGCACATGACGCAAGCGAATCCGACAAGTACCGCACAAACCCTCCCGCTGGCCGAAGGCGTGCAAGGCATCGTCGCCGACTGGTCTTCCGACCAGCGCGCTTTCAAGAACGTGCCCTGGGGCAAGGCCATGATGTGGATCTTCCTCCTCAGCGACACCTTCATCTTCAGCTCGTTCCTGATCTCGTACATGACGGTGCGCATGTCCACCACCGAACCCTGGCCCAACGTCAGCGAGGTTTTCGCTCTAACGCTCTTCGGCCGGAAAATCCCCCTCATCCTGATCGCCATCATGACCTTCGTCCTGATCAGCAGCAGCGGGACGATGGCGATGGCCGTCAAATTCGGCTATGAAAAGAACAGGAGGATGACTTTCATCCTGCTGCTGATCACCGCGGCACTGGGCGCGACCTTCGTCGGCATGCAGGCCTTCGAGTGGACCAAGCTGATCGTGGAAGAGGGGGTACGTCCCTGGGCCAATCCCCTGGGCGCGGCGCAGTTCGGCTCGACCTTCTTCATGATCACCGGCTTTCACGGCACGCACGTGTCGATCGGCGTGATATTCCTGATCATCGTCGCCATAAAGGTCATTCGAGGGGACCTGGATCACGAGAGGCCGGGCTTTCTCACCGGCCGCAAGGGAAAGTACGAGATCGTCGAAATCATGGGCCTGTACTGGCACTTTGTCGACCTGGTGTGGGTATTCATCTTCGCGGTTTTCTATCTCTGGTAAGGCAAATCATGGCGCACGCGCAAGTACAGCAGCATGCCGCGCAGGGGCAGCAGCATGCGCACGTGGAAGGACAGCAGCATCCGATCGGCATTTACCTCAAGATCTGGGGACTGCTGTTCGTTCTCAGCGCCATGTCGTATGCCGTCGACTACTTCCACTTTCAGGGTTACCTGAGGTGGTTCCTGATCATCGTGTTCATGCTGCTGAAGGCAGGGCTGATCGTCGCCGTCTTCATGCACATGATGTGGGAGCGGCTGGCGCTGATGTACGCCATCCTGGTGCCGACGCTGCTGCTGATGGTACTTCTGGGCATCGGAGCGCTTGAAGCGGACTACACGTTCTTCACGCGGGGGGTCTTCTTCGTCAGGGGATTGCTGTAGCGTCGCCGGATCGAAGCGCAGCGCGTCGATCTGTTTTCGGACTTTTCCTTACTACAAGAACCGCCAATGGCTAAGAAGAGCTATACGATGCACGTTGCGATGATCCTCGGCAGCAGCGCCGCGTTGCTGGTGTTCATATTCCTGCTCGTCGCCCATCACCGCGAGATCCCCGACAGGGTCAGGCTGGATCGCGGCGCGCTGCTCGGCAGCTCGAGCGTAGCCGAGCGCATCAAGCCCGTCGGCGAGATCGCCTTCGCCGCGGCGGAAACGGGGCCGGCGCCGGCGAAGAACACGGCGGCTGCGGCGACGCCCGTCCGCGACGGGCAACAGGTCTACCAGGCGGCCTGCATCGCCTGCCACGATGCCGGTATCGCGGGCGCGCCCAAGGTGGGTGACAGGAGTCAGTGGGCCAAGCGCATCGCCAAGGGCCTCGACGCGCTCTACGCCAGTGCCGTCAACGGGGTAAATGGAAGCGCGGGCGTGATGCCGGCCAAGGGCGGGAATGCGGCGCTGAGCAGCGCCGAAGTCAAGGCCGCCGTCGATTACATGGTGGCGCGGTCCAAGTAAGCGCTCATTTGCGCACTTCGAAGGCGTACGAGGCCGCCGCGGAATTCCAGCTTGATGACCACCGTGTCGCCGGCGCGCAGCGCTGCCCGTTCCGAGTGAACACCCACGTCCTTTCCGACAGCTTCAGGAAGCGGGCGCGCGCATTCTACGCGCTCACCAAGCCGCGCGTCGTCTCGCTCATCGTCTTCACCGCCGTGATCGGCATGTTCCTCGCGGCGCCGGGCATGGTGCCGCCGCGGGTGCTGCTCGCTGGCACGCTCGGCATCGCGCTGGTCGCGGGCGCGGCCGCGGCCGTCAACTGCCTGGTGGAGCGGAACGTGGACGCGCTCATGCTGCGCACGCGCTGGCGGCCGCTGCCGAGCGGCGAGCTGGGCACCCTGGAGACGCTGGTGTTCGCCAGCGTGGTGGGCGGCCTGGGGCTGGGCGTCCTGTATTACGTGAATGCGCTCACCATGTGGCTGACGCTCGCCACCTTCGTCGGCTACGCGGTGGTCTACACGGTGATCCTGAAGCCGCGCACGCCGCAGAACATCGTCATCGGCGGCGCCTCGGGCGCAATGCCGCCGGTGCTCGGCTGGGCGGCGGTCACCGGCGAAGTCACCACCGAGGCGATGCTGCTTTTCCTGATCATCTTTGCCTGGACGCCGCCGCACTTCTGGTCGTTGGCCCTTTACCGCACCGAGGACTACGCTCGGGCCGGCCTGCCGATGCTGCCCGTCACGCACGGCGCGCGCTACACGCGCCTGCAGGTGCTGCTCTACACGCTGATTCTGTTCGGCGTGTCGCTCCTGCCGTTCGCCATCCGCATGAGCGGCTGGCTGTACCTCGGCGCCGCGCTTGCCCTCGGCGGCGTGTTCATCGGCTACGCGCTGCGCATCCACTTCGCCTACAGCGACCGCCTGGCGCGCCGCACGTTCCGTTATTCGATCTTCTACCTCGCCGCGCTGTTCGCGGCGCTGCTCGTTGACCACCATCTGGCGGGCTAGCCTGGTCGCGGCCGCTCTCGGAATGCTCGTCGCCTGCGACGGCGGACCGAAGTTCCGCAGCACCGACATCACCGGGGTCGATTACGGGAGGTCGCTCGAGCTGAACGACCACACCGGGAAGCCACGCCGCCTCGAGGAGTGGCGCGGCAAGGCGGTGGTGCTGTTCTTCGGGTTCACGCATTGCCCCGACGTCTGCCCGGCGACGCTCGCCGATGTCGCGCAGGCGGTGAAAAAGCTCGGGCCGGACGCCGGGCGGGTCCAGGTGCTTTTCGTGACCGTCGACCCCGAGCGCGACACGCCCGAGGTGCTGGCGAAATACGTCGGCGCGTTCGATCCGGCGTTCCTGGGGCTGTACGGCGATGCCGGGGCGACGCGGCAGGCGGCGAAGGAATTCAAGATCTTCTTCGAGAAGCGCCCCGGTTCGACCCCGGGCAGCTACTCGGTGGACCACAGCGCGCAGAGCTACGTCATCGACCCGCGCGGCCGGCTGCGGCTGCTGCTGCGGCAGGAGCGCATCGGCTCCGACCTGGCGGACGACCTGCGCGCCCTGCTCAGGGAAAAGGGCTAGCCGGCGCTCAGGCCGGCGCGGGCAGGGCGAGCGGGGGTTCGCCCGCCTGCATGACCTTGCGCATCTTCTCGAGCGCTTTCGCCTCGATCTGGCGGATGCGCTCGGCCGAGACCTTGAATTCGGCGGCGAGATCGTGCAGCGTGGCCGAGTCCTTCTCGCGCAGCCAGCGCGCCTCGATGATGCGGCGGCTGCGCGGGTCGAGACCGGCCAGCGCCTTGTTCAGGCCGGCGGCCTGAACGCGCTCGGACTCCTCGACTTCGAGCTGGCGCGAAGGCTCGGCGTCCTCTCCGGCGGCGAGGTAGTGCACAGGCGCGTAGACGTCCTCGTCGTTGTCGTCGGCCTCGAATGCGACGTCGCGGCCGGCGAGCCGCGTCTCCATCTCGGTCACTTCCTCTGGCTTGACGTTCAGGTCGGTCGCGATGCGCTCGATCTCATCGCCCGACAGGGGGGCGAGCCCCGGCTTCATCGAGCGCAGGTTGAAGAAGAGCTTCCTCTGCGCCTTGGTGGTGGCGACCTTCACCAGCCGCCAGTTGCGCAGCACGTACTCGTGGATCTCGGCGCGGATCCAGTGGATGGCGAACGACACCAGGCGCACGCCGCGCGCCGGGTCGAAGCGCTTCACGGCCTTCATCAGGCCGATGTTGCCTTCCTGGATCAGGTCCGCGTGCGGCAGGCCGTAGCCGAGGTAGCCGCGCGCGACCGCGACCACCAGGCGCAGGTGCGAGAGCACCAGCTGGCGCGCGGACTCGAGATCGTCATGCTCGCGAAAACGCCGCGCGTATGCGCGCTCCTCTTCCGCGCTGAGGAGCGGAAAGCGGTTGACCGTCTGGATGTAGGCCTCGAGGCTCCCCGCTGCCATCGGCACCGGCACGGTACCCGGCAACGCCATCGTCGCTTGCATGTCGCTGACTCCTTGGGCGGATTTTAGCACTCGTCGGTTTGGAGTGCTAAACGTCCTCATAAGTTCCCGAGGATCGTCACACGTTGCCAGTTAATGTCTAACTCTTAACGTAAGTGTCTGCTTACTGACAAAAATGCGCCCAGCCATCCCAGGAGCCCCGAGAGGAGCACGACCGCGACCGCATCCACCGGGCCGAGGAACGCAAGGCGAAAGGCTGAGCCGTAGGACTCGGCAAGCACCCGGACCTCGCCGTTGAGCAGGGCGAGCCCCGTCGCGACGATCGCGAGCGCGACCCCGCCCCCCGCGAGCCCCTGCAGCAGCCCGAGATAGTAGAAAGGCCGCCGGATGAACGCGTCCGTCGCGCCGATGAGCCTCGAGACCTCGATCTCCTCGCGCCGGGTGAGGATCTGCAGCCGGATGGTGTTGAAGGTCACCGCGATCAGGGCGAAGCCGAGCAGCGCGGCGAGGAACGCCAGCGCGAGGCGCGCGATCCCGGCGAGCGCCGCAAGCCGCCGCGCCCAGTCGGCGTCGGCCTGGACGTGCACCACCGCGGGTAGCCGGCGCAGATCGGCGGCGAGCGCGTCGAGCGCTGCGGCGCCCTGGTCCTTCGCGCTCACCACGAAGGCGTCGGGCAGGGGGTTGCGCTCGAGCGCGGCCACCACCTCCGCGATCCCCTCGGTCGCCTTCAGCTCCCTGAGCGCTTCCTCGCGCGGCACGAAGCGCGCGGCAGCGATCCGCGCGTCGGCCCTGAGCGCCGCGCCGAGCGCCTCGGTCTCGGCGCGCTTCGCCTCGGGGCGCAGGAACACGCTGAGCCGCGGCTCGAGCGTGAGCCGCCCGGCGAGACCGCGCAGGTTCTCGAGCAGAGCGTAGCCGCCCGCGGGAAGCGAGAGCGCGACGCCGATGACGATCGCGCTCGCCAGCCCCGAAGCCTTCGCCAGGCGCGCGATCGCGCCGGCGAGCGCCCGCCGGTGCTGGCGCAGCCAGGCGATCATGCGGGCGTCGCGCCGCTCGCCAGCCGGCCGTCGGCGAGCCGCAGCACGCGCTCGCCGTAGCGCTCGACCAGGGACTGGTCGTGCGTGGCGATCAGCACCGTGACGCCGACCTGGTTGAAGGCGACGAAGATCTCCAGGATGCGCGCCGCCGATTCGGCGTCGAGATTGGCGGTCGGCTCGTCGGCGACGAGCAGCGAGGGCCGGTTCACCACCGCGCGCGCGATGGCGAGCCGCTGCTGCTCGCCGCCCGAGAGCTGGATCGGGTTGGCTTTCTCGCGCCCGAGCAGCCCGACCTTGTCGAGCGCCGCGCGGGCGCGCCGCGCCGCCTCCCTCGGGCCGTGGTCGGAGAACGCGAGCGGCAGCATGACGTTCTCGTACACGCTGCGGTCGTAGAGCAGCTTCTGGTCCTGGAATACGAGCCCGAGGTTGCGGCGCAGGTACGGAATCGCCGTACGCTTGAGCGCGCCCACGTTCTGCCCGTTCACGAGCACCGAGCCGGCGCTCGGCCGCTCGATCGCCGGGATCAGCTTGAGCAGCGTCGACTTCCCCGCGCCGGAGCGGCCGGTGACGAACGCGAGCTCGCCCGCGGCGATGGAGAAGCTCACCTCCCTCAGCGCCTCCTCGCCGCCGGGGTAGCGCTTCGCGACCGCGGAGAAGCTAACCAACCAGCGCCTCGACGAAATCGCGCGCCACGAACGGGCGCAGGTCGTCGATGCCCTCGCCCACGCCGATGAAGACGAGCGGCACCGGCCGCTGCTTCGCGATGGCGCAGATCGCGCCGCCCTTGGCGGTGCCGTCGAGCTTGGTGAGCACCAGGCCCGTGAGGCCGAGCGCGTCGTCGAACGCCTTCACTTGCGCGAGCGCGTTCTGCCCGGTGCTCGCATCCAGCACCAGCAGGATCTCGTGCGGCGCGCCCTCGAGCGCCTTCGCGGCGACGCGCTTCACCTTGCGGATCTCCTCCATCAGGTGAAGCTGCGTCGGCAGCCTGCCCGCGGTATCGGCGACGACCACGTCGACCCCCCGTGCGCGCGCCGCCCCGAGCGCGTCGAACACCACCGCGCCGGGATCGCCCGAAGGCTGCGCGATCACGGCCACGCGGTTGCGCTCGCCCCAGGCGACGAGCTGCTCGGTGGCCGCCGCCCGGAACGTGTCGCCCGCGGCGAGGAGCACGCTGCTGCCCTGCGCCTGCAGCCAGTGCGCGAGCTTGCCGATCGAGGTGGTCTTGCCCGAGCCGTTCACGCCCGCGACCATGATGACGCAGGGCTTGGCGCGCGAGACGTCGAGGGGGCGCTCGAGCGGCGCGAGCAGCTCGAGCAGCGCCTGCTTCAGCGCCCGCTTGAGCGAGCCGCCGTCCTCGATACGCTCGCTGCGCACCCGCTCGCGCAAGGCTGCGATGAGCGAGCCGCTCGCCTCGACGCCGCAGTCGGCCTGCAGCAGCGCGGCCTCGAGCTCTTCGAAGAGCGCCTCGTCGATGCGCTGGCGCGCGAACAGGTGTGCGAGCGGCGTGCCGAGCACCTCGCGCGTGCGCGCGAGTCCCGCCTTGAGGCGCGTCGCCCAGCTCTCCACTGCTAACATGAAGAAGTGCATCTTAGCAAAGGCATTCGCCGGCCCGGCAGCGTGCGCATCGTCGGCGGCGCCTGGCGCAGCAGGCGGATCGCGGTGCCGGCGCGGCCGGGGCTGCGCCCCACGCCCGACCGCGTGCGCGAGACCCTGTTCAACTGGCTCGGGCAGGATCTCGCCGGGCTCGCGTGCCTGGATCTGTTCGCGGGAAGCGGCGCGCTCGGCTTCGAGGCCGCCTCGCGCGGCGCTGCGCGGGTAGTGATGGTGGAGAACGACCGCGCGGCGCTCGCCGCGCTGGAGAGGAGCCGCGCGGCGCTCGGCGCCGAGCGGGTGGAGATCGTCGGCGGCGACGCGTTCGACTACCTGCGGCGGGCGCGCGGGCGGTTCGAAGTGGTTTTTCTCGATCCGCCGTTCGGGCAGAATGCGATTCCCAGGGTGCTTGATCTGCTTCCTGCGCGGCTATCGCCGCAGGCGCGCGTCTATGTCGAGGGGCCCGAGGCGCTCCAGGCGCGGGCGCCCTGGAGCGAACTGAGGAGCCGGCGCGCCGGCCAGGTCAGCTACCAGCTGTTTCGATGGGAGGGGGCGAGTGAAGTTCCTGCCTGACGACGTTTATCTCGGCGACGCGCGTGAACTCTCGAAGCACCTGGGGCGCGAATCCGTTGCGCTCAGCGTCTGGTCACCCCCGTACCACGTCGGGAAGGCCTACGAGCGGGGCATGTCGTTTCGCGACTGGCAGGAGCTTCTTGGTCGGGTCATCGCCGAGCACGCGGTGCTCCTGAGGCCCGGCGCGTTCCTTGCCGTCAATATCGCCGACATCCTGTGCCTCAAGGATTCGAGCATGCCGCGCCTGATGGGCGAAAACGTCGCGCGCCGCCGCAGGGCGGAAATCACCCCGGAGCTGGTCGCCCAGGCCTGGTCGAAGCACCCCGGTCTGAGCCGGAAGGGAATCGCCCGTGTCCTCGGCTGCAGCGAGCAGACGGTGGACCGGCGCATGAAAGGTAACAACATCCGCGGCGGCAAGTACGCGACGCAAACGCGCGTGAAGCTCGTGGGCGGGCTGATCGAGGAGCTCGCGCTCGAGGCGGGCCTGTATCTCTACGACCGGAGGATCTGGGTGAAGGACGCCGCCTGGGAAAACTCCCGCTGGCACAGCGTGAGCTATCGCGCCGTGGACGAGTTCGAGTACGTATTCGTGTTGTGGAAGCCCGGCCCCACCAGAATCGACAAGGCGCGGCTGTCGAGGGACGAGTGGATCGCCTGGGGATCCCGGGCGGTATGGAATATCCCTTCGGTGAGGGCGAACGACGATCACGAGGCCAAGTTTCCGCTGGAGCTGCCGCGCAGGCTGATTCGCCTGTTCACCGATCCCGGCGACCTGGTGATCGATTGCTTCGCCGGAAGCGGAACCTCCGGGGTGGCCGCAGTCGGCCTGGGCCGGCGCTTCGTCGGCGTCGACAACGTTCAAAAATACGTCACGCTGGCGAAACGCAATCTGCGGAATGCGTTGCACGAGCGCTCGCAAGTGAATCTCGAGCTGTTTGGCGATTTGAAGCGGGTAGCGTAACGTATGTGCCTCTCCGAAATCGTTAGAGAGGCGACGTGATCCGAGCCGTCTACCCCGGCACCTTCGACCCGCTCACGCGCGGGCACGAGGACCTGGTGCGCCGCGCGGGCACGCTGTTCGGCTCGCTCATCGTGGGCGTCGCCGACAGCCGGACCAAGCGCACGTTCTTCACGCTCCACGAGCGCGTCGAAATGGCGCGCGAGGTGCTCGCCGGCGTCGGCAACGTGCAGGTGGTCGGATTCTCCGGCTTGCTGATCGATTTCATCCGCCAGCACGACGCCAGGGTGGTGCTGCGCGGGCTGCGCGCGGTGTCGGACTTCGAGTACGAGTTCCAGCTCGCCGGGATGAACCGCAGCCTCTACCCGGATTTCGAGACCATCTTCCTCACGCCCTCCGAGCAGCACATGTTCATCTCGGCCACGCTGGTGCGCGAGATCGCCATGCTCGGAGGCGACGTGTCGAAATTCGTCGATCCGCGCGTCGAGGCGAGGCTCAAGGGCAAGGTGAAGTCCCTGGGCGGGTAGCGCCTAGCGCTGGCAGCCCGGGCAAAAGTAGCTCGAGCGCTGCCCCTGCACCACGCGGCGGATCGGCTCGCCGCAGCGCCGGCAGGGCCGGCCGGCGCGCTCGTACACCCAGTAGCGCTGCTGGAAGGTCCCCGGGTTGCCGTCGCTCGCCACGAAGTCGCGCAGGCTCGAGCCGCCGGCGCGGATAGCGGCGCGCAGCGTGTCCTTGATCGCCCGCGCAAGGCGCGCGCAGCGCTCGCGCGAGAGCCGGCTCGCGCGAGCGGTCGGCCGGATGCCGGCGCGAAACAGGCTTTCGTTGGCGTAGATGTTGCCGACGCCGGCGATAGTGCGGCTGTCCATCAGCAGCGGTTTGATCGCGACGCGGCGATCGCGCGCGAGCGCGTGCAGGCGCGCGCCGTCGAGCGCACGCGACAGCGGCTCGACGCCGAGATGCGCTAGAAGGCGGTGCGCTTCGGGCGGCTGCGCGGTCCACAGCACGGCGCCGAAGCGCCGCGGATCGCGCAGCCGCAGCATCGTGTCGCCGAACAGCAGATCGATGTGGTCGTGCTTGTTCGCCGCGGTTCCCGCGGGCTGGAGGCGCAGGCTGCCCGACATCCCGAGATGCAGGATGAGGTGGCCGTCGCCGCAATCGAGCAGCAGGTACTTGCCGCGGCGGCGGATCGAGCGCACGGTGCGCCCGGCGAGCGAGCGCACGCCAGGCTCGACCGGCCAGCGCAGCCGCGGCTCGCGCACCACCACCCCGGAGATGGCGCGGCCGGCGAGCCGGCGCGCGAGGCCACGGCGCGTCACTTCCACTTCGGGCAGCTCGGGCACCTGAACTCGATCACTCTCGGCTTGTCTGCACTGGCAAATATACCTAAGATGATCCGGAACATGACACGCATCGGCCCGTTCGCTCGCTCGCTCGCCGCGGCGGCGCTCGCGAGCGCCGCGTCCGCGCTCGCGCAGTCCGACGGTGCCGATGCGCTGAAACGGCCCGAGCTGGGCCTGCCGCCGCAGGAGCTGAGCGAGCCGCTGCTCTACGAGTTCCTGCTCGGCGAGATCGCCCTGCAGCGCGGCAGCCCGAACCTCGCGGCGCAGACCTATCTCGAGCTGGCGAAGCGCACGCGCGATCCGCGCATCGCGCGCCGCGCGGTGGAGGTGGCGACCTTCGCGCGCATGCCGGAGCTGGCGATCGAGGCCGCGAAAACCTGGCACGACATCGAGCCGGCTTCGGCGCAGGCGCTGCAGGTGGTGGCCGCGCTGCTGGTCGCCGCGCGCAGGGTCGAGGAGGCCGAGCCGTACCTGGTGAAGCTGCTCTCGGCCGACGGCGTGAACGTCGAGAACGGCTTCCTGCAGTTGAATCGATTGCTCTCGGGCAATCCTGACAAGGCCGCCAACCTGCGCGTCGTCGAGCGCCTCGCCGCGGGCTACCCGGCGCTCGCCCAGGCGCAGCTCGCGGTGGCGCAGGCGGCGCTGCTCGCCAACGAGGAGGCGCTCGCGCTCGCGGCGGTGCGCCGCGCCCTCGAGGCGCGGCCCGACTGGGAGGCGGCCGCGGTGTTCGAGGCGCAGGTGCTGCAGAGAAAGTCTCCCGCCGCGGCCGCCAGGCGCCTGTCGGAATTCCTCGACAAATACCCCGACGCGCGAGAGGCGCGCATGAACTACGCGCGCACTCTGGTGCTCGACAAGCGTCTGCCCGCCGCGCGCGAGCAGTTCGAGAAGCTGCTCGCCGCGAACCCCGGCAACAGCGACGTGGTGTACGCGGTCGGGCTGCTCGCTTTCCAGCTCAAGGATTACGCGGTCGCCGAGCAGAACATGAAGCAGCTCCTCGACAAAGGCTACCGCGACCCGAACCAGGTGCGCTACGTGCTCGGGCAGATCGCCGAGGATCAGAAGCGCTGGCCGCAGGCGATCGAGTGGTATCGCCAGATCAAGAACGGCGAGAACGCGCTTGCGGCGCGCATGCGCACCGCGAACGCGATCGCCAAGCAGGGGAAAGTGGACGAGGCGCGCGCCTTCCTGCGCAAGATCGAGGTGCAGGGCGCGGAGCAACAGGTGCAACTGGTCGTCGCAGAGGCGCAGCTGCTGCGCGAGGCCGACCGCCACGGCGACGCCTACGACATGCTTGGCGAGGAGCTGGCGAAGAGCCCCGAGCAGCCCGAGCTGCTCTACGACCAGGCGCTCACCGCCGAAAAACTCGAGCGCTACGACGTGCTGGAGAAGAACCTCAGGAAGGTGATCGAGGTGAAGCCCGACTACGCCCACGCCTACAACGCGCTCGGCTACTCGTTCGCGGAGCGCAACCTGCATCTGCCCGAGGCGAGAAAGCTGATCGAAAAAGCGCTCGAGCTCTCTCCCGAGGACTATTTCATCATCGACAGCCTGGGCTGGGTCCTGTACCGGCAGGGCGACCTGAAGGGCGCGCTGGCGCAGCTGCGCCGCGCCTACGCGGGCCGGCCCGACGGCGAAATCGGCGCGCACCTCGGCGAGGTCCTGTGGATGCTGGGCGAGCGCGAGGAAGCCGGCCGTGTCCTGAAGGAGTCGCTCGGGAACAGCCCCGAGAACGAGACGCTGCAGAAGACCATCAAGCGCCTCGGCATGTGATGCGGGCCGCCTGCGCGCTCGCGCTGGCGCTCGCTGCCGCGGGCTGCGCCGCGCTCCCCGAGCCGACAGGGGACGCCGCCTTCGAATTCGAGCTGACCGCGCGCATCGCGGTGCGCTATCGCGACCAAGCCTCCGCCGGCACCGTTTCCTGGCGCCACCGGCGCGCCGGCGACGAGATGCTCATTTCCGGACCGTTCGGACAAGGCATCGCGCGCCTCGCGCGCGACGGCGAATCGGTCACCCTCACCACGGGCACGGAAGAATACCGCGCGGCCGACGCCGAGTCGCTCACCGAGCAGGTGCTCGGCTACCGTCTGCCGCTCGCAGGACTGTCCGACTGGGTGCGCGCGCGGCCGTGGGCGCTCGGGCCCGCCGCGCTCGCCGAATACGATCTCGACGGCCGGCTCGCCATCCTCGAGCAGGCCGGCTGGAGGATCGAGTATCTCGAGTACTCCGGCGCGCTGCCCGCGCGCCTTCGCCTCACCACCCCGGGAATCGAGTTGCGGCTCGCGATCTCCGAATGGAAATGACCTGGCATCCCGCGCCGGGGAAGCTGAACCTGTTCCTGCACGTGCTCGGCAGGCGCGAGGACGGCTACCACCTGCTGCAGACCGCGTTCCGTCTGATCGAGCGAGCCGACCGCGTCTGGATCCGCCTGCGCTCGGACGGCGATCTGAAGCGCCTGAGCGCGCCTGCCGGTGTTCCGGCCGAGGGCGACCTGTGCCTGAAGGCGGCGCGGCTGCTCAAGGACTACGCGCTCGCGCGCCACGGGCAGCGCGCGCGGCTGCTCGGCGCCGATCTCGGGCTCGAGAAGCACCTGCCGATCGGCGGCGGGCTGGGTGGGGGCTCTTCCGACGCCGCCACCGTGCTGCTGGTGCTGAGCCGGCTGTGGGATCTGAACCTGGGCCGCGTCGAGCTGCTCGAGCTCGCGGCCCGGCTCGGGGCCGACGTGCCGCTGTTCGTGTTCGGCCGCAACGCCATCGGCGAGGGCATCGGCGAGCGGCTGAGCGCGCTCGAATTGCCCGCTGCCTGGTACCTCGTGCTGGTGCCGCAAGTTTCGGTTTCCACGACGGAAATCTTCGCCGACCGCGCGTTGACACGCGATACGAAACCTCTCACAATACCGCCCCTTTTGCCGGCGCAGGGGCGCAACGACCTCGAGACGGTGGTCGCAGCGCGGTATCCCGATGTGGCGGCGCACCTCGAGTGGCTGAGAAGCCGCGCGCCGGCGGCGCGCATGACCGGCTCCGGGGCGTGCGTGTTCGCCGAATTCGGGGCCGAAGCCGAGGCGCTCGCGGTGCACGCGCAGCTGCCGGGGACGATGCGGGGCTTCGTCGCGCGGGGCTTGGAGCGGCACCCGTTATACGATTGGACCTATTGAACTGCTGGGGAGTCGCCAAGTTGGTTTAAGGCACCGGATTTTGATTCCGGCATTCGTGGGTTCGAATCCTACCTCCCCAGCCAACCAGAACGATGACCGCGATGACTGATGCGCCGCTCGAGCGGCTGATGGTGTTCACGGGCAACGCCAACCCGCGCCTCGCGCAGGACGTGGCGAAGCACCTGAACCTGTCGATCGGGCGCGCGATCGTGGGCAAGTTCTCCGACGGCGAGGTGATGGTGGAGCTGCTGGAGAACGTGCGCGGCAAGGATTGCTTCGTGCTGCAATCGACCTGCGCGCCGACCAACGACAACCTGATGGAACTGCTGGTGATGGTCGACGCGCTCAAGCGCTCCTCCGCCGCGCGCGTCACCGCGGCGATCCCGTATTTCGGCTACTCGCGCCAGGACCGCAGGCCGCGCTCGGCGCGCGTCGCGATCAGCGCCAAGGTCGTGGCGAACATGCTCACCTCGGTGGGCGTGGCGCGCGTTCTCACCATGGACCTGCACGCCGACCAGATTCAGGGCTTCTTCGACCTTCCCGTGGACAACATCTACGCGGCGCCGGTACTGCTCGGCGACGTGTGGAAGCAGCGCTACGAGGACGTCGTCGTGGTCTCGCCCGACGTGGGCGGCGTGGTGCGCGCGCGCGCGCTCGCCAAGCGCCTCGAATCGGATCTCGCGATCATCGACAAGCGCCGCCCCAAGGCGAACGTCGCCGAGGTGATGAACGTGATCGGCGAGGTGAAGGGACGCACCTGCGTGATCATGGACGACATGGTGGACACCGCGGGCACGCTGGTGAAGGCGGCGCAGGTGCTGAAGGAGGAGGGCGCCACCAAGGTGGTCGCCTACTGCACGCACGCCGTGCTCTCGGGCGGCGCGGTCGAGCGCATCGCCGCCTCCGACCTGGACGAGCTGGTGGTGACCGACACCATCCCGCTGCGCGAGGGGGCCGATGCGTGCAAGAAGATCCGGCAGCTGACGGTGGCGGGACTCATCGCCGAGACGATCCTCAGGATCTTCACCGAGGAATCGGTGAGCTCGCTGTTCATCGAATAGCATTCTGAAACCCTGCGGTGTCTGGTCGCGGACCCCGCCCTGACCAAGGAGAGCAGTGCAATGACGATCGAAATCAGCGCGCGCAAGCGCGAGGCGCAAGGTACGGGTGCGAGCCGCCGCCTGCGCCGCTCGGGCAGGATCCCGGGCATCCTCTACGGCGGCGAGCAGGGCGCGGTGACGATCGACCTCGACCACAACGAGCTCTTTCTCAAGCTGCGCAACGAGAAATTCCACGCCTCCATCCTCACGCTCGATCTCGACGGAGCGAAGCAGCAGGTGCTGCTGCGCGCGTTCAACCTGCATCCCTTCAAGCGGCAGGTCGAGCACGTGGATTTCCAGCGCGTATCGAAGGACAGGAAGATTCACATGAAGGTGCCGCTGCACTTCGTCAACGCCGAAACGTCGCCCGGCGTGAAGGAGCAGGGCGGCGTGGCGAGCCACGTGCTGAACGAGCTCGATATCAGCTGCTTCCCCGACGACCTGCCCGAGCACATCGAGGTGGACCTCGGCGGCCTGTCGATCGGCCACTCGATCCACGCCAGGGACCTGGCGCTGCCCAGGGGCGTTGAGGCGATGCTGCAGCGAAACGAGAACCCGGTGGTCGCGACCGTCGTGATGCCGGCGCTCATCGCCGAGGAGGAGGCCGCCGTCGAGGCCGCGGTGGCGCCATCCGAAGTGCCGACCACCGAGCAGGCGGCGCCCGAGAAGGAGGGCGAGACGCCTGCCGAGGCCGACAAGGGCGCCGAAAAAGCGGCCGAGAAAGCCGAGAAGAAAGAGAAGAAGTAAACCTTGGCGGGCGCCATCCGTCTGGTCGTCGGCCTGGGCAACCCGGGCAAGGAGCACGAGCGCGACCGGCACAACGCCGGCTTCTGGCTCGTCGAGCGCTTTGCCGCGGCAAACGGCGTGGTGCTGCGCAAGGACGCCAAGTTCCAGGCGCTCGTCGGCAGGCACGAGCCGAGCGGGGCGTGGCTGCTGCTGCCCCAGGCCTACATGAACTCCAGCGGGCGTCCGGTGCAGATGCTGGCCGGATTTTTCAAGATCCGGCCCGAGGAGATCCTGGTGGTGCACGACGAGCTCGATTTCCCGCCGGGCACGGCGCGCATCAAGCAGGGCGGGGGGATCGCCGGGCACAACGGGCTGCGCGACATCTCGCAGCGGCTCGCCACGCACGATTACTGGCGGCTGCGCCTGGGGGTCGGCAAGCCTCCGCCCGACCGGGAATCGGGCGCCGATTACGTGCTGCACAGGCCTGCGGCCGAGGAACGCGCCGCGATCGACGCGGCGATCGAGAACTCGATCGCCGTCCTGCCGCTGTGCCTTGCGGGCGACCTCCAGGGCGCGATGCAGCAGCTGCACACCCAGGACAAACCGGTCGCCGCGAAACCCGCGGAGCCGGAGCCGAGGAAGGAGCCGGCCCAGCCGGCGAAGAAAGAGCCCGAACCGGCGAAGGAAGGCGGCATCAAGTCTTTCCTGAAGTCGCTCACCGGCAAGAAATGAGCTTGCGGTGCGGGATCGTCGGCCTGCCGAACGTCGGTAAGTCCACCCTGTTCAACGCGCTCACCAAGGCCGGCGTGGCGGCCGAGAACTACCCTTTCTGCACTGTGGAGCCGAACGTCGGAGTAACGATGGTTCCGGATGCGCGACTCGAGGCGATCGCGGCGATCTCGAAGCCTCAGAAGACTGTCCCGGCGGTGGTCGAGTTCGTCGACATCGCGGGGCTGGTGGCGGGCGCCTCCAAAGGCGAGGGTCTCGGCAACCAGTTCCTCGCCCACATCCGCGAGACCGACGCCGTGGCACACGTGGTGCGCTGCTTCGAGGATTCGAACGTGGCGCACGTCGCGGGAAAGGTGGACCCCGTGTCCGACATCGACACCATCCACACCGAGCTCGCGCTTGCCGATCTGCAATCGGTGGAAAGGCAGATCGCGAAGTACGCCAAGGTCGCGCAGACCGGGGGCGACAAGGACGCGCAGCGGCTGGTGGCCGTGCTGCAGAAGATCCAGCGTGCGCTCGACGCAGGCCGCCCGGCGCGCGCGGCGGAGCTGTCCCGGGAGGAACTGGCGGTGGCGAAACCGCTCTTTCTCCTTACCATGAAGCCGATGCTCTACGTGGCCAACGTCGCCGAGCACGGTTTCGCAGGCAATCCCCTTCTCGCCGCCGTCGATGCACGCGCGCAGAGCGAAGGCGCGCCGGTGGTGGCGATCTGCGCCTCGCTCGAGGCGCAGATCGCCGACCTGAGCGGCGAGGACAAGAAAGTCTTCCTCGCCGACATGGGCGTCGAGGAGCCGGGCCTGAACCGCTTCATCCGGGCGGCGTACCGGCTGCTCGACCTGGAGACCTTCTTCACCACCGGCCCGAGGGAGTCGCGCGCCTGGACCGTCGCCGTCGGGACGACCGCGCCGCAGGCGGCCGGGCAGATCCACACCGACTTCGAACGGGGCTTCATCCGCGCCGAGGTGGCCGCGTACGAGGACTTCGTCGCCTGCGGCGGCGAGCAGGGCGCAAAAGAAGCCGGCAAGCTGCGGCTCGAGGGCCGGGACTACAGGGTGCGCGACGGCGACGTGATCAGGTTCCGCTTCAATGTCTGACATCAAGCTGGAGTCGGCAAGCAAGAAGGATCTCCCGCAGCTGGTCGAGCTGCTCGGCATCTTGTTCACGCAGGAAGCGGAATTCACGCCGGACGCCGAAAAGCAGCGCCGCGCCTTGCAGGAGATCTTCGACCATCCGGAGAGGGGACGGGTCTTTGTCGCCCGCGACGGCAAGCGCGTCGTCGCCATGGCGAGCCTGCTCTACACGGTCAGCACCGCCGAGGGCGGCAAGGCGGCGCTGTTCGAGGACCTGGTGGTGCACCCGGAGCAGCGCCGGCACGGCATCGGCGGCCAGCTGCTCGCCTACGTGGTCGAGCAGGCGCGCGCCGAAGGCGTGCTGCGGATCACGCTGCTGACCGATATGCAGAACGAACGGGCGCAGGCGCTGTACCGGCGAGCGGGGTTCGTGGGCTCGCCGCTGAGGCCGATGCGCCTCAGGCTCAAGCGCCGGGAAGGCGCCTGAAGGCGCCTAAGCGGGTGCGCGCTCGTGGCGCTCACTGGCCGATGCCGCCGATCAGCACGTATTTCACTTCCAGGTACTCCTCGATGCCGTACTTCGAGCCTTCCCGCCCCAGCCCCGACTGCTTCACGCCGCCGAACGGCGCGATCTCGTTCGAGATGATGCCGACGTTGACTCCGACGATCCCGGTCTCGATCGCTTCCGCCACGCGCCAGATGCGGCCGATGTCGCGGCTGTAGAAGTAGCCGCACAGGCCGAATTCGGTGTCGTTGGCAAGGCGGATCGCCTCGGCCTCGTCCTTGAAGCGAAACAGCGGCGCGACCGGCCCGAAGGTCTCCTCGATCGACACGCGCATCTCGGGGGTCACGCCGGTCAGCACCGTCGGCTGGAAGAACAGCCCGCCGCGCTCGTGGCGCTTGCCGCCGAGCACCGCCCTCGCGCCCTTGCCCAGGGCGTCGGCGACGTGCTGCTCGACCTTCCTCATGCCCTGCTCGTCGATGAGCGGGCCGATCACCACGCCCGGCTCGGTGCCGGGGCCGACCTTGAAGCCCTTCACCTTTTCGGTGAGCTTCGCGGCGAAGGCGTCGTAGACGCCCTCCTGCACGTAGATGCGGTTCGCGCACACGCAGGTCTGCCCGGCGTTGCGGTACTTGGAGGCGAGCGCGCCCTCGACCGCGGCGTCGAGGTCGGCGTCCTCGAACACGATGAACGGTGCGTTGCCGCCCAGCTCGAGCGAGAGCTTCTTCACCGTGTCGGCACATTGCTTCATCAGGATGCGCCCGGTCTCGGTCGAGCCGGTGAAGGAGAGCTTGCGCACCGTGGGGTTGGCGCACAGCTCGCCGCCGATGGCGCGCGAATTCCCGGTGATCACGTTGAGCACGCCCTTCGGGATGCCGGCGCGCTCGGCGAGCTCGGCCATCGCCAGCGCCGAATACGGCGTCTGCCCGGCGGGCTTGAGCACCACGGTGCACCCCGCGGCAAGTGCGGGACCTGCCTTGCGGGTGATCATCGCGTTGGGGAAGTTCCACGGCGTGATCATCGCTGACACGCCGATCGGCTGCTTCAGCACCAGGATGCGCTTGTCGGCCTGGTGCGTGGGAATCACGTCGCCGTAGGCGCGCTTGCCTTCCTCGGCGAACCACTCGATGAAGGAGGCCCCGTAGGCGATCTCCCCGCGCGCCTCCGCGAGGGGCTTGCCCTGCTCGGCGGTGAGGATCTGCGCCAGGTCCTCCTGGTTCGCCATCATCAGCTCGAACCATTTGCGCAGGATCGCCGAGCGCTCCCTGGCGGTCTTGGCGCGCCAGGCGGGCCAGGCGCGGTCGGCGGCCTCGATGGCGCGCTTCGTCTCGGCCTTGCCCAGGTCCGGCACCGTGCCGAGCACCGCGTCGGTAGCCGGGTTGTTGACGGGAAAGGTCTTTTGGGAACCGACCCATTCGCCGTCGATGTAGCACTGCTCGCGGAAGAGCTTCGGGTCCTTGAGCGGGAGCGAGGGCAGTCCGGCCTTGGCGGGTGCGTTCATGCGGGTCTCCTCATCTGTAGCTTGCGGAGAAGGCCGATTTTACCTCCGCGGTGCAGAGGGGCCCGACCTCCAGCGGCGGGCAAAGGCTCCGTGGCTAGAGGAGCCAGCCCGCCGGCCCCGATATGCTGTGGTACTCCTGGAACTCCAGTACCCCTTCGTAGCCGAGGTTGCGGCCGACGCCGCTTTGCTTGAACCCGCCGAAGGGCGCGCGAAAGTCCTGCGCCAGCGCGCCATGGCCGTTGAGATAGGTATAGCCGGCCTCCAGCCGCCGCGCCAGCCGCAGCGCGCGCTCGCGGTCGCGCGACCACACCGAGGAGCACAGGCCGAAATCCGAGTCGTTGGCGAGCCGGATCGCCTCGGCCTCGTCGCGGAACGGAATGATCGGCAGCACCGGGCCGAACTGTTCCTCGCGCACGACGCGCAGCGCGTGGTCGCTGGTCAGCACGACGGTCGGGCGGTGGAAGTAGCCGCGCGCGAAGGTGCCTTCGTCGGCGACCGTTCCGACCTCCCGCACTTCCGCGCCGCGCGCCCGCGCCTCCGCGACGAGCTCGCGCACCGATTCGTGCCGCCGCTGGTTGTTGACCGGCCCCATGGTGACGCGCGGGTCGAGGCCGTCGCCGATTACGTAGCGCGAAGCGGCGGCGGTAAACGCGCTCACGAGCTCCTCGTAGCGCGATTCGTGAACATATAGGCGCTTGAGCGCCATGCAGATCTGCCCGGACGACATGTACGTCGCCAGGACCATGCGCTGGATCGCCGCGGCGTCGAGATCGACATCCTCGAGCACGATGCCGGGGTCGTTGCCGCCGAGCTCGAGCGTGACGTGCGCAAGATTGCGCGCCGCCATCCCCATGACGTGCTTGCCGACCTCGATGCTGCCGGTGAAGTTGATCTTGCGCACGAGCGGGTGCGTGACGAGCGCGTCGCCCGATTCGATGGTGGTCCCGGTGAGCAGGTTGATCACACCGGGGGGCACCACCTCCGCCATGCGGCGGATGGTCAGCGCGGGGGCGAGGGGAGAATAGGGCGAGAGCTTGACCACCGCGGTGTTTCCGGCGAGCAGCGCCTGCGGCAACTTCGCGCCGAGGATCGACAGCGGCCAGTTCCACGGCACGATCAGCGCGGCGACGCCGCGCGCCTGCCGGCTGATCAGCGTGTCGAAAGGCGGCCCGCGCAGCTCATCGTCGCGCGCCAGGCGCTCGGCGTACGAGGCGGCGAGGCGGAAGCGCTCGCCGAGGCGCGACATCTCGATCTCGCTCTCCTTCAGGATCTTGCCGTGCTCGCGGGTGAACAGGCGGATGCGCTGCGCGAGCTCGTCCTGGTCGGCGGTCAGCGCCGTGGCGATCTTCTCCAGGTACCGCGCGCGCTCGGCATAGGACAGCGCCGACCAGCGCGGGAACGCGTCGTGCGCCGCCCGGCAGGCGCGGTCCACGTCCTCGCGCGACGCCATCGCCGCGCACCCCACCAGCTCGTCGGGCCGCGCCGGATTGCAGACGTCGTAGCGGCTCTCGCCCCGGGCTGGCGTCCACTTCCCGTCGATGACCAGATTGGTGACAACGACTTCGGGCCTGTCGCTGCGCATCCGGGCCTCGCTTTCAGCTCTTCTTGCCGTCCTGCGGCTTCGCCATGGACTCCAAGTCGATGGCGAGGTCCTCGCCGATCTTCTTCAGCATCGGCAGCTGCACGGCCATCTCCATGATCGAGTCGAGCGCTTGGTTGAACGGCGGCCTGCTGCCGCCCTGGCCCGTTCCGCCGCCCAGGCCCGAGAGGTGGTGGATGCGGATCGATTCGATCTTCTCGGCCGGCTTCACCATCTCGGCCATCACTTTCGGCAGGGTTTCGAGCCGCGCGAGGTCGACCTTCATGGTGGCTATGTGGCGGTCCATCTTGTTCTCGGCGTCGATGATCGCCCGCTGCCCTTCGGCCTCCGCCAGCCGGTCGCTCTTTCTCGCCACGGCGCGCACGCTCATCGCGTCGGCGTCGGCCCGCGCTTCCTCCATCCGCGCCTTGGCGCGGTCGGCGGCGGCGTCCTTCTCCGCCGCAGCCTGCATGCGCAGGCGCATCGCCGCGATCTCGCCGTCCTGCCGCGCGGCGAGCAGCGCGATCTCTTTGCGGCGCTCGGCTTCCGCCACCTGCTTCGCGGTGGCGATGGACTCGGTCGCGCGGATGGACTCGGCGCGCACCAGGTCGGCCGCGGCGCGGTCGCGCTCCTGGGCGATCTCGGCCTCGCGCAGCGCCTTCTCCTTCGCGATCTCGGCGGCGCGGATCGACTGCTCCATCTGGATGCGGGCGCGGGCGGCCTCGAGCTCGCCCTCGGACTTGCGCTTCACCACCTCTGCGATCTGCGCCGCCTTCAGGGTCTCGATGTGCTGCACCTGCGAGATCTCGGCTTCCTGCTCTTCCAGGTCGATCAGCAGCCGCTGCTTGGCCGCCTGCATCGCCGCCTTGCGCACCGACACCTCGGAGTCGGCGTCGATCTCGGCGCGTTCCTTTCTCGATTTCGCGACCACCTCGGCCAGCCGGCGCATGCCGACGGCGTTGAACATGTTGTTCTCGTCCAGCGTACGGAACGGTGTCTGGTCGAGCGCGGTGAGCGACACCGAGTCGAGCCCGAGGCCGTTGCGCTCGAGCGAGGTAGCGAGGCCTTCCCGCACCGCGGCGACGAACGCGCCGCGGCTTTCGTGCAGCTCGTCCATCGACTGGCGCGCCGCCACCGAGCGCAGCGCGTCGACCAGCTTGCCCTCGATCAGCTCGCGCAGCTTGTCCGGCTGGAAGGTACGGTTGCCGAGAGTCTGCGCGGCGCGCGCCACGCCCTCCGCGCTCGGGATGACCGAGACGTAGAACTCGACGCCGACGTCCACGCGCATGCGGTCCCTGGTGATCAGCGCGCCCTCGGCGGCACGCCGCACCTCGAGCCGGAGTGTCTGCATGTTGACGCGCTGCACCTCGTGGAAGTACGGCACCGCGATCGTGCCGCCGTCCATGACGACCTTGCGGCCGCCGATGCCGGTGCGCACGAGGCTGGTTTCGCGGGTCGCCCGCTGGTAGAGCCCGCCCCAGACGATCACGACGATCGCCAGGACGACGAGGCTGGTGAGGATCCAGGTCATGGTGGTCATGTCGCTCCCCTTACTCGGAATTCCGTGGTTGGCCGCTCAGAACATCGGCGGGAACGGCCGCCCGCCGCGATCGAGCGTGATCCAGCGCGTCTCGGTGAAGGTCTCGGTCGCCCAGCGGCCGCCGTGCCGCCCCTGACCCGATGCCTTGGCGCCGCCGAACGGCGCGTGCGGCTCGTCGTTCACCGGCGAGCAGTTGATGTGGCACATACCGGTCTCCAGCCGCCTCGCGATGGCAAGGCCGCGCTGCTCGTCGCGCGTCATCACGCCCGAAGACAGGCCGTACTCCGTGTCGTTCGCGATCGCGACCGCCTCGTCGTCGGTGCGGAACGGAATGACCGGCGCGACCGGTCCGAAGGTCTCGTCCTGGTACACCTTCATGTCGGGCGTGACGCCGGTCAGGATCGTCGGCTCGACGAAGCGCCCGTTCACCTTGCCGCCGAGCTCGATCTTGGCGCCCTTCGCGACCGCGTCGTCGATCTGCTCCTTCACCTTGGCGGCCTGCCTGTCGTTGATCAGCGGGCCGATGATATTCGACTTGTCCTTCACGGGGTCGCCGACCTTCAGCCTTGCGGCGCGCTCGACGAAGCGCCGCAGGAACTCGTCGAACACCTTCTCGTGCACCAGGACCTTTTCCACCGACATGCAGATCTGGCCCTGATGCATGAAGCTGCCGAAGCTCGCGGCGGCGCTCGCGCGCTCGATGTCGGCGTCGTCGCACACGATGAGCGCGTCCTTGCCGCCGAGCTCGACGCAGCATTTCTTCAGGTGGGCGCCGGCGCGGGCGGCGATCTGGCGCCCGACCGCGGTGGAGCCGGTAAAGGAAACGCCCTTCACCCGCGGGTTGTCGATCAACTCTTCGCCGACCGCCTGCACGTTGTCGCGCGAGCAGGTGACGACGTTCAGCACGCCCTCGGGAAGGCCGGCCTCGGCGAACACCTCTGCGTACAGCAGCCCGCCGCAGTACGGCGTCTCCTCGGAGGGCTTGAGCACCACGGTGTTGCCGGCGGCCAGGGCGAAGGCGATGCCCCGGCCGGTGAGCAGCACCGGGAAGTTCCACGGGCTGATCACCGACACGACGCCGAGCGGCTGGCGCAGCGCGAGCGAGAGCTTGCCGTGCTCCGACGGGATGACCTCCCCGATGGGCGCATAGGTCGAAGCGGCGGCGGCGTGAAAGATCTCCGGCACGTACCCGGTCTCGAACATGCCCTTGCCGAACCAGCCGCCGCCTTCGGCCTGCAGCGCCTCGACGATCTGCGTGCGGCGCTTC